>Ga0206128_1001122_pt1 | contig 28212 bp, 43 predicted proteins | sample Helgoland_Spring_7_FD_148601 | JGI IMG/M metagenome (GOLD analysis project Ga0206128, IMG submission 148601) | Pelagic subsurface seawater microbial communities from Kabeltonne, Helgoland, North Sea - Helgoland_Spring_Bloom_20160426_1 | ecosystem: Environmental > Aquatic > Marine > Epipelagic ... | reverse complement strand
TGCAGTTGCTTTAAACACTTTAATTTTATCATTAGATAATAAATGCCAACATAAGATACTATTTACAAGGTACACTCTTAAATCAGCTTCTATTTCTATTATACCAGAATTTAAAGAAAAGATTGAGTTAATGGGTTGGGAAAGTTTTTTCCATATCACCAGCAACGAAATTACTAATCTATTAACTGGAAGTAAGATTTTATTTAGGGGTATAAGAACAAGCTCAGGAGATCAAACAGCAAACCTTAAATCACTACAAGGTATAACAACTTGGATAATAGATGAAGCTGAAGAAATGGTTGATGAGGATATATTTGACAAGATAGATTTTTCAGTTAGACAAAAGGGAGCAAAGAATAGGGTTGTAATGGTTATGAACCCCTCAACAAAAGAGCATTGGATTTACCAAAGGTTTTATGAAGGTGCTGGAGTGCAAGCTGGTTACTCTGGAATAAAAGGAGAAACAACTTATTGTCATTCTACATACTTAGATAATATAGAACATCTTTCACAAAGTTATTTAAATAGAATTAAAGAAATGAAAGAACGCAGGCCTCAAAGATATAAACACACTATTGAGGGTGCTTGGTTAGAAAAAGCTGAAGGAGTTATATTTAGCAACTGGAGTTTAGGCGAATTTAAAGAAGTAGGTAAAGTTGTATTTGGACAAGATTATGGGTTTAGTAATGACCCTTCAACATTGGTTAAGACAAGTATAGACAAAGAAAAAAAGATTATATATGTTAAATTGTGTTTCTATCAAACTAAGTTAACTACAAGCGATATATCAACACTTAATAAAAAGTTTGCAGAAGATAATTTAATTGTAGGTGATTCAGCAGAACCTAGATTAATCAATGAATTAAGCAGAGATTGTTCAGTAGTTCCAGCCATTAAAGGTCAGGGCAGCGTTACTTATGGGATTAGCTTGTTACAAGACTATGATTTAATTATTCACCCAGATAGTACAGATTTAATAAAGGAACTTAACAATTATGTTTGGTTAGAAAAGAAAAGCCAGACTCCATCTGATAATTGGAATCACGCTATTGATGCGTTGAGGTATGCAGTAAGTTATCAATTACAGAACCCGAATTTAGGGGAGTATCATTTATATTAAATAAAAAAGGGCTGAAGATATGAAAACATAAACAACAACCCTTCAAGTACTGAACACTTCAAAGATACAAAAAAATATTAGTTTTAAAAATTTTATTACATTCGTATATAACGATTCACTAATTAAAACGTTTATAAATAAATGAAACTAACTATTAACATACCAGAAACACTTAATGAAGTTACTTTAAAGCAATACCAAAAGTGGTTAAAGATTGCTGATGGTAAAGAACTGGATTCATTCTTACAACAAAAGATGGTAGAGATATTTTGTAATATACCACTAAAGCAAGTATTACAAATTAAAGCATCTGATATAAACAACATCTGCGAAGAACTTACAAAACTATTTAATAACGAACCTAAGTTTATAGATAGGTTTACAATAAATGATAAAGAATTTGGTTTTATACCTAAGCTGGATGATATTTCTTTTGGTGAATACGTTGATCTTGATACATACCTTGCAGACTGGGAGCTTATGAATAAAGCAATTGGCGTTTTATATAGACCAATAACCTACAAGAAGAAGAAACAGTATTTAATAGAAGATTATGAAAGTGCTGAAAAGTACGATATGACAGAAGTTACTTTAGATGTTGTATTTGGTTCGCTTGTTTTTTTTTACAGTTTAAAGAACGAATTACAGAAAACTATCCTGAATTATTTAGCAACTCAGAAGGAGATAGAGCTGCCTCAGCATCTGCAGGATTCTCTGCTAAATGGGGCTGGTATCAATCTATCTACGGACTTACTAATGGAGACATTCTCAAATACAATGAAATTACCAAATCAAAACTCCACACTTGTTTAATGCACTTAGCATTTGAAAAAGATAAATATGAATTAGAACAACAAATATTAAAAAGAAGCCAACGATGACAAAGGATGATATATTAGAAGAATTAACAGAACGAGATTTATTAATTGAGAATGAACACATTATTTTAGTTGATGGTTTTGAAGAAGCATTTTTAGGTATTACAGCTAACAATCCAGTACAAGCAATATATGATTATTGGATATGTTTAGATTTATTAATACAGCGTGATAATATGGATTTTGATAATGCTATTGATGACTTAGATGAATTTATTAATCAAGATTTAGGAGTACACACTCCAAGATATATAAAAGTAGTATGAACAGTTTTTACAATATAATAGATAAAATAAAAGAAGTAATTGTTGCAGAACCATTTAACAACGAAATAACTTTTGGTGATATAGCTGATATTGATTTAAAGAAGCAGAGCTTGTTTCCACTATCTCACGTGATGGTTAATAATAGTACAATAAATAACAATTATGTAACATTTAATATTACTATCTTCTTTATGGATTTAGTAGATATTAGCAATGAACAAGTAACAGATTTATATAGAGGTAATGACAATAGGCAAGATATATTAAACACTCAGTTAGCATTAGCAACAAGGGTTATTAGAGTTTTACAAAAGAGTGATTTATATAAAGATAAATTTGAATTAATTAATCCAGCTACTTGTGAACCGTTCACAGAAAGGTTTGATAATATGCTTGCTGGTTGGGCAGTTACTTTTGATGCTGGTACAAACGATGAAATGACTTACTGCTAATGAGTGAATTTAAAAAGGCATTAGAGAAATACGCTAAGTATGTTATTCAACAGTCAAGGAGCAACCTAACTAAAAAGAAAAACAACGCTTCTAAGCAATTATATAATAGTTTAGAGTATAGAATACAAGGAGATAAGATTTCGTTTCTTAGCGAGAAGTATGGCGAGTTTATAGATAAAGGTGTAAAAGGTTCTAAATCTACATATCCTGAAAGCTCAGCAAGTCCATTTAAATACACTACTAAACAACCACCAAGTTCTGTATTTGACAAGTGGAGTATTAGAAAAGGTATTGCACCAAGAGATAAACAAGGTAGGTTTGTTAGTAGGCAATCATTAAATTTTTTAATTGCAAGAAGTATTAAAAACAAAGGTATTAGAGCAACATTATTTTTTACTAAACCGTTTGAACGTGGTTTAGATTTATATGGAGATGAAATAGTTGCTGGTTATTTAGAAGATAAATTAGATTTACAATGAGTACAATTATTAGAACAAGAAGCCCATTTTTTATAAGAACACCACAAGAAGCAGATGCTAACCTTAGTTATTTTCAAATAAACATAACTGTATTTGGTGGTTTGAGTTCTTCAACTGAAATATGTGATGATTTATATGCAACTTACTCACTACAAAAGAAACCATTAGGAGCTGAAAATTCTGTTTCATTTGACATTAGCGAAATAGTTAATGACCATATAGAACAAATATTTACTGGTACTTATGCTGCTGCTAAAAGTTCTATTTGGGTAACTGTAGCAACATCAGCAAGACAATCAGATGGTACTGTAATTGGTTCTGTAACTACAAACACTTACTTAGCTCAAGAAGGATTCAATAAATTTAAAGAAGGTGTAAACTACACAACAGAACCTATTGCAATGCTAAGTAGTAATTACATTCAAAATCATAAAGGAAGCACAATTACAATACCAGTAAATGTAGAAAGGGTTACGCAAGTTGAATGGAGAAACGGTACAAGCGTAAGAGAGACAGATACTTTTACAGACAACGGCAACCAAAACCAAAAGATACAATTTGCTTTATTTACTGCTGGTACTTTTTTAGATAATGCTTTAATAACTTATGATAGTGGAAGCACTACTACAATAACTTTAGAACAAGTAGAAGAATGCAAGTATCCAGTTAACAAAATTACGTTTGTAAATAGATGGGGAGCTTTACAAGATTTATTCTTCTTTAAGAAATCAACAGAAAGTTTAGATGCAACAAGAGAAAATTTTAATGCAAGTATTTTTGAAGCAAGAGCTGTTCAATTAGACCCACCTGAAACACCTGGTGATGCTTGCCAAGAATCATTAACATTTAATACTTACTCAACTACTGCACACGCAAAGAAAACATTTAATGCTAATGCTACAGAATCAATTGTTTTAAATACTGGTTTTGTTAACGAATTAATGAATCCATATTTTGAGGAGTTGATGGTTAGTGAATACATATGGCTAACAGATTCAAGTGCTAACATATTTCCAGTTAATTTAAAAGAAAGCTCCTTTGCTAAAAAGACAGGATTAAACGATAGGTTAATTAATTACACAATGAGTTTTGAAAAATCATTCAGTTTAGTAAACAACATTAGATAGTGCAGAAAGTTATTCTATACATACAGCCACAGTTAAGAAATACAACAACTACACAAGACTTTGTTAGAGTTGATTTAATGGAAGAAGATTTAATTGAATTAACTCAGGTTATTCAAGATGTAAATGATATAGAAAAAATATTTACAGATTATTCAAGGACTTTTAATTTACCAGCAAGTAAAACAAATAATAAGATTTTTAAGCATTGGTATAATCCAGATATAGATGGTTTTGATTCAAGTGTTTTTTGTAGTGCAAGAATTGAGCTAAATCATTTACATTTTAGATTTGGTAAAATACAATTAAATGAGGTTGCAATGAAGTTTGGAGAACCTTCTATGTATAAGGTAACATTCTTTGGTGAAACAACAACTTTTAAAAACGCTATAAATGAAGATGAACTATCTGATTTAGTTTGGCTTAATGAATTTAATCATAGTGCAACAGTTACTAATGTAAAAGATGGTTTAGAAAATGGTTTAAATTTTACTGTTAATTCTGTTGCTTATAACGATGCAATAATATATCCATTAATAGCACATTCACAAAGCTATATTTATGATAACCAAAATGGTTCTGCTAATTTAAGCAATGGTTTAAATATTAGTACTAACACAACACACCATCAACAAAGGGGTGTAGTTCCAGAAGATTTAAAACCAGCAGTAACAGTTAAAAATATAATTAAAGCTATTGAAGAGCAATACAACATAACTTTTAAAACTGGTGAATTTCTTGACTCTGCTGCTATGACTAATTTGTATTTATGGCTACATAGAGAAAAAGGTAAAATGGCAACTGCTGGCACTTGGATTGGCAATAGTGATACTTATACTTGTAGTGGTGCTAATTGCACAGAGCTAACAGATACTGCTGGATTCACAGGTTACTTTACTTTAAATACTGGCATATATAAATGGAACTCTAATCTTGGACCAGATACAGATGTAACTACTATAACTTTTGAAGTAACTCCAGCAAGTGGGTTTACAGCAGTTGAATATAGTTTAGAAATAGTACGTGCTAATAATTGGGAATCATTCGCTAAAGTAGAAAACAAAAGTGGAACAAGTTCTGTTACATTAACAATTGGTGGTGCTAATGGTTTAGATGTAGCATCATTAGTTTCTTTTAATCCTAATGGCAATGATTTTGTAGGTAGATTAATGACAGAATCTTCAATTCAATTTCAATCAAAGTTTACAATTACAAGAGATTTTAGTTTTAATAATTTTGATGGTACTGTATTAAGTTTTAATTGGAGTGGAACATTTACAAGTAATTCAACAACACTATCTCCACAAGATAAATTAGTTGTTGTTACTGAGCAGATGCCAAAGCTTAAGATTAAAGATTTTTTAAATGGTTTATTTAGACAATTTAATCTAACTGCTTATGTTGATTTTAATAATGAGATAGTAGTTAAAACTTTAGATAATTATTATGCTGGTGGAGATACTCAAGATATAACACAATTTGTAAAAACTGATGAACATACTGTTTGTGATGTAATACCATTTAGTGAAGTAGATTTTGAATACTCAGAACCAAAGAGCATTTTAGCAGAGCAATTTCAATTAGTAAATAACCAAAAGTATGGAGAACTTAATTATGTAACTGATGTTAGTAAGAAAAGTATTTACCAAATTAAACTTCCTTTTGAGCATATGTTATTTGAAAGGTTACAAGATAAAACAAGTAGTGCTTTAACTACAGTACAAGTTGGTAGTTTTTTAAATACAGAATTAAGTCCTGAAATTGGGCAACCCTTAATGTTTTACGGTATCTATCAAAACAATGTAGCTACATCAATTAACTTTTTAGATAGTACAAGACCTGAAACTTATGGCGCTTTATGCCCAACAGGAACAAATTCTTCTTTAGATGATTATTGGATTCCAAGTGCTTGCAATGAATTAGGCACATCCTCAACACCACCTACATACAATTTAAACTTTGGTAGTGAAATAAACACCTACACACTAACTGATTATGCTGGTAATAATAATAGCTTATTTCAAACTTATTATACTAATTACATAACAAGAGTATTTAACAAGAAAACAAGGATATTCAAATTCTCTGCTGTATTGCCTTTAAAAGTTTTATTGACTTTAACATTAGATGATTTAATTGTAGTTGGCACAAGAGCTTACACAATAAATAAAATGTCTACTAAATTACAAAGTGGAGAAACAAATTTTGAACTATTAAACGAACCAAATTGAAAACAATATTAGAAGCATTAGAATTTTGTAAGGAGAATAAATTATATGATAAACATATAAGAATAGCATTAGGTATTAACAAAGTGCCAATGACTATTAGAGAAGGTTTAAACCAATTAAGAATGAAGAAATGAGTAAAGAAGTTATAGTAACAGTTAAGGCAGATACTAAAGATGCTCAAACTAATGTAAAAGATTTAAATAAAGATCTTAAAAAAACAGAAACTGATTTATCTGGTGTTGAAAATATGGCTGATAAAGCCACAGGTGGATTAGTTAGTGGTTTTAAAGGTTCTGTTGGTGCTATTAAAGGGGTAGTAAAAGGTTTTAAAACATTAAGAGGTGCAATCATTGCAACTGGTATAGGTGCTTTAGTGCTTGTTGTTTCTTCATTGATGGCTGCATTTACAGATAGTGAAGAAGGTGCAAATAAATTTAGTAAAATTTTAAAAGTTCTCGGAACTGTAGTTGATAATGTTTTAGACTTGTTTGCTGATTTTGGGGAAGCTATAATATCAGCTTTTGAAAACCCACAAGAGGCACTAATGTCTTTTGTTAATTTATTAAAAAACCAAGTAATTAATAGAATTAATGGTTTAATGGAATTAATACCAGCACTTGGTAAAGCAGTTCAATTAGTTTTTAGTGGTGATTTTTCAGAAGCTGGAAAAGTGGCAACAAATGCAGTTGGTAAAGTTGTTCTTGGTGTTGAAGATGTTACAGAAAAAATACAGGCAGCAACACAAGCTACAAAAGAATTTATTGCAGAAAATATTGAAGAAGCAAAAAAAGCAGCAGGTGTTGCTGATATGCGAGCTAAAGCTGCAAAACTTGAAAGAGAATTGTTAGTTCAGCGGTCTAAGTTGGAAAGTGAGATTGCTAATTTAAGATTAAAGTCAAGGCAAGAAGAAGAATTTAACTCAGAAGAAAGAAAACAAGCTTTATTGGATGCGCAAAAATTAGAAGATGAATTACTACAAAAAGAAACAGAAGTTTTAAAATTAAGACGTGATGCACAGGTAGAAGAAAATACATTTGCAAGAAGTAATATAGAAAACCTTGACAAAGAGGCAGAAGCAATAGCAGCAGTTAATAGAATAGCAGCAACAAGAGCCAACCAACAAAGAACAACACAAAGAGAATTAAATACTCTTAATAAACAAATACAAGCAGAAAATAAAAGAATTGCTGACGAGAAAAAAGCTATTGATGATGCAGCATTAAAAAGAACTGAAGCAGCACTTAAATCAGAAAATAATTTAGCTATTAAAAGAAAAAGATTTGATGCAGAACAAATCGAAGATGAATTAGAGAAGTTAGAAAGATTAAAAGAAATTGATTTAGAAGAACAAGAGATAGAAACTGCAAGATTACAAGATGTAATAAATAATGCTAATGCTGGAACACAAGCAAGAATAGATGCAGAAATTGCTTATAATGAGTTCTTAGAACAGTCAAGACAAAAAAATAAAACAAGAGATAAAGAAATACAAGACCAAAAACTTGCAGACCAAAAAGCACATTGGGATGAAATGGAAGCTGAGTTTAATGAGTTTTCTGATGATTTATTTAAAAAAGATAAAGAAATTACAGATGCAAGAATAAGTTTAGAAGAAGCATTAGTAAGTGCTACATCTTCAGCTTTAGGAAGTATAGCACAATTAGCTGGAGAAGGAACTAAAATAGCTAAGGTAGCAGCAATAGCTGATATCATAATTGGCACTGGTGTTGGATTTATACAAGGTTTAGATATTGCACAAAAATCAGCAAAAGCAACAGGACCTGGCGCAGCAGTAGCGTTTCCAATATTTTATGCTACACAAGTAGCAGCAGTTTTAAGCGCAGCAGCACAAGCTAAAAATGTTTTAAGTAGAGCTAAAGGGCCACAACCACCAAGCGTTTCTCCTCCGTCTATTGGTGGAGGTGGAGCAGCAACATCACCAACACAACCACCAAGTTTTAACGTAGTAGGACAATCAGGATTTAATCAAATTGCTGGAGCATTAGGACAACAACCACCAACACAAGCATATGTAGTAGCTGGAAATGTAACTACAGCTCAACAACTACAAAATAATACAATTACACAAGCAACTTTTTAAAATAAAATACAATGGATATAATAGAATTAATATTAGATGAAGATAGCGAAGGGCTAACTGGAATTGAAGCTGTTAGCATCGTAGAAATGCCAGCAATAGAATCTGATTTTGTAGCACTATCAGAGCAAGAAATAAAATTGGCTAAAGTAGATGATGAAAAGCGTTTACTAATGGGAGCTGCTTTAATCCCTAACAAGCCAATCTTTAGAAAGAACGGAGAGAATACTTTTTATGTGTACTTTTCTGAGAAAACAGTCAGGAGAGCAAGTGAATTATTCTTTCAAAACAGTATGCAGAACAACGCAACCTTAGAGCACGAAATGGAGATTAACAATTTAACAGTTGTTGAATCGTGGATTGTAGAAGATACTGAAATGGATAAATCTAAGAAGTATGGTTTAAGTGTACCTAAAGGTACGTGGATGATTTCAATGAAAGTAGAAAATCAAGAAGTATGGAATGATTATATAAAAACTGGTAAAGTTAAAGGATTCTCAATTGAAGGTTATTTTGCAGATAAAGCACAAGTTAAAGACCCAAGTTTAAAATCACAATGGAGCAAAGAGCTTGAAGCTATTGAAGAAGCTGAAGCAGAATATATGCTTAGTAATATTAAGGCTTTAATTAAAAAAGATAAAAGAACTAAATCAGGTAAAAATATTGAATTAGAAAGTTATAACGATTATCCACAAGCAGTTAGTAACAATGCTAAAAGAGGTATAGAACTAAACGAAAAAGTAAATAATAAATGTGCAACACAAGTAGGTAAAATAAGAGCGCAACAATTAGCACAAAAAGAAAACATCAGTTTACAAACTTTAAAAAGGATGTATTCATATTTAAGTAGAGCGCAAGAATATTATGATGAAGGCGATAAAGAAGCTTGCGGTACTATTTCTTATTTATTGTGGGGTGGTAAAGCTGGTTTAAGATGGTCTGAAAGCAAGTTAAAAGAATTAGGAGAAATAAATTTATCTTCTATGGTAGTTGATGAATCTTTTGCAATTATTGATGATAGGTTAGCTTACAGCACACAAGAAAAAGCTGAAGAGATGGCATTGAATATAGATTGTGAAGGTTTTCACGTTCACGAGTTTGAAGGCAAAGAATGGTATATGCCTTGTAAAGAACATAAATTAAAATAATTATGAGAAGTAAAAAATTTAAAACACCAAGTAATACATCACCTAAAAATACCAAGCGTGGTTGTTTGTGTCCTGATGGCAAAAGATACAGTAATAAGTGCTGTGATGGTAGCTTACAAGCGCAAGGTATAGGTAAGATATAAAATAAAGTTGAAAAAAAATATAACAGTAAAGGTTTTCAAACGTTTATAGGTATATACTCAAATTATGAAAGCAAACGAAATACTAAACAAAATAAAAAATATTGTTGGTGAAAAAGTTAATCTTTCTGAAGAAAAAATAGAAATGGCTGAAATTACATTAGAAAACGGAACTGTATTAGTTGCAGAATCTTTTGAAGCTGGAAAATCTGTATTTATTAAAACTGAAGATGAGCAAATTGCTCTACCAGTTGGTGAATATGAATTAGAAGGTGATAGAATTTTAGTTGTATCTGAAGAAGGTTTAATTGACAGTATTAAAGAAGCTGCTAAAGAAGAAGTAGTTGAAGAAGAATTATCTGAAGAATCTGAAGAAGTTAAAGAAACTGAATTAGAGGAAGAAGAAAAAGAAGAAATGAACTATGTAACCAAAGAAGAGTTTACATCTGCTGTTGAAGAAATCAAAGCAATGATTGACGAAAAACTTGGTAACAAAGAAGAAATGAAGGAAGAAGTAATAGAAGATACAAAAGAAGAACTTTCTGCTGTTGCTCCTGAACCTGTAAAACATAATCCTGAAGCTGAAGTTGATAATAAAGTAAATTTTCATATTGCAAGCAATAGAACACAAACAACTAAAGACAGGGTTTTTGATAAAATTTTTAACAATAATTAAATAAATAAAAAATGGCGACAACAACAAGTATAACAAGTACTTACGCTGGAGAATTTGCTGGGAAATATATCTCTGCTGCTCTTTTAAGTGCTAACACAATTGATAAAGGCGGTATAGAAGTAATGCCTAATATCAAATATAAGTCTACTATGAAAAAAGTAGCTACTGATGCAAATGTAATTAAAAACGCTTCTTGCGATTTTGATGCAACTGCTACAGTAACATTAACTGAGAGATTACTACAACCAGAAGAATTTCAAGTAAACTTACAATTTTGTAAGCAAGATTTTCAATCTGATTGGGAAGCTGCTCAAATGGGATATTCTGCATTTGATAAAATGCCACCTAAATTTTCAGATTTCATTATTGGCCACGTTGCTGGTTTAGTAGCTGAAAAAACTGAACAAAATATTTGGCAAGGTGTTAATGCAACTGCTGGAGAATTTGATGGATTAGTAACTTTAGCTTTAGCTGATGCTGATGTAGTAGATGTTGCTGGACACGCTGCTGTAACTGCTGCTAACGTAATTGATAAATTAGGTTCTATTGTTGATGCAGTACCTTCTGCTCTTTACAATAAAGAAGATTTACATATTTACGTATCACAAAACATTGCAAGAGCTTATGTTAGAGCTTTAGGTGGATTTGCTACTTCTATTGGTTCAAATGGTGTTAACGCACAAGGAACACAATGGTATAACGCTGGTGGACAGCTATCTTTTGATGGTGTAAAAATCTTCGTTGCTAATGGATTAGCTGATGATACTGCAATGGCTGCTCAAAAATCTAATCTATACTTTGGTACTGGTTTATTAAACGATATGAACGAAGTAAAAGTTCTTGATATGGCTGATTTAGATGGCTCTCAAAATGTAAGAGTTATAATGAGATATACAAGTGCTGTAAATTACGGAATAGGTTCTGACGTTGTTCTTTACCACGCTTAAGAAATAAAATAATAATTAGGGAGCTGAAATGCTCCCTTAATTTAAAACAATAACAATATGGCTTGCGATTTAACAGCTGGAAGAAAAGTGCCTTGTAAAGATGTTATTGGTGGTATAGTAAGAGCTTGGTTCGTTGACTTTGGAGACTTAGGAACTGTAACTAAAGTAGACGATGAAATCACCGATTTATCTGGTACATTTACTTGCTTTCAATACGATTTAAAAGGTACAAACAGTTTAGAAACTGCTATTACCTCAAGTAGAGAGAATGGAACAACATTCTTTGAAGAAACATTAACTTTAACACTACCTAAATTATCTAAAGAAGATAATAAGGAATTAAAACTTATGGCTTACGGTAGACCTCACATTGCTGTTGAGGATAGAAACGGTAACTTTTTACTATGTGGATTAGAGCACGGTATGGAAGTAACTGGTGGAAGTATAGCTACAGGAACTGCTTTTGGTGACTTAAGCGGTTACTCACTAACATTAACTGGTCAAGAATTAGAGCCGGCTAATTTTATTAGTGGTGGTACTGCTGCTGACCCTTTTGCTGGAATGAGTTCTGCAACTGTAACAGTTACTGTAGGTACAAATAGTTAAAAAATACGCGATTAAATTAATTGTGTGATTCATAATATATAGTTTGATTGGAGGGGAGGAAGTGATTAGCCTCCCCTTTTTTATTAAAAAAATATGCAAATATTAACTACAAGTGGCACACGAATTATTAACTTTATACCAAGAGAAACAATTTTAGGTACTAAAACTTATAAATTAGTGATAAAGTCAGAAGCTCAAAATAAAGTTTTATTTACAGATGTTAATGCAACATTTGCTGAATTAGATTACTATTATCAATATTCAACTACTCAAGCATTAATTGAGAATAATTACTATACTATTACAATCACTAATACAACAGATAACGCAATAATTTTTAAAGATAAAATGTATTGTTCAGACCAAACACTTTCAGACTATGAAATTTCAAACGGTGTTTATATAGAACAAAGCACAGGAGACAATCAATTTATATATTATGGATAATCTACATTTAATACAATTAGGCCAATACGAAAGGCCAACAATCACAGAAGAACGCAACAAAGATTGGGTTTCAATAGGCGATAACAACGACTATTACCAAAGTTTGATAGATGCTTATATGGATAGCACAACAAACAATGCAGTAATTAACGGTGTTGTTAATCAAATATATGGTAAAGGATTAGATGCAACTGATTCAGCACAAAAGCCTGACCAGTATGCACAAATGAAAAGTTTGGTAAAACCTCACGATTTAAGAAACGTTTGCCAAGATTTAAAGCTATTAGGTGAAGCAGCTTTTCAAATAACTTACAATGGTAATAAAATATCAGCAATAACACATTTTCCAAGAGAAACGTTAAGAGCTGAAAAGATGAATGATAATGGAGAAATAAAAAACTATTTTTACTCTGCTGATTGGAGCAAAGTTGATAGAAATACAAAACTTAAAAAGTTTCCTGTTTTTGGTAGTGGCGCACAAAATGAAATATTTATTATTAAAAGATATGTAACTGGTTTTTATTATTATTCGCCAGCGGATTATAATACTGCTTATGCAACACTTGAAAACGAAATTGCTTGTTATTTAATTAACGATACTCAAAATGGTTTTAGTGGTACAAAGGTGGTAAACTTTAACAATGGTGTACCAGATAGAGAAAAGCAATTAGCTATTAAGAATGATGTAATGCAAAAACTTACTGGTAGTTATGGTGAGAAAGTAATTGTTGCATTTAACAATAATGCAGAAAGTAAAACAACTGTTGAGGATATACCACTAAATGATGCTCCAGCACATTACACTTATTTAAGTGAAGAATGTAGTAGAAAAATTATGTTAACACATAGAGTTACTTCACCGTTGTTATTAGGTTTATCTTCTGCTAATGGTTTTTCAAGCAATGCTGATGAAATAGAGAACGCCTCAAGGCTTTTTAACAACGTCGTAATACAACCATATCAAAACCTTTTAATTGATAGCTTAGATGCAATTTTAGCAGTTAATGATATTAGTTTAAATCTTTACTTTAAAACTATTGAACCACTTGAGTTTATGGATTTAGAGAATGTTGAAGGCGAAGAAGCTATTGAAGAACAAACTGGAATAAAGGAAGAAGAAGAAAGCACAGAGCTTGAAATAATGGCTTCTAAGAGTGTTTCTAATAAAGATAGTGATGAACTACTAAAAGATGCTTTAGATTCGCTTAAAGGCGTTAAAATGGATTCTGAAGAGTTTGAAATAGTTGATATTAGAGATTTAGATGATGAAAATGAAAGTGTTGAGGATTGGGCTAAATCTATGATTAAATTAAGTGATGTTGTAGATAGCAAAGAAGATGGATTTTCTACTTTAGATAAATCAATGTATAAAGTAAGATACAAATATGCAAAAGGTAGCAGTAGAGGTGGAGAAAGCAGAGAGTTTTGCAAAGAGATGATGAGCAGAACTGGAGCTGGTATTGTTTATAGATTAGAAGATATTGATAAAGCAAGTAGAGATATGAACTTTAAAGCTGCTAAATTACCAATGCACAAAGGCCAAAAATACGATTTGTTTAAATTTAAAGGGGGGGTATATTGCAGACATAAATGGCAACAGATTTTATACAAAATTAAAAAAGGAAAAGAAGTTGGTAGTGATGATTTAGATGATTACAAGAAAAGTAAAACTATACCAAAGAGTTACGAACCAAAACCAAGAGGTAGAAAACAAGCAAAAAAAGCTCCAGTAAATATGCCTAATAATGGACATCACCCAAATTATACAGGAAAATGAGTAAAGCATTATTTGTAACAAGACACGATATATCAGTATTTACTGCTGCTAATGGTAATATAGATAATGATAAAATATTACCGTATATTAACCAAGCGCAAGATATACACATACAAAATTACTTAGGTACTGAGTTATATGTTAAAATACAAAATGAAATAGTTGCTGGTACTTTAGCAAATCCTTACTTAGCTTTATTAAACGATTATATAAAACCAATGCTACTACATTGGAGTATGGTTGAATACTTACCTTATGCTGGAGTTAATATTTCAAACGGTGGTATATATACTAAGAATCCTGAAAATAGCACAGCATTAACAAAAGAACACGTAGATAGCTTAGTTGAAAGAAGTAGAACAACAGCACAGTTTTACACAAACAGATTTATAGATTATATGCAAAATAACGCAGCTGGATTAATACCTGAGTATTATAGTAATTCTCAAGAAGATATGTATCCAGATGATGTTGCAGATTTTGGGGGTTGGGTACTTTAAAAATATATTATGCCAGATAATAACATAGAATGGGGACAAGGTGGTGTTAACAACAGCAACGATTGGGGAAAAGCAAAAGCTAATTCTACCAATAGCTTTGGTGCTGTTTATGATAGTTCGCCAAGTGGTGATACTAATATTGCTGGTGGGCAACCTGTTGTATCAATAACTTATTCTGCAAGTGCTTTTTGTGCTGATGCAAGCGACCCTACACCAACTATACAAAATAATGCTGGTGCTGGTACATTTAGTTCTACTACTGGATTAGTATTTATTAGCACAACAACTGGTGAAGTTGATATTGATGCTTCTACTGTAGGAAGTTATTTAATTACATATACAGATACAGATGCTGCAACTGCAACATTCAATTTAACTATTAATGCTTTACCTACTGTTATTGTAAGTGTTTCTGCTGGTACTATTTGTGATGGTGAAAGCACAATACTAACAGCAAGTGGTGCTTCTACTTATGTATGGAATGATGGTAATACAGATAATCCAAGAACAGTATCACCTACTACTACAACTACATTTACTGCAACAGGTACAGATTCAAATGGTTGTACTAATACTGGTGCAACTACAATTACTGTAAATGCTCAAGACAGTGCTGCTTTTAGTTATTCTGCAAGTGCTTATTGTGCTAATGGTACAGACCCAACACCAACAATAACTGGTACTACTGGCGGTGCATTCACTTCTACTGCTGGATTGATTATTAATAGTGGAACTGGTGAAATAGATTTAGATGCTTCTACAGTTGGAGCTTATTCAATTACTTATACAACTACTGGGGTGTGTTCAGCTAACCAAAGTGTTAACCTAACTATAAACGCTGCTGACAACGCTGCATTTAGTTACTCTGCAAGTAGTTACGAACCAACAGATGCAGACCCAACACCAACTATAACAGGATTAACAGGTGGAACGTTTAGCGGAACGACTGGTTTAGTAATTAATTCAACTACTGGTGAAATAGATTTAAGTGCTTCTACTGTTGCAAGTCATACTATTACTTATAATACTACTTCAAGTGGTTCAAGTGTTTGTCCAAATACATCTACACAAACAGTAGAAATAGCTTTGGCTGGAATTGCTAATAATTACAGTATGAATTTTGATTCTGCAAGTTCGGATTATATTGATGCTGGTTCTTCGATTGGTGTTATTGGAACAGGTGTTAGAACTTTTTCAGTATGGCTAAAAACATCTGTAACTGGAACACAAGTTGTTTTAGGTACAAGAAACGTTAATACAAATGGTTGGGTTATTCAAATAGAATTAAACACCATATTATTTTATAATGTGCTTGGTGGAGCAAATAAAGGTATTTATACAACGGCAGCAAATTTAACTGATGGTGATTGGCATCATCTTGTAATAGTTAGGGCTGGTACTGGTAATAATAAAATATATGTTAATGGAGTTTCACAAACTTTAAATACAACTACATTTGGAGATGAAAATCTAACAGACCCGCAAAGCTCTTTAGATTTATTAATAGGTGCTGGATATAATACTGGCGGAGTTTTATATAGATTCTTTGATGGACTTATAGACGAAGTAGCAATCTGGGATACAGCTCTAACATCTACACAAGTATCGGAGATATATAACGCAACAGGAACTAATTTAACTAAAGACTTAACCACAGTATCAGGTTCAAACCTAAAGTACTGGAATAGAATGGGAGATTAATATGAGTACACAGTTTACAAATAGACAATGGCGTTTGCCTAACAATGAGAATAAAGACAAGCAGAGTAACTATTCTATGGACTTTGATGGGAATGTTCAACACATAAAAGCATCAAATTTTAGTGGATTAGCCGATAAAAGTTCAGGTTCTTTTTCTTTGTGGTTTAAAACTACTAATACAACATCAAATGCTGGAAAATGTATTTTATCTATACCCTATTCAGGTGGTGGAAATGGTTTTGATATTTATATAAATAATTCTACCAGCTTAAAATCTTATCTTAAAACTTCAACTTTTACAACAACTACAACAAACACTATTACTTATGGAGATAGTAACTGGCATCACGTAGCAGTTGTTTATGATGGTTCTACTCATAAAATATATTTTGACACTGTAGATGTTACAAACACAAGCACACCAAGCCCAAGCGGGGCAATAGCTGCTTCTACAGTTAACACAATAGAAATAGGAAGATTTAGCACAAGTTACCAAAATGAATTTAACGGCCAAATAGACGGAGTAGCCATTTTTAATTACGCTCTTTCTACAAGCCAAATAACAACTCTTTATGGTTCAAGCTCTACTGGTATAGGTAATCCAATGAGTTTAAGTCCAAAGCCAGTTGCTTACTATCCTTTAGGAGACCAAGATGCTTTTAATGGAGCTAATTATTTAGTGCCTAATATTGCTGCTGAAGAAGATGACGGAGATATAGCTACAAGTTACTCTCCTTATGCTTTAGATTTTGATGCTGCCAGTTCAAATTATATAGATTGTGGAAATATAACATCTTTAAACAATTTAAGTGCTTTTTCTACATCTACTTGGATTAATTATGAGGGAACTATTAGTGGTGCTTCTTCTCATATGTTTTTATCTGGTGGTAGTGCTTCAAACAATAGGTTCTATGTACAATTATATAGCTCTAATCAGATTAGATATGGCTATAATGGTAATACTATTGTAACTACATCAAGTATGAGTGTAGGAAATTGGTATAACATTGTAACAGTTCATAATGGAACTTCTTTAGATGTGTATTTAAATGGGGTTAAACAAAACACATCTCCAGTTACAGTAGTTGCTCCAAGTACTAATATAGGCAACAATTTTCAAATTGGTAAATATTTTGCTTTAAGTAGTTATTATTGGGATGGAAAACTTTCAAATGCTTCAATCTGGAACACAGATTTAACATCTTCTCAAGTAACAGAACTTTATAATGAAGGAGTACCATCTAACCTAAACAACCATAGTGCATATTCAAACTTAGTAAGCTGGTGGCAGTTAGGAAGTAATAGTTCTTTTAATACTAACTGGACTGTATTAGATGAAGTAACTGCAAGTGGCAACAATGGAACTTCAAGCAATATGACTGAGGATGATATAGTAGATGGTGTTGGTAGTTATGCAAATGGTTTAAGTTCAGGAATGGGAGGAGATGAAGTTATTGGAGATGCACCTTATAGCACAGCCAATTCTTTAAGTGTAAATATGGATGTTTTAGACAGGGTAACAGATACACCAAGTTAAAATTTTAAAATAAATAAAAATGAATAATAGAAGTTATATAGTAATTAGTTTAAGTTCAACGGATAGCGTGCTATGGTCGCAAGTTTCACAATCTTCTGCACAAAGTAGGGGAAGAAACTTAGCAAACACTCAAGGTTTATTAAGCTATAGTGTTACACCAAGTTTTATAAGTGATGGTTCTGTAGTGCCTGTTGGTGATATTATGAATCAAACAGAAGCCCTTGAATTATTGCAAACGTCAGCTTGGTCAGAGCCAATGCCAGAAGAATGAACAATTTAAAAAGTGTAAGAATGGAAGACCACTCAATTTTAATGGTAGTTAGCACTTTAATTGGCGCTTTAGGCATTAAAGAAATATGGGGAATTGTAAAGCAAAAGATTGATATAGGTGCTAAGAAAGATGAACGTGAAGAAAGTTTATATACAAAACAGATTGAAATTCTTACTAATAAAATTACACAACTTGAAACTAAAATAGAATTACTTATTGAAGAAAATATTCAACTAAGAGTTAAGGTTGTTAAGATGGAAGCACGCTTGATAAATAGTGCTAAAAAAAAAGTAAATAGAAAAAATAATGAGAAAAGTAAATAAGATTGTAATACATTGTACAGCTACCAAAGAAGGAAACAATGTAAGTCCAGCCACTATAAAAAGATGGCATTTAAACAGAGGTTTTTCAGATATAGGTTATCATTATATTATTGGTATTGAAGGTAAAATAAATGCTGGTAGGCCAGTATCTAAGCAAGGTGCTCACGTACGCTCAGGAAATAGTGATAGCATCGGAATTGCATATACGGGTGGCTTAGATTCTAACGGTAAAGCAAAAGATACAAGAACAGAAGCACAAAAAGCATCACTAATTAAAATACTAAAAGTATTAAAAAACATTTATCCACAAGCAAGTATTCACGGCCATAGAGATTATTCTCCTGACAAAGATGGCGATGGAGTTGAGGAACACGAATTTATGAAAATGTGTCCTTGTTTCTCAGCAGAAATTGAGTACCTTGAGCTACAACCAAAATCTTTCAAACCAAAATCAAAAAAAGCAAAGGATAAATTAAATGGAAAAAAATAATCAAACTAACTTAGAGGACTTAATTAAGAGAATGGAGAATTTACCAGTACCAGAAAGAACTTGTAATATTGATGATGAAACTTGCGAAAGCTGTAGTGGATGAAGAAGCTAAAAGATACTAAAATAGGTTTATTACTAAAAGAGAAAGCACCTAAAATATTAGAGCTTATTGGCGATGTGTTGCCTTCTAATGGCACTATGGGTATATTAAAAAACATTATTTCTAAAGATCCTGATTTAACTGCTCAAGAAAAAGAAGAACTTCATAGACAAGTTGTTGAGATGTATAAGCTAGAGGTTGAAGATCGAAATTCAGCTAGAAATAGAGAGGTTGAAATGGCTAAATCTGGAGCTAATGACTGGATGATGAATTTAACTGGTGTTATTGGTTTATTCTGTTTTGTTTTTATAGTTTATGCAGTCGTATATATTCCGCAAGTTTTAGAAAACGAACTATTCATTCATTTGATGGGGATGGTTGAGGGTGTGGTCATTGGGAATATCTTTGCTTTTTATTACGGTACAAGCTCAAAAAAGTAATTTAATTTTTTTTTCGTAAATTAGATTTATGAAACAACATAAAAAAAGGTGGAAAGATTCAGGTAATCCACGCTACAGACTCAATTCAGATGAGGCGCAAATCATAAATGACTATAGAAGATTAAAGCAAGAAGCACAAGCTGAGGGATTAAATCCAAATGATATTCATAGTGGCTGGATAAAAAATAAAAAAGCCAGTTTATATTTTAAAAATCCAAATTTTAAGAAAAACGATTTAAAGGAGTTTAAGCAACAGTTACTGTCAGACTTAAAACAATACGCACCAAACTTTCAAAAGGTCGTTAAACCTAAAGTAAATGACGGTCATTGTCTTTTAATATCTCCAGCTGATATACATATTGGTAAATTATGTAAATCTTTTGTAAGTGGTGAAGAGTATAACAAACAAATTGCAGTTCAAAGAACTCTTGAAGCAGTTGATGGAATACTACAAAAAAGTAACGGTTTTAATATAGATAAAATTGTCCTTTGTATAGGTAATGATGTAATGCATATTGACACTCCTAGTGGTGGAAAGACTACGAAAGGAACGGTTCAGGATGTTGACGGTATGTTTTTTGAGCATTTCCATATTGCAAAAAGATTATATATAAATATTATTGAAACATTAGTTTCTTTCTATCCTGATTTACACGTTGTGTATAATAGTAGTAACCACGATTATTTAACTGGTTTTTGCTTGGCTGATACTATTGCTACATACTTTAGAAATAGTAAAAATATAACTTTTGATATTAGTTTACAACATAGAAAGTATTATACTTATTATAATAATTTAATTGGCAGTACACACGGAGATGGCGCAAAGTGGGATTTATTACCTTTATTAATGGCTGATGAGTGTAAAGAATGGAGCGAAACAAAATACAGATATATGTTTGCACATCACGTACATCACAAAGTGAGTAAAGATTTAATTGGATGCAGTTTAGAAAGTTTACGTAGTCCATCACCAGCAGATAGTTGGCATCATAAAATGGGTTATACTTCTTCTAATAACCAAGCAATAGAAGGTTTTATCTTCTCTAAGAACAATGGCCAAGTAGCCAGAATAACACATTTATTTTAAGGGGTAGAATAATTTTTTTAGAAAAAAGTTCTAAAATGTTTTTTATTTATAATATATTATAATATATTTGTTCTAACAAACTTAAAAACAAATATTATGATAATCACACTAACAGAAACACAATTTATAAATCGCTTTTTAGAAATAAGACCAAACAACTTTTCAGTTGAAGGGTTAAGAGCTTTATACGAATACTTTGAAGAAGTTGATGAGGGGATGGAATTTGACCCAATAGCTATATGCACAGAATACACAGAGTACTCAAGCCTTAGAGAGTTATTAGATAATTACGGTGGAGATTTTAGTTATATAAAAGATATACACGATTTATCTGACTACACATCTGTAATTCACATTGACGATTTTTCATTTATAATAGCAGACTTTTAATTATGAAAAAATTTATATACGAAGGAACTATGTTTGCCGCGATGATTTACATAGCATATAAGTTAACAACATTTATTTTATTAAATTTATCATTATGGAAAAAAATAATAACATTTTAAGAGACAAGGTTATTAAGTTGCAAAATGAACTTAAAGAACTTCTAGGAAATAATAAACATATTTATGTACACGAAACAAATACATTTTGGGAAGATAGTGGCGAATTACATATAGAATGTGAACAAGGAACAATCGTTTGGAACTTAGAAACATTATATAATGATTTACCGCATATGTTATCTTATTGTATTGAAGAACATAAAAAAAAAGAACAAAGAATAAAAAAAGAAATGACACAATTAATAAAAAATAAATTATGAGTTATACAAATAAAACTTTTTATGTGCCAGCTGAAGAAGTAGATGAGCTACATAAATTTCAAGAAAAATGCAAAGAGGAAGGGTGGAAATCTTATTCTCAAGTACTAATGTTCCTTATAAAAGAATATAACCGAAAATGATACCCTATCCACATCCACATAATGAACACCACCATAACGAGCAAATCAAAGAATGGTGGGCATACGAAACAACAAGCTATTTAGAAGATAGGTTGATTAATCTTATAACAAGAGTGAAATGGAACAGGGGGGTAGTTAAACAAATGATTAAGGAAAATAAATTTAACTCAAACGATAGGGAGATACATAAAAACAGAATGGACAGCTTTATAAATGAGTTAAATCAAATTGAAAAACAATTACGCACTATTGGAATGCGATACAATCCCAAACGACTATTAATAATAAAACAATCAATAAAACAAATACAACAATTATGAATATAAAACAATTAGCAGAAAAATATAATTTATCCAAAGATGACTTTTGGGAATTAAAAAGAGGCGCACGTTCAATGTGGATAATTACTCACGATGCTTGCGAAAAGATAGCAGCAAAAGAAAACATACAATTTGGAGCGCCTACAATATACAGGGATGGCAACCAAGATATTGCAATAGTAGGAGATGCAAAACGTGGTAATAAAGTTATGTGGTCAACTGGTGAAGCATCACCTAAGAATTGCAAGATGGTATACCCTTGGTCAATGGCTGAGAAACGTTTAAAAGATAGGTTAGTGCTAAAATTAATCAATGCTTACGAATATGGTGTTTATTCAGAAGAGGAAGCAGATAGCTTTAAGAAACAATGATTGACTTTAAAATAAGATGTTCTGCTATTAATAGCATTATGACTAAACCTAAAAAAGATAGGTTGGTTTCTGCTGGAGCTGAAACATATTGCAAGAAGTGGTACACCGAACAAATATATGGTCGTAAAGAAGAAGTTTCTAGCAAGTATATGTTTAAAGGAAACAGCGTGGAAGATGAATCAATTGAATTTATAGGAAAACAATTAGAATATAAAAAACTTAGAAAAAACTATAAATCTTTTGAAAATAATTTTATGACTGGCACTCCTGATGTTATAACTAAAGATGAAATATTAGAAGTTAAAAACAGTTGGAATTGCTTCACTTTTCCTTTATTAGAAACAGAGATACCAACTAAAGGTTATTTTTATCAGGCTCAAGGTTATATGCATTTATCTGGATTAAAGAAAGCTAAATTGATTTATACATTAATGGATACTCCAGAAGATTTAATTGAAAAAGAATTTTTTAAATCTCCTAATTATTCAAATGATATATCTATTTATGAAGAATTTAAAAAGGATTATACATATAATAATTTAGAAGATAAATACAGAATAAAAATATTTGAAATAAGCTATGATGAAGAAGTAATAGAAAATATTATTGATAGAGTTAAGGCTTGTAGAGAATATATAAAAACAATTAAATTATGAAAAAAATCGCAATAATAGGGGGGTTAAGTTTAATGACTGCTGGAACAACTAATATGCTATGGCATAAGCAGAAGTTAAATTTAAATCCTCACACATTCGCAATAGCTACAGGGAGTTTTTTTGTAGCTGTAGGAATAACATATAAATTTTAAATGATTAAAAAAGAATGGCGTTGGATGCCAGATTATAAACAAAAACAAATAACAATGGAAAAACAAAAAACAATATATTGTGGAGGCGGTAAAAAAATGGGAGCTGACTGGTTAAAAGTAACAGTTCATTTAGATAAAGCCAAAGAACACTTTTTTGAATACAAAGGTAAAACTTACTTAAAGTTAAATATTAACATTAAAGACCAGCCTGACCAATACGACAAGGATGTTTCTTTAAGTGTTGATACTTACCAACCAGAAGAAAAAAAGGAAGTAACTCAAGAACCAGTTAAATCTGATTTACCTTTCTAATGAAAATGAAAAAAGATAAAAGTGATTATATATTTAATTATCATTTAGGGGATGAGGATAGAAAACTTATCCCCTATCTTTTAAGTAAAAGCATAAAAGGTGTTAATAGAATTAGAACACTTGATAGAGTTTGTGAAAGATTTGGACTTAGTACAGCGTATATAAAAAATAAATATTGTTATATACTTGATGGTTATAAAACAAATTTAGGTTCAAAAGTTCTTCCATACTATAAAGATGAAATGTTATATGGAGAAAACACACAACACTACACATATGCAGAATTATCTAAAAGCGAAAAAGAATTATATAATGACTGAGCAAGAAAAAACTATACTTACAATTGATTGGTTAAATAAAAAATTTAATTTATTTATAAAAAAAACAACTGGTCAATTTGATTTATGGGATGCTCAAGATGATAAAAGAATTATTGAATTTAAATTTAGAAATAAATATTATGAAGAAAAATACATACAAGTAGATAAATTTTTTTGTTTATTAATGGCTGCTGAATATTATAATAAACACGCATACTACATAGTTATAGATAATGAGGTTAGGATATTTAATTTAACTGAATTAAAAAATGAATTAATTAATAGTAAAGTGGTAATAAAACAAGCTTCCTATCAAACTGAATTTAAAAATAATCAAAAAATAAATAAATATTTTTATATATTAAAACAATCAAATCAAACTAATCAATTATGAAACTAACAAAAAGAAAAGGATTTAATTTCTTTAGAAGTTATTTTGATGTCTATAATGAACTTGAAAATGACACAGATAAAGTACAATTTATTGATGCTTTATTAAATAGACAGTTTTTAGGCATTAAACCAACTGATTTAAAAGGGATGGCAAAGTTTGCTTATATCAGTCAAACAAACAGTATTGACGGTCAAGTTAGTGGTTATGAAACCAAGACTGGAAACAAACTATCAAACACCCCTACGGAAGGGGGTAAGCAAGGGGTTGACACACCCCCTGACCTACAAGGTAAAGGGAAAGGTAAAGGTAAAGGGAAAGGTAAAGTAAAAGAGAAAGGTAAAGGGTATAATAAATATCAAGATGACAATGTTTTAAAATTACAACCTGAAGTCTTAGAAGTTTTAAAAAATGCTAAGTAATAATCAAGATTCATTAAAGTATTTATTTGACTACAGGGATGGTAAAATAAAGAAAGGATTAGGTATTGGTTGTTTATTAGATGACTATTACGTTTACAAACAAGGTGAGTTTAATATGTTCTTAGGGTTGGACAACGTTGGTAAGACAAACTGGTTGTTGTGGTATTTAACTGCTCTTACTAAAAAGTATAAAAAGAAATGGTGCATTTGGTCTGGTGAAAATAAAGTTGGACAATTAAAAAGAGATATTATACAATTTTGGGTTGGTGAAAACATTAAAGAACTTAAAAGAAGTGAAATTGAAAATTATCATAATATTATAAATAAATACTTTTATTTTATAGATAATAGAAAATTATACGACCATAAACAACTACTTAAAATATTTGAAGAAACAGATTGTAATGGTGGTTTTATAGACCCTTTTACTGGCTTAAACCATAATAGAAGAGTTGGTCAATTTGATAGGAATTACCAAATATGTAATGATGTAAGAGAGTTTTGTAATAGAACTAAAAAAACAATTTATATTTCTATACACCCACAAACAGAAGCGGCAAGAAGAGTATACCCACCTGACCACCCTTTAAACGGGCATATACAAGCACCACGTAAAGCTGACTGTGAAGGTGGGCAAGTGTTTCCAAACAGAGTTGACAACTTCCTTTGTTTACACAGGTTAGTAGCTCATAAAGATTTATGGATGCAAACAGAGGTATACGTTTATAAAATAAAAGATAAAGAAACTGGGGGTAAACCCACCAACCTCGCAGAGCCATTAAGATTTGATTATAATAGTGGTTTAGGATTCACAATTGGTGGTAATAATGTTTTAAAATAAAGTTATGAGGAAAAGAAAAATAAATGAAAAAAAAATTAACGAACTATTTAATATTTATTATAAAATTGTTGACTATCTATCTGACCAAACAGAAGAATTTTATGACGAACAGTATAATAATTTATATGAATGTTACGTAAGGTTTGAAAAAAAAATATCTATTGAAAATATGAAAAACGTTATTTTTTTAAATATTTATTATAAGTATAAGAAAAATTTACAACCTATAATTGAAGATAAATATTTTTGGATGGCGGTGAATAATATTGAAGGTTTAAAACAAATGAAAACAATAGCAAATAAAATAAAATTATGAATTACAAATACAAAGACATAGAAAAGTTTACACATTTTACAAGCTGGACAGATAAACAAAAAATAGATGAGTTATTAAGAATAGATTGTTCATTATACGCACACTTAGGAATTGATTCTTCTAAAGCAGAGAAAGAAGAAGTTAAAAGAAAAAGCATAGATATATACAGAACCATAAAAACAATAGATAGTAAGTTAGGGGATGAGTTGCTTTACACAATGGATTTAAAAAGATGAATGACATAGATTTAATACACGCTAAAAATAAATTAGAAATATTAATTCTAAAGATAGAAAATAAGTATAGTGATGGAAATATACCAGCCGAAGCTGAAAGTTCCTTAAAATCGCTATATTTAGCCTTAAACGTTATGTTAAGACAAGAAAATTACATTGAAGTTTTGAAAAGTGAAATTATTTCTATAAAATTGCAAAGCATAGAAACTTATAAAGAAACTGCAAGGTTAAAAAAAGAAGTTAAAAAAATACTATGAAAACTATATTATTAATGTTAATACTATCACACATAACCAGCTTTATCTCTGGTTCTTTAATTGTTGTAATTATAAAAAAATATCTTGAAAAGTAAAAAGAGAACATTAAATGAATACAGACAAACTAAGGACTCTCACTACCGTAGTGATGATTCTCCTATTGAGTACAACATTGCTTTGTTGTGTAGAATATATACTAATGATGCTGAACTTGGAGCAATAGTTAGAAAACATTTCCAAAAAATATGAGTTTAAATGCAAATCAAAAAGGTAAAAGATTCGAGTTAAAAATTGCTAAAGATTTAGCAAAGAAGTTTGATACTAATATAAGAAGGACACCAAACAGCGGTGGATTAAGTATTAAAGGTGATATTATGACCACAAGTGGAATACTATCAGAATATAGCTGGGAATGTAAAAACCAAGAGAAATTAAATATCTGGAAAGCATTAGAACAAAGTGAAGGTGATGCACGTGGTACACTAAAAACTCCTGTAGTTGTATTTACTAAGAACTTTGAAAAAGATTATATTGCTTTACAATACGATGATTTTGTAAATATACTTCTTGAATTAGATGAGTACAGAAGTAAATAATATATTACACATCTTGGTTAAAGATGAAAAAACTTGGCTATCTATGGCTGAGGAAATAACCAGCAACAGTAAAATACCAGCAAAAGATTTATTACACGACTTTTACATTGCTTTACATAGTAAAATTGATAGTAAAAAAGTAAAAATTAACGATATTCTATATAACGATTCTTTAAATAAAGCGTTTATATATAAGATGATGCATAATATATTCATTGATACTATAAGAGTTGACAAAGATTTACTAATTGATAAAGACTTAAAAAACATTATAGAAGCAGATAACACAAAGTATGTAGATATAGAAAAAGTAGTTGATGATATAGTAAATGATTTTTACTGGTTTGATAGAAAGTTATTTAATTTATATAGAAAGAAATTCCACAGTATTAGAAAACTATCTGCAGCAACTAATATATCAAACGTGGTTGTATGGAGAACAATAAACAATTGTATTAAAGAAATTAAAAAAAAAATTAGTGATGAGTAAAGGACTTGGAGATAGCATAGAAAAGATAACAAAAGCTACAGGAGTAAAACAAGCTACTGATTGGATATTTGACAAGTTAGGTAAAGACTGTGGATGCGATACAAGAAAAGAAAAGCTAAATAAATTATTTCCTTATAAAAATATAGAATGTTTAAATGAAGATGAATATATGTATTTAAAAGGATTCTTTGCTTTAAATAAAAACGTAGTAAACGCAAACGAACAAAAAGCATTATTAAACATACACAATAGAGTATTTAACACTAATAAAGAAGCTTCAAGTTGTGGCAGTTGCGTTAAAGGTTTAGTAGAAACCATAAAGAGATTATACAACGAATATGAATATGAACGAGAAAATAAAAGCAATTGAAAGAAAACTATTAAAATTTTTTAAAGATGAAAACACAGAAAGTAAAAATATCGCAAGTAAAAAGAAACCCAGAGAATCCACGACTAATAAAGGACAATAAATTTCATAAGTTAGTAAAGTCAATAAAAGAGTTTCCAGAGATGTTGGAAATAAGGCCAATTGTTGTTAATGATGATATGGTTGTTCTTGGTGGTAATATGCGTTTAAAGGCTTGTCAAGAAGCTGGTTTAAAAGAAGTGCATATTATAAAGGCAGATAAATTAACAGTGAAGAAACAGAGAGAATTTATTGTGAAAGACAATGTTGGTTTTGGTGAATGGGATTGGGATATGTTGGCTAATGAATGGGATAATGCAGAACTGAATGATTGGGGGTTAGATGTTTGGCAACCTGAGAAAGAAGTTGATTACAA
>Ga0206128_1001101_pt1 | contig 28477 bp, 28 predicted proteins | sample Helgoland_Spring_7_FD_148601 | JGI IMG/M metagenome (GOLD analysis project Ga0206128, IMG submission 148601) | Pelagic subsurface seawater microbial communities from Kabeltonne, Helgoland, North Sea - Helgoland_Spring_Bloom_20160426_1 | ecosystem: Environmental > Aquatic > Marine > Epipelagic ... | reverse complement strand
TTTTAATCTCGGATTGCTTGAGCCACTGCGACGGTTTGGATTAAGGTTGCTTTGGAATCGGTGGTAGTTTTGGAATGCCAAAAGGTATTAATGGGTTCAAGGCAGGCTTTTTCTCAACCGCCTTTCGAAACTTTGAAAAAGTTGGGGGCAACTCATCCAGGGGAAATGGTAGCTGCACTTTATCTAAGAGCTCATCCGTCTCCACCTCGATAACTCGGTAGCCTGCAGCGACAAGAGTTGCGTTTTCGAGACGCTCTTCAGTCGCTAGCGGTAAGTCAGTCACCACACAACTGACACGAATTGTTTTAGAAACTGAATTTACGGCATCAGCCCGTTTCTATGAGCCGCCAGATACGATCTTCTGCCATGTAAGAAACGCACATGAATGCACACCCTAGCCACAGCACCGGTCTTCTCGAACACCGGTCAACTGCCCCTGATCCTACAAGCGCGTGGCTTCCAAGTTGAAAAGATCTTCTGGCAGCCTCGACAAGCGCTTAAGCTCCAGGCAATGAAGCCCCGCCTTACCTGCTTCGGTCAGCAGGCGAAGAATGACGCTCGATGTATCTGACTCTTTCATAAAAGCACCGACAGCAAATACGAGAAAAGACCCGAAATTTTCGTAGAGAAAAACAGCAAGCCTTTATCCTTGTTTTTGACTACGACAAGTTGTCCAACATCTCTAGTAAACGCTTCCTCGCATCATGGTTCAGTGGCAACAACGGCTTTCGGGGATCCCCAACATCGAAGCCTTGAAGACCGAAGCCTGATTTAACGGCAGCCGCTAAACCTGATGTCACGATGTACTCAAGAAACTCATATTGCTGATAGAAGAGTTGCTGAGCTTTCTCCGTATTACTTTCTTTAACGGCGTCAAACAGCTGCTTCGGCTGATCACCAATTAGACACGGAGCCGCTGTACACCAACCAACTGCGCCCGCATTAAGTGCCTCCAATGCCATATGGTTGCAGCCATTGAAAAATGGGACTTCACCGTTCGATAACTTATAGATCTTGTGCATGCGCTGGATGTCGCCCGTGCTTTCTTTGATCATGGTGGCATTTTCAATGCTGTTGATCATTTCCAACATGAACTCGGGGGACATATCAACGCCGCACGTTGCCGGGTTGTTGTAGATCATGATGGGTAGAGGTGTTGCCTTTGACACCGTATCGTAGTGGAGGAAAATTTCGTCCTCACTCAACTTGTAATAAGAAAAAGGCGACAGCATGATTGCGTCAGCGCCGATTTCTTTGGCGTATTTCGCATAATTCACTGCTTGCGCTGTGGTCAGCTCGGCAAGGCCGATGACAACCGGTATCTTCCCGTCAACATACTTCACGGTATAGTCAGCCACTTGCTTCCATTCCGTCTCGCTTAGATACGCCGCTTCGCCCGCACTGCCGAGTGCCGCAATGGCATCCACTTTCGCTTCGAGCAGCACGTCGATTACTTTGCCCAGTTTGTCGAGATCAACACTGGTGTTGTCTTTGCTAAACGGCGTTACTGGGTAGCCGATGATTCCAGATAAATTCATAGTAGTATTCCTCAAATACAGTCTTGGTGGTTTTTAAGTGCCTGTCTTACGTAGTACGCAAAATTGACCTTGTTGCGTTTGTCTGTAGAGACCCAGTCATGGGCTTCTTGAGCCGGTTCATGAGGCAGCGGTTTTACCTCGCCGCCGGCCATCGCCAGCAATTGCAATCTGGCAGCTCGCTCGATCAACACCGCCAGATTGCACGCCTCTTCGATCGTCTTGCCGGTCACAAGTTGACCGTGGTGGGCGAGGAAAACCGTCCGGTTATCGCCCAGAGCCTTAGAAATTAATTTGCCCTCTTCGTTGCCAACAGGCACACCTGGCCAGTCTTTTACGAACGAGCAATCGTTGTACAAGCAGCTTGTATCCATATGGGAAATCACCAAGGGCACTTCCAACATGGACAACGCAGCAATGTAGGTCGGGTGCGTATGGATAATGCAGTTCACATCTGGATGTTCTTTATAGATCCAGGTGTGGAAGCGGTTGGCCGGGTTAGGCATACCTTCACCATCCAACGGAGTAAGGTCTTGATCCACCGCGATCAAGTTCTCAGCCGTGACTTCATCAAAACCCAAGCCAAACCGTTGCGTCAGGAACGTATCGGGCTGTTCACCCCGACAGGTAATCTGTCCGGCCAAACCTGAGTCATGCCCCTTATCAAAGAGAATTCGGCACGTCACTGCTAACTTTTCACGATCAGTAAGGCCTATATCTTGAATCAGCTTTTGCATATCGCTTTCAGCTTTCTGCATTAGCTCGTCTTTGGTCGTAGTTGCTGTCTTCATACCTATCATCCTCTGTAACTGCTTTGACAATGGCTGCACGATACCGATAAACTGGCCCTACAATAAGATCCAGATTTAACAATTTTAATGGCCCAGAAAAGGTAAGTGGTATGTTGAGACCATGGGAAACGCAGTTTTGGCTGGAAGACAGCCCAGGCAAAACCCTGCATTCAAAACTGTTAAACAAACTAACAGCCGATATTAAAGACGGGCGACTAGCGCCCGGCAGCATGCTGCCGGGGTCACGCTCCCTTGCAGAACAACTGGGGGTTAATAGAAAAACAGTCCAACTTGTATATGAAGAGCTTGAAGCTCAGGGGTGGTTAATTACCCGGCCAAGGTCTGGTACATTTGTTTCCGAGACTTTGCCGGAACAAGGACTATCGCCAATAAATAAAGACCTAGTCAGCAGCACACATAAGGCCAAACTACCTTCTGAATTGGTTGAAATCCTCTATCAGGATGCCCTCAGTCCTTATAACAATATCCCCGCAACCAACGACGGGATACCGGACTCCCGGCTTATTCCTTACGAATTACTCGCCCGAACATATCGACGGGTGTGCATTAATCTCAGCCGCCAATCAAAGTTAGGGTATGGAGATCCGAGAGGTAGCATTGAGCTACGTGACTCCGTTAGAAAAATGCTATCCGGTGATAGGTTTATGAATTGCTCGACTGAGCAAGTCTGTATTGTCAGGGGCAGCCAAATGGGTATTTACCTAGCCTCAAGGGTTCTAGACCCTAAAAAAGGGGCCATCGTCATGGAGGACCTTTACTATTTGCCTGCCAGAGCAGCATTTGAGTCGAATGGTTTTAAGGTCTTGAAATGTAGGCTCGACGACCGCGGTCTGAACATTGACCACCTACAGGAGATATTGGACAAACACACCGTCGCCGGTATTTACGTCACCCCACACCATCAATACCCAACAACCGTATGTCTACCCATGGATAGACGATTGGCTTTGTTAGAGCTGTCTAAATCGTTCAAGTTTGTAGTGCTGGAAGATGATTACGACCATGAATTCCACTATGAAACCAACCCAATTCCACCATTAGCAAGTCTGCCGAATTCAGAGAATGTCGTTCACATAGGGTCAATGTCAAAAGTATTTGCACCAGGATTAAGGCTTGGCTACATTGCCGCAGACACCCAATTTATAGAGAGAGCCGCACAGGAAATCGTGCTTATTGATCGACAAGGCAACACGTTATCAGAGTTGGTGCTATCCAGTTTAATGGAGTCGGGAGAAGTCAAACGCCATATCCGAAAATCAAGGAGAGAATACGAATCCAGAAGGAATCATACCGCGCAAGAATTTAAGAGAGTCTTTGGCGACAAAATTTCTTTTAGCCTACCCACCGGCGGCATGGCTATATGGGTCGATATTTCAAAATTAGCCAACGGCAAAAAGCTTGAGAGTCTACCGAATAAAGACTCTACCCTGAGTACACTGTATACAGACGACAAAATTGCACCTGCTCATGTCCGATTTGGGTTTGGAGCCCTCAACAAAACGGAGATTACGAAATCTATCGAACAACTGTCAGAAGCTTTAGCTTGATGATTGTGGCTCAACAAAAACAATCGTATTGAAATGAGTATTTGGCGTGATCGCCTTCATTTTCTCTAACAGATGCAACGGTATGTCGATTTTCTCACTGCCAGAATCAGGCAGAATTTGAAGGCATTCTTCTCTTTCAACGTTGATCCTGGTGGTGACTGGAATGCCGCTGTGATTGTCTCCATTGGTTAACGTTAGATAAACTTGAATTTTGTATAGACAGGCTATTTCAAGATAATCGTGCAAATCGCAACTTATCGGTTTCATATTTACGTATCCAACAGCGTGATAGTCAAGACATTGAAATCAGGCTATTAGCTTTACCCTGAATGCGATTTACCATATACCAGCCTATAGGGGCATTACAATTTCAGACAGTAGCGCTAGACCTAATTGCTTTTTTCAACCCCGCTACCATCGTATAGTAGTCTTGGTTCTGAAAGAGTGATCGACCGACAATAAAACCAGTGACACCCAGCTTCATCAATGCTGGAATATTCTTTGATGTTACGCCACCTGCCACCCAAATATCGCAATTATGTTGTGCTTTGTTAATCAGATTTCCATCTTTTTGAGCCGCTTTATACGTATACGTTAGAATTCGATTGAGTGTTGCATTGCTCATCGGTGTATCCGAATCGTACCGCGACGGAAGCACATACTTTGAACCAGCAGCAAATGTTTTCAATGCAATAAAGATATCCATTGCTTGTTGAGATAAAAAAACCAAATGGGGCTTACGTCTTTTCATGCGTTCTTTCGGAATAGTCCAAAGGGCTTCGCTAAAATTAATTTCGTCCCAGGTTGCATTCGATAACTCTGACTTTCTCACTAAAGTGAGCAGCACTAGTTTAATCGCCGCGCGGTATTGAGGTGAAGTCCCGATTCGATTCATCTACTTGTACATCAGGTCAATTTCAAACGGTGTTAATGCTCTTTCACGCGGTACAAATTTAGCTATAGTGGTTGGGTGTACCATTTCAGCAGGGTTTTCTACATTCTGTCCTCGCTCAATCGCCCAACTATTGCGTCAGTCAAAGAGCGTAGATCTTCATGAGTAATCTCAGCCAACTTCTGATTTCCAAAAACCTTCTTCAATTCTCGGTTATAGACAGACTTGCGCATATCGCGGGTTGAATCCGCCATCTGATACCCACGTAACCATTTATCCGCCCATGCGCCAAATGTTTCGGCACCTTTCACTCGCCCCCATCACGAGCCTTTTCTTTCGCAGGAGACTTACCAGAAGCAATCATTTTCTTTGCTTCGTTAAGACGCTCCCTGGCCTCAGCCAAGGTAATACCACCAATACCATAGCGCCCGATGGTCAGCGTTTCCTGGCGACCATTTAATGAATAGTTGTACCTAAATAAAACGATACCGGTCTTGGATACCGCGACATAAAGCCCATCGCGGTCGACAACTTTGTACATTTTGGTTTGAGGTTTCAGGTTTCGAAGCTTGGTATCAGTCAACATAAGGACCCTCCTTAAAAACGCCCCTAATACTATGGAAAAGGCCATGAAAAAAGTTTACTTGACGGTGCTAGAAGGTGCTTGAAATTACCGAGCCCAGAAAGAAAAAACCTATTTATAACAATGGGTTACAGTATGTTTGCTACTTGTAGATGCTTGGCGTTGCCAGACGTGGAATCATTCCCACTCGATTGTAAATAAGACATTTTTCTTCTTATTTTTCATATAGTTAAAATCTATCATTTAAACAATACCATGATAAATACCATGATTAGAAAAAAATTTAAAAAAAGTTACATTTATTTCCAGGGCGCACAAAAAACAACCAAAACTCATCAAGACGAGCAATAGCTTAGAGCTTTAAATTTGATCTGATCCAAGCGGTCTTTACGGATCATACCATTTCTTCGCCACAAAGAGGCTCATTCATAGGTGTGTAGAGTTGTCAGAGTGGTGAAATTGGTAGACACAATCTCATTCTCTCCAGCGAAACTTCATAACATATCAAGGCAAAGAGACTATTATTAGTTTTGATGAAGAACTGACTAGCCCGGCTGCATCTGATCAATGTCACGACCAATGCAGGCTACCCATCCACAGCTAAGCTGGCCGACAAGCCATGAACAAAGATATTCGGTTAGACTCAGAAATCACTTGCCCTCACTGCGGCTATAAAAAGTTGGGAACCATGCCCACCAATGCCTGCCAATGGTTTTATGAATGTAGCAAGTGCCATACGATACTTAAACCCAAACAGGGAGACTGTTGTGTCTATTGCTCCTACGGAACGGTACCCTGCCCACCCATTCAGCAGGATAGGTCTTGCTGCTCATAACGAGCTAGTTACAGCTCATCAGCAGACAACAAAAGAAATATCACGTGGACTCTCCTCCTTCTTGAATTTTTGAAAGGGGTTTCGACGCTACCAAACCTGTCCTTCTCCTCTCCTGGAACTGCAAAATAAAGCTATAAATAACCGGCAATACCAACAGGTTGAGTATCATGACCGTCAACATCCCGCCTAACATCGGCGCGGCAATACGGTGCGTAACATCGGAGCCAGTGCCGCTACTTAGCATGATAGGAATCAGTCCAGCCATCGTGGATATAGCCGTCATCGCCACAGGTCGTACCCGCTTTGACGTTGCCGACAGTACCGCATCCTTTATTTCCTCTAGCGATAGCAACTGCCTCGACTCAGCGCGTCGTTTGGCGATCTCGACATCAATAAAGCTTAAGACCAGAACACCAATTTCTGCCGCCATCCCTGCCAACGCAATAAAGCCCACAGCAACAGCCACCGACATATTGTAATCATTGATATAGATAAGCCAGATTCCGCCTACGAGACCAAACGGAATCGACATCATCACAACTAACGGCTCGGTTATGTTTCGGAAATTGAAGTACAGGAGTAGGAAAATAATGAGCAGCGTTGCTGGAGCCACAATGCTCAGGCGCTCAGCAGCACGTTCCATATATTCAAACTGACCGGACCAGGTAATGGTGTATCCCGCTGGCACCGTAACTTGTTCATTCAACACCTGCTTAGCCTTGGCAACATAGCCTCCAATATCCGAAGTGGAAATATCGACATAAATCCAAGCGTTAGGACGCGCATCTTCGCTTTTAATGACCGGAGGACCCCGTTGATAGTCAATATCCGCCACCATCGCCAGTGGAATTTGGGTGCCCGTAGGTGTGGGTATTAATACACGCTTGAGGGTTTCCAGATCATCGCGCAACTCACGCGGGTAGCGTAGATTGACCGGATACCGCTCAAGCCCCTCGACAGTTTCGGTGATATTCATACCGCCAATCGCGCTTTGAATAATATCCTGAACCGCTCCAACCGTTAGCCCGTAGCGCGCTGCGCTTTCCCGGTTAATGTTAAAGTCCAGGTAATAGCCCCCAACCGCCCTGTCACCAAAGGCCGACGTAGTCTCCGGTAGTGTTTTCATGGCTTGCTCAATATCCTGAGACACCTGTTGTAAGACATTCAGATCGGGGCCGGAGACTTTGATACCAATAGGCGTTTTAATACCTGTCGATAACATATCGATTCTGGTTTTGATCGGCATTGTCCAGGCGTTAGCCAATCCGGGGAATTGAATCGCCTTATCCATTTCATTCATCAAGTCTTTGGTTGATTTTTTTGGGTCTGGCCATTCGTCCTTCGGTTTTAATCGAACCGTGGTTTCTATCATGGACAAAGGTGCCGAGTCCGTTGCAGATTCCGCGCGCCCTACTTTGCCGAACACATGACGCACTTCAGGGAAAGTCGATAATATTTTATCGGTTTGCTGCAACAACTCCTTGGCCTTGGTAATGGAGATACCTGGGAAAGTGGTCGGCATATACAAAATATCGCCCTCATCCAACGGTGGCATAAACTCGCTACCCAGCTTGGAATAGGGATAGTAGGTCACTGCCAACAGGCCTGCAGCTACAATTAAAGTAATGCTTCTCCACCGCATCGCCAGCGTCAACGCTGGTCTATGCAACGCATGTAGTGCCCGATTAATCGGATTCTTGTGTTCAGCAATGATTTTCCCTCGTAGGAGATAGCCCATCATCACTGGTACCAAGGTAATGGCCAAAATTGCCGAAGCGGCCATGGCATAAGTAGCGGTAAAGGCCAGCGGGCTGAATAGCCGACCTTCCTGGGCCTGCATAGTAAAGATCGGAAAAAACGATACGGTAATGACCAACAGAGAGAAAAACAGGGCCGGGCCGACTTCATGACAGGACGCGCCAATCGTCTTCCAACGCTCATCAAGTGTCAGTTCACTGCCTTTGCCTTCACTTGTCTTTTTTTCACTGGCTTCAGCTAGCCGACTATGCGCATTCTCAACCATCACAATAGCCCCATCGACCATGGTGCCGATGGTAATAGCAATACCACCCAAGGACATAATATTGGCGTTGAGTCCCTGGATGCGCATGACGATAAAAGCCATCAAAATACCCAATGGCAGAGTAATGATCGCCACGAAAGCTGAGCGCGCATGTAGCAGAAACAGGATAACCACTAAACTGACGATTATCAGTTCCTGCATCAGTGAGGTGTTCAGGCTTTTTACTGCACGCTCGATCAAGTCACCACGATCATAGACTGGGACAATCTCTACACCGTCTGGCAAACCAGCTTTCAATTCCTCTAATTTAGCACGCACCGCTTGGATGGTAGCCAGAGCATTCTCACCGAAGCGCATAATCACCACACCACCGGCGACCTCGCCCTCGCCATTCAAATCTACGAGACCTCGACGCAGCTCAGGGCCGATTTGAATATGCGCCACATCCTGTAAACGTATGGGCGTACCGTTCGCATCAACACCGACTGGAATACTGTTGAGATCATCAATCGACTGCACATAACCCAGGCCCCGAACCATATATTCAGTTTCCGCCATCTCAACCAGACGCCCACCCACATCCTTGTTGGACATTTTGATGGCCATCCTAATTTTGTTCAGCGGGATGTTGTAACGCAACAAGGCATTGGGATCGACTTCTACCTGATATTGTTTAACGTAGCCTCCCACTGAGGCGACTTCTGAAACACCCTCTACGGTCTGCAACGGGTAACGTAAATACCAATCCTGCAAAGAGCGGAGTTGGGCTAAGTCATGTTTACCCGTTTTATCCACCAGTGCATATTCGTAGATCCATCCAACGCCCGTGGCATCTGGCCCTAATGTCGGCGTAATGCCTTGCGGTAATCGGCCACTGACGTAGTTAATAGATTCCAGCACCCGAGAACGAGCCCAGTACATATCGGTGCCATCTTCAAAAATGATGTACACGAAGGAAAGACCAAAGAAGGAGTATCCTCTAACCACTTTGGTACGTGGTACCGCCAACATCGAGGTGGTTAAAGGGTATGTAACTTGATCCTCTACTACTTGTGGCGACTGGCCGGGATATTCGGTAAAGATGATGACCTGTACATCCGATAAATCCGGTATTGCGTCCAGCGGGGCGTTTTTATAAGCAAACAAGCCGACTAGCGCAATGATGACAGTCGCGATCAGCACCATAAAACGATCGCGCAGGGAGGCATTGATAATGGCATTAATCATGATCATGCACTCCATTCCCAGGGCCACCCATCTGCTCACCCATTTCCATATCAGCGTGACCGTCCATCTGCATCTGGGAATGATCAGTCATCTCCTCACTGCCGTGATCCATTCCCTTGTGGCTTTCCATGCTCCTCGAATTATCTTCTGAAATACTTTCAGAGCCGTTTAGCGCGTCCATCATTTTGGCCGTCGCTTCCCGCAATTTGGATTCGGAATCTACCAGGAACTGGGCGGAGGTCACGATCTCCTCGCCCGCCGCAACACCCTCCAGTACAGCCACCTGGCCACTGGACTCAATACCCAACTTAACGGTTCTCGGTTCGAATTTACCGGGGCCTCTCACAACAAAAACTTGCGTCCTGCCGCCGGAGCGGATAACCGATTCAGCGGGTATGACGATGGCGTTATCCAGCGTATCGGACTGTATGCTGACCTCCGCAAACATATCCGGGCGTAGTAACAGTTCACGATTATCAAACACCAAACGTACTTTCGTGGTCCGTGTTTTCGATTCCGCATAGGGGTAGATATAGGCCAGAGAGCCTTTAAGGGTTTTACCGGGCACGGATGCCAAGGTCATCTCGACTTCATCGCCAAGCTTGACCCAAGGTAATTCGTAATCGTACACATCTGCATAGACCCAGACCTGACTCAGATCGACCATCATGTACAACTCGGTTTTCGGCGTAACGAATTGCCCCTGACGCGAACCGATACGAATAACGGTACCGGCTACCGGTGAATGTATATGCAGACTTTTTTTAATTTTTCGGGTTTGTTCTAGCTCTTGAATCTGATGCTCAGGCACGTCCAGTAATTCCAAACGTTCGCGAGAACTCTTTACCAGATCCTCTGCACCTTGCCTGATTTCATCAAATTGGCTTTTGCTCAAAGCAGACAGGTTATTAAGTGCCAATAAATATTCCTGCTGAGTCGAAACCAACTTAGGCGAGTAGATACTTAGCAAAATATCATCCTCAGCCACATTCTGCCCCGTCTTATCAACACGGATTTCTTCAATCCATCCTTCAACCTTGGGGTGCAATCGCGCCATACCTTCTTCATCAAAATCCACTCTACCAACAGCACGAATAGTTCGGCTGATTGACTCTTGCTTGGCTATGGCAGTACGAACACCAATGTTCTGAACCACTACCGGGTCAATCTTCACTGTACCTGCAACGTCACTGGCTTCGTTGTCGGCGTAAACTGGCACATAATCCATTCCCATCGAATCCTTAGCCGGTACAGGTGAAGTCACTGATGGGTTCATGGGGTTTCGATAGAAAAGGATTTTTCGTTCGGACGATGGTTTATCTTCATCCGCATAAACAGGTATGTAATCCATACCCATGGAGTCTTTTGCCGGTACCGGAGATGTAATACTCGGGTTCATCGGATTGCGATAAAACAAAGGTTTTTTATCCTGCTCTGTTACTGCCACTGTCGAGCTGCTATTACCGGACAGCCAGTAGCCAATGCCGAGCCCAATGCCGAGCATCAGTACGGCAATTAAAAGGGTAGATTTATTCATAAACAGTTTCCTCGCCAACGGCGGCCTCAAGGCGGGCTAATGCTTGCTTGGCATCGCTTAACGCCTTCCAGTATTGCAATTCGTAATTAAAGAGTGTCATCTGGCTTCGCACCAAGTTCAGGAAGTCCACTTCACTGACCTGGTAACCTGCCAACATTGATTGAACCGTTTGTTGAGCTTGCGGAACAATGCCGTTACCAAAGAGCGAATATTGTTGCTTTGCCCGGTGATAATCTGTAACGGCGGATGAAATTGCCGCCGTCACCAGGCCTTTTTCATCAAGCAGTGCGTAGCGGTTTTTCTGTAGTTCCAAGCTTTTCTGAGAAACTGCCTTGGATTGTTTCCGTCCAGCGTAGAGCGGGATTTTTACTCCCACCATGACAGAAACGAAATCTGAGCGTGCACCACCTCGGGGAGGTGGATTGTCCCCGGTTCGATCACCGTAGGTCACACCCAGTTTAAAATCAGGATAATAATCGCGCTTGGCCAAGTCGAGACGAGATTGAGCTGCATCAATCTGCGTTTCCATTTGTTTCAAACGTGGTCGCACAGACGCCGCCTTCTGGTACAGTTCACTCTCATCAACAAGATTTGGCATCATTTTGGAAACCGTATCCGGCAGCGTTATAGGATCGTTAGCAGGTCTATCCATCAAAATATTGAGCTGTATAGCCTGGTTGCGCCGTATGGCTTCTAGCTGAATTTTCTGATCCATCAGCCGGGAGAGTTCCAGCTGTGAAAGCAAAACATCCTGTTGTAAGCCCTTACCAGTTTCGTATTTGGTTTTAGCTACGGTAATAAACTGACGCAACAAAGCTTGATTGCTGTCCACTGTCTCTAGGGCACGATCCATATAGTAGAGCTGCCACCATTTGCTCTTCACATTCTTTATAAGCTGCAAACGCAACTCATCGACAGAATGCCCCGCCGCCCGCGCATCGTACTCAGCGGCCTCTTCCTTTAAATTCAACTTTCCAGGAAAAGGAAAGACCTGACTGAAGCCCACCTGGAGCTGTGTCATCGCTTCTTGATCCCTTTCGTAGGTGTCAGTGGGAAAGTTCATCGCATTGAAACTAACCATCGGGTCCGGCAACGTACCCACCTGCGAGGGAACTTCAGCTAGTGCTTTATAACGCACTTGCATCTCGGCCAAATTTGGATTGTCGCGAACTGCAACGCCAACCGCCGTTTCCACTGTTAATACGCGATTTTCTTCACTTGCCTGTAGCAGGCCAGATACCAATAAAAAAACCAGCATCCAAGGAAACGTTAAGCATCGAGAAAAAAATATATGTCGCTGATACATTCAAATTTCCCTCTTCGTTTCATCGCTGTGGCTATTAGTCGATTGCATCGATCTAGTCTCTGAACAGGGGGCACGATTGCCAGCACTGTTGGCTGTGTCCCATGTTTCGATAAGGTGACAAATGCTCTCGCCTGAAGGAGCACAATCAGGTAAATCACGCCAATCACTGGAAGCCGATTCCATGCGAGACATCAACTTTTGCGCATCTCGCATCTCTTCACGGATAACCTCTAATCGCTGGTCAATCAGCTTTCGAACTAACGGGCAAGGAGTATCGCCGGACGCGGCCATATCCAGGATTGCCCGGATATCTTTCAAGCTAAAACCCAGCCTTTTCGCCGACAACAGAAAGCGCAAGCGTCTTTCTTGTTCTATCCCATAGCGTCGATAGCCATTGGCTGTATCCTTTTCGGGGGAGAGCAAACCCAGCTTGGTGTAGTGCCGGATAGTGTCAGCACTCACATTAAATCGATTGGCGATTTCAATTACCGTTTTCATAACACCCTTCATCCTGATGCGTACTCGCAACCAGCTATTGGTATTGCAAATACTTTTCCAACTACCGTCGGAGCGCGGAAATTAGGCGCACCCCGGCCAAGGAATTGATCGTACAACCTGGGTGTAACACCTAGGTCAATAGGTCAATGTTTAGGAGTTCCGAACTAACAGGCGCAGTGACGCCTTTCGGAAAATTAGGTGTGTTTCGGAGGATGGAAAATACGGGAAGGGAGTCCGTAGGCACGTGCTCCAGGGGAAGCAGCTACAAGAGAACTGCTGAACAGATCGAGATTAACTGATAGTTTTTGGAATGCTGCTGCTCCACTGGAAACACAAAAAGAGCCGCACATTCCGTCCATACACTCCATCTCACAGTTATTGCATGTTTCATCAGAAACATCTTCATGACAGGGAATTTTGGACATTTCTCCGGAACTCTGATTGTTATGATGTTCCATATTACGGGACATCGAATCAACGTCAGAAGACATAGTGGTACAAGGGTCACCATCCATCGACAATACAGGCACAGCAGCCATCAGAGGCTGAGCGATCAACCCCAAAATAACTAATGCTATACCTATCAGACGAATCATAAATATACTTCCACGTTCACAGGGTAATGCTGTTACCAGTATCAATTACTGACCTATATCAAAGCTAGCATATATAAGGCCCTGTACATAGCGCTTAGTTCCATATTATAAGACAATGTTAAGGCTTTGAGAGATCTACCAGATTATAACTGTTACGCGCGTCCTTATCAATTAGCCCTGCCAAATACAGGTGCATCAGAACTTGTCTGATTTCATCAATATCAAGCTCATATTGCGCTGCCTTGATCTTCCGAATGACTGGCTGTATTTGGCCTCGAACAATATCGTTAGAAAGATTAACCATCTTGCGTCGCTGCTCAGAATCGTCGATAGTTGATTCCGACTTTGTAGAATCATCAGATTCTTTGTCAGACACCCAAACATCATGTTGCATCGAATTTGCTAGACTAATAGCACCTAATGTAATGACTTCCAACAACAACGCCAGTAGTCCATAGCCCAAGCCTCTAGCGGTTTCGGTATTCACACCAAAAATACGCCCCAAGACTGTAAAAAAGCGTGTTATTGGCACTTCATTCATCGCAGTATTCTTGCCTGCATTTGAAGATAGCTCCATCAACCTTATCAGTGAACCTTTTAGCTCACGTATTCTCTCAGCGTTTTTTTCCCCTTCGACCCATTGCCGGTGAAACTCACTATTGAGGCGCTTTTCCAGCAAACGCTCATGGTGGTTTATCTCCTGCCTGATCGCATCTGCTCTCTCTTGCAATACCCTATATTCCGTGGATTCTAATCGGGAGTTGTTAATAGCGACAAATTCTGCGGAAAGGAAAAATGCGCAACTGGCTAGTAACGAAAATCCTGTGAGAACCAAAGCCATAGCTCCATAATAATGACTACGCTGTCTTTCGGACCAAAATAGATATTTACCAAAATCGATACAGCATCCGATCAAGATAAACAAACCCGCCGCCAGCAGAATTTTGCTTAGCCCACTCCCAGTCATGACATCACTGGATGCCACGCCCGACAGAGAAAGAGCAAACAAGCTCGTTAAAATCATACTGACAAAGCAAAAGGTGTACTTAACGATCTGAATTAGGCGCATTACTAGGCGGCATATCTCACAGTGGATAAGCTGCTATCGTCCTACTCGCACCAGCTCCCATCCATATTCTATCTTTCCGTTAAGAATAAAACTTTTTAAGAGTCAACATGGTATCTACTAAGAACAAGCCTTTCGTACCCTCATTTCCATAGTAACAACTGCTGCCATCCATTAAACCTCTGTCTTTAATCCTAGGTGCTAACACCTTGTTTTATCAAATCTTTCTTCCATTTATGAAAAGTTTCTCAACGTTATTTTCCTTCGTTGTCAATAGTATGGAACTGCAATCGATAACTATGGACAGACCGCCTGTCAGGGAACGATGGAATACTGCTTATGGGAAATTTTGAGGATAAAATGTGCCGCTCTGCGGCCAAGACATTGATGTCATCTCTTGAGTCTCTTCAGTCGATTCATTTCAAGACAAATACCCTACCGGACAATCTAATTACCTTGATGTCCAAACTCAATCTCACCGAGCAGAAGTCCCTGGTACAAAGCGCACAGCATTATGTCGTTATCAACATCAACACATCCGCACTGGAACGCCAAATCAAAGAACTAGAAGATAAGCGAGAAGAAAAAGAGCTCGAAGATATCTACCTTCTACAAGGCGCACCACTCATACTGATGCGTCGGTTGTTTGGCATGCATGCTTCAGAGTTCTCCCGTCGCCGAAACGTTCTTAACATTCGTGGAGTAGGTAGTGGCAGGCCACCTCTATGTGATGAAGAGTCCGATCATCTGGTCTGGAAGCTTTGGCAGCACCATAAACAACTGGAGGAACGTGAACGTTTTCTCAAAATAGCCGACGAAACCAGTCTGGATCTTCACCTTATATGGAGCGCTTTACGCGAGCATATTGATAGTTGACTGCCTGAAATGTGACCTCGGAACCTCATTTTCTCATCCCAAATACAGTATAATTACTCATCCCTAAACGGACTCCAATCTTGAAGGAGAACAATGGATGTTTACTCAAAGCTCATTCCGCATCTCATGTATCTTTGCCATGCTGCTTTTGTCCACGTCGGCAACAGCGGGGCAAAATTGGGAATATCTGGTAAAAACCTACCCCTTACTGGGTAATGACGGGGCACTAACCCAAACGCTGAATAAATTAGGTGAGCAGCAGTGGGAACTTGTGAATTGCGCCAAAGGCAGTGCAAAGCTTACTTGTATTTTTAAGCCCCCTGCAAAAGGTGCCTAATCTGATGAAATGGCTCAAAGCGTCTTATCTGTTCATTACCGCATTAATTGTCGGTGTGCTCAGCCTATGCTGGCGCACCCTGATATTTTTAATTGATCTAATCGATGGCGGTGATGACGAAAATGATCACGCCCCAACCGACAACATTATTCATTACAACCACCGAAGCGGTGAAATCGATCCAGTAAAACGTGTCGACGGCCTTTACGACAATAAGTTATAGACAATGCCCGTAAAACCGAAGTTCTACGGGCATTGGGTTTGATCAACTAAAGCAATCCTCGCTCAGCAAACGATTCCACTGCCTCATCACCTACTATAAAGTGATCCAGCACCCGGATATCCATCAATGACAAAGCCTCTTTCAGTCGTTGTGTAATACTTCTATCACTCTGACTAGGCTCAGCCACTCCCGATGGATGATTGTGAGCAAAAATCACTGCAGCGGCATTCACCTGTAAAGCGGCCTTGACCACTTCACGGGGATAAACGCTGCAACCATCAATGGTGCCCGCAAACATTTCCCGATACTCAATCAGTCGATGTTGGCTATCAACAAACAGGCAGCTAAAGATTTCTCTCTGCTGCCCAGCTAGTTGTAAGCGCAGATAGTCACGTACTTCATGTGGGGAAGTAAACACCTGATCACGGGTTTTCAATCGTGTATAGAGCAAGTGTTTGGCTTCAGCAATCAGTTGGTTTTCCTGCTCGAATGCCGTTTCGGTAGAATAAATTTCATTCGAAGGTTTAACGGTTTTCATAATGTGCTCCCATAGGAATAGGGAACACACCAGGCCCTTATGGGAACGGTAGTTCCCATAAGGATGGAGTGGACAGCATATAAGCGTTAGGTCAACACTGCCCTGGTGGCGTGTTATCCATTTGCAACTTGAGGCGTGTCCTCATGATCATCAAAAGTGCGTTGGTCTTCATAGACCAGTTCACCGTTGATTTTCATGGAATGAATACGCGTCAAGAAGCCACCTATCGCAGCCCCCAATTCACCAGCACGTTCACCTTGTTTATAGATGAATGCTTTGGCACGAGGGTTAGCCATATTAAAGCGAATCAGCACATTGGCATCCTCGGCTTCGATAGCTTCCCGGTGTTCTAACACAACACCGAGCACGGTTTCAGACGAAATAACGAGATCATGATATTCATAATGCACGTTATCCGCTGGACCCTGGATAACCGATACTTGAGCTGCATAGCGTTCAGGTTTACCTTCAGCACCGAATTCACGAATGCTGTTCAGATAACCGATGCCATTGGCATACTCGTTGAAGTACCGATTGTTTTCTGCAGTAGCAGAGGACGTTGTTGTATTTTCAGTTGGTTTACTCATAGCAGTGCTCCTGATTCAATGAGTTGATGTGATAAAAAGAGCCGCCGACCCAATGGGGCAACAAGCTCCCCGGTTGGGTGAGTGAACAAACAGATCATTCAGTATTTCCGTAGGAATTACTGCATACCACGCCGAAGCGTTGATCCGTGTATGTAAGGTGCTATTGAGACAGCAATAGCGACTGTTGGTAACTGTTAGGCTGGCTGACAACATCATTTACTTGCCCCTTTCTTCCCCTTAAAACGCCCTCCTAGTCTGGGATTAATACGCCCCGCCCCGGCTGTGCCACGGGTGATCGCCTGGGTAGCACCATCAAGCTGAGAGGCGGCTCGAATACCTGCCAAACCGAGGTAAACGGATAGCAGTAGCGGCAACACTAAATACAGCCCACCAGTGAGAAAGTTAAGAATGATCCGCTTGAGCGTGAGGTCAATGCTAAACAGCGTGGTCACGCTGCCAGGGTCGGGATAAAACGCCTGAATCAGGTTTTGATCCACCCACCAGGCAAAGAACCACAATACTGTCCAGAACTTCACTGTAAACAAGATCAATGCGCCGATAATCAATAAAGAAAACTTGTAGCGGCTGATCAAAATGAAGAACGGCAGTAATGCGTAGAGTCCCATCAGGATCAGCGCTTGCACCATCGGTGCCGCTTCAAGGAATACGCGCAAATAGGCGGCAAAAGACACACTGGTCTTTCCAAGGCCGTAAGCAGCCAGACCTTGTTGCCCAGCATTCTGCACCGATACCATCACCCCAGGCTCCCCGACGCTGAAATCGACCATATTCCCATAGGCGAAGTCGTAGCCGCGAGTAGTCCAACGCGGCGGAGAATTAATCAATGCAATTTGTATAACCGCATCGCGACGTGGCGCGGGGTCCCACCCCGGTTCAGCTGCAGCGGAGAGTAAATCGAGATCACCCAGCTCATTAAGAATCGCTTGCTGAATCCCCTGCCACCATTCCGAACAAAATGGTTTTCCATAAACAGGATTATTAGTCGCATCCCATTCCACGTCCCTGAGGGCCGACCAAGGGTATCCTTCCCTGACGGTATCAGCACGGATGCTATCGTAATATCCCGGCATTTCCTGATACACATGCGAGCCAATCCAATCAGGGTCACTCTCACCATAACGATTTAGCAATGCTGTAATTGCTGCACTGCTGGGGCGTTCGGCCAGGTATTTTGATCGCGCTTCAACGAAACAGTCTCGAAAGAAATCGTTGATCTCATGTTGCAAATTAGGGTCTTGAATGGATGCATCGCGCAATTCATCGACATACCCCCGAAAATCCAAAGTGGGCGGTACATTTTCCATCACTGCGCGATTAAACCCCGAACTGAAACTCATCACCGCATACCAGAACACGGGCACGCTCACAGTAACCGGTGCGGCATTAAACGAAATGCCTCCCCCATAGGTAGTGCGTGAGTTATTGACCGTCGCCACTGGCTGTGCAGGTGTTCCAATGACCGCGCGTGGCGTAAACGACAAATCGACAGCATTCAGCGGTGTCGCCGGCACGGCTGCAATAAGAATCACAAAGAAGGCGACAAAGAATTCCACCTCGACAATACGTAGTGTGGTATTGCCCGCCTCCTCCGCATCTTCACCCGCATAGGAGCGAATAATAGTATCGAGTAGAATCCCCAGAAAAGGCAGAAACACGATGCCGGTAGCCACCAGCACGTCCCAAATGCTGTTATAAAACAGCCAACCAAATAACGTGGTGTAGAGTTCAAGCGTACTATCAACAGCCATACCGTTAAGCCACCCATCCCAGCAAAACCGCTAAAGGGTTTTGAACAATCAAACATTCATAAAGAATGATCAAAATAATTAATGGGCGACGACTTGCTAAGAATGAAGAGTCATGCCGACGATGACGGGTAAGATGGCGAACAAGCTGAGGCCAAAACAGCACCAGCAAACTATAGATACCAACACGCCACCAACCCAGCGGCAAGTTCGCGACCAGTGTACTTATCTCCTGAGGAGGCTGCGAACTCCCCCAGATACTGACCGCGACTCCCACTATGAGTAGTAGTACCAACGCAGCGGAGGTATATCCCCAGAGCAAAAACTGCCTCTTTAAAGGAGAAAATTTCATTGCTCTGCTCTCATTGTTCGACACTGCCATTTTTCAAGGGGCGAGGATCACTCGGTACTGAGGCAGGCGTATTCACAGACGATTGGCGGATCGCATTGTCCCGCAGCAATAGCTCTACAACGGTCGATGTGACAAATTTGTCGCGGGCATCTTTCTCGAAAATCACATTACTAATTTCGCTTTCCAGCTCATCCAGCGCTTGGATTACCTCTTGCTGTGCAATCTCATTCGCTGCAACATAGCCCTCTTTCCGACCTGCCAATAACAAGCGACGAATAATCATGGCCTCTTCCATGACCCGCGCCTCAGCAATCTCCTGGCTGAGCTTATTGATCACAATTGATATTTCGTCGGGAGACTGATTCCGAATCGCCAGAATAACCTGCAGTGTTATCGCAATACCTGGCGCTTCAACTTGCTCCAGATTTGCCCGAGTAGGCGGTGTTGAACCTGAAACCAGATCCACTAACAGTTGCACAATATCTTCTGTGTTTTCCTCTATATAAGGAATCAATCCTTTTCCAGGCCGTGTCCCTTTGCTACAGCTGTCGCAAAGACCTACCTCAATCTCACCCAGTACATTATTGATCCATCGATCAACCGCGTTAGGACCGGCAAAATGCTGAGCAAGGGGTGCGCTATTAGGTAAGTTACTACTTGTTTCGGGAGGCCGTTGCGACAATATATTCAATCCAGCTTTGGCAACATCTGACAGCACGCGAATCGGCGGCTGGTTAACACCACCCGCCCTCAAACCACCGACCCATTCAATCCCCTCGTTAGGCGCATCTTCGGCATCATCGACCGCATCGTGGATATTCGCCCCACCGATACCAACTGAACGCTTCCAGGAATCGCCCCAACTGACTGTAATCCACTCATCAAAGGGGTTTGTGTTATTGGCGATCTCGTATTGAATACGCTCACAGCTTTTAGTGGCCAGCGAAAAGGATTCGTTGGCGCGCAATAAGGCATTTTGAAACAGGTCATACAGACCCGGATTCGCCTTTTGAAGAATATATCCCGGCAAATTCGCTATCGCAGCTGTTGCTGCCAGTTCAATGGCATTGACTGCGTTATCGACACCATTTCGCAAATTGTCCAGTGAGCTTTCGATAGCCACCATTGGATCAAAACCACTGCAACTGAGTGCAGAGGCCTGTCCACTCAGTGATAAATCAATCGTAGTGATATTTAGGCTGGGTGGAATAGCGATATCCCGCCCACCACCGATTTTGTAGTAGAACAGGCTGTCATCGCTTGGCGCCTCAGCAGCAATTAGCGGATGACAAGCTAAAAAGCCAACCATAAAGATCACTAACCAGCGACAGAACTGCATATCTGTATGTTCGGCAATCATAAACAAATCCTCACCGGCACAGTGAATAAATAAGCCCCTTGAGCCTCACAGCATTCATAGGGACGCCATAAGGTAAAAGCGTATCGGTTATCTTCAGAATGACGTCCTTCTGACCAAGACGTACTCAACACATCGTTTTCACCAAAGGCATAACATTGCTCATCGACTTTAGGGGCCAACATCTGCCATACGCCAGTACTGGGATCATTCTCGACTAGTTCGCCCGGTAACCAGGTGCGGTTATAACCGTTGCCGTCAAGGGCGTTATAAATATGAGGCTGACGGGTCTGAGTCACGATATTGCCAGCTCGCTGCGCAATAACCGCCGCTGCTTTCGCATCATCCTTCTGATTGATAAATCCCGTGCGGGGCCAAACCGGACCCCATTGTTGCTGGATACCATCACCCACGACACGCCGACCAGGTAGCAGGTTTTGCAAATACAACATCTCGGGTAAACCAAGACGCCAGGTCAATGCATCGAGTGAGGAAAGCAGGTACGGATTGAAGGACTCGGCTTCGGATGGACAGTAATAACCAGTGTCACCGATGAAATCAGAGACGGAGGAAAAGGGATGGCCAATCGCAGTTACTTCCTTGAAACGTAAACTCTGATCAGTCGCTGAACTTCCTCCTTCAACACGGTGCCCTCCACCAACAAAGGCTCCATGAAAGGTGCTAACAATCCCACTAACTATGCCGGAATCTAACGAACCAAATAAGGACTCCATTTCTTCCCAAGGATTGTCGCCTGGCTCGTCGTAGACACTCACTACCAAGTCAGGATTGTAGTGCTCAACACGAATACTGGTCTCAATAGAGCATTCATAAATACTGCAACGCAGCCAGACACAAACTCCAGTAATGCAATAATTCAGGCAGGTGCGATCCAATGTGATTGCGCCAACAATATCCGCAGTCGTTATTGCCGTCGGCTCTGCCTCAAACGCATACCCCTTGTATCCCTGTAACAGCAAGAACAGAACCAGAGCTTGAAAGACTCTATTCATAGACGGCCACTCCTTGTTGATCTTCCCTCCATTGACGGTATTGATCGACTGCCTGGGCTAAGTCGGTTACGCCATAAATCACCGCTTGCTTGTCGAAAATAATCACTGGATAGCGGTCAAGGCCATACGCCATCATTGTGCCCAGAGGGAGATATGCAGTGCGTAATTCGTCTTCCAATTTAGAACGTCCTATTTCAGCAATTTTCTGCTGAACCAAGGCGCGCGCCAACGTTTCATCATTAGGCAGCCCTTCGCTCAATTGCTCCTGGATAGAGTGGACTGCATCAAGGCTTAGGATGGTGATTTCTGGGTTGCTTTTAGAAAGACTCGTGCTATTCCAGTCGACTGGGTGAATGGGGCGTTGATTAGAAGTGATTGCAACAATTGATTGTGGCAAGTCGTCAGCACTGGCTTCTAATATGGTCAGTGCCACGAATACGATAGCAGCAGATACAACAACAGACTTCGGTTTCGACACGCTCTAATCTCACTCATAGGCTCAGTTGGCCCTATGGTTAATCAGAAGCTGAAATAGAACGATAGAAAAGCTTTCATGCTGAAAAGTAAGAAATAGGCGCCAAGATCCATGGCTTTTTCTACTGCCAGTTCAAGCGTAATCTGGAGTTGACATAATCGGCGCATAATGCAAACATATGAACATGTATTTATATGTAGATGTATTGTAATGAAGACTGAGAGACAAGCCCTTCAAAATATGGGCTCTGAAGAGACTATTTCACAGTTAGCCGACCTGTTTCGCCTAATGGGTGATAACAGCAGATTGCGCATCATTCTAAGTTGCCTGCATGCCCCTATCAGCGTTTCTGACATCGCAGCGCAGCTAGAGCTATCGCAATCCCTTGTCAGCCACCATTTGCGTTTGTTGCGAGCCGCCAGAATTGTTCGCTCAGAACGGCGTGGTAAACAGGTTTTCTACGTCGCGGCAGATGAACATATCCAGTGCGTGATTGAGGATATGGTGGCGCATATTGGCGAGCCGGATCAATCCGAGGAGGACGACTAATGCCAGGGTGCACAAACTGTCCATCTGATACCGCATCGGCAGGCAATACCGTTGATCCCATATTTCGCAGGGTACTTTGGATAGCGCTTATCTCCAATGCTGCGATGTTTTTGGTTGAGATTATCGCTAGTCAGCTCGGTGACTCGATCTCCCTACAAGCCGATGCACTCGACTTTTTGGGTGATGCAGCCAACTATGCGATTAGCCTGTTTGTATTAGGGATGGCTCTACACCTACGCGCCCGCGCCTCACTGGTCAAAGGCGCAACGATGGCGGCTTTTGGCTTGTGGGTGATAGGCAATGCTATTTATCGCGCGCTGGTCGGTAGTGCGCCTGAAGCCTCTGTTATGGGCGCAGTTGCCATACTCGCGCTCATCATCAATGTTGCTGTAGCTGTATTGCTTTACCGCTATCGAGAAGGTGATAGCAACATGCGTTCGATTTGGCTATGCAGCCGGAATGATGCAATTGGCAATATGGCTGTAATGGTGGCAGCAGCAGGCGTGTTTGCGACATCATCCCGCTGGCCAGACCTTATCGTCGCTACCATCATTTCTGGCCTCAGTTTAAGTGCGGCATTTCACGTTATACGCCTAGCACTTGGCGAGATGCGTGCAGAACCCGTCAAAACTGCGTAAACTAATAGACTATGTCCAAACCGTTTATCTGCTATCTGTTTATCTTCTCGCTACTCTTTATGGGTATCGAAAGTGCAGTCGACTCTATTGGTGGTGAACACCCACATGGAGACGATTATGCGCATGTTCTGGATAGCGATGCCCCGCTTGTACTAGATGCAGATGACGATAATGATCATTGCTCACATTGCTGTCATGGCCATACTGGCAGCATCGCCGGCCATATCACAGTGCTGAACTGTGATATGGCTCATCAACAGCTCGCTTTTTACCGACCACACTTCCTCAATTTTTCACAGGCACCACCCACTCCGCCACCCATCGTATAAATCATTTCTGATTTTTATCAGCATACTGCTGTTGTAGGGCGACCTTCGCCTGCAACAACTGCGTGTGCTCGAATATTCACGGAATATCGGACTATGATTTATGCAAATACGACACATTGTTGCTGCCTTACTGTTAGGTAGCGTAACCCTTTTGGGCTGGGCAGGTTCATCGGATCTTCCCAGCCTCAACCAAACACAGCACGTCAACGCTTCCTCGATACTAGCACTCGAAGATGCCATCGCTCGCACCCTGAAAAACAACCCACAGTTATACCAATACCGTTTCCGCCAAAAAAGCCTAGTGGCACAACGCGAAACCAGCTCGCTCTCCCCAGCCCTACAACTGGAGTTGGAGGTCGAAAACATCGCAGGCAGTGGTGATTTCAATGGTGTTGATAGCGCGGAAACCACCCTTGCACTGTCTTCCGTGATTGAGCTGGGCGGCAAAACACGTTCACGGGTTGGATTGGTTGATGCCAGAACCGACCGCTTGGGTTTTGAACGTCAGGCAGCAACACTGGACTTGCTCGGCGAACTGACTGCACTTTTTATTCGTTGCCGTTCCACCCAGGAAAACATTCACCTAGCAGAAGAGGCCGTTGCTCTGTCGAAGCGGATGCTAAAAACCGTTGAGGCGCGAGCGGCTAAAGGTGCAGCCCCTGAAGCAGAAGTGATGAGAGCTAAAGCAGCACTAACCCGAGCATCCATCCGCCTCCAAGCCTTGCGCAGCAGCTTTGAGCGACAGAAAGTAGTACTAAGCAGCTTCTGGGGTAATACCAACCCTCGGTTTGCTGAACTAAGTGGCAGCTTGTCTGCTTTTGGCACTCCGGATGATTTTGCCAGCTTGTTGCAACGAGCCAAGAAATCTCCTGCCATTGCTATTTTTGCCAGTGAAGCGCGCCTGAAAGATGCTGAAGTCAAACTAGCTCAGGCACAAAGCCGCGTGGATATTGGCTGGCAATTGGGCGTTAGGCGTTTTGAAGAGACCAGCGACACAGCGATAACTGCGGGTATTTCGATTCCACTGTTCAGTGGTAAACGCAATCGTTCCTCAATTACGTCGGCATTGGCTGAGCGCAATGCGGTGGATTATCGGCAAGCCGATGCCATGCTGAAACTACACAGCCGCTTGTTCACTGCTTTTTCCCAGCGAGAAGAAAATACAGCTGCAGTCAAGCAATTCAATTCGCACGTCTTACCTGCATTGAAAAAGGCATTGGCTTTGACACAGCAAGCCTATGAGAACGGACGTTATCGCTATCAGGATTTGATTGCTGCCCAGGAAGAGCTACTCACCGCCAAACAACAACGCATTGAAGCGGCAACCGCAGCACAGCTCAATCAGGCTCTCATCGAGCAATTGATTGCAGAGCCACTAGGCACTAACCATTTACCTTATTGATACCGCGTCTTTGCAAAAAACAGTTTGCAAAGAGCGACAGGAATTAATCATGAAAACTTCAAGACTTTATTTATACCTAACTATTGCAGTAGCCCTCGGCGCAGCAAATTCTACTTTCGTACAGGCAGCCTCCGATGATCACGACCACGATCATGAAGTTCATGCCACCGAAGATACACAACATGGTGAGAGCGAGGATCATAAGCACCAAAATAAACATGGCGACACAGACAATCAGTCCCACGACGACGAGGAAAATACCAGTCGCATTGATATCGATATGGCTACCCAAGTCGGTATTGGTACAACAGCCGCCACAGAACAAACCCTTCACCAAACCATCACCAGCTACGGTGTGCTGTCAACCGGGCCGGAACAGCTCAGCCACATGCGCGCACGTTTTTCAGGATTGATCACCTCCGTCAAAGCCAGTATCGGCGATACCGTCAAAGCGGGTGATTTGCTAGCCGAAGTGGAATCCGATGAAAGCCTAAAGAAATATTCAGTGCGTGCGCCAATTTCAGGGACGGTTGTGCAACGTCACGCCAACACCGGCGAAGTTACCAAGGATCAAGTGCTGTTTTCTATCGCCGATTTCGACACGCTGTGGGCCGAGTTTCGTATCTATCCAGCACAAAGCGGTAATGTCGTTGCGGAGCAAACCGTTGAGGTTATCTCTGACACTCAAAGAATTACTGGCAAGATCAACCATATCATTCCGGCTCTGGATAAACCCTATCAGCTTGCTCGGGTACCATTGGATAACCGGCAGTTAGGCTTATCGCCCGGCCTATTGGTTGAGGGGCGCATCATTATTGACGAATTTAATGTGCCGTTAGCCGTTGAAAAGAACGGCGTGCAGCAGCTGGGCGGACGTTCTGGTGTATTTGTTCAAGAAGAGGATACTTACCACTTCGCCCCCTTAGTTCTAGGTCGTAAAGATGAGCATTACGTTGAGGTACTTAGCGGTCTTGAAGAAAACCAGCGTTACGTCAACCGAAACAGCTATCTGATCAAAGCAGATATTGAAAAATCCGAAGCCGAACACGAACATTAAGGGGCGCACCATGATTGATTCTATACTGCGCCTTGCCATTGAGCGGCGCTATCTATTTCTTAGCTTGATACTGATTATTGTCGGCGTCGGTGTCTGGAGTTATCAAAAACTACCGATTGATGCCGTACCGGACATTACTAATGTTCAGGTGCAGATCAACACCTCAGCACCAGGCTACTCACCGCTGGAAGCGGAACAACGGATTACCTATCCGGTAGAGACTGCCTTGTATGGTTTACCCCAGCTGGCCTATACCCGTTCGCTATCGCGCTATGGGCTATCACAAGTTACCGTGGTATTTGAAGAAGGCACGGATATTTATGCCGCACGCAATCTGATTGACAACCGCTTGGGTGCGATTAAAAGTGTGTTGCCGCCGGGGATTGAACCAGAAATGGGGCCGATCTCGACCGGGCTGGGCGAAATTTTTATGTACACCGTGCAGGCATCGCCCGATGCGACGATGGCAAACGGTAAGCCTTATGATGCTACCGCCTTGCGTGAAATTCAGGACTGGATCATCAAGCCTCAATTGGCGCAGGTCAAAGGCGTGATTGAAATCAACAGTATCGGTGGTTTCAACAAACAATATCACGTCACGCCCGACCCCAAGAAACTGCTTTACTACGGCATCAGCATCGAAGAGTTGGTCAATGCGCTGCAAGTCAACAATGACAATCGTGGTGCGGGCTATATCGAGCGTAATGGCCAACAGTTATTAGTGCGCTCCCCAGGCCAATTGGCTACGGTGGAAGATATCGGCAATGTGATCGTTACCGAACACGGCAGTGTGCCGATAAAAGTTCAAGATGTCGCCAGCATTGGCATTGGTAAAGAGCTTCGCTCTGGGGCTGCAACGCAAAACGGCAAGGAAACTGTACTCGGTACAGCAATGATGCTAATCGGTGCTAACTCCCGCACCGTGGCGCGCGATGTCGCCAACAAGCTCGAAGTCGTACAAGACTCATTACCCGATGGTGTCAGCGCAGAGCCGGTCTATGATCGGACTCGCCTGGTGGACAAAGCTATTGCAACCGTTGCCAAAAACCTGCTTGAAGGCGCACTGCTGGTAATTGTCGTGCTGTTTACTCTACTGGGTAATTTTAGGGCAGCACTCATTACCGCGGCGGTTATTCCGCTTTCCATGCTAGCCACCATGACTGGCATGGTACGCACGGGGGTTTCCGCTAACCTGATGAGTCTGGGTGCACTGGATTTCGGCCTCATTGTCGATGGCGCTGTCATCATTGTAGAAAATGCAGTGAGGCGTTTGGCAGAAGCACAACACAATGGCAACCAACAAACATTGCGCGAGCGTCTGGATACGGTCTATGCAGCCACAGCTGAAGTCATCCGGCCCAGTTTATTCGGCGTAGCAATCATTACCGTTGTATATATCCCCATCTTCTCTCTTACCGGCGTCGAAGGAAAAATGTTCCATCCGATGGCAGCCACTGTGGTGATGGCATTGTTGTCAGCGATGGTGTTTTCTTTGACGATTGTGCCTGCCGCTGTTGCTGTGTTTCTAAACGGCAAGATTAGCGAAAAAGAAAGTGTGGTGATAACCAAGACTAAATCCTTTTATAAACCACTCTTACTGCTGGCACTTAAATTTCGCTGGGCAGTCGTCAGCTTTGCTGCACTACTGGTCGCGGGATGTATCTGGTTGGCTACGACGCTGGGTTCAGAATTCATCCCCCAATTAAACGAAGGGGATATTGCTCTACATGCCATGCGTATTCCAGGCACAGGGTTAGAGCAGGCGGTAGAGATGCAGGAAATTCTTGAACAACGAATCAAGTCTTTCCCGGAAGTTGATAAGGTTTTTGCGCGCATTGGCACGGCAGAAGTCGCCACTGACCCTATGCCACCCAATGTTGCCGATAATTTTGTGATATTAAAGCCGCGCAATGAGTGGCCCAATCCTGATAAAACCAAGGATGAGCTGGTCACTGAAATGGAAACCGCACTCGAAGAACTGCCCGGTAATAACTACGAGTTTACCCAGCCGATACAAATGCGCTTTAACGAGCTGATATCCGGTGTACGTGCAGATCTCGGCATTAAAGTTTTTGGCGACGACCTCGACCAATTGGTGTTGACGGCTAACAACATTCTGAAGGCAATCAACCAGGTTCCGGGGGCAGCCGACGCGCGGGTTGAACAGGTGACGGGCTTACCGACCTTGTCAATAATTCCCAAACGTACCTCCCTGGGTCGATACGGGTTAAATGTGGTGGAACTGCAAGATTGGGTCTCTGCAGCGATTGGTGGTGAATCGGCAGGCTTATTATACGAAGGTGACCGGCGCTTTGAATTAGTTGTGCGTTTACCTGAAACGCTGCGGCGTGATATCGACCGCCTCGCATTTTTGCCCGTACCATTACCCAACGGCGATTATATTCCTCTGGAGGAAGTCGCGACGCTGGATATTTCACCGGGGCCAGCACAAATCAGCCGTGAAAACGGGAAACGTCGGGTAGTAGTCACTGCCAATGTGAGAGGTCGTGACCTCGGCAGC
>Ga0206128_1001095_pt1 | contig 28571 bp, 31 predicted proteins | sample Helgoland_Spring_7_FD_148601 | JGI IMG/M metagenome (GOLD analysis project Ga0206128, IMG submission 148601) | Pelagic subsurface seawater microbial communities from Kabeltonne, Helgoland, North Sea - Helgoland_Spring_Bloom_20160426_1 | ecosystem: Environmental > Aquatic > Marine > Epipelagic ... | reverse complement strand
CTTCTGGCGAAAATGCGCGCCCCTGTCCCGCAGGGTCTGCAATAAATTGTGGCTACGTAGCTCAGCTGGTTAGAGCACAGCATTCATAATGCTGGGGTCGGTGGTTCAAGTCCACCCGTAGCTACCAAAATATTATATAAATCAATAACTTAGGTGGTTGATTTTTTCGTTACAGAAGAGTCACAAAATAAAGGGAACGAAAGGGGAACTTTTTGATTCTCCCTCACACGTCCTTGAAGTCCTTCCAATAATCATCAAACATTTCATCTACAATGTAATCCTCATTTTTAGTTCCTGCAATTTCATTAAACTCAGACTCAATCAACTCAAGACTGTGCACAGGACGTAATGGTAGACGATTCGTGTAAAAACTTAATGCAATTGAATTAGGTTGATACCAAGTCTCCGACCTGCGAACCATAGTTTCACATCCCGTTCTTTCCGAACTTACAACAAACTTGGCATAGGACTTTGTGCATTTTCCAAACGAAACCAAGTCCAACATATCAAACAGAAACACCCTGATGAGAGAGAGAGACGACTTAGTATCGGACAAAACATACGTAACGAGATAGGTATATATGTACGTTTTCGTCTCCGAAACCGCTAGTAAATCTGAAAAAAAGTAAACTATCATAGTGACCGATACGCATATTAAAAATCGGAACGTATTTGTGAAGGGATAACTAACAAATCTCAAAAACTCAAAAATTAGGGCAAGTGGTACTCCCATACAAATACCCAAAACAATATCTTTACTGGTCTGTTCCACAATTTGTCTAGCACGAACGTGAAGTAGGATAGCTTCAATTTTTAATATAGTTTCGTCAGACTTCTCAGAAACGCCAGTCATCGTGTCAAAAAAATCACTGATTATTGACATTCTATACCCTCGTCTCGTTCTAATTACGTAAGTGTTTTTGTGGATTCTTTTAGAAGATTATCATATCACCGACACAAAATAGATGTTTTTCGGAGGAGTTTACAAAAGGTATTAGGTTGTATCTTATGTCACACCTATCGATTATTCAGAACCTTCTTTGTCTATTGTTTAAACCCTTCTAATCACTGATATACCTGTAAATCCCCATTTGTATAAATAGGTATACAAACATTCAATTCAGGAGATACAAATTTGACCCCAACGACCCAATATAGGATACCTACAGACCTAAAGAACACCTTTAGGGATATATGTGAGATACGGAACCACACGATGACTGAGACAGTCATCCAGTTGCTCTCAAAGTGGGTAATCGAACAGTCGAGAGACCCGCAAGTTCGGAGGAAGATAAAAATCACAGAGACAGAAAAGCAAACCGGTCTTAAGCAAGATGCTCGCGGAACGTGGGTTAGGCCAGAGACCTTACCACCAGATGAGAACGACTGGAGAAGCAGTCTTCTCTAAAATTAATTGGAAATAGAAATGAACAACTTAGAAATGGACGAACAAATCGTTCAACAATCAGATGGACTTGAGAAGATTATTTGGGAACTAGAAAGACTAAATGCACTCGTCTATAGAGGTTATTCAATAGATACAGTCAGTGAATTTATTACTGAGGATAATTTAGATAAGGTAAAAGAGTTCTTGTCGAAGGCAGTCACAAAGGGTGAAACAAATATTCGAATGCACCTAGTTGTTACTTAAATCAAACGTTGCAATGTTGGTGGCTGATTAATATATGGGAGGAAATAATCAACCATCAACATCACGCAGTTTGAAACACCACTCGGTTCGGAACTTTCATAATAACTATAGTATGTATAAGACCTCTATATTGTCCTGAGACCCCCGTGGTTACTACATTCACGTCAGTTATGGATACTCATTTCATTATAAGAAATTAGTATCAACTTTTGTATCTCTTCTTGTATAAATAACTGTATGGCCAGACTAATTCTGTCCTAGTCAATCAAACTCACTCTGCAGAGGGTCATAAGGATTGATGAATACCACCAAAACAAGAACTGGGTGGTTATAAAGATTATCTTGTGGATGTGTTAGAAAAACACAGGTAGAGAGTTCATCGTCCAGTTGGTGTCTCATCTGCCCCCGTTGTGAATAGGTTAGACGCAATAAAGGTGAAAGCATAACCCCACCTCCCTGGATACAGGTTTGCGAACTGGGAGTGTTAAGAGGAATTGTACGCAAGTTCAAAGACACGCTAATCCTTAATAGGGTTAGTGTGTCTGCAAGAAACTACCGCAAGGGGAAACGGTTAATGTTATTCAATAAGTATGAAACTAAATTCATTAAGACCAATAAAAATGATGTCATTAAGGGCATCAAAAGTAATAGTCTTTCCGATATATTTGTTATGGAACCAGTTGATAAATCTAATACTAAAAGTGTCAAATTAGAGTTAGATAAATTAGTTAGAAGTGGTGAAGTAAGTATTGTAATTATGAAACATAAGTGACTTTTATTTCCTCAATAAATATAACCTAAATGGGAGATAGAAGATGCGTTATCAAGTAAGTTGTGACCGAATCGGTGGGGAGTACTGCGTTGGTTCTGTGTCAAAAGAAACAATAGGCTACTGGTCAACTAAAGACATAAATGATTTAAAGGAACACCTACTTTCAGATACTATTTTAGGTGTGCCTCAAGAACATAATCTTTATCCTTTTTACGAACACGACAACCTAATTCACGCCAATGGTGTTGAAGTCAATCAATACAATAGATTGACGGTTACTGACCTTGATACTGAAGAAGAGGTCTATATCTTTAACCTTGATATTAAAGAGTTGGCCAACTCTGATAATTCAAGAATTATCAACGATAAGGACGCAGACCTATCCCCCAATGAAGGCACAATCGTAACCGGTTCTATAGAGAAAGGTACGTGGATATATGAAGAGTTTGAATTAAACGAAACATTCGACCCAAAGAAGTTACAACTTTTTATGTATGCAATTGATACTTCTGAGGGTCTTTATGTTGTTGACCATATGAAATATGAAGATATTGATATCTCTCACGTAGATGGTTCTACGATGGGGAAAGACTTCATCGTGTACTTTGATGCAGAGGTAGAAACCGAGTGATTTCCTGATTATTTGATTAGTTGAACCTAAACAGAAAATCAGGAAATCAATCACAGATAACAACCTTTTAGAGTTGTTCTGCGAACCTTTGGAATGCTTCGAATGCCGTTTTGCCATCATCCACCTCACCAGTCTTGTTAGATAAATCATTTACTGCAATTGTTCTGGGAATCGACTCTTCTATCGTCTCTTCCTGAACATCAGATTTACCCACAATCTTGATGTAGGGTTTCTGAACGTCACCTTCACTGCGCAACCATCTTCTCTCTGACATACAGGTTCCAGATTTGTGTGGATTCCAGTCGTAACCATCCACCTTTGAAACATATTCATACAGAGCCTTCAGAAACCTTTTCTGTTCCCAATTTCTTGCAATGGATGGGTCAACGTCACCCGCAAACAATGCGTAGAGCGCATAGTCTGCAACGCCATCGTTGTGATGATTCAACTGAACTCGTTGTTCCATTACATAGTTACGAATCCATTCTTGAACCTCTGGTTCAGACGCAATAGTGGTTGCCAACTGTTTCTCTTCATATGAACCCATTGCACCATCGACAAGACCTTTACGAAGGAACAACTGAATACACCTGAATCCGAAGGTGTAGAACTGATTCCAATCGTCTTGACTGAAGTCATTGAACAACCTCTTACCAAGATGTTCTTTTTCCCACGGAAGCTCACCTTCTTTGTTACAACGATTCCAATAGTCACCAAACTCGACAATATGTTGTCTCCGTGTGTGACTCGTTCCACCACCCTGAAGGACGTAGTTGGTCGTGATTCCGAACTTAGGCTTACGGTCTTCAGGAATAATCACTTTGTTACTACCTTTACCTTCAATCTCTAGGTCACCCGTTAGGAATGCGAACAACGACTTAAAGTCGAAGTTTTTATCAATGTCATCAATATGGATGAGGCCAGTTGATGGAGTAACACCAGAGAATGCGAATCGGTCGCCACCACCACCTTTGTAGAATCCCTTACCATTAACTGACATTCGGTCACGGAAGTATTGGATGGACTTCATAACGACAGTCTTACCATTTCCACCTTCTTCTTTGGTGATTGTTGAATTGCGGTCAATGTAGACGACTGCCTTCTGAACCGTATTGTCTGCGTGAAGCAAGTAACCGATTGATGAGCGCAATGACTCAAAGTTCTTCTGAACATTATTGGTGATTGGATATTCACGAGTCCAATCACCATCTGATGACGAAACTTTAGGGTCGCGAACACGCATTGCGTTCAGACAGAACTCCTCATACAGACCCTTCGTCTCATCAATCTTAATGTTGTTGCGAATGATTGAGTTCTCCCAGACTGCTCCCTGTCCTCCTAAGTGACTATAAGAAATCACCGAGATGTCATCCTTACTGATGACTGCAACACCGTTCAAGAAACGAATAAAACAGGTGTTGGGGTCATCACTAGCAAGTTCCATTCTCTCAGAATCATTGTTGTCTAACTCACCAAAACACTGGATAAAGACGAGTACTTGCGATTCAAGTGCAGTAGATGAAAAACGACTCATCAGGTCACTGAGAAAAACTGCCTGAACTAAGTCGTCACCCTCTAAAAAGGTCTCAATGTTCTTGATTACATAGTCACGAATGTTGTCCGCAGTGAAGATACGGAGGACATTCTCATCGTTGTGGAAGAAGAACCTCTTCGTGGTTCGGTCATTGGTAGTCATAAACTGACCAAATCCCTCTCCCTCAAGATGCTTTCGTAGCAACAACGGACTCACTTTTTGCTTACTGCCCTCACCGGTAGTGATGACGGGTATTTCTTGGTTTACATTTTTCATTACAAAGTTTCCTTTGAGTCCCCCTGAATAAAGTGTCCTTGGAAAGGGGGGACTCATCTCTCCCCAACGACATAAGTATTTTCTCAGTCGGGGAGAACTGAACTGCTCATTCCTAGGTGGAGTTTTCATTTCTAGGAATCGGAGTAGATGTGGCATCCGAAACGAATGAAGTCCTCTCCCGACAAGATGTATAATCTCGTGTGAGATGAACCGAACTGCTCATTCCTAAGTGGAGTTTTATTTGATGAGACCTGCGAGAAAACGACTAACGATGTATGAACGGAGACGGATGTCTAAGTCTCCCTACATCCGATATGACAAGTCGGCAGGTCTTTGGATTCAACATCGCAAAGTGGTGTTTCTATACTGGTTCAAGTTCCTCCAACACGCAGAGAGGGACGACCGATATACCGTTGACTGGACTAAGTATCAGTCTTGGGGTGGTCGTGAGGTGGTAATGGAGACCAAGTTTGATGTGTGGTGGTTAGAACATTGGAGAGACCTCTTCGGATTCCTAGAGGGACAACCAGAGACCGCACAGTTCCACACTGAGTCAACACCAAGGGCAGATGACCTAAGAACCACTCTACTCGTTTACGAGAATCTGTATCGTGGTGACTACTGGACAGTGGGTTGTTATGTCCGACACATTGAAGAGAAAAAGGGTCGCAAGATTGCGAAGTCTTTAGTTGATGCTGACCGTGACCTTTGGACTTCTCCAACTGAACAACAAAAACGAACTATTGGTGTTAGTCGGTGGAGAGACAATCCTCGCAGACGAAAGAGAGTTCAAGACGATGCTGTTTACACGGCAAAGGAATCTTGGGTGACGATGGATGTGAATGATGACAGGACTCGTGGTGATTACTTTGCGTGGGAACAGAAACAGGCAGAACTTGAGTCCAACCGTCTCATCAAACGAAGAGTTCAAGGGTATATCTCTGGATATGTAAAAAGATGCGATGTCCTAATGAAGAACATCGCAGACGGAAGTATCTGATGATTTCCTGATTTTTTGATTGGTAATCAGGAAATCAAATAATCAGTGACATCGTAACCAACGAATCGTCTACCCAATCTATTCGCAACCTTCCCTGTCGTTCCTGAACCCATAAACGGGTCAAGAACAATGTCTCCCTCATCCGTTGTCTGAAGGACGGGGAGAGTCACAATCTGTTCGGGAAATGGTGCGGGGTGTTCTACACCCTCTGGTGTCGGGATGTTCTTCGCAACCGCAGTCTTCACAACTGACTCATCCCAGAAATCACCCAAATTCTTTCCATCACGGGGCATCATAGGGTAAATAGTATCTGGCATAGAACCATCTACCTCACGATGCCTAGGAACTCTGAAATCTGCGTCTGATTTACTGGGTGCGAGTATTTGATTGTATTTGTACTTAGAAGACCTGACTAGATGGAATATAAACTCGTAGGTAGGACTGAGTGATGTCTTACCTGAGTGGGGCTTAGGATTAGTCTTATTCCAGATGATGGTATTCCTTAGTATCCAACCTGCGTCTTGTAACTTGATTGACACTCTGTGAGGGAGGTTCATCAAGTTTCCATCCTTGTAGGTGTCACCCATATTCAAGAAGAATGACCCTGTGTCCTTAATGACACGAGAACACTCACCCAAATGTGACACTAAGTTGTCTACATAGTCATCTGGTGACCTCTCGTTACCCAGAGTGACTCCCCCATAGACTCGTTTATTCCAATAGGGTGGAGATGTGAATATCAGGTCAATAGAACCTGTCTTGACCTCTTCCATTACATCACTACTCTTGTGATGAAATACGAACAACTCAGTTGAAGATGACTTCTTACCTTTTGATGCAGGTTTCTGTGCGTCTTTCTCGTTCTTCAATCTTGATAGATGCGTGTATGCCTGTCTAACCGTCAGTTTTCCCTCATCAATTGCAGTAATGTAATCTGGATTTTCTTTCTGTATGAATAACATCTTCCCCAACTGGGACGATGACACTCCGACTGCATCTGCCAGGGCATCTCTGCTTCTACCTGAACTTGTGTTCCGTGTACCCGAAGTGAGGTCAGACCTCTTACCTTGCCCCACTGCATACAACGGTCTCAGTGCCTCTGTCTCGTTCAGTATCTCTCTAAGGGTCTTTACCCGTTGTTTGTTGTAATGAACCAGTAAGGACTTCTCTTCGTCCTCTGATGAGGTCTCTATGACCTCTACATCAATTTCCGACCAATCAAGTATCCGCAATGCCTCTATTCGTCTATGACCTGAGATGAGTTGAAAGTGTTGATTCACAACTAAAGGAGTCAGGAGCCCAACCTCACCAATACTAACCACCAAGTCTTCTATGTTGGATAGGTTATAGATGGATGGATTTAGAGGGTGAGACTGGATTTGGTCTATAGGTAGTTTCATCCAGTAAGTCTAATCAAACCAAACCGACATCGATAGTGTCTACCGACTAATAGAGTGTACCGTTCCTTAGTTGTTACCTTCTTCTATTACGCAAGAAATCTGACATTTCGCTATAACCACCAAGATCAATAACCCTTGTTTTGGGACTCCTAGAAGGAAATTTAGATCCACGAATGGTTAATTTACTTCCAGATCTGAGTTGACCATCCAAGTCCTTGGTAAGTTTCAAGCAACCGTCCTCCTTCGTTTCTATTGCGGGGTTGTTGTCTACTCTAATCATGCCTGTCATCCCTGGAAAATCATGTCCCGAGACACACAGAAGTTCATAATCTTTATAGGTTAGATTTAAAAATAATTTGATCTTATGACCCATTTTAATTTCACCAAACTCTTCGGTAAAACGATAAGCATACCTTCTGACCGTTATTCTCTGCTCGTCTGTCATTTCATCAATTTTAATATGGAAATTCCATTCGTCTTCAAAAGATGTATTAGCATCAGCGTTGTCTCTAATATATTGGCAGTTGAAGGACTTGCAACTCATTGTTACTTCGGGGTCAAATCTTTTCCCTAGAGAACCAGATCCATCGGAGAAAATTTTTCCAACATAGTCACCAAACACCAAATTCTCAGACTCAGCAAGTACTACTAAACTGTTTAAGGTCAGGATAATTACACTCAGGTTTTTCAACAGCATCGTTAAGTGTTCCGTATCATATTGTATTCTTGTCGAATCTTATAACACTGTAAAAGGTTCCACAATCCGAATAACCGTAGATGCACTCTCATCAATTTGATCGCATCCCATCAACATAAAAAATATTGATAAAAGTAATCATTTCACAAGTAAATCCTTTTGTGGATTATTTTCATACAAGTCTTCTATGTTGGATAGGTTATAGATGGATGGATTTAGAGGGTGAGACTGGATTTGGTCTATAGGTAGTTTCATCCAGTAAGTCCAATGAAAACAATCCGACATAGCTAGTATCCTTATCAATAGACCTTAGTCTCGTGATAAAACCAATACCACACTTAAACTCTATCATACGGGTGGTATTGCCTTTTTGATAATTATCTCTCATAATCTCTTAGTACCTAATGATAGAGTCCTAAAAATATGAAGATTGGATATGCACGAACCAGTACGGTTGACCAACAATACTCCTTGGAAGACCAAATTGACCGATTAGAGGGTCAAGGATGCGAAAAGATATTCTCAGAGAAAGTATCATCCATTCAAAAACGTCCTGAGTTTGAAAACTGTATTGAATTCGCACGTGAAGGGGATGTGGTTGTTACTACGAAACTTGATAGATTCGCACGTAGCATTACAGACCTTTGGCGCAAAATTGAAGAACTAGAGAACAAAGGTGCGTCTTTGCATATCCTTGATTTGAATCTCGATACATCAACTCCTAATGGTCGTTTGCAAATCACCCTACTGGGTGGAATCGCACAGTGGGAAAGAGAAATGATGTTGGAACGTCAGAAGGTAGGTATTGCGAAGGCAAAACAAGAAGGGAAGTATCTTGGACGTGTTCCAACTGCGCACAGAAAGTCTAAAGAGATTCAGAGATTGCATTCAGAAGGAATGAAACCGTCTATGATTGCGAAGGAACTCAATATCGGTGTTGCTTCTGTTTACCGATATAGAAACGTATGATGATTTGATAGAAAGGGTAAGAACGTTCAGAGAGGAACACAGTGAGTTACCAACAGAAGACCAAGATAGACTTTTACTCAAGACCTTCAAGATTAACCGAGCCACCTTGCGAGACATCTCCGGAACTACTGACCTAATAAACCATTTGATTAACTAATTACCAGATACGAAAAGTGTCTGGTACTACCAGACAGTTTATTTCCTTCGGTGTACCTTCCGTCATCTATTGACCATCAAATCCTAATTTTTCCTCGGACAACGATTTGAACGAATGTTTGTTGCCGACCCATCACTGTAATAACATATTGATCCACCAACTACACTTTTTTGATCTGTTAGGTAGGCTGACGAGAGTCTATTTTCGAAAACTGACTTTCTTTCTCGAACTGACCTAACTTCATTAATTTTTTTAGATGGAATGGTTTGAGTTTGTGTTTGAGGTTTTATTGAAACCACTTGTGGTCTAATTATAGAAAAATCACGTTTATCCTTTTCCCAAAATCCAGCGAAATGTTCTCCATTTGACTTATAGTTGATACCTAAGCCGTCACGTTTGTCTTTTTCCCACTCTCCAATATAATAGTCGCCACTATTTGTTTTATATTTCCCCGTTCCATACCTTTCATCTGCAATCCATCGTCCGTTAAAGGAGTCGCCATTTTTATAAGTGTAATCACCTGCACCCCATTTCTTGCCATACAGAAACGTTCCTTGATATTTATCGCCATAAAAATTTGACCCCTTTTCCCATGTTATCTCTCCAGATCCATGTGCTTTGTGATCCTTAATATCTCCAAAATATTTGGCAATTTTAACCCCATTTTCATAGTATACAATTGCTCCCTCGTCTAAAAAACCTCTCTCCCAATAACCGACAACTTCAACATTTCCGCCATCGGTCGTAAGAATACCGAGACCCTCCCTGAAACCATTTACGATTGGCCCCCAGTATTTATCTCCATTTTCATACTCTATTCTTTTATCTATCGATTCATCGTTTTTATCCTGACCTATAACGGACAATGAAATGAAAAAGAAAATGGTAGTAAGTAAAAGTAACCGTTTCATCGTAACCTCATTTGGTTTAGTATAGTGTTAAGTGAACTTAACTTTTTCATAATGTATTCTCCAAATAAACCGCTGAACTATATTAGAGGGTCAACTTATCAACGTTCTCAGTTGGAACTGATTTGTACGTTTTAGGTTCTCTAGGGTCAAGTTTGCGTCTGATTGCAGTAGAGTTTAACTCGTAGTCATCACCAAACAATCTAAAAGCAACGACTGCTTTACTGGGGTTTTCTTTGATACCGAAATACTCGAGACAGTTACTATCAAAGAATAATTCGTCTTCGCACGCACTAAAAGATAATCGTAAGGAGATCCCTGTCCTATATTTTGGGCCCAAAGTGTAAAGTCCTCCAAAACCCTCTAACTTTACATTTCCCCACCCGTAAAATGTTTTTAAATATAGGTCATCTTCACTACTTGCGTTACTCCCCATCGCACTCGAATTGCCGAACTGAGACTGCATTTTATTAATTAAATCAGGTATCTGATGCTTATCAATCAGAACAAACCTAAATATTTTTCCGATTGATTTTGTATAGGGATCACTGAAGAAAACTATTTTATCAGTGGCAGATCGTCTGATGGTGCAAGTATAGTCATCACTATCTTTTTTAAAGTAGAAGTTAGTACAGTCATATTTTTCTATCTGGACATCAGGTTTATAACCAAGGATATTTAGTGACCCTTTTGCTGATTTAATTCGTTTATCGTCAACTAGGTTCCTTTCGGCAATTCTTCTGTCTTCTTTTGCTTTTTTGTCCGCCTTGATCTTGTCTTCTAATGCTTTTTGGTCTGCTTTTTCTTTTTCCTTACACAGACTAGAGTAACGTGTAATTTTTTGAGTCGTGATATCCGAGTAGTATGAGGTTTTGTTTTTGTACTCAAGTTTCTCTAATTCCAAGTAACCACTTAAATTTTCGCAAGGTTGTGACGTAGGAATAGATTTGACTGTGGCGAATAAAGAATCAACGCTCTCTTTTTTTCTTACAACTGCACCTTCACCAAATTGGTCGCATCCCATCAACATAAAAAATATTGGTAGAAGTAAAAGTAATCGTTTCATATCAGTACCTCTGAAGATGGAAGTTTCATCTGCAAGTCCCATTGAACCATCTCTGCGTTTGGTTAAGTGACTCAATATTTCCCTTTTGCATATATCCTTCAGTCAGTTTGTAAGTCAAAAAGTTCGTTTTTGAATTGTACTCACCCGTGGTGGGTTTAGACATGTACCATACCCCTCTCATTTCATAACCTCCGGTAAGTACATTATTGAGATATGCCTCACATCCCTTTCCTCCAAGGAGTTTTCTTTTTACCCATCCACAGTCGTAATCGAAAGTAACAGTTTTTTTCCCGTAGGTTTTATATTCGGATTTATATTGAAAGTAAGCGTTCCCAACTTCTCCGGAACAAGACATTGACTCTAATGACATAATTGATGGAGAAAAAAATAATACAAGTAAAAGTAATCGTTTCACGATTAACTCCTTTTATTAATTATTTTCATTAGAGGACTATACCAAAATTGACATTATGCACAAACGATTAAACTGAGTGCATCACCTGACCTTCGTAATCTCATCTGCAACACTCTCGTTGACCAGATGTCCATAAAACTTCATCAACATCTCAACACTTGTACCCATATTGGAGGCAATAAAGTAGTGGGGAACACCATTGATGATTCTCATCGTTGCGTAGGTATGACGGAGTGAGTACAAAGTGAAGGGGTTTCCCGAATCGTCTGTACTCAACCCAATAGACTTCAATAGTGTCTTGAACCCCTTCTTATAACTCTCAACAGGTAACCCATTTGAACTACAGAATACAGGTTCGTTAGGTGGTACTGGTTGGCCTAGTTCAATCTCACGAAAGACTTTGATGCGTTGAAGGTACTTTGCAGTTGATGGTTGCGGAACAACCTGTCTTCGTTTCTTGGTCTTACCTCGGACATACATCAATACACCTTTACCGTCCGTACGATTTTCAATGTCATTCCACGTCAATCCTCTCAGTTCACCAATACGAACTCCGGAGTTCGCAAGTATTAATACTAAGTGTTGAAGATAAAACCTTGCACGGTAGTGTATAGGATGACCCTGACCTTCTGTTACTGACTGTCTCAGACCCCTATACAACCTTCTGTATTGGTCTCTAGTGAATGCAGGTCTAGGATTGGGTGGTGAACCTATCACTGGAAACTTAAGACGATTTGGCAGATATTCTCGACTCACCGCAAACTCAAAGACTTGTTTGATGCCCGCTAATTCTCTAGTGATAGTAGTATTTTTAGGAACAGAACGTATGTAATTAGACCTTCTGTAATCAACCCACTCTTCCAAGTGGACTTCACGAATTTCTGCGATTCCCGAGAATTTTTTAAAGAAGGGGACTGCGTACCTTTCCATCTTTTCAATGTAGTCATCTATCAACTTGGGATTCTTGGTTGATGAATTGCGAGACGATTTTTCCCACTCTCTCATTACAACAACAAAAGACTTATGATGGATGTCTCCAGTCCTATCTTGAAGGAGTAATAACTCTCGGTATTTGTCTTCTGCAAACCTCAGTGCCAATCTAGACTCTGTCTCTCCTGTTGAGAACTTGCGGTATCCCGTTGACCCTTTTATTTTTATCCGTGAGTAGTATTTCCCACCCTTGTGGTCAGCACGTATGTAGATAGTGATTACTCCGTAATCACGTTCGAAAGTCTCTCGATTTGATTCCCATTTACTCATTTCAATATTGTAGTTTAATAAGGGAAAAAAGGGAACGATAAGGGAATGCTATTTTGGGCGGATTTTAATACAAAATAATCCTTAAACCCCTATATAACAACGATTTTAATTAAATGTAATCCTAGACCACTGTATTCATAATGCTGGGGTCGGTGGTTCAAGTCCACCCGTAGCTACCATGTAAATCAATCACTTAGCTACTTTTCTACTACTTTCCTTAGAACCATTGTAGGGAAATTGTAGGACTTTTCCCTTATTTTCCGGTTTAGTCGGTGGCAATTTGTCACTTTCAACCAAGCGCTCAACCGCCTCCAATAGCTCCTTTAACTCACCCGCACTGTAGTGGGTTGTGATATCCGTATTAACATGTCCAAGCAGATCTTTACGGGTCTCATTGCTTACCCCAAAACGTCTCAATCGTGTGGCAAAGGTATGTCTCAAATCATGCACTCTCAGATTTCTAAAACCCCAATCAGCTGGCTTACCGGTTAGCTCTTCATACTCATCAGCAGCCCTATTTCGTGCTGTTTTCCAATTTGTAGTCAAAACCCTGTACCGCTTTTTTCCATCCTTGCCCGGAAAAACAAAATCTGAATCACTCTGCTTGATATCAACAAGCTGCGCCTGCAGCAGACTATTTAGCACCAACACCCTATCCTGCTTATTTTTGGTGTACTGACCAGGGATATCAAATACATAAACATCCAGCTCCTGAACATAACGACGCCAACTCCATCGTAAGTTCAACAAATCAGATTGCCTGATACCAGTATTTAATAACCATACCGCTAGCTGACCCACTTCCTTAGTTAGATGCTTCATCAATAAGTCTTGCTGGATCCTAATGATTGGATAGGCTTTTCGAGCATCAGACCAATTTTGCTTAGGTATTTCCGGAACACTTGCCAGCCATGGATGACCGTTATCGTCTCGCCACGCTGATGCTGCCTTTCGCAATACTGATCTAAGAACACTGAGTGTGCGATTTACCGTTGAGCTTTTGATACCCGCTTTTTTTCGCTCATCAATAAACGGCTGAAGGGTCCCTAAATGGATCTTTCTAAGCTCTAGATCACCAATAAAAGGCATCACCAGCTTCAGATCCTGAATATCACGATCAAGACTTTTTTTCGTTTCCTCCTCTATATAACGTGTTGCGGCGTCGACAAATCTGTACCATCCAGGCTCTCCATAAACCCTTGATTGACGTTCCTTATCCAACAGATGGACTAGAAACTGTTCCGCCTCTTTGCGGTCCTTCGCGCCAGTACTGCACTGAATTCGTCTTCCGCTGACTTGTTTGTCAATGTGCCATAAATCGCCCCTTTTAAAGAGTCCTGGCATTTTATTTTGTCCCATTTCAATTCTCCTTGAGATTGATCAGGACATCTGTAGCAAGGCAGATTGTCCTCTGCCACAGCTTCAAGATCAATCCTTCTGAACATCACTCGACGTCCAACTCTCAATTCATTCACTTGTGGTCTGATGTATTTGTTAAAGGAGTTCTTACCCAAACTGAGGTATATCCGAGCATCTTGGAGTGTGAGTAGATACGGAGTTTTACTCTCGTTATCGGTACTAACATTTACCAATGTCACGCTGGTAACCAAACCGTTACCCTCACTACGGCTCTTACTTGGTATATATATAAGTTTCCGAAACGAGGGGTCCTATCCAACATAAAAAAGGCTATTTTTGACCTGAAAAACGCCCATAACAGCCTGTTTGCAGACTCATTTTTGACTTTGGATGCGCTTAACGCCCCTCGTTTGGGACTATATCGCCCCCTAATTTGGGATCGCGAAATGCTAAGCATCTTTCCATTCATCCGTTGGCTCTCTACCTTTGAATTGTCTCCAGGTCAGTCTATAGACCCGAGCTTTACATCTCTGCCAAATGTGATGCTCTAGTAACTTGATAAATCCCGCCGACTCGAGCTCCTTAAATGCCTTTGCAGCTGTATCCTTGTTGCAACCAATCCACTTAGCTGCATTTACAACCGAAACGCTTATATTCTCTCTGGAGATAGGAATATATGCGTCATTAAGCTGAAAAATAAGGCATTTGGAGACGGGCTTAAGCCTAAGAAACTGCTTGGACCTAGTAAGGTCATGATAAGCAGGCGAAAAGCCACCGCTCCGGCAATGATTTACTATCTTTCCCTTGCTTTTCGACATAGCTTTTTCGACTCTCGGAGAGATAAGACTCTGGGAGCTTTAGCAAAAGTAAAACCCTCACGAGTCAGATCTGCAATAACTTTTACCGATGCTCTCTCAGATCGAGCGCGCGCCACCTTAATGACATCACGTCTAATCAATTCGTCTCTTCCCCACACCAAAACCTCATCTAAGGAGCCCGTCCTCACTGGAGCCTCTTTACCTAGTGCATAACCAAGATATATAGCCATACTATCGACTCTCCACAGGAGAACAGATTTTTAGCGAATCTATCCAGATAACTTCATCAGATTTCAGGATTCTGCTTAGTCCACGTATTTTTGTGACTGGAACATCGCCATCTTTTATGAGCCTATACACGGTGGAGAGGCTGAGAGAGTGTCTTTTTGCAAAGTTTGGGATTGTTGACGACTCCAAAGGAGTCTTTTGGTCTGAATGTGTCATGAGATACCACGCTATTAATTGAATACGTGGCAACACTATCGAAGGTAAGGATTTGTCTCTAAGTACACAAATGGTCTAAAAAAAACCTATTTGTGTTTTTTGTTCCGTTTAATCAGCTGAACCAAGGCTGCATCTGCCTTCCGAACACCTGCTTTTAGCAGAATATGGCGTAAAAATGAGAGGGAATCACCCCTGTACTGGTTTTCTTTTTCTGCCGTTTCGTCATAGACAATATCATCCAGTTTTCTGCCGGTACCCTCTCTATACAAATCAATCAATCCAAGGATAAACTCGTTATCAACGGACATCTTTCTGCCTTGTCCTTCACCCTTAATAGCCTCCGCTCGTTGATTGGATTGTGCAGATAGATTGGATAGCAATTCTTTGAGGTCCTGCCTCGTCATCCTCAGGCGTGAGTGCAGCACTGCGCTCTCATGAAGAGAAATATCAAGAGCCTTGGCAAGCTTCTCAGAATAGTCTGAGATGGCTTTATAGGCTTTTCTGATGTCCTTTCTTGTTGAGCTGGGCTGGGCGGTTGAATACATCTTAAAAGCGCTGCATAGCTTGTTGAGGGAGTCCTGAAGGAGACTCCGATCAGTAAAGCCATAGTCCTTTGCAATATTATCGAGGTCTTTTTTAGAGAATAGCTCCTCTACATCTCCGATTATTAGATCTTTCATTCCCCTTGTCTCTCATTGCTAGATTTCTCCCAAAAATGCTCCTTTTGAATCTCATCAAACTCATCCTTAGAGAATAACTCATCTAGGTCTCCAATTTTAAAATCTCCCATGCTTTCTAAATTCCATTTAGGGCAGCACTTTATGTGCTGTTAAAAAGGGATCTCAGATATATCGGTGGCGTCAGAATTACCTTTACCTAAGTTACATACTCTACACAATATCTGCAAATTTGACAGTTCTAGCTCCAAATCAGGTCGAAGACTTCTTGGCTCCTTATGATCAACATGAAGCTCTTCATTACTGCCACATAATTCGCATTTTTTGGGGGAATTTTTAAGTTTTTGGTAACGCAAACTCTGCCATTCATCAGTCATGTGAAAATCACCCGCGCCGTCCACTCTATCCATAGGCTGTTGTAAGTGAAAGACACCTTCGCCCCATTCCAAGGTCCAAACACCTCTCTGTCCCACTGTGAATTTATCAATGATCCATTTTTGTCGCGTAGTGGTTATAAAACGTTTTTTATCATTTTCGTAATGTAGCTCATGAAAACCATTTTTCCACTCACTAATCTTAATACCCGTCACTATGCAGTCATTATGAAAGAAACATGGTTTACCCTTGAAATGCTCAGCCGGTGACAGACCAAATGGCACACCATGCACTGGCTCTGGTTTCTCTTTAGGTTGATCAACTTCAGAGACCCTACTTTCGTCATTTTGATCAAACATAGGGTTAAGCCAGAATGGATTAACCTCATTCATCCAGTCTTCATATTTTTGCTTCTCATTATCCTTGGTCTCTTGATCTGCATCTCTGTACTCATCATCTGCTTGAAACTTAATCCATTTTTCTTCTAGAACTTTAGATTCTTCTTGCCGCTTAAGCCAAAGTTTATGGTGCTTCTCAGTAAATTCTTTTATTTCGGTGTCCTTTAGAGCCCGCTCATTATTATCAAGTGCTAGATAGCGTTCACTAACCTTATATTCCTGAACTCGTTTCTCATGATGTTCTCCATCCCGCAAAATCTCTAAGATAATATCTCGCTGATCCGATTCATATTGTTCCTGCATTTCCCTTCGATACTCGTCACTCTTTAACCAATCATCCCACTCTTTTCGCATCTGTTCGCCATACTCAGGCGTTTCCTTCCAAGTAGTGGTCCATTTATTTTTTCCAAGACCTATAAGACGCTCTCTTTTTTTAGTATGTTCTGCAACGGTATCCTTATCTGAAAAGTCGAGCGACGACCAGTCTGCCCAATCGACTTGATATCTGACATAATCTCGCAACTCTTTGATTTCATCAAAAAATGAATCACTTAGTCCAAGCATCTCCATCGCAGTAAGTTGATTAGGCTTTCTTTTATATAACTCTCGCCGCAATGTATCCTTGTTTACGCCACCGTTGCTATCGAGATATTTTTCACGCCAATCGACCACCTCTTGCATAGTGAAAATATTAGGTGACAGCTGAATTGATGTCTCAAACATTTGTAGAGTTAGCTTAGCATCTGAGGTATCAAAAACGTTTTTTGACAGAGCATATACAGTGATCACCTTATGTCCCTGCATTATCGCATGGACTCTTTTTTGACCATTAATAGTGAAGTAGCAATGGTCCCGATTAGATTTTGGGTCTGACGTCGCTTTGTCGCTAGTTTTTCCCACGTTATTTTTTGGGAGCTTAACGTAACTTTCAAAATATGCTGTTATATATGATTCTTCGCATGCAATACCATAACGAAAAGCGAGATTTACTCTACTGTGCTCATTTAATTCAAGGGAGTACTCTACCTTTGGTACAAATTTTTCCATCTCAATAACCTTTCCTAAAAAATCTTTTAACTGAACAGGATTATGTACGGACTTATTTCCTACATCCTCATAATACAACACAACAAATATAGGTTCCGTTTCACCTTAATTTCGTAGTCATTAAACCATATAAATCTCAATCCGGATCGGGACCAAACAACTCCTACTGATTTGGAATCGAGATCTCATGATCTTCGCAGTGCTCCCGAATAAAAACTTCCACCATTTAGGCAGGGTCATCCCCACCCATAAAAATTCATTAATTGGGCTATGTTTGCAAGGTCTTTTTCGGTGGCTTCTGGATGACTCTCTCTTGCTTCATCCATTAAATCCCATAAGCGAGGACCCGTAAGGTTTGTAGATTGGGTCGCTAGGTCGAAGATTTCCTCTTCGGTGGCGTTTGGATATCTCTCTCTAGCCTCTTCTAACATGTCACCTATGAAACGAGGTTTGGACTTGAGCTCGCTTTCAGGCAACATTGGGGGCACTATTTGTAACAGCTCTTTCAGAACCGCATCGGTCTTGAGTCGCCGCTCTTTATCAGTGAGACTTGAAGTATCATCTTTTTTTTCATCGTTTGATTTCATAGGCTCGAAAACACGTTATATTGTTACGAAACTCCTGAGTATTAAATACAAAATGGCTTGGTATCTGGCTTATAATAACTCAAATTCAGAAGGTATGTGGTCCTCTTAAGCTATGTCACTTGATAAGCATTACAATAAAATTAAATTCTCAGACGGTCTGCGGGTATTACTCTCAGAATATTATGGGTATGCAGAGGAGAAATCCACTCAGATAACAGCTCTTAAGCATAAAATAGGTGGTTACATAGAAGCTGGTTTGGCTCTAAATGCTCTGAGTAAGGGTGAGCTTCAAGATTTGATAGATCAAGAGCATATGGCAGTATTTGGGATGACAAGAAAGCAGCGTCGGATAGAGAAGAAATTAGGTAAAAAGGAAGAAGTACCAGATTGGAGTACCTTCGACCGACCGGCAATAGAGCGAAATCGATAGGTCAGGATTAACCAGAAACCTCTTCTGAAAAAAAGCTAAGACATAACCCCGCCCAGTCTATTCGTCAGCTTGAAACGCTGATCTATTATAAATAAGTGACCTTAAAAATTTGCCCCAAGCCCCACGTCCTGATCCGTCCAGGCTCTGCTTAGCAAACTCTTTCAACAATACCTTACCAACTGATACTATTTCATCCTCTGATTCGATAGCTGCTAACGGGTTTCTCTGCCAAACACTCCAGTTGTCATCCCAGCTTATTTCAAATAAAAGGTAGATGTTCGCTTGCTGAGGCACTTTGTAGACATAGTAGTAAGATCTTTGAACCCATGACGTCCAAGACTCAATAACATCCTCAAAATAAGCCACCTGAACTGTCCCTTCTGGGTTTAATTTAGCTAGATCTTCATGCCACTCTGGGTCCGTTAGTGATATATCCTCAGGTAACGAAGCATCGAAAACCCTCGCGAAAATTTCTTCATAGTTATCAAGTGATAACACTGTTAGCTCCCTCATAGTCACGTTTAGTTTTTTTCAAATCCACAACCACACGCACCACATGCGCATAAAATCCAGCCACACCCGCAACATTCGAGGTCAATAGTCGAATCTAGACTATCTTTACAACTCCAGCAATGAGTAAGCCTTGGAGGTAATGACTTACGCCTCACTCTTGTGCCAAGAGACTCTATGTTTTGACTTTTTAGAAAATCAGCATGGTTTTCTTTAATCTGGTTATTTTTACTTTCTTCAAATATAAAATGCCAGTTTTCTGAGCTTACCTCCTTAGGCACATGACTCACATTTTCTATTTTCCCACGTAAAAACTCCCGAACGCATCGAGTATATTGATAGTCGTCGAGATACAGAACGTCTAAGTAGAAATTTTGTCTTTTCTCTACATCTTGTCGTTTAATAACAACATATATATTTAGTTCGGTATGTCGTCCTATCCAAAATTGGTTATTTGAAAACCACATCTCTTTAATCCATTATGAATATTTTCAAATCATTGTTGGAAACGATTAATATTGTCGTACCCCCGTCATTATTATTTGTGCCAATTATCGGTATAAATAATTCTGAAACCCTACAAAGGTTTCCTTGATAAATGAAGCCGAACTATCTATAAAAAACCCTTTATCTAAAGTTACTTATTTCAAGCGAATCAGCTTAATGGAGCAAGGTGCTGCAAGAGTTTTAATTACCACCTAACAGGGATCCATATTCGCGATAGCGTGCTTAAAAAGTCTAAATGAAAATATCCAATCCGGTAAATACCAGCATCAACCTTAAAATAAGCTTTGATCTGGCATCTAGCTCTTCATATGCCTTTTTGAGCTTTTCAATTTCTTCCTTAGCATCCTCGCCACCTGCTTGAATTTTATGCTTGCTAACCTCTACGGCAGCAGCAAGAGAGGCTCCAGCACTAGAAAGACCCAAGTATTTAACAAATTTTCGTCTAGACAATAATTTAGACTTCATTTCAAAAAATCCTTACTTATTTAATGCCCTTAACACCTGAGGATAATCATCTTTACTAGATAGGGGGACAACGTTATTCCTATCAGCCAGCTCACAATTTAGTAATGAGAACACACGCTCATATCCTGAGTGCACTTCCGAGTTTATGTCAATTTTCTGAGGGTCCGTGGGTGGTAAGAAAAACACCTTTTTGCCTACTTTTAATGACGCCCTGCATGCATGCAAACTGCCACCATCCAATGCACTTTGAATTAGCACTATAGCGGAAGACAACGCAGACTGAGTGTAATCGCGCTGCACATATGTAAACTTACTGGGGGGTGTTCCCATTGCATATTCACTCACAAGTAAACCTCCCGAACTCTGAATTCTCTCTGCTAAACCTCGGTTCTGAGGTGGAGCTATCATGTGCAGCCCATGTGCCATAACTGCTATTGTTTCCCCTCCAGTATCCAAAGTCGCTTCGTGAGCGAGACTGTCGCAACCTAATGCAAGACCACTCAAAATCGTCACTCCAGCATCAGAAAAGTACCTTGCGATTCTAACTGCATATTCCGACGCAAGACTATCAGGGGTCCGAGTCCCAATAATTGCTAGGGGTCTCCTCGAGAGTAAATCTCGATTGCCCTTTAGATACAGAAACAAAGAAGAGTTATTTGAATCAATCAATCCCTCTGGAAAATCGTCATTGAACACGGAAATAATTTCTATGCCATTGCGATCACATGCCTCAATATCCAGTTCAAGCAACTCGATATGATTGGGCGTAGAGTCGATCCCCTTTCTGATTTTAGAATGTTTACTAGCGATTTCCTGAAGTGAGAACCCATTGTAAATATCGGGCAATACTGCCCTGAGTGTGCTGTTTCCAACACCCTTCAATTTGGATAATGAAACTAACAATTTTTCTTGTTTATTTAACATATCTAATTATAGACCGTAGAAGCAATCGCAATGCAATAAACGTTATCAGCTCCCATCTCTAAAAGGCATTCATAACCACGCTTAAGAGTCACTCCACTTGTTACCACGTCATCCAGCAACAAAACATCACATCCAGCAAGAGTTATCTCCGGCTTTCTTTGGAGGACTTTTCCAAGCTTTTCCTTTCTTCGCTGCGCATTAAGTCCTTTCGTAGAGAATGAGGAATCGTTAAAATACAGAAAGAAATTATCAGCGAATTTGTAATCAGACAAGTCTTGTCGTTTAGATAGACTCGCCAAAAGAGTTCTCATTCTATGTGGTTTACCTTCTTTATCAGGAATACAAGTCACCCATATATTTTTAGGATATGTCTTAATAATTTCAGCCAAACCTTCAATTATATTTTCAGAGTAATGATTATGCTTTGCCCGTAAGATAGACTGGGTTAGGATTCCATCTGCACCGAAGCTCCTAGGGTCGTCCTTTTTAAAGTATCGACCAAAATATTGAATATCTATTGCATCTACTTGCCTAAAGCCGCCATTTATCTTTCTCCCAAAATCACTCCTCACAGCCTGTTCCAAATACAACTTGCAGCTGGTGGGTACATTGATCCAAGGGATGATATCGTTTGGATCATTAATAGTTTCGCCACTAGGGGACGAATCCTTTGAAGTCCACCTAACAGCACTTATGCCAAGACCTTGAATTTTATCCAAAACTCTAAAAGAATTAGAAATAACCCTCAGGTTAGCTTTCGGGACAGGGAATTTGGCTATTAGTGAATACAATATATCTATTAAATCATTGAAATCTGCATCTTTTGCTGTTTCCAAGGCAACCCAGCTAATATCTTGGAAATAAGCCGCATAAGGGATTATTACGTCATAGATTGGTCGGTTTATGACCAGAGCAATCTTGATATCTTGATGGTCAGACTGCATCTGACTTATGAACTGGGGCGTTATTCCATCAAGAATCTGTGACAGGTTTGTTCCAGAGCCCAAGTCACTCGAGGAATTATCCGGTACAAAAATCAGAATTTTATCGCTTTTAGAAATGATCTCGGAGCGTGCTTCAATCTCTGCCGCTGCTGCTAAGGCGTCTTTTTTACTTCGCTTTAGCCGTTCCTCCTCGTTCCTGATTCTTTTTGCCTTATCAGCATACGGCAGACGGTCTAGCTCTTCGTCTATTTCCTGAATTTTTCTCTTACTGGACGGAACTTTTTTTTCAAATTTGAGCTTCTCTTTCGTACTTAAAAGATATGATTTATAGGCTAATTGATCTCGAGTTACCTGCTTTCGAATATTCGCCACTTCCTGTTCTGTAAGCTCATCATCTACCATATTATGCTAACAACTCATCACGTTTTAACCACCATTTTTGATAGAAAACTCAAGATCCAACGATTTTGTAAGCACGCTCGATTCCAGATGTTTCAATATCATCGGAAGAGCTGGGGAATTCCTTGAACAAAGAAGTTACAACCCTATTAAGTCTAATATCAGCTTCTTTTTCCAATTCTTTTGTTGAATGCGATTCAAAAAAAGACTTCAATCCGTTCAAGGATTTACTTCCTAATTCAATAGCAAGGCGATCCTGTATATCTTTTGTAAATGCTCCTTCGTTTATTATAAGTATGCAAGCTTTCCATAGAGCAATGTCATCTCCAAGCTCTTGCTTACGTACTCGTACCTGACCATCAACAAATTTTTCAAGATCCCTAGTAACTTTTTTATCGACATTACGAATTACAGAGTCTGGTGTTTTTTTCAGATCTTCCAAAGTAGGTACAGACATAGAAAACCACAACATAGCTCGACATCGAATCAGCATGGACGGATGGGTACTATTAAGAGATTCTCCTTTTGAAGGATTTGACAACATTTCAGTTTGTGACATGAAGCTTGAAACATCAAATCTAAGGAATTCATCACCTAAACCGGAAGCCGTTTTAATTATAGCTTGCATTGATTCATCAAGATCATCAACACCCAAAAACCCAATACGATCAGCGGAGAGTTCTCTTGCTCTCTGAATCATAAACCCTTCAGCAGTATCATCACCAGTATATTTTGAGCATGCACCATGTCCAAGCAAAAAATGTCCAAGTTCGTGTGCAGCAACAAATTGAAACTCCTTCTCGTTCATGAGATTAACTAAGCCGGAGGTAAATCGGAGAACACACGAGTCTGTAGAATCAATTACACAATCTGCCTGAACATCCGCACCGTTATACACAAATGCTGTTACAGAGCGCCTAGGGATAAGAAGGCGCTCGCACACTTCTCTAATACGCTTTTCAAGCACCGGAGTCATAGATTCAGAGACACAAAGCCCGTGACGCAACATTGAATCTTTATGCTGTTCACGTCCCTTGAGATTATCGGATTTTAATTGCTTACCTGACTTATCCTCAGATAATCGCATACGCTCTGCTTGAGCACGAGCATCCTGCAGATCAACCATATTTCTTTCTAAGAGAGGCAATATTATCCAGCATACTTTGTGCTGACTCCCTCTCTTCACCCTCTGGTAACGAATTTAGACGATTACTCCATTTCTGAAATTCTGATCGCAGATGCTTTTTCTTTTGATCATCGGACCAATTAGCTTCAATGCCCACAAGTGACTCTAATCCATCCTCAGAAGTTAGGTTAGTTGACAGGTCAAGCGTTACACTCTCACGCATTCTCTCAATCTCTTCCATATCAAGATCCAGTGCTTTGGCAACATTACGAATAAGTGCCATTTCTTCTGGATCTGCAACACCATCTGCTGCCATCACGTCAAATGCTAGTTCAATTGCATCATATTTGGTTTTCTTCTCTCCAATTTCGGACAGTCGCTCAACGAGCGGGGATAGGGCAAGATTTCCAGTTTGCGCTTGAGCAAACCCTTCTTTGAGTGCGTCATTGAAAAGTTTTTTCAATTCATCTGATTTTTCATCGGAAAAAGCTGACACTTCTTTTAATATCCAGTTTCTGAGAATTTCCCCTTCTGAATCATCAAGATCTCCATCAGCCATTGCAACTGCAACGCCAATTTTTAACGAGAGAGCTTGTGCTTCGTCTCTATCCTTAGCAGCTTCTTCATACCCTTTATCATTAAATACGTGATCAAACTCCAAAAGCTTACGGAAGATTACTTCACCTCCGTCACTGTAACCGTATTCTATGCTTGGAGGGTTTGCTTTATTAAATAATTGGACCTGTAGTTTAATCTTTCTATTACCCGATTTTGGAGTTTGTATAAATCCAGGAGAAATGGCACCCAGTTGAACCCAATCTGAGTATAAATCCCCAACATCAATATCGCCAAGTTCATTGGAAATCCCAAAACAAATTGTTCCTGGTTCTTGCTGTTGCTCTATCAACGAAATAATAAATTTAGGGTTATCATCATCAGTTACATCATATGCAGAAATACTGAACGCAACTGGCATAGACTGAGATACAGGAATCTTTCCTCGAAACATAATCCTCTTAAATGCAATGTCCGAATCCTCAAGGTAATCATCGATAAGTTTGACTTCAGCGGGTCCAAAGTAAGTCTCTTTGCCAGTAACTACTTTTTTTAAGCCTCGACCAACAGATGTCAAAACAGACGTAACAATGAGCCAGCCTATCTGAATTGCAAAACCTATAAAAATAATTCCCAATACTGAAAAAATAAAATCCATAATTAGTCCACCAAAAATTTGTCAATATCAGAAGATATCTCATGCTGACCGTCCATAGAAATAGAAATTTTCTTCTCGCTGCCCGATGCTACGTCTTTAAAAGACGCATGAATTATCTGGTTCTCATCATAGGAATAACTAACAATTATCTCTTGTCCACTAGGTCTTCCCGGAGGTAATTCAAAACTTTCATCATGAATTATCTTAACAAAACGAGGGTCAGTCTCTGGTGATTTTGACTCAGTAATTGTGCAATCAATCCCAACTTGTCCATCATGCATCGTGTAGTAAGACTCACTGACTTCACAAGGTATTGACTCGCCTTTCTTAATCAAAATTGAATTCATTAGCGCATTTCCTTTGGATTCCGAGTACCCAACAGATATTGTGCCCAAGAAACAACCAGTCCTTTCAGCGACCTTGAGTTGGTCAATGGATTTTTTTTGAATTTCAGTTAGATTGGATCCATCACTCTTGTGTGCTGCGTACAAGGAAGCACCCAAAGCTACTACCTCATCAACATTGACAGTAGATGATGGCTCTCTTTGGAACACATTTTTGGCAATCTTACGAATTACAGGCATTCTTGTACTGCCCCCTGCTAGAAAAACTTCCGAGATTTCTGAAGCATCAATTTCTGCTTCATCCAAGGTGCTTTCACACATCATTTCAATCTGTGCAATCATGCTTGAGATGCATTCCTCAAAATCTATACGAGATATATCCACAAACTCTCTTTCAATTTCAACGGTAGTTTTCTTCCTTTCAGATATACTCTTTTTTGCATCTTCAGCATCATTTATTGAAAACTCATCAAAACTGAGCTCTTCTCCAGATTCTTCTTTATACTTCTCCGCAACGAGTTTCCATAGTGCATGATCAAAATCTGCACCTCCGAGTTTATGCAAACCATTTGAAGAGAGTACCTCGACATCCTGCCCAGTAACCTTTATCACAGATACATCGAAAGTACCGCCACCCAAGTCAAAAACAACGTAAGTGCCTGATAACTCACCATCGGATTGATATGCGTAATACAAGGCTGCAGCGGTGGGTTCATTGATGATATATTTAACATCCAGACCTGCCATTTTTGCCGCTTCCATCGTTGCATCTCGGGCTTCATTTGAGAAATTTGCTGGAATAGTTACAACTGATTCTGAGATGGTTCCAATTCGTTCTTCCGTCTGACTTTTTAGCTCCTTAAGAACCACAGCACTGAGTTCAGTGGGAGAATAATAATTTCCATCAATTTTATATGATGATGACGTACCCATATCCCGTTTGAATCTTGCAGCGCCTTTTCTATCATCGTTTCCCCAATGCTTTCGAGCAAACTCGCCAACAATTAAGCTATCTTTATGTTTTGCTACAACAGATGGAGTGATATTTTGATCTCGATTATTGTTCACAATTTGTGGACGACCTGTCTCATCTATGTAAGACACCGCACAGTATGTTGTTCCTAAATCAATTCCTACATAGTTTGTCATTTTTCGGTAACTCCTTGATCCTAGCTTTTGTATATGGTGACTTTTGAAGGAAGAATAATTTCTCTATCACCCTCTCCCTCGATTACATAAGCTGGTGATTCAACTGATGCAATCTGAAAATTTTTAGATGCATCCTCTATTTCCAAAACCTTTGGATCGTCATCCACCTCTGGTCCCAGCTCCCTGTAGTCTATACCAAGTGGTGGGGAGAACTGTTCAACTCCACATTCTTCAAGTGCATTTTGAATTTTTCTACATAAATACTGGTAGTTCTTTGCCTGATCCGAATCTTTACACTCTTCACGAACCTCCTCAAGACTAATGGATACTTGAATAAATCGTGTAATGAATCGTTTAAAAATTTTTGAATCATGACCTTTTTTAAGTCGTGCAATCTCCCTATCTCGGCTTGTAATTGTATCCTGCAATGTCAAAAAACTTTCAAGAAGTGCCTCTGACTTAGCACTCTGATGATTAGAGGCTTCAATAACTACTGACAGTCTTTCAAGGGTCGCCATATTAGACTGATTTGTAGCATACCTCAGGTCATTGATAAGAACTCCCCACTTTTCAGGAACTAAGGCTGGTCCATCCTTTAGATAAAGTGATCTTATATAGTACAACCAGAAACTGGCACCAAGGCTAATTGCAGAGACAAATAGCGCGGCTATGATAACAACCCACTGGAGAGTGGAGCTGGAAGTGGGACTTCCAATTTCATCGCCTTGAGATAGCAAAGTTATGTTAATGACTATTGAGCCGAATAAACCTGCAACAAGTGCAGCTAAAATCAAAATTTTAAATAGGGATGGTGATTTACGAACTGAAAACTGGGAATCTTTTTTTACAGACCCACTTTCTTCCTCTGAATTAATGTCTTCCTCTAAATTAGTTTCTTCCTCTAGATAAGCTTCTTCGTTCGAATAAGTCTCTTCCTCTAGGATAGTTTCTTCTGATTCAACTATCTCAGTGCAGGAGTCTAGAACTTCTGATGTTTCCTGGATTTTTTCTTTGCTTTTTACTGAACTATTATCTTGATCCAAAGTAGTTCCCCAAGAGTATTCATAATCGTATAAAACAGTAACTACTTATAGTTGTCATGTCAATTTAACCGGCTTTGATTACGATAGGAGCTTGCAACAATGATTGTATTTGGCTATGTCATCCTGAATGATAGTTTACAAGGAGCCTAGAAAGCCATGGAACCACATCGATAAAACGCCCCATGCGTCAAACCGCTACCCCCTCCACTCCACTGTAGGGATTTTGTAGGGATATACCAGGATTTTGTAGGACCTCAGGGGCTTTAAACTGGCTACAGATGCCCTGAAATAGCAATAAAAACAATAAGTTAGATATATCTACCCAGCATTCATAATGCTGGGGTCGGTGGTTCAAGTCCACCCGTAGCTACCAAACTTCCTTATATATATCAGTAAGGTAGCTGTATAAGAGAATTCACAGCATCGACTTTCTGAGCATTTTTGAACCTTTCCACTTTCCAACCTCTATAAGCAATCCAGTAACCTGGGTAACTACCACCCCAATGACTGGAACACCAAATCTGGAGACAGAACCATGGATGATAAAGTCTATTTTTGTGAGCATGGACTGCTTTATAACGTCCTGTTTATCAGTGAATTTGGATAAAGTAGATAAACTGGCACTACCTACTCCTGTATTTCACAGTCGCTTTTATATTTCCACCGTTATAAACTTTAAGGCTATTCCTAGATAAAGTTCACTTTGCTAACCCATGAATATTAACTCCCTCGCCAAAGAGTTTTGGCAGCAAGGCTATTTATGCATCTATAACTTCTTTGATATCGAGCTTATGGACAGCTATCAGGCCCTTATTCTGGAACACTTTGGCAACAACCCCGAGTTTGTCCATAACGATGAATTCCTGAAAAAATCAAATACAGATGTTATTCCCTGGTTCCCACAACTAGATGGGGTCGATAACTTTGATAGTGCCGAAAAGGACCAGATCCTAATCAAGCTAACCCATGCCATTCTGGGCGCTGGCTGGTCCAGCCTCTATAGTATGGTAATGTTTAGCCATCGAGGCTCCAATGGGCAGAGCTGGCATCAAGACTGCCCGCCAGAAGACCAATCT
>Ga0206128_1001083_pt1 | contig 28735 bp, 27 predicted proteins | sample Helgoland_Spring_7_FD_148601 | JGI IMG/M metagenome (GOLD analysis project Ga0206128, IMG submission 148601) | Pelagic subsurface seawater microbial communities from Kabeltonne, Helgoland, North Sea - Helgoland_Spring_Bloom_20160426_1 | ecosystem: Environmental > Aquatic > Marine > Epipelagic ... | reverse complement strand
TTTCAACCGCCTTGGGCGTATGTTGCGCAAAGCAGGATCGCAGGTCTGGCGCGTTGGCTTCAACGCTGGTGATCGCGCATTTTGATTTCATCAAACCACGTATATCCCTTTTCGCGGCAAATCAGACGAATGGACGCAGGCCTTCATTGATCTGATCGAAGAGAAGGGCGTAACCGATATTGTCCTTTATGGGGACACCCGCCCGATCCATGCATCCGCTGTAATCTAAACACCTCCTATTTTTCCAGTGCGGACACCGTCAACGGCAGCGCCGTTTCGTCTTTCAACTGATCCATAACAATTTGGCTTTGAACCCGACCAATTGACGGATGGGGTAAAAGGACGTTCTGAATGAGGTTATTCAGGCTTGTTAAGTTCGCGCAATAGACACGGAAAATGTAATCTGCCTCACCCGTCAACGTCCACGCCGCAACAATTTCGGGCTGGGATTTTGTCAGCTTTTGAATGGATTGATGGGTCTTATCTGTTTGGGATTCTGTCTGGACCTGTATGAACGCCTGTACATCCAATCCAAGTTTTTCTGCGTTTAGGCGGCAGGGATATCCGTTGATGAACCCCTCGGCCTCAAGACGCTGGCGGCGGGGGCCAATCTGGGAGGTCGACATTCCAAGGGTGTTGGATAGATCAAGCGCGGAGGTTTGGCTGTCTTGCTGCAAGTGCGCCAGAAGCTGAATATCTTTGGAATCAAGGAGAATACGCCATGGGTCCGTTTCCACATGATGCGCCAAAATCAATCATCAGTGACGAAAACCCTGCTGGCACGGATGGCTTTGAATTTGTGGAATTCTCTCACCCAGAGCCCAAAGAGCTTCGTGTTCTTTTTGCCAAAATGGGTTACGTCCACACCGCCACGCACAAATCGAAGGACATCCAGCTGTGGCAGCAAGGTGATATTACCTACGTTATCAACAATGAACGCGGCAGCCATGCGCGCCGTTTTGTAGAGGCACACGGCCCCTGTGCCCCATCGATGGCTTGGCGTGTTGTGGATGCACAACATGCCTATGATTATGCTGTCAGTAAGGGTGCTGTGCCTTATGATGGCGACGACAAGACCATGAACGTTCCTGCAATCGAGGGCATTGGCGGATCACTGATCTACTTCATTGACCAATACTATGAGGCAAATCCCTATAACGATGAATTTGATTGGGTCAGCAAAACCCACCCTGATGGTGTTGGGTTTCATTACCTCGATCACCTGACCCACAACGTCCATCAAGGAAACATGGATATCTGGTTCAACTTTTATGGGGATCTATTTGGATTTAAAGAAGTGCGTTTCTTTGACATTCAGGGCAAGTTCACCGGCTTATTGAGCCGCGCGCTGACGTCGCCCTGTGGACGCATTCGCATTCCAATCAATGAAGATCGCGGCGAAACCGGTCAGATCGTTGAATACCTCAAGCGGTATAACGGCGAGGGCATTCAACACATCGCTGTCGGTGCGCACAACATTTATGATGCAACTGACGAGATCGCAGCGCGCGGGATCAAGTTCATGAAAGGTCCTCCAGCCAAATATTACGAGCTAAGTAAAACACGCGTTGTCGATCATGAAGAACCCCTTGATCGTATGATCAAGAACGGGATCATGATTGATGGCGAAGGTGTTGTTGGCGGCGGTGAGACCCGCATATTATTGCAGATATTCTCTCGTACCGTGATCGGGCCGATCTTCTTTGAGTTCATCCAGCGCAAAGGCGATGACGGCTTTGGTGAGGGGAACTTCAAAGCCCTGTTTGAAAGCATTGAGGCCGATCAAATCGAACGCGGCGTGATTTAGAGACGGCGCTTCGCCTGTGCCCCCCCCCAGTTGGCTATCCTTAAAATGCCAAAGATGCGGGGGAAAACAACACTCCGAATTGTTCACACCAGATCACAACCGATCCGTAAGCCGATAGATCGACATCGGCAGGCACGTTGTAGGTTTGATCACCTCTGTTGCCTTTGAGCTGACCCAATGAAACCCATTCCGAGGTTTTCACATCCTGAGACGTTTGTGGATCTGGATTTGCGACCAACCACACTTCTAGGTCGGGGCCGTTCGTAACTTGAAACTCTGTGAGACGCACAAGGCCTGCACCGCCCTCAGTGCGCAGCACTTGAACGTTACCGCTGCCTTTGTGGCTGCTGTCTGCATCACGGAACGATCCGCTGGAAACTTCACTTACTTGCAATTCAGACGGTAGGCTTTCAGAGACAACTTGATCGATCCAGAGTGGCGAAGCCAAATACCAGAATGCGTTTCCTGTGGCAAAGCCAAGAATGAAAACGGGGATAGCAATTTTCAGAAAACGTTTCATGATAGGTTCCTCACATTAAGTTTGTGCCTCAAAGCGCACTAACATCTGTTTTTCGTTCCCAAACGTGCATCACGTCGGGCCCAACCGCGCGGGTTTCCCGCAAGTCAAAACGGTGCGCTGCATGTAATTTATCTAGCCCCAATGTGCCAATGCCTGGCAACCCTTCGGCCCCGATGTTTAGGCCTGCGGTAAAGCCAACCAATTGATCGACCAAGTCCGCTGCGATTAAGGATGCCGCGAGGGCGCTGCCCCCTTCGCAGAAGATGCGCGTTAGGCCGTGCGCACCCAATTGGGCCAACACGTCTTCAGCGTCCAGCTGTGCGTTGCGCACGCCGCAAGGCAGCAATGTGGCCCCCAGATCAGTCCATGTTTGGATCAGGTTCGGATCAGCGTCGCGTCCGTGGCATAGGATCACCGGAATTTCTTTGGCTGTGCGCGCCAGTTGCCCCATCAATGGCAAATCAAGGCGGCGTGATAGCACAATACGTACAGGTTGGCGCGTCACGCCAAGGTCGCGCACGGTCAGGGAGGGATCATCTGCACGCGCAGTACCACCTCCGACCATAACGCCATCGTGGCGGGCGCGCATCGCGTGGACGACGCGTCGTGCGGGGCTGTCGGTGATCCATTGGCTTTCGCCCGTGCCTGTGGCGATACGGCCATCAAAGCTTGAGGCTATTTTGAGCGTGACCATGGGGCGGCCTGTGGCCGTGCGGCGCAAGAACCCATCGTGATCGTTGAAAGCCTCATCACCCAACAGCCCCGTTTCAACAGTAATACCAGCGGCGCGCAGCATTTGCGCCCCCAGTCCGTCGACCCGTGGGTCACTGTCAGGGATCGCCATGACCACGCGGGCAACGCCAGCGTCAATCAATGCTTGGGAACAAGGTGGGGTTTTGCCGTGATGTGCACAGGGTTCCAGCGTCACAAAGACTTCGGCACCTGCGGCCTGGGCACCTGCTTGAGCAAGGGCGACAGCTTCGGCGTGTGGGCGGCCAGACGGTTGTGTCCAGCCGCGCCCAATAATGCGATTATTTTTGACAATGACACAGCCGACCGCAGGGTTAGGCCAAGTGGCCCCCTGCCCGCGCCGCCCTAACGTGAGGGCGAGCGCCATGTAGCGTGTGTCAGAGCCTAGGCTCACTCGTCAGGAGTGACGTCTGGGCGCAGTTCTGCAACGAACTTGTCAAAGTCATCCGCTTCTTGGAAGTTCTTGTAGACCGATGCAAAGCGCACAAAGGCGACCGTATCGATGCGGGCCAAGGCCTCCATCACGATTTCACCGATTTGGCCGGAACCAATGTCAGTTTCACCCATGCTTTCCAGTCTACGCACAATTCCAGAAATCATTTGATCAATCCGCTCTGGATCGATTGGGCGTTTCTGCATTGAAATACGAATGGAGCGTTCCAACTTATCGCGATCGAAATCTTCGCGTTTGCCGCTGGTTTTGATGACCACGAGATCACGCAGTTGAACGCGTTCGTATGTGGTAAAGCGCCCGCCGCAAGCGGGGCAAAAGCGTCTGCGACGAATGGATACGTGATCCTCGGCCGGACGGCTGTCTTTTACTTGTGTGTCGATGTTACCGCAAAATGGGCAGCGCATTGGCCGTTCCCCTATCAATTATTCATGCCTGTTGTAGGGTATGTTCCCTACTTATCCACAGTTATAGGACAACCGCTACGGTTTGGGTAGTAGCAAAATTCAACCACATCATAGAGGGTTAGCTTTGCGCGAAATGAACCGCCACGTTGCGTGTATGTGGTGCGGTTCGGTGTTCGAACAAGTAGATACCTTGCCATGTGCCCAAACGCATACGCCCACCTGCCACTGGTATTTGCAACGATACAGGCATCATCGCTGATTTGATATGTGCGGGCATATCGTCCGGCCCCTCATATGTATGCGTGAGGTAGGACATCGATGGATCAGTTGTGGATGGTACAAGCCGACTAAAGAAAGCCTGTAGATCGGTTTGCACTTCGGGATCAGCGTTTTCCTGGATCAACAAAGAGGCCGAGGTGTGTTGCACCATCAAGGTCAGCAATCCGTTGCCCTGTCCATTGATCCAACGCGCAGGCGCATGAGTGAATTCGTAAAGACCGGCACCGTTGGTTTGAATTTCAAATGTTGTTTGCATAATCATACCTTGGGTATTTGGGCGTTAAATACAAAAACGCCCGCGACCAAGGAGGCGCGGGCGTTTCTATGTACTGGTGACAGCGTCGTTTACTGATCCAAGAAGCTACGCAATTTGCGTGAACGGCTTGGGTGTTTCAATTTACGCAGTGCTTTCGCTTCAATCTGACGAATACGCTCACGGGTAACAGAGAACTGTTGGCCCACTTCTTCAAGCGTGTGGTCGGTGTTCATGCCGATGCCGAAACGCATACGAAGAACACGTTCTTCGCGGGGCGTCAGAGATGCCAGAACACGTGTCGTTGTTTCTTTGAGGTTTTCCTGAATGGCGCTGTCGAGTGGCAGAACGGCATTCTTGTCCTCGATGAAATCGCCCAATTGGCTGTCTTCTTCGTCGCCGATTGGTGTCTCCAAGGAAATAGGTTCCTTGGCGATCTTCATAACTTTGCGCACTTTTTCCAAAGGCATTTGCAGCTTGTGCGCCAATTCCTCTGGTGTTGGCTCACGGCCAATCTCGTGCAACATCTGGCGACCTGTCCGTACCAGTTTGTTGATCGTTTCGATCATGTGCACTGGGATACGAATTGTACGGGCCTGATCCGCGATAGAACGCGTGATCGCCTGACGGATCCACCATGTTGCATAGGTGGAGAATTTATAGCCACGACGATATTCGAACTTATCAACCGCTTTCATCAAGCCGATGTTACCTTCTTGGATCAGATCCAAGAACTGTAGGCCACGGTTTGTGTATTTCTTAGCGATGGAAATAACGAGGCGCAGGTTGGCTTCGACCATTTCTTTTTTCGCTTGGCGGGCTTCTTTTTCGCCTTTCTGAACTTGCTGCACGATGCGGCGGAATTCAGGGATGTCTAGACCGATGTATTGGCCGACTTGGGCCATGTCAGTGCGCAACTCGACAACTTTATCCAGGGAGCGTTCGATGAACATCTGCCAACCACGACCCGGACGCTGACCCATTTCTTCAAGCCAGTTAGGATCAAGTTCGCGACCACGATAGGCTTCCACAAATTCTTTGCGGTTAATGCGCGCTTGGTCAGCAAGTTTAACAATCGCAGAGTCGATCTGCATGATGCGGCGATTGATGCCGTACAGCTGATCAATCAACGCTTCGATACGGTTGTTGTGCAGGTGAAGCTCGTTCACCAACAAAACGATTTCAGAGCGCAGCTTTTGATAGGCTTTTTCGTTTTTCGCAGAGAATGAACCGTCTTCGTTCAAAGTCGCGGACAAACGATTATCCTGCATTTGGCTTAGCTTAACGTAGTCGTCAGCAATGATGTCCAAAGCGATCAAAACCTGTGGCTTTAGCGCAGCTTCCATCGCGGCCAAAGACATGTTTGCCTGTTCATCTTCATCATCGTCGTCGTTTTGAATCGGGTGACCGTCGGCATCAAGTTCTGGTGGAACTTCAACAACAGGTGCAACAGGCACAACAGGTGTTTCTTCTTCGCCCATCTGGTCACCAAAGGTGGCTTCAAGATCGATAACGTCGCGCAGCAGAATGTCCTCGGACAACAGCTCGTCGCGCCAAATTGTAATCGCTTGGAATGTCAGCGGGCTTTCACAAAGCCCAGCAATCATCGTGTTGCGACCAGCCTCGATGCGTTTTGCTATCGCGATTTCGCCTTCACGAGAAAGCAATTCAACAGAACCCATTTCACGCAGGTACATGCGAACAGGATCGTCGGTACGGTCCAGTTTTTCCTGACCCGTGCTGCCCAGTGTCAGATCACGTGTGCCTTCAGCAGCAACCAGATCCGTTGGACCTTTTGCTTCTTCTTCTTCGGCATCTTCGTCTTCAATGATGTTGATGCCCATTTCGGACAACATCGACATCACGTCTTCGATTTGTTCAGAGCTTACCTGATCAGGCGGCAAAACAGTATTTAGCTGATCGTAAGTGATATAGCCTTTTTCACGGGCTTCACCGATCATCTTCTTAACGGCAGTTTGGCTCATATCTAGTGAGATATCGCCATCAGCGCCTTCGCGCTTTGCGTCGTCATTATCTTTCGCGGCCATCAAGTGCTCCTGTTCAGGGCTCCGTAAGTGATTCGCAAAACGAATCAGTTAAAGAATCATTCACGCCTTCGGGTGATTCGGCCACCCATGTACCGTCTTTTTCCTAACGAATCCTGCCTAAAAGCAACTATGTGTCGTCTTTTGAGTACCGAATCGTTTCCATGAGTGCGTCTAATGCACTGCGCTCGTCTTTGTCCATCTTGGCCCCATTCGCGCCTAGGTCGAATTCGGCCTTGTTTTCTTCCGTGCTACGCACCGATTCCTGCACCGCTTTTGCGGCCTGAGACAGTCGGTACGTGACATCCTCGTCAGCGACACCTGTCAGATCTTCAGCCGCATCTGCGATTTCGGCATCCAATCCACGTGCTGCATTTAATTTACCCAGCTCTTCAGCCACGGTCAGGCGCACCTTTTCGACATCACCGGGAACGCGGATGCAGGGTATGATTGCGACATGGTTGGCATTCAGCAGGTTTTCAAGGGCGAAGGGCCCCAGTGCGTCATAAATATTTTCGCGCAACTCCCCTACGCTGGCCCCAAGGCTGCGCAAAATGACACGGCGGATGTCAGCGTGATCGCTGTTACGACAGGTCATGCTCTCTAACCCGCGCTCGAACTCTTCCGCCACTTCTGGTGTGCCAACAAGGGCTGCCAAAACAATCGCTTCGCGCAAGTGCTCTGTGATTTCAGGCGTCAAAGCAGAGGCAAGCGCCGATGATTTAGTCGCTGCCAATGCGTTTTGGGGCGGCTGCCATTTGCCGCCACGGAACCCACCGCCCTTATAGTTGCCGTTACGGCGCTGTGGTCCCGCACGTTTGGTCGAAAACAAATCCCAACGCAGGTCTTTGATCGCCTGACCATAGTGACCCCGAATAGAGGTGTCTTTGATCAGCTTAATTTTTTCGCGCAGCGTCTTATCAAGGGCCGCTTTGCGTTCAGGACTGTCAAAAACCATGCCTTCAGTTTCGCGCTGCCACAACAGCTGAACCATCGGGATGGCACCATCGATTATCTTTTGCAGACCGGGTGCGCCTTGCGCCTTCAGCAAATCATCAGGGTCCAGCCCTTCGGGCATCAAGGCAAAACGCAGCGATTGTCCCGCCTCAAGCAAAGGCAATGACAGATCGATCAGGCGCATTGCGGCGCGCAAGCCTGCCTTGTCCCCATCAAGGGCGATGATCGGCTCTGGTGACACCCGCCACATCATCTGCAGCTGGCTTTCGGTGATCGCGGTACCAAGCGGCGCGACTGCCCCACCAAAGCCGTGCTCGCCCAGCGCGATAACGTCCATGTACCCCTCAGACACAATCAGCGGCTGGCCTTTGCCAACTGCGGTGCGTGCGGGTCCGTGGTTGTAAAGACTGCGGCCTTTGTCGAACAATTCGGTTTCGGGTGAGTTTAGGTATTTCGCGTTGTCATTTGGATCCATCGCCCGTCCGCCAAAAGCAGTGCATCGGCCACGTGCGTCGCGGATCGGGAACATGATGCGACCTCGAAAGGTGTCATAGGGTTTGCCACCCTTCTGGCTGGGCTTGCCCAAACCAGCGCCAAGGATCAGCTCAGGGTCAACCTCTTTGGCGATCAAATGGTCCCACAACCCCTGCCACGTGTCAGGGGCAAAGCCGATTTCCCAGCGTTCTTGTGCCGGTGGCTTTAGACCACGGCCATCCAAGTAGGCGCGCGCATCTGCGCCTGCAGCTGTTTGAAGCTGGAGTTTGAAAAACTTAACCGCATGCTCCATGACCTCAGCCAATTGGGTGCGGCGGTCTGATTTTTCCTGTGCTTTGGGATCTTGGGCTGGCATCGGCATGCCGACTTCGTCCGCAAGAATGCGAACGGCCTCCATAAACCCTACGTTTTCAGTTTCACGGACAAAGGAAATCGCATCGCCTTTGGCCTGACAGCCAAAGCAATAATAAAACCCTTTTTGGTCATCGACGTGGAAACTGGCAGATTTTTCCTGATGAAACGGGCACGGTGCCCACATATCACCCTTGCCCTGATTGGACTTGCGCGTGTCCCACATGACTTTTCTCCCGACCACTTGGGACAGGCTGGCGCGGGTGCGCAAATCATCTAGGAAACCGGGAGGTAAGCTCATGGCATGTATATTGGTGCTGGTGTCGTCAGAGTCGAGTCGTCACTCGCGAGAAAGACACGCTTCTTTCCACTGAGCACTCAAATCGATGCCTTTAAGATCACGGCGTTTGAGTTGATAAATGGGTCCACTCAAAATGGTAATCGCATTGTTGTACTGCTCTGGCCAAGTTGGTTCAGTGGCGGCAATCGCTTCGGCCAATTTGCTTTCTCTTACACGATCCATCCGCGCCGTTTGGATCGCGCCAACTACGTCTGCCTGATATGCGCAGTCATCTTCTTTGCTGATTTCGTCAGCGGCAAAGGTGGGCGTGGCAAGGGCAACAAGGGCTGCAAGTAATGCAAAACGGGTCATCGGCTATCTCCGGTTGGATCAGGAATCGGGGTATTTCAGGGAATAAGACTACCCGCGAGACGCGAGACCTTCCATAGCCCTTTGCAAATCATGCAAAAGCGTACCCGCCATAGACCTGAACACCATGATCATAAATGTATCATCCCCAGTGCGGGTGATCGAGCTGGCCATGTGCATCAAATCGCTGCGTGCGGTATGCCCTTTTTTGAAAACGTGACTGCGTAGATCTAATGGTGTGACACGGGCCAATACATCCGCAGCACCCGCGCCTTTCAGCGTGACAACCGTCCACCCGTCGCTTTGGTCAGTAAGGGCAGCGTAGTTTGCCAATCCTTGATCCGCCTCACATCCCATCAAGATGAATTGTTCGCGGCCAAACCAAATCGCCCGTGCGCTCGCCTTGGCAGTGCTTCGGTTCGCGGCGGGTACGGTCATTCCATGTGCCGTCTTCAAAGCAGCAGACAGGTCTTTGCCCGTGTCGTTGAAGGGTGAGATAGATGTGACTGGCCCAGCCGCCATCTCAGACAGAGTAACGTTGCCAAGTGTAAGTGGCACGAAGCCATCCATCGGTGTTTTTGCAATCAAATCAACCACGGGTACGTTCCCCTTTCGGATCAAAGACAACTGGGTCACAGACTTCGACAATTGTTTCGATCTGGCGCATGTGATCAACCATTCGCAATCTATCCCCCAATCTCTCAGGCCCACCGCGTACAAATCCCAATGCCATGAAGTGCCCCAAGGTTGGTGAAAATGCGACAGAGGTCAGGTAACCTTTGTCAAATTCAGCGGTGGCCTCGTCCCCTTCATTATACAAATGCGCGCCTGCGGTCAGCTGTTTCACTGCCCCTACGGGCTTAAAGCCCATAAGACGTTCACGGTCTTCATCCAGCATTCCATCACGCGCGGCCATGGTTTTGCCGATGCAATCCTTCTTGGCGCTGATCATCCGCCCCATGCCGATATCAAAGGCGGTCACCCGACCGTGGATTTCCGCGTGGGTGATGAACCCTTTTTCGATGCGCAACACATTGAGCGCTTCGACCCCATATGGTCCGCCGCCCATTTCTGTGGCCTTGGCAGTCAATGTACGGAACAGGCTGTCGCCGTATCGCGCAGGCACTGCGATTTCATAGGCATGTTCGCCTGAGAACGAGATACGGAACAACCGCCCCTGAACGCCCGAAATGCTAACATCGCCACAGGCCATGAACGGCCATGTTTCGTTATCAAGTGTTTGGTCCAACAGGCCATTCAGCAGTTCGCGTGACTGCGGCCCTGCAACGGCGAACTGTGCCCATTGTTCGGTCACAGACATCAGACGCACATCCAATTCAGGACGCAGCACCTGGGTCACAAATTCAAGGTAGCGCATCACGGCACCCGCAGCGGCCGTTGTGGTGGTCATCACGAAATGGGTTTCCGACAGACGCGCGGTGGTCCCATCGTCCATCACATAACCGTCTTCGCGCAGCATCAAGCCGTAGCGCACGCGCCCGACTTTGAGGCTGGAGAACATGTTGGTGTAAACAAAATCAAGCAGTTCCGCCGCGTCTGGCCCTTGAATATCGATCTTACCCAAGGTCGACACATCACACACGCCAACTGCGTTGCGCACATAGCCCACTTCGCGGTCACACGATTGTCGCCACGTCTTTTCGCCCTTGATCGGGAAATAGCTGGGGCGATACCACAGCCCAGCTTCCATCATCGGTGCGCCGTCTTCAATCGTTGCCACGTGGCTGGTGGTTTTACGTTCAGGCGCAAAGCCTTTGCCCTCTGCCCCTGCCCCAAAGGCCGCCATTGCAATTGGGCTATAAGGTGGGCGGAAGGTTGTGGTCCCTGTTTCAGGAATACCGCGCCCAGTGGCATCCGCGAGTAACGCAAGGGCTGTGACGTTTGAGTTCTTACCCTGATCCGTCGCCATCCCTTGAGTGGTGTAGCGTTTCATGTGCTCAACAGAACGGAAGTTCTCGAACGCCGCTTGTTTCACATCCTTCACCGAAACATCATTTTGGAAATCGACCCATGCGCGACCTTTGCCCGGGACCGCCCACAATGGTTCCATTTTGTAAGCTGTGTCTTCGGCCTGTGGCATATCTATTTCAACAGGTGTTTTGCCCAAAGCGGTAACAGCCTTTGCTGCCGCCTCAAGCCCCGCGCCCAAACAGGCGTGGGTTGAGAAATCGCCATTGCAGGCACCCGCCACCGTCATGTTAGGGATTGTGCCTTCTTTGGGCACAAAGCTGGCGATATCTTCGCGCCACATCGGTCTGCCGTTCATGTGACATGTCAGATGCACAGTTGGGTTCCAGCCGCCAGACATCGCCAAGCAATCGGTTGAGATGCTTTGGGTACCAGCAGAGGAACGCACGGTGATGGTTTCCAGCCCCTTACGCCCCGTGGTGCCGCACACATGCGCCCCTTTGATCAAAGTATAGTCGCCCAGCGCTTGCACATTGGAACGGCTGTCGATCACGGCGGCCACATGCACACCAGCGGCCTGCATATCCATCGCAGTCCGGTGCGCATCATCGTTGTTGGCAAAGACCGTGATCGCCTTGCCCGGTGCTACGCCCCAGCGGTTTAGGTAACTGCGCACAGCACCCGCAGTCATAATTCCCGGGCGGTCGTTGTTTTGAAACGCAATCGGACGCTCAATCGCGCCTGCGGCTAAGATCGATTGTTTGGCCACGATCCGCCAAAAAGTTTCAAGAGGCGCTTTGCCATCACGCACAGAGGTGTGGTGGTTTACCCGTTCTAACGCCCCAAAGGTCCCTTGATCATAGACGCCAGCAACTGTTGTGCGCGTCATCAGGCGCACATTGTTCATTTCACGCAATTGCGCGACGATGCCAGCCGCCCAGTCAGCACCCGCCTGGCCATCAACCTCAAAGCTCTCGCTGTTCAGACGACCGCCCATAACGCTGTCTTCATCAGCCAAGATAACGTCAGCGCCAGAATTCGCAGCCCTAAGTGCCGCCATCAAACCCGTAGGACCAGCACCGATCACCAGCACATCACAATGCGCATAGGCGCGTTCATATTTGTCCGACTGCTTTTTGCCACTCAACGCGCCAAGGCCCGCGGCACGGCGAATGATCGGTTCATACACACGTTCCCAAAAGGCACGCGGCCACATGAAGGTTTTGTAATAGAAACCCGCGCCCAAGAATGGGGAAGCCAGATCATTCACAGCCATCACATCATATTCCAACGATGGCCATGCGTTTTGGCTGCGCAGCTCTAGCCCCTCGTAAATTTCCTGAACCGTGGCACGCACATTGGGATCCGTTGCGCCATCACGCCCGACAGTCATCAAGGCATTCGGTTCTTCGCTGCCAGCGGTTAAAACACCGCGCGGGCGGTGGTATTTAAACGAACGGGCCATAAGGCGAATGTCATTGGCCAGAAGTGCGGACGCAACAGTATCACCTGCAAACCCGCGATATTGAATACCATCAAAGCTAAAGGAGATTGGGGTGCTTTGGTCGATCTGACCTTTTCCAGCAACTCTCATGCCTTTGTCCTCTTTATCTCTTTCGCCAACTTCGCGCCTGAAACCTCGTGTGTCACAGTGTTGCGGCTGACCACGATCCAAGAGCCACAGCCAGATTCATGCTGCCACAAATCGCGGTGTTCGCCGGGTTGGTTGTCACGCAGGTAAACGTAGTCCTGCCACGCATCATCCCCTGCATCAGGTGCGGGGCGGTTCAGGGCAACATCGGCCCCTTGATAATAAAACTCGCGGATATCGCGTTCACCGCAAATGGGACATGGAAGGCGCATCAGTTCACTCCACGATGGGAAACTGTCCCATCAATCATTGGTCCGAAGATATATTGGCAAAATTCAAACATCACTGACCCCTAGTGCAAATTATGTTGAGAGCCCGAAGCCTCTTCATCCATGATGCCAACGCCAGTGCGGAAGCGGTCCAAACGATGTTTTGTCGCAACGGGGTGCGGATAGTCTGTGGCCATCAGATGGGCAAAGACGTGCCCTGATCCTGGCGTGGCCTTGAACCCGCCGTAGCACCAGCCACAATTCACATAGAGACCGTCGACATGGGTTTTGTCGATGATGGGTGAGCCGTCCGCTGACATGTCCATGATCCCGCCCCAACTGCGCAGTACCTTGGCCTTGGTGATCGCTGGCATCAAAGTGCACGCGCTTTCGATCACGTGTTCCGCCATGGGTAAGTTGCCCCGTGAGGCATAGCTGGAATACAAATCCAAGCTGCCACCAAAGACCAAACCACCTTTGTCAGATTGGCTGATGTAAAAGTGTCCCGCCTCATAGGTGATCACGGTATCGATCATTGGCTTTAGCCCCTCAGTTACGAAGGCCTGCAAAACGTGACTTTCGATTGGAAGGCGCATACCGGCCATTGCCGCCACTTCGCTAGAGCGACCAGCGGCGGTGATACCGATCTTTTTCGCGCGGATGGGGCCACGTGTGGTTTGCACACCTTTGACCACGCCATCCACAACATCGATGCCTGTTACTTCACATTGTTGGATTAGATCGACACCGCGTTGGTCTGCAGCGCGGGCAAAGCCCCAAGCCACCGCATCGTGACGCGCCGTGCCACCACGGGGATGATACAGGCCGCCATAGATTGGGAAGCGTGTTTGATCAAAATCAAGGTAGGGCAACATTTTTCGCAAAGCGGCGGTGTCGAGCAGTTGCGCATCATCCCCTTGGGACGCCATCTGATTGCCGCGCCGCGCAGCTGCATCGCGTGAACCATCAGAGTTAAACAGGTTAATGATCCCACGCTGAGAGTGCATGACGTTGTAGTTAAGGTCCTCTTCCAGACCTTCCCATAGCTTCAGGGAGTGGCTGTAGAATTCAGAGTTGCCCGGCAAGCCATAGTTCGCCCGAACGATTGTGGTGTTACGCCCAACATTACCACCGCCCAAGTACCCTTTTTCCAAAACGGCAACGTTGGTAATACCGTGAACGGATGCAAGGTAATGTGCCGTCGCCAGACCATGGCCACCACCCCCGATGATGATCACATCATATTCGGCCTTCGGCTCAGGATTGCGCCAATGGGGCGTCCAACCTTTGTTACCGGTCAGTCCTTCTTTCAGAACACGTAAACCTGAAAAGCGCATGTTTGATCCTCCACATGGCAACCCTGTCGTGGAACCCACGAAATACTAGGACGGTAGGCCAAGAATTGCTTGGCACCTTTTTACTAAAAGTACCTCATATTTTCTGTCCCTGATCGTCAATACAAAAAACAAAAACGCCCCCATTGAGTTTCAATGGAGGCGTTTGATTTTCTAAACCGTCTAAAGGTTAGTCTTTTAGACTAAAGGCCTTTTGCACGGTAGCTGGCCGCAACCTTTTCGATAGAAACCAAATAGGCCGCAGTACGCAGATCTTTTACGTCATCACGTCCATGCCAAACTTCGCGCATAGACTGATAGGCAATGCGCATCGTGTCATCCAGACCAGAGCGAACCAATTCCAACTCATCCGCACCGCGCAAATAGCGGTCCTTAAAGTTCGGGCTTAACTCCCAACCGATGCCTGAATCAGAGCTGAGGCGCTCAAGCTCATCAACAACCAATTGGTGGCGCGACTCTTCCTGACGGCGTTGCATGCGACCAAAACGAATGTGGCTAAGGTTTTTGACCCACTCAAAGTAGGAAACCGTAACACCACCAGCGTTCGCATACATATCTGGAATAATGACTGTGCCTTTGTCGCGCAGGATTTCATCCCCGCCCGCAGTGACAGGACCATTCGCAGCCTCAATGATAAGAGGTGCCTTGATACGATCGGCATTGGTGATGTTGATCACACCCTCAAGTGCCGCTGGGATCAAGATGTCACATTCTTCTTCAAGAACTTTTGCACCGTCTTCAATGAAGGACGCATCAGGGTAACCTGCCACGCCACCATGTTTTGAAATCCATTGCTGAACAGCGTCTACGTTAAGGCCATCTGCATCAACCAGCGCACCATCACGTTCGATAATGCCGATGATTTTGCATCCATCTTCTTCGCCTAGGAATTTGGTCGCGTGATAGCCCACGTTACCCAAGCCTTGAACAACAACGCGTTTGCCTTCCAAGCCGCCAGTCAAACCAGCTTTTTGCATGCCCAATTCATCGCGGAAGAATTCACGCAGTGCGTATTGTACACCGCGACCCGTCGCTTCGACACGGCCAGCGATCCCGCCTGCGTTCAATGGCTTACCTGTAACACAGGCTTTGGCATTGATGTCAGTCGTGTTCATCCGGGCATATTGATCGGCGATCCATGCCATCTCGCGTTCGCCCGTGCCCATATCTGGTGCAGGCACGTTCTGGGAAGGATTGATAAGGTCGCGTTTGATCAACTCATATGCAAAACGACGCGTGATCAACTCAAGCTCATGGTCATCATATTGACGTGGATCGATGCAAAGACCGCCTTTGGAACCCCCAAACGGTGCCTCAACCAGCGAACATTTGTACGTCATCAACGCGGCCAGAGCCTCAACTTCATCTTGGTTAACGCCCATTGAGAAACGAATGCCACCTTTAACAGGTTCCATATGTTCAGAGTGGACAGACCGATAACCGGTGAATGTTTGAATTTTCCCGCGCAGACGTACACCAAAGCGCACGGTGTAAGTCGCGTTACAAACCCTAATCTTCTCCTCAAGCCCTGGCGGTAAGTCCATTAACGCAACTGCACGATTGAACATCATGTCTACACTTTCGCGAAAACTCATCTCTTGGGGGGCACTCATCTGACAACTCCTTTTGGGTCAGAACGACTCGACTTTGCGTCGATCATTGGCAGGACCTTATGGTTATAAGGTTAATGAACGCGAATTATCTTAGGATAACTAAAAACGTCCATGCGAGCTGTATTGCACATTTTTTAGGCGATTTAAGAACAATTTTGATAAATCAACTAAATATATTTCTCTGAGTCAAAAAACCCATTTTTGCCTGAAGTTTTGCCAACGTCTCCAATTTGACTAAATTAGCTCTCACTTCCGAAACAATCCCATTTCAACACCCGTGATTGTTTCATCGCCTATCGAAAGAACATAGCATCTCCCCGCCATGAACAGATTTTAGACACATTTGCCCATCATGAACATCATCGAAGTAGTGGGTGACTGGTAACCCTCTTTAATAAATGGATGCTAAAAATTTATGTGCATAAAAAAACAAGAACCGCAGCTAAATTAAAGCTGAAGATGCGTAAGTTCATTCGTACGTTCGATCACTTTGCCCGTGACGAAGACGGCGCGATGACGATTTTTGCGATTATGATGTTCTTGATGATGCTTATGGTCGCTGGCATGGGCGTTGACCTGATGCACAACGAGATGAAGCGCACCAAAATGCAAAACACGATAGACCGTGCAGTTTTGGCTGCAGCGGATTTGGACCAAACATTGGACCCTGTCGAAGTCGTTAATGACTATTTTGATAAAGCTGGAGTTGATGGTTACCTCTCGGAAGTAACCGTCGATCAAGGCCTTAACTTTCGAACGGTTAAAGCCACTGCTTCAGCGACGACAGCAACACAATTCATGTCCTACTTCGGTGTGAATGAATTGAGCACTCCGGCTGCAAGTGGCGCTGAAGAACGTATTTCAAATGTTGAGATCTCTTTGGTTTTGGACATTTCTGGTTCGATGGGCAGCAACAGCCGCATTTATAACATGCGCAATGCGGCCAAGACATTTGTTGATCTTGTTATCAAAGACGAGACTGAAGACCTGATTTCCGTTTCATTGGTGCCCTACACCGCCCAATCGAACGCAGGTGAAGACATTTTCAACGAATTGAACATCACGAAGCACCACGGCTATTCATACTGTGTGGATTTTGAAATCTCTGATTTCAACACCACTGTTATTGATACGAACAAACAATATAAACAGATGCAGCATTTTGAAAGAGGCTGGAGCAGATATTGGAGCAACCAATCCATCTCTAACCCAACTTGTCCGAAGCAGAGTTATGAAGAAATAAAACCGATTTCTCAGAATAAGGCTGCGTTGAAGTCTACGATTGGAAGCTATTCAGCACGTTCTAACACAGCAATTAATCTGGGCATGAAGTGGGGTGTCACCCTTTTGGACCCTAGCTTCCAACCGATAACCCAAAAGTTAAAGAACAAGGGTAAGATTGAAGGCGTTTTCGCAAACCGCCCTGCCAGCTATCACGACGAAGAAACTTTGAAGACAATCGTTCTGATGACAGACGGCGTCAACGTTGACACAGTGCGAATCGCTGATCGTTATTACAACAGCGCAAGCGAACGCGTACACTGGAACCGCAACGCTCTTGATCGTTATCTATATTACAATGTTCGCTCATGGCAGCGCTCCAGTTGGTACTACACGAAATACACAGCAAACCAGGCAAACTCTATGCTTAGCAGTATCTGCTCAGCCGCCAAAGGCAAGGGTATCGTCATCTGGTCCGTTGGGTTCGAAGTGACCGACGCAAGTGCAAATATCATGCGGTCTTGTGCCTCATCACCAAGCCACTTCTTCCGTGTGGAAGGCGTGGAGATCACCGAGGCGTTCCAAGCGATCGCAAGCCAAATTAATCAGCTAAGGTTGGTACAATGATCAGAGCTTTCAAAGCGTTCATGAAACGGTTTCAGCGCGAAGAAGATGGTAACATGACCATCGAATTCGTGCTAGGCATCCCGATCGTCTTTATGATCTTTCTCTCGACCGTTGAGGTTGGTATTTACACCATGCGCCAAATGTTTTTGGACCGCGGTGTAGATTTGGCAGTGCGCAACGTGCGTTTGAATACGGGTCTAAATCTTGATCACGGCGCTTTGCGCAGCTTGGTTTGTAACTACTCAGGTTTCCTAGAGAATTGCGCAAGCGAACTAACGTTGTCGCTAAATTCTATCGACATTCGGACTTACAGTGGTCCAACGGGGCAACCAAGTGATTGCAACAATACCTACCCAGCGATTTCACCGTCGCGCAATTTCTCCCATGGTGGTGAACACCAGGTGATGTTGATCGTTGCGTGTTACGAATTCCGTCCGCTGTTTCCAACAACCGGTTTGGGATTTGCCATGAACGAAGACGGCCGATCAATGATGTACGGTTTCTCAGGTTTTGTTCAGGAGCCATCATGATGTTTATGTCAAAGCTGCGCAAAGCCGCATCGATCTTTCGTCGAGAAGAAGATGGAAGTGTCGCGATTGAAACTGTGATCTTGGTTCCAATCCTGTTTTGGATGTTCCTGACTTCGCTTGGAATTTTCCATGCTTACCGTCAGCATTCGATCAGCCAAAAAGCGGGTTACACAATTGGCGATATGATCTCGCGAGAGACCAACCCAATTGATCGTGAATACATGGAAGGTGCGCAGAAACTTCTTCAGTTTTTGACACTAGCCGATTTGAACGACACAACCATTCGGATCTCTTCAGTAAAATACGATGAGGACCAAGATATCTATTTGAAAGAATGGTCCAAAGTTCAAGGTGGTAGTAAGGGCGAGTTGTCCGAAGATGAAGTTGCTGGCTTACACAGCCGACTGCCCATCATGAAAGACAATGAGTTCATGATAATTGTCGAGACATGGGTCGATTATACGCCGATGTTCGACATCGGTCTCGAACAGCATGATGTCGTAAACTTTGTCTTTACTCGCCCACGTTATGCGCCACGGGTATGCTGGGATGAATGCGATTAAAGATCGCGCTGTGCGAGTGTGACAGCAATGATTTCGGATACAAATTTTGTTTGTTGTCCCGGCGTCATACCACCAATCCCGATACGGCGTCCTGAACGCCACCAAAGCCCCGGACGCCAGCTGCGTGTGCCGGGGCTTTTAAGTCTTAGAAGAAATCCATTTGACGGTTTGAACGCGAAAAACCCGCGATCAATACTTTCGATATCATCAAGCGTGCAGATCAATTCGCCAGAGCTGTCGCGCAGTTCACTTGCCGTAAGCTCAATCACCGTTGCGGTTGCACGGCGCATTTTGTCTGCGATCCAAAGAGATGCCGATCCAGTGGCAAGCAAGAACACTTGGCCAAGGATTGCAGGTGGTTGTGTAAAGCTGACGTAGATCAACAGGAAACCCAGCAGGGCCAACGATGCAATTCCAAGAACACGACGTCCCATAGACGCCGATATGGTTCCGATGACTTCGTCGCTCATTCTGCTCACTCCCAAGGTCCGTGCTGATCGCACTTGTTGCATGGACCTACTCTGAATGCAGGGGATGCAGCAAGGGTTGGAGACGTTAGCGTTTTGGTACGACCTCGTAACCGCGTTCCTCTGGTTCATCATCAATCAGTTCTGTTGGGAAGCCGGGTGCGGTGACAGATAGACCTGTCGCCTCTTCCAATCGCTCAATCATACGGTCCGATTGTGCCCGTTCGCCGTAGCGTTTTTGCCCATCCGTCATCATTTCAATCATCAATGGTGACAATTCAAGCGGGACATCGTTGCGGTCTGCGATGGCTTGAAACAAGCCGATATCTTTTTGGATTAAGTCCATTGTGAAATTCACATCACGGCTGCCTGACAGGATCAGTTGACTTTCAGTTTCATGTACAAATGAATTGCCCGAGGAAATCGCGATTGCCTCGTAAGTCATCGACATATCCATGCCAGCAGCCTTCATAACCGTCAGCGCCTCGCATACAGATAGCAGGTTCATGGTGGCCAAATAGTTGGTCATCACTTTTAAGGTCGATGAGTTCCCGATCTCGCCAACGTGCAAGATGCGCCGTCCCATGTGGGTCAGGATCGGCAGAACTTTATCAAACGTTTCACGGGTGCAGCCGGCATAGATTGCAATGTTTCCAGTGTCTGCGCGGTGGCATCCGCCGGACACTGGGCAATCCACCGCCTCGCCCCCCGCTTCAATCACCAAAGCACTTAGGCGTTTCACTTCTTCAGCGTCAGTGGTGGACATCTCCATCCATACCTTACCCGCCGAGACGTGGGGCAACATTTCTTGAACCACAGCACTTGAGGCGGCTGGAGTTGGCAAGCAGGTAATGACCGCGTCACAGACCTGCATCAGGTTGGCGGCGCTTTTACCATCGCGGGCCCCAGCTGCGGCTTTTTCGGCGACGAAGTCAGCGTTTAGGTCAAAGACATATGTGTCCACACCATTGCGAATAAGACTGCCAGCCAGCTTACCGCCAACATTGCCCAGTCCAATAAAACCAACCTTCATCGCTTTTCCTTTTAACTTAACGCATGCGCTCTTCGGTTTGGGCGTCAAACATCAAGGCACGGCTTGGGTCGAATTCGACATTCACTTTATCGCCTTGCTTGCTGCGCTCATCCCCGCGTTCTTCCACAATCAATCGCGTGCCGTCGTTGGCGCGTAGATACGCATACGAAACACCGCCCAGCGCTTCTGTCAATTCGACAGTAAGATTGTCGCCTTCAACAATGTTCAAGTGCTCTGGACGTACGCCCATCGTAACTGCAGTTGTACCTTGCGCAAACTCTACCAGCGACGGCGTGAGGTTTGAAAACGCCGGATGGTTCACGTTGGTGCCCTCTACTGAACATTCCAAGAAGTTCATGGACGGTGAACCGATAAAGCCCGCAACAAACTTGTTGGCAGGGTTGCGATACAGATCTAGCGGCGCGCCCACTTGTTCGATGCGACCTGCGCGAAGCACGACAATTTTGTCAGCCATTGTCATCGCTTCGACCTGATCGTGGGTCACGTAGATCATCGTGGCACCAATTTCGTTGTGTAGGCGTGCTATTTCAACGCGCATTTCCACACGCAGTTCAGCATCCAGATTTGAAAGCGGCTCATCAAATAGGAAGACTTCAGGACCACGCACAATTGCGCGCCCAATCGCAACGCGCTGGCGTTGACCGCCAGACAGTGCCTTGGGCTTGCGCTTAAGGTAGTCATCCAACTTTAGAATGTCCGAGGCTTTGTCTACTTTTTCTTTGACGATTGCCTTTGGAACGCCGTTCATCTTCAAGCCAAAGCCCATATTTTCTTCCACCGTCATGTGCGGGTAAAGCGCGTAAGTTTGGAACACCATCGCAACGCCTCGTTGGGAAGGATCCATATCGGTGACATCACGATCACCTATCGACATTGAACCGCCTGTCGTTTCCTCAAGCCCCGCGATCATGCGCAAAAGCGTTGATTTACCGCAGCCCGATGGTCCTACAAATACGCAGAACTCGCCATCTTCGACTTGCAGGTCCACACCGTGGATAACCTGTGTTTCACCATATTTTTTGATGACATTATTTAGATTTACACCTGTCATAAATTATCCTGCCTTCGTCATGTGTTATTTTGTGTCCGGAAACCGCCACGCTTGGGCATCCGCTGAAATTCTATTGGCGACATTGGCCAGCTTAGGTGCCAACCCTTCGAGTTCTTTCAAGCTTAAGCGTACTGTTGTGCCCGTCACTGACAATGCACCCAAGACACGGCCACCATCGGTTAGGATCGGCATGGCAATACAAATAATGCCCGGCTCGTGTTCCTCACGGTCAAATGCGTAGCCACGTTTTTGAATGGCTTGCAGTTCTTCACGCAAGGCTAAGTCGGTCGTTAACGTCTCATCCGTAAAGCGGTGGAATGACTGTTGGGCGATGACACGCGCAAGTTCATCTTCAGGCAAATATGCCATCATCGCTTTGCCAACACCTGTGCAATATGCAGGCCCCACTTTGCCCGCCTGGGAATACATCTCGACGGGTTGTGAGGCGTTCCGTTTGTCGACGTACAAGACCTGTGAACTGTCCATCTGTGCAAGGTGAACCGTTTCGCCCACATCCGCGCTGAGCTGATCCAGATGCCCACGCGCAATTGGAGCAAGCGAGCTATGGGTCCATGCCGCATGTGCCAACCGCACCAATCGCATGCCCAGCGCATAGGTTTGGTGATCTGGATCGTAACTTAACATTCTTTGGCTGACCAAGGTTTGAAGAAACCGATACAGTGTTGCCTTAGGATATGCGGAGGTTTCCAACAATTGACCAAAACGCACAGGATGTGAGAAGGACGCCACTTGATCAAGGACGTCGCATGCCTTCCCAACGGTTCCGTCACCTGCCATCAGTCGCTCCCATTCGGTTTTTGTATCGCCCGACATCGACCCAGCATGGCAGGTTAGAAACGCCACAAGCTCAAACTGGTGTTGACAACTTAAGCGATTCGGTGCGTAATTCCAATTATTAAAACAAGGTTTCACATATTGAAACCATTTTTTTAAGAGCTGCTTTGAGTAGCACCATGGGAGGACAACATGAAAATCACAATCAAATCGACACTGGCTGCACTTGTAGCCAGCACAGTGCTGGCAATGCCAGTATCAGCAGAATTGTCAGGCAATCTAAAAATCTTTCTAGACACTTCTAATCCTGCGCCACGCGCAACAATGGAACAAATGATTGGCCGTTTCCAAGAGAAACATCCTGACATGAACATCGAAACAACTGTCATCGACCGCGAAGCTTATAAAACACAGATACGAAATTTTTTAACTGCAAACTCTCCTGACATTGCAACATGGTATGCGGCTAACCGTATGACACCATATGTCAAAGCCGGCTTGTTCGAAGACGTATCTGACCTTTGGAATGACACATTTATTGGCGAAGAATTGGCATCAACCAAAGGTGCAATGACAATTGACGATAAACAATGGGGTGTTCCATACACCTATTACCAATGGGGTATTTATTACCGCAAAGACATTTATGAAGATCTGGGCATTACAGAACCCAAGAACTTTGACGAAATGCTGTCTAACTGCCAAAAAGTTGTTGATGCCGGCATGAAGTGTTACACTATCGGCACCAAGTGGCTGTGGACTGCATCAGGCTGGTTCGACTACCTAAATATGCGCACACATGGCTTTGATTTCCACATGGAATTGGCTGCCGGTAAAATTGCATGGACAGACGCACGTGTTCGTGAAACTTTTGCAAATTGGCGCAAGCTCGTAGACATGGGTGCATTTGTTGACGATCATCAGAACAAAGATTGGCAGCAGTCTTTACCACTGTTGGTCAACGGCGACGCGGCTGCAATCTTGAAGGGTAACTTTGCTGTGGCACCGTTACGTGAAGCTGGCCTCGACGACACCAAACTAGACTTCCACCAGTTCCCAGAGATCACTGCTGGTATTGCGCTTGCGGAAGATGCGCCAACAGATACGTTCCACATCCCTGCAAACGCTGAAAACAAAGATAATGCGCGAGCGTTTTTGATGCACATGGCATCGGCTGAGGAGCAAACCATCATCAACAATGGCGCAAACCTTGGTCAATTGCCTGTAAACTCGAAAGCGTCAATCGACGACGACAAGTTTTTGAAAGAGGGCTTTGCAATGCTTTCTTCAAATTCTCCAGGTGGAGTGGCCCAATTCTTTGACCGCGACTATCCTGCTGAAATGGCACAAGGTGCAATGGAAGGCATGCAAGAATTTATGGTATTCCCAGACAACTTGGATGACATCCTTGAACGCCTGGAAGACATGCGCGCAGACGCTTACAAATAAATTAAACAGTTGAGGGCATTGGCATACCACTGCCCTCAACTCATCCTTCACCATTGATAAGCTAATCAGTACTATTAGCTTTGCTATGTTGAGGATTTATCAAAAATATCGCTGCTTATTCTGGCTTGACCTGGTGATCCCCTGGAGCTTTTTATGACAAACGCAGACCGCATGCACTCAGCACCGCTCCAAAAGGGATGGTATGCGCGCAATGAAATCTCTGTCACGCCATGGTTATTTCTGATCCCAGCAATGCTCATGTTTGCGCTGTATGTGATTTGGCCTATTAGCCAAAGTTTTTACACATCCCTTTTTGAATGGGACGGGCTATCGGAAGCCGAATACATCGGGCTAGCGAATTACGAAAAACTACTAACCCGTGACCGTGCTTTTAATATTTCAATCTGGAATAACGCCAAATGGTTAGTTTTTTATCTACTTGCCATACCAGGTGGATTATTTATTGCCCTATTTCTGAACCAAACAGTCCCGGGCATCCGCCTTTACAAGTCATTATTCTTCTTTCCCTTTGTTATAAGTCAAATCGTTGTAGGCCTTGTGTTTACTTGGTTTTACGACCCAACATTTGGATTATTCAATGGCATCATTGGAATTTTTGGCTTTGACCCAGTTAACGTCCTTGGCGACCCCAAACTAGCTACCTATGGCATTATAATCGCGGGGCTGTGGCCGCAGACTGCCTACTGTATGATTTTATACTTAACAGGTCTAAACGCAGTTGATCCCGAGCAAATAGAAGCTGCACGCCTTGACGGAGCAAAAGGCCTTAAAATGCTTTGGTACGTTATTTTACCTCAGCTGCGCCCCGCTACATTCATCGCGTTTGTTGTAACTGTAATTGGCGCTTTGCGTTCTTTTGACCTAATATCGATCATGACCAACGGAGGACCATTTGGGTCTACCCGCGTACTTAGCTTTTACATGTTTGAAAAATCCCTCTCTGAATATGGCTTCAAAATGGGATATGGCGCAGCAATCGCAGTTATCTTGTTTCTGATTATGCTGTTGTTCATTGGTTACTTCTTATTCCGCATGTATCAAGACGAAAAGGCGGGCCACTAAGATGTTTCCAAAACCAATCGAAAAATCCACCCGTTCCACTCAACTAACCTATCAAGCCTTACTGCCTTTTGCATTGCTTCTTTGGTTAGCACCACTAATCGCAGTGGCTTTGTTTGCCATACGCCCAGCCGTCGATTTCACGACTGGTAATTATTGGGGCATGCCTTCGGAATTACAATTTTTTGAGAATTTTGGCCAGGTACTCAACTCAGCCATGCCACGTTACATAATGAATTCGTTCTTGATCACTATTCCAACCGTACTCGGGGCTGTCAGCCTAAGTGCAATGGCTGGTTTTGCGTTAGGCATCTACAAATTTAAATCAAACCTGTTTCTATTTTTTATGTTTATTGCTGGAAACTTTGTACCCTTTCAAATTTTAATGATCCCCGTCCGTGATCTAACCTTAGATCTGGGGCTTTACGACACCAAAACCGGCTTAATATTATTCCACATTGCTTTTCAAACAGGCTTTTGCACGCTGTTTATGCGCAACTTTATAAAAGCTCTTCCTTTTGAATTGATAGAGGCGGCACGCGTTGAGGGTATACGGGAATGGCAGATTTTCTTTTACATCGTATTACCTTTGATGAAACCAGCGTTGGCAGCATTATCCGTGCTGATCTTTACTTTCATTTGGAACGACTACTTCTGGGCTATTGTGCTGACACAAGGAGAAAACGCCCAGCCAGTAACCGCAGGGATTACAAGCTTTAACGCACAATTCCGGGCGATGTATCACCTAATGAGCGCGGGTTCGATTGTGGCTGCTTTGCCGCCCGTCGCAATGTTCTTCCTAATGCAGAAACACTTCATTGCGGGCCTCACTCTGGGTGCCGTAAAATAACAACACCTTCTTTCGGACGATACACATGACAAAGATCACCTTTATCGGTGCCGGCTCTACGATCTTTATGAAGAATATCGTGGGCGACGCATTGTTGACCCCTGCCCTTGCCAACAGCCACTTTGCGCTGATGGACATCGATGCTGGCCGTTTGGCCGAAAGCGAGGCTTTGGCCCGCGCGATGATCAAAACCGTAGGTACAGACGCAACAGTCACGACCCATTTGGATCGTCGTGAGGCGTTGGACGGTGCGGATTTCGTGGTGACAGCGTTTCAAGTCGGCGGTTACGACCCCTGCACGGTCACCGATTTCGACATCCCCAAGAAGTACGGCCTGCGCCAAACTATCGCTGACACTTTGGGCGTTGGTGGCATTATGCGTGGCCTGCGCACAGTGCCTGTGTTGTGGAGCATTGCACAGGACATGACAGACCTGTGTCCGAATGCGACTTTGCTACAATACGTGAACCCGATGGCGATCAACACATGGTCCTTGGCCGAACGGTTCCCTGAATTAAAGCAAGTTGGATTGTGCCACTCGGTTCAGAATACAGTTCAAGAGTTGTCTCATGATTTGGACATTGATCAATCGTCTGTCCGTTACAAAGTTGCAGGCGTCAATCACGTCGCTTTCTTCTTGCGCCTAGAGCAAGACGTTGGCGGCGAAATGCGCGATCTCTATCCTTTGCTGAACAAGGGATATGCGACTGGAGCGTTGCCTAAGGCACCCTTACTGATGCCGCGCTGCGGCAACAAAGTGCGGTATGAGGTTATGGACCAGCTTGGCTATTTCTGCACCGAAAGCTCAGAACACTTTGCTGAATACGTTCCGTGGTTCATCAAAGAAGGCCGCCACGATTTGATCGAAAAGTTCTCGATACCGCTTGATGAATACCCAATGCGTTGCGTTGAGCAGGCAGCAGAGTGGAAAGAACAAGCAGCAAAGATGATGACCTCTGGCAGCGTCGAGGTTTGCAAAAGCCACGAATTTGCTTCCGAACTGATGAATGCCATCGTCACTGATACGCCTTATGTCATGTATGGCAACTTACCCAACCACGGACAGCTTCCACAGTTGCCGACAGGTGCTGCGGTTGAAACACCTTGTTTGGTGGATGCCAACGGCATCCAGCCGACGGTGATCAACGATATTCCACCACAATTAACGGCCCTCATGCGCACTCAGATCAACGTGCAAGAGCTCACAGTGCGCGCATTGGTGGATGAAAGCCCAGAACACATCTACCACGCTGCAATGATGGATCCACATACTGCGGCTGAGCTGGATATGCGCCAAATTCGTTCCTTGGTGGATGATCTTTTACTAGCGCACAGTGAATGGTTGCCTGACTGGACACGCGGTACCATAAGGAAAAACGGATGACACAGAACGCAACATTCCACGATATTTCTGGAAAATCTGTTTACATAACTGGTGGCGGCTCTGGCATCGGTGCGTCCCTGACTGACGGCTTTTTAGCACAGGGCGCGAATGTCGCGTTCATTGGCAGATCAGACGCCACAGCATTTGTGGCAGAGATGGAAGGCAAACACGGTCGCACACCACTGTTTTTGCAAGGCGACATCACAGACACCGAACATTTGCAGGCCACAATGCGCCAAGCAGCTAAGGCCCACGGTGGATTGGATGTCTTGGTAAACAATGCAGCCAATGATGACCGCCACGTATTGGACGAGGTTACGCCTGAATATTGGGATTGCATGCAGTCGATTAATCTAAAATCCTACTACTTTTCCTGCCAAGAAGCGGCGCGCCTGATGAAGGAATCGGGTGGTTCAATCGTAAATTTCAGCTCGATCAGCTACATCATGGGCGGTGCTGGCTATACGGCTTACACCTCTGCCAACGGTGGTATCACTGCGATGTCCCGCAGTCTGGCCCGTGAATTGGGGCCTGAAAAAATTCGGGTGAATGCGCTGGCACCTGGTTGGGTTTTGACGCCAAAGCAGTTGGACAAGTGGGCAACGCCAGACGCATTAGCAGAACATTTGGCAACGCAATGCTTGAAAGAGCATTTGGCTCCTCAAGATATTATTGATGCCGTGCTATTTCTGTCCTCTAACACCAGCCGTATGATGACCGGTCAGTGTATGGTCGTGGACGGCGGCGTGGTTGTAACAGGGTGATATGAGATGAGAGAACAAGTGACACCAGATTGGATCGCCGTTGACTGGGGGACCACACACTTGCGCGTTTGGGCAATGCAAGGCGGCACGCAGCTTGCCCATGCTCAATCAGATGATGGCATGGCTAAATTGGAACGTGACCAATTTGAAGGTGCCTTGTTGAAACTGATCGAAGGGTGGCTTGGGGCTGGCACAATGCCCGTCATCGCCTGTGGCATGGTTGGCGCACGCCAAGGTTGGGTCGAAGCACCCTATACTGCGGTTCCAGCAAAACCCGATCACAGCCAACATGCGCTTCCTGTATGTGATGACCCTCGCCTTCATGTGCGTGTTATCCCGGGCCTTAAACAAGCATCTCCAGCCGATGTCATGCGCGGTGAAGAAACACAAATCGCCGGATTTCTGGCCCTTAATTCTGGCTGGGACGGCGTCATTTGCCTTCCTGGAACCCACACCAAATGGGCACATGTCAGCGCCGGCGAGGTCGTCAGTTTTCAGACCTATATAACAGGTGAACAGTTCGAGTTGTTGTCCACCTCATCCGTACTACGCCATTCTGTTGATACTGACGGTTGGGACAAAGCCGCCTTTGAGGAAGCATTGGCTGACAGCCTTTCGCGCCCCGAACGGATTTCGGCAAACCTGTTTAATTTACGCGCCTGTGATTTGTTGAAGGGGCAATCCAAAGAGGTTGCGCGTGCGCGCCTTTCTGGTTTGTTGATCGGTGCCGAATTGGCTGCTGCCCGTCCGTTCTGGTTGGGTCAACAGGTTGCCGTTGTCGGGGCCAACAACTTATCTCAAATTTACGCCAGTGCCTTGGCAGCTCAGGGTGTCCCTGCAACTGTGGCCGATGGTGCCCGTATGGCATTAGCAGGTCTTCAAGCAGCCTACCGCCTTGTAAAGGAAACAGCATGAGCCGCCCATTGATTGCAATTCTTCGTGGGATCAAACCATCCGAAGCCATGGACGTGGCCGCGGCCCTTTTGGACGCAGGAATTGACCGGATCGAAGTACCTACAAATTCACCTGATCCTTTTGAAAGCATCGGCATTATTGTAGACGCCTTTGCTAAGGATGCATTGATCGGTGCAGGTACAATTTTGACAACCGAACAGGTTAATCAAGTTGATGCAGTTGGGGGCAAACTGATCGTGTCACCACACTGCGACCCAAAGGGGG
>Ga0206128_1001069_pt1 | contig 28910 bp, 18 predicted proteins | sample Helgoland_Spring_7_FD_148601 | JGI IMG/M metagenome (GOLD analysis project Ga0206128, IMG submission 148601) | Pelagic subsurface seawater microbial communities from Kabeltonne, Helgoland, North Sea - Helgoland_Spring_Bloom_20160426_1 | ecosystem: Environmental > Aquatic > Marine > Epipelagic ... | reverse complement strand
GTTGCGATCCAGAATAAGCGGCACGCATTAAAATAAAAGGCCGTTCGTCTGGGAAATCTTTAGCATAACCATCAAATATTAATTTTGCCCAATCATGTCCATAGATATTATGCACCTCATCGGCTGTTGCATTAAAATGTCTTAAATCAGTTGGATGTACTTCAGGCTCGCCTAAATCTCCCCAAATACCAACGACTCCCTTAGCATGTAAGTCTTTGTAAATATCCCAAAACCATTTTTTTCCTTTGGGGTTGTAAAGATCAATCAGTCCCGTATTCCCAAAATAGAAATCATATTTGTAAGGATTGCCTAAAGTATCTTTAGCAAGCACGTCCTTTTCAACGGCTTCATCCCATCGTTTTGAAGTTGTCAATACAAAAGGTTCTGTAATGGTAATAGTTTTAACCCCTTTCGATTTAAACCGTTTTACCATGCCTTCAAAATCGGGAAAAGAATCTCTAAAGACTTCCAAGTTGCCCATAGTGCCTTTGATATCTTTACCAAACCAATATAAATCTAAAATAATAGCATCAACAGGGATGTTTGCATCCTTAAATTTTTGAATTGTAGATTCTGCTTCCGCCTGTGAATGGTATCCAAAACGGCTTGAGAAATTACCCAAAGCCCAACGAGGTAGGATTGGCTGTTTTCCTGTAAGACTGGTATAACTCTCAATCATATCAACCCACGAATCTCCCGCTATAATTTGGTAGGTCATTCGACCTGAAATAGTTTCGTAAGTAAGTTTATTTGTGTGTTTACTATCTAAGTCTAAAAATCCAATAGGTGCATTATCAAAATGAATCATATACTGTTCTGAAGACAGAACGATAGGCATGGTATAATTCATCAATTCAGAATGTGTCTCGTAGCCATAATGCGCTTTATTGTATAGCTGTTTTCGATACCCTCTTCGGTTCATTCCTAACGCTCTAGCGCCTCCACCATACAAAATTTCCTCTGGATCTAAATTAAATTGAATGGTTTCTAAACTATCGGTCTTCACATATCCTTGGGCTTCCGAAATAAGGGATTTGGTTTTATAATGGTATTGAATTTGAAACGGAGATTTTAAGATCGTTACCACCATTCCAGAAGTGCTATATATTACAAAATCAGCTGTTTCAACTAAATCCGTTTTAATGCGTGACGGACTAAGGACAACCGCATGAGAACGGCCTACTTTTGGTTTATTATTTGAGAAAAATGAAGTTTCCATAATTTTAGATGTGTAAGGCGTAAACTTATACATCCCATCACTTACATAAACTTCCAAATGATGATCGGCGTTTAGATATGAAGATTGATATTGGCGTTGCGTATTTTGAGCACTTACAAAAGTACTAATCAATAAAAACTGAAATAATAGAGATTTATTCATAAGCAGGGTTTAATAAAAATTTTAAGGGCGTATCTAAGCGTTTGTTCCAAGATTTTTCAGAATGGTCTGCATCTTCAAATCTAAGATTTAAAAAATTTGAATCGTCGTACCCTTTTAGATTTAAAACCGTGTCAACCATTTCTTGATATAGCAAATACAGAGCATCCAATGTTTTAGTTCCATAATCGAAATAAATTTTATGGGTTTTAGGGCTGGGTAAATGTTTAGAAAGATATTCAAACATTGCATAGGGGATTTGATTCTTCTCAATGTTGGTATAGGTTCCAATCCAATGAGTTGACAAACAGGCTGCAGCCCCAAAAACTTGAGGATATTCACAAAGGGCATACATGGATATTAATCCGCCACGACTGGATCCCATTATTGAAGTGTTCTTATAATCGGAGAGAGTCGCATAATTTTTATCGATAAAAGGTTTTAATTCTTCCACTAAAAATTTCAGGTAATTATCTGATGTAATCGTTTTTGAATTCCCTTGCTTTTCAAGCATTTTTACTAAAGCCTGAACGTCTTCATCTGCTAATTGATTATAAACTTTTTGAGGGAAATAATTGCTATTTCTTTCAAATCCTATATTCCAAATACCCACCACAATCGTTTCCTTAATTGCTTTATTATTTACGAGTTTATCTATATGCTCATCTACTCCCCACTCTTGTTGATTCCAAGTTTTACTGGCATCAAAAAGCATTTGTCCATCGTTCATGTATAAGACTGCATATTTTTTTTGAGGGCTATAGGACTCCGGCAACCAAACATCTACTGTTCTTGGAGTGATTAATTTGGATGGGAATTTTTTAATTCTCTGTAAATTACCGACAACCGCCTCTGAAGGTTCCACGACCCAAATTGTAATGGAATCTTTGGATTGACTCATGGCTGTACTGTGTAAACTACACATTAAAAACAGTAAGCCTAAAGAGAATATTGGTAGTTTCATTAGTTACTTTTTTTAGTGGTCAGTACTAAACATCCTTTGGAAGTCAATTGAATCTTATTGTCCCATTCAATCAAATCATCGTTTATGACATTTCTTAAAGTTGTTCCATTTAGACCCATTTCTGAATACCTTTTTAAATCGATTGTAATGGGTGATTCATTTTTATTGATAATTATGACAACCGTTTCATCTTCAAAGGTTCTGAATAAAAAATAAGTTCCCATGAATGGAGCAAAATGTATTGTTGTACCCTTATGAATTGCGAGGCTGTTTTTACGGTAATTAAGTAATTTTTTTAGATAGAGTCGCATTTCTTTCTGAGGCTCAGACAAGCCATTACCCGTAAACCCGTTGGTGGCATCTCCTTTCCATCCGCCAGGGAAATCGGTACGAATGAGGCCATGGTCGCCAGGTTTTTCAAAATCATCCATGACTATTTCTGTTCCATAATAAATTTGTGGTATTCGAGGTAACATCAGTAAATAACTAAGCGCCGTTTTGGTGTTGGACATATCCCCATCAAATTGGGTGAAAACCCGACTCATATCATGATTATCAGTAAAAATCATAAGATCCTTAGGACTTGCATAATGGAAGTCATTGGCTAAACCTTCATACATTTTGACCAAACCTAAGTCCCAAGTCTCTGGTTCTTTCAGTCCATCTACAATCTGTTTTTGCATGGCAAAATCCATGGACGATTTTAAGTTAGAGTCATAACCATCTTTGTTGTTGGCCCCTTTTTGCCAATACCCAATAAGTAAAGGGTTATAGCTCCACTCCTCGCCTACGATGCTAAAGTTTGGATACTCGTTCATAATGGTTCCTGCCCAAGCGCTCATGAAATTTTTATCGGGATACGGGTAAGTATCTTGTCTAATTCCACCGAGGTTAAAAGCTTCAATCCACCAGATGCTATTTTGAATAATATAAGTGGCCATAAAAGGATTGCGTTGATTTAAATCGGGCATGGATGATACGAACCAACCATCTGTAAGACCTTTTATGTCCTGTTTAGAGGCATATCTATCTTGATTACTCGTTCTTCTATGATTTGAATATATAGTAGGGGCTTTTACTTCAAATTCAGCTTGATAATTAACCCAATTTTTAAACGGCAAATCACTCATCCACCAATGTTCACTTCCACAATGATTGGCAACTTGATCCATGATTAATTTTATTCCTTTTTCGTCTGCTTTTTGGGCTAACTCTTTGTAATCGCTCAAGCTTCCAAACCGAGGGTCAATATTGTAAAAATCAGTCATCGCATAACCGTGATAGGATGCTTGAGGCATATCATTTGTGAGTAATGGACTCGACCATATAGCCGTAAAAGCCATCTCTTCTATATAATCCAAATGATTGGTGATACCTTTGATATCACCTCCGTGTCGTGCATAATCATCAGAACGATCAAGAGTTGTTTCTTGTAATGACATGTCAATATCATTTGAAGAATCTCCATTTGCAAACCGATCGGGAGTGATTAAATAAATCACATCAGAACTGTCAAAACCCTTATAGTCAGTTGCTGCTTTTGATCTCGCCTTCAATTCATAGCGTTGAATCAAGCCTTCTTTATTTGATTGATTAAAAACAATGTCAAAAACACCTGGCAAAGTAGATTCATTAATAATTAAATCTATAAATAAATAATTAGGACTGTCTGCTTTATGGACTTTATGAATTGAAACTCCTTTATAATCGATTTGTGGAATGGCTTCAGAAATATTTGGATGATTTATTAATAACTGTAAGATCTTAGACTCAAAACCGACCCACCAATTTGGAGGTTCAATGCGATTGATGTCGTTGTGAGTTAAAGACGGATAAGATAAATCAGTCCCGTTAGTTGATGGTAAGATTGAACAAGATGTAACGTATATAACACTACACAACAATCCAATTTTAAATATTTTTTTCATATTAATAGTTCTAAATAGCTACTAAAATTTTTGGGCGAATAGTTAATGGACAATCGTTGATAATTATATCTAAAGCCTCTCCTCCTTCAAGCTCGAAAGTGGTTTGAAGGTTTGTTACATTGACCTTAACAATTTGCCCTCTGAAATTTACTTTAAACGAATAGGCTTTCCATTCTGATGGAATTTGAGGTGTAAATGATAGGGTATTATTTTTAACACGCATGCCACCAAATCCTTCCACAATACTCATCCAAGTTCCTGCCATGGAGGTGATGTGCAATCCTTCATGCACTTCTTGGTTATAGTCATCTAAATCTAAGCGTGATGTTTGTAAATAAAACTGATAGGCTTGATCCATCCGACCGAGTTTTGCAGCTTGTATACTATGCACACAAGGCGAAAGAGAACTCTCATGAACGGTTAAAGGTTCATAAAAATCAAAATGTTCTTGTATTTGTTTAGTAGAAAAATGATCTTCAAAAAAGTAAAAAGTCTGAAGGGTGTCCGCTTGTTTTATATATGGCGATCTTAATATGCGATCCCATGACCATTTTTGATTGATTGGCCGCTCTTTTACATCTAGTTTATCAACAGGAACAAGTGCTTTATCTAAAAAACCGTCTTGTTGTAAATACACATTATGCTCTTTAGAGAATGGGAGATAGATGTTTGTAGAAATTTGATGCATCTGTTCTATTTCATCTTTTGAAATGCCTGTGACCTCTATGACTTGTTGATACTTTTTAGGATGCTCTAATTCAATTTTATTGAGAGTTTCGATTGTAAAATCAAAACACCATTTGGCTAGATAATTGGTGTAAAAATTATTATTTACATTATTTTCATACTCATTCGGGCCCGTAACCCCTAGCATCACATAGCTTTTCTTTTCAGTTGAATAATTAAACCGTTGTACCCAAAACCTAGCAATCGCAATTAGCACTTTAATTCCTTTTTTAAGAGTGTAAGAAAAATCACCTGTATAACGTTGATAGTTGAAAATCGCAAAAGCAATAGCGCCATTTCTATGAATTTCTTCAAATGTAATTTCCCATTCGTTGTGGCATTCTTCTCCATTCATGGTTACCATGGGATACAATGCAGCACCGTTTGAAAATCCAAGTTTTTCAGCATTTTCAATGGCTTTTTCTAAATGATTGTATCTGTATTCTAATAATGTTCTAGCAGCAGATTGTTCTTTTGTTGCCATATAGAATGGCAAGCAATAGGCTTCTGTATCCCAATAGGTACTTCCTCCATATTTTTCACCTGTAAATCCTTTAGGACCAATATTTAATTGTGGATCCGTTCCTAGATAGGTTTGGTTCAATTGGAAAACATTAAATCGTATGGCTTGTTGGGCCTTTATATCTCCTTCGATCGAAATATCCGCCGTATTCCAAATAGAAGTCCAAGCCAGTTGTTGAGACGATAAAAGAGATTCAAAATCTTGAAACTCTAACAAATCCAAAACCTTATTAGCAGCTTTTACAAGAGGAGTTCCATGGGTACGTTCAACAGTATAACCTCCAAATTTTTGAATTTCATAAACAGCACCCTTTTCAACGCTTTGAGTGAATTTTTCAGAAATTGTAGTGTTCGTTTCAAAAGGCTCTGAAATACTATTTAATGGTTGTTCATTTAAAAAACACTTGGACTGCATGAATGTACAGGTTTTAAAAGCAGTTTTCATGGTTTGAGCTTCTATAAAAGAGCGCTCTGAATTGCGATGAATGTTAGTAATATCCCAAAATTGATCGTCCCAATTACTATCTTTATTTTTTATACTCGCATCTAGATACGGTTCAAAACTGATCGTGGCATCTGAATTTAGCGGGGTTACTTTGTAGCGAATGGCTCCAAGTTCGTCAATCTCTAAACTCAAAAACCGCATGCTAGAAACGAATACCTCAATACCATTATTTAAAACGGCTTTAAAAGATCGTGACAACCACCCTTCTTTCATGTTTAATTCCCGTCTAAATCCTGAAACAGACACGCATGTATGAAGATCTAATATCTCGTCATTTATACGAACGTTGATCCCAATCCAACTAGGCGCATTTAAGACCTTTGCAAAGTATTCTGGATAGCCATTTTTCCACCAGCCTACTTTGGTTTTATCTGGATAGTAAACACCCGCAATATAACTCCCTTGGAACGTATCGCCTGAGTAGTGTTCTTCAAAATTGGCTCGTTGTCCAGAAGCACCATTTCCAATACTGAAAAGGCTTTCGGAAGATTCCACCCGTTTGGGATTAAATCCTTCTTCAATAAGCGACCAGGGATCTGCTATTATATAATCTTGATTCATTTTTATTCTAATGTTTTATTAATTCTTCTAAAAAAGAATTTGATAGTTCTGTGAAATCTGTAAAATTATACATTGCTTCACTTAATATGTTTTCATTTCCAATTCCAATACTTATCATCCCAGCAGCGTTCGCGGCTTGAATACCCGCAACTGAATCTTCAAAAACAATGCAATGGTTGGGTTGTGTATTTGTAAGCAGTGCGGCCTTTAAAAACACCTCTGGATTGGGCTTCGCCTCTGTAACATCATTGCCGTCAACTATAGCGTCAAAGGCTTCTAGTAAATTTGTTTTCACAAGAATGGGGCGTGCATTTTTACTCGCCGATCCAAGCGTTACAAATTGATTCATTTCTATAAGAAAGTTAATAGTGCGTTCCACGTCTGGAAGTAATTCAGAGCGGTTCATAGTTGTTATGTAATTTAGGTACTCTGAGTTTTTTTTTTCCATTAAACTATGGAAATCAATATCTGATAATGTTTGGTTGCCCCAGCCTAAAATTTTCTCTAAGGAGCACTTGCGACTGACCCCTTTTAGTTGCTCGTTCTGTGCATGAGAAAAATCAATACCAATGCTATTCGCTAGGTTTTTCCATGCCAAAAAATGATATTTTGCAGTATCAACAATCACTCCGTCAAGGTCAAATATGAAACACTTTTTATTCATGTAATTAAATTATTCTGATTGATATCTTATGGCCGCTTTATCTGTAATTAAAAAATTACATAAACCAGCGACGATTAAACTAACTCCTGCAACAAGCATTGCATTAATCGACTCAGAGCCTAATTGGTTAGATAAAAAATTGATAAATCCTAAGGCTGCTATAATTTGAGGGATGACAATAAACATGTTAAAAATTCCCATAAACATACCCATTTTTGTAGGGTCTACAGCACTTGAAAGCATCGCATAGGGCATTGATAAAATACTTCCCCAAGCGATTCCTATAAGAATAAAACAATATTTTAAACTTTCAGGGGTTGCATAGAACATTGCTAAAAATCCAAAACCTCCTAAAATCAAAGAAACCATGTGTACATATTTTCTATTGATTGTTTTTTTGGACGTATAAAAGGTCAGTAACAATGCAAATGCCATAGAAGCTAATCCATAAATTCCCATCGCAGAACCCACCGAATTTGAAGATTCTTGAAAAGCGGTGTTCGCTATATCAAAAGCTTGCAACCCTGCTGTGGTCAACATGTCATAATTCACTTCGGAAGGAACTGGAGTGTTAAAAACGTGTTCTGTTAATGCTGGGTTTGCCATACTCCACATAGTGAAAAATGCGAACCAAGAAAAAAACTGTATCACTCCTAATTGTTTCATGGTCAAAGGCATTTTGCCTATGTTTTCGATAATATCTTTAACAAATCTACTTTTTTGAGCTTTTTCTTTTTCAAACGCTTCCATATCTTCTGGGGGATATTCTGAAGTCGTAAGTATTGTAAATAACACACTAGTTAAAAATACAAAGGCACCAATTGCAAATGCGACTTTCACAGACATTGGAACAACCCCCGAAGCGGCTGAGTTTGAAACCCCTAGTTTAGACACCATCCATGGAAGGTTACTCGCAATCCAAGTGCCTATTCCAATAATTAAAGTTTGTACTACAAACCCATAGGAACGTTGGGATTCAGGAAGTTTGTCGGCGACTAAAGCTCTAAAGGGTTCCATTGAAATATTAATAGAAGCATCTAAAATCCATAAAAATCCTACGGCCATCCATAGTGCGGGAGAATGGGGTACAAAAAATAAAACGACAGAGCTTAAAATAGCACCTATTAAAAAATAGGGCTTTCGCCGCCCCAAAGTAGGATGCCAAGTGCGATCACTTAAATAGCCTATAATTGGCTGTACAAGTAATCCCGTCAAAGGGGCTGCAATCCACAAAAGTGGAATGGCTTCCTTATCAGCTCCTAAAGTTTGGAAAATTCGAGACATAAAGCCTCCTTGCAAAGCAAATCCGAATTGAATTCCAAGAAATCCGAAACTCATATTCCAGATGCTCCAAAATCCAAGCATGCGTTTTTTCATAATAGTATATTAAATAATGAATACTATTTTGACAAACGTTTTTGTAGTTTATCAAAACTTATTGTGAAAAGTAAAAATATAAGTTTCGATGCCCCAAATATAAAAACTTTTACAAAACAAACAAGTTTTTTAAAGTGTCGATTTTCTTTCGATTAGTTTTGTTGGGATAATTACTGTTTGATAACTAGTTGTTTCTGAGTTGTTTGAGGCTTCAATTCGAGCGATAAGTAATTCTGCAGATTGTTGTCCCATTTCTTCTCCATGCTGACTGACGGTAGATAGGGATGGCCAGGCGTGTTTGGATAAAACTCCATCTGTAAAACCAATAATTTGCAATTGCTCAGGGATGTTAATATTTAATTTCCTAGCGACTTTCATTGCTGTAACAGCGTACAGTTCGTTGACCGCAAAAATGGCATCAATCGTTGGATTCACTTTGAATAATTGTGTAATTTCATCTTCTAAAACTTCCAAATGGTCTTCAGAAACCATGTCATCATCGACCTTAAGTATTAATTCAGAATTAGGAATGACACCATGTGCTTTTAAGGCATTCATATAGCCTAAGGACCTTAAACGCCCCACACTAATATAGTCTTTGGTTGTGATTAATCCGATTTGCTTGCAGCCATTCGAAATTAATTTTTCAACGGCTTCTTTGGCACCACTCATATCATCGACAATCACTTTATCACATTTAATTTCGTTGACCACTCTATCAAACATCACCACAGGGATTCCTTCGTTTATGGTTTCGTTAAAATGATGATAATCTTGCAGTTGAAGAGTTTCTCGAGAGATGGAAATCACAAAACCGTCGATACTCCCATTGGCTAGCATTTCCATATTGACGACCTCTTTATCAAAGGACTCGTTTGAAAGACCTACAATAACATTGTAGCCTTTTGAATTTGCATAAAGCTCGACTCCTTTGATGACTTTGGTGAAAAAGTGATGCACAATTTCGGGGATGATGATTCCTATTGTTTTGGTTCGCTTATTTTTAAGACTTAGGGCAATATTATTGGGACGGTAATGTAAAAGCTTGGCAAATGCTTTTACTTTTTCGATGGTATCTTTGCTTATTTCTGGGCTGTCATTCAACGCCTTGGACACTGTAGAAATGGAAACTCCCAATTCGTGCGCCAATTCCTTAATCGTTGTTTTTTTTCTCATAATGCGAAACTAATAAATTTATATACCTAAAATTAGGATATTTTCATGTTTTAGAGCCTGTATTAGCAATTATTCAATAAAGTTGTCAACACGAAAACGTAATAGTTGAGTTGCGTATTTTTTATCAACGAATAAAACATATACATTGGCCTTGAAAAGTAAAAATATAAAAACTTAATTTAATACGGATTAACTAAAATATATTTATGAAAACAACAATTAAAAGCTTACTACTACTAATGTTATTGGTCCCTTCGCTTGCGTTGGCACAATCAACAATATCAGGAACTGTAAGCGAATCAGAAAATGGCTTTCCGCTACCTGGTGTAAATGTAATCATTTCTGGTTCAAGCTCTGGAACCACCACCGATTTTTACGGAAAGTATCAATTGACTGCCAATAATGGTGATGTGCTTGTATTTTCCTATGTAGGCTATACTTCACAAGAAGTTATTTTTGCAGGTCAAGCTGTATTGGACGTTCAATTATCAGAAGATGCTTCTGCTCTGGACGAAATTGTCCTTATTGGATATGGAGGTGTTAAAAAAGAAGATTTAACGGGAGCAGTAGATTTAATCACCGCAAAAGACTTTAACCAAGGTCCCATTGTTTCTGCTCAACAATTAATCAGTGGTAAAATTGCCGGAGTCTCAGTGACTTCTGGTAGTGGAGCTCCAGGAGATGGGCAAACAATTAGAATTCGCGGAAACGGTTCTTTGGGCCTTTCAAGTAACCCATTAATAGTACTTGATGGAATTCCATTAAACGATGGTGGTGTTGGAGGTTCTAGAAATCCATTAAATCTCATCAATCCAAATGATATTGAAAGCATGGTGGTTTTAAAAGACGCTTCTGCCACTGCGATTTATGGATCTAGAGGTGCTAACGGAGTTATTATTATTACCTCTAAAAAAGGAAAAGAAGGAGGTTTTAAATTTAACATCAATGCATCCACCACGATTCATACAGCGATTGATCAAGTAGATGTACTTTCAACTGAAGAGTTTGTAGGGGTTATTAATTCTACAGGAGACACTGCTTACACAGACTTACTTGGTGCATCAGACACCAATTGGCAAGATGAAATTTATAAAGATGCAACTGGAAAAGATTTTTCATTCAGTGCTTTAGGTTCGGCATTTGGTGTACCCATGCGCGCATCGCTGGGTTACACGGATCATGATGGAATATTAAGAACCGATAATTTTCAAAGAACTACTGGGTCTTTAAATTTTTCACCTTCATTTTTGAAGGAACAATTAAAGGTTGAGGTTAACTTAAGAGGATCCGTTGCGAAAAATACATTTGCTGACAGGGGTGCTATTGGAAGTGCAGTCTCATTTGACCCAACACAGTCTCCTTATGATGCCGGTTCACAATATGGTGGTTATTTTGCTTGGATTGATGCTGGAACAGGAAACCAGTCAAACTTAGCACAAACAAATCCATTGGCGCTTTTAAATTTAAGAAACGACACTTCACAAGTAGATCGATTTATTGCTAATATCAAAGTTGATTATAACCTTCCATTTGTGGAGGGCTTGAAAGCAACCTTCAACCTTGGGCACGACAGTTCAATGAGTGATGGAGTTACTTTAGTATCAGATTTAATACCAACGTCAGATTCTACATTCAACGGTTCAAAGAACACTTATAATCAAGAAGCTACCAATCAATTATTGGATGTGTATCTTACTTATATTACTTCATTTAATGACGCACACAATTTAACAGCTGTTGCGGGACATTCTTATCAAGCATTTGAATTCGACAACACTAGTTATGATAGTGAAGCTGAAGAAGACGGAAATGATTTTGAATTTATTGACCGTTCAAAAAATGTACTTTTATCTTATTTCACAAGGTTAAATTATGATTACCAAGGAAAGTATTTACTGACTGCTACCTTGAGAGCAGACGCGTCTTCAAAATTAAATCCAGATGACCGATGGGGCTATTTCCCATCACTTGCGGCAGCTTGGAACCTTCACAAGGAAGGTTTTATGTCGGATTCCTTTTTTGATGAATTAAAATTAAGAGCTGGTTATGGTGAAGTTGGAAATGTGAATGGATTAGGTGACTATCGTTTCTTAACTCAATATGTAGGAAGTCAATCGACTGCAAATTATCAATTTGGGTCTAGTTTCTATCAAACTTACCGACCAGAACCTATAAATACAGAACTACGCTGGGAGATTGGTAGAACAACAAACATTGGTCTTGACTATGCTATTTTAGATGGAAAGCTAAGTGGATCTGTGAATGCTTATATGAAAGAAACGAAAAACTTAATCGCGTCTTCATCAGTCGATCCATTTACCAACTTTGGAAACAGAATTGATGCCAACATTGGAGATATGGAAAACAAAGGAATTGAATTGAGTTTTGATTATACACCAATTCAAAATGAAAACTTTAAATGGTCTATCAATTACAATATATCGTTTAATGATAACAAAGTGACTCGCCTACCTTTTGATCAAGCAGTCGGAGGTATTAGTGGGGGTGTTGGAAATAATATTCAAACACATAATGAAGGACAAACGCCTTACAGTTTCTTAGTTTACCAACAAGTGTATGATGCTTCAGGAGCCGCTATTGAAGGTGTTTATGTAGATAGAAACGGAGATGACATTATCAATGACGATGACCGTTACATCAAAGAAAGTCCTTTTGCTGATGTGATTATGGGATTTAACACCAACTTAAAGTATAAGAACTGGGATTTATCTGTCATATCTAGAGCAAATTTTGGAAATTATGCCTACAACAATGTAGCGTCTAATGCGGTATTTAGCCAAGCAATTGGCAATAGCGGAGGTTTTCTTAGAAACATACATTCTGATTATTTATACACTGGCTTTATGGATTACACAGAAACAAGCTTACTTAGTGATCATTATGTTCAAGAAGCTTCGTTTTTTAAAATTGATAACATAACACTCGGGTATACTTTGAAAGACGCTTATAAAGACACCGACATTCGTTTTTATGGTTCTGCACAAAATGTATTAACGGTTACCAATTATGAAGGATTAGATCCTGAAATATATGGTGGTATCGATAACAATTTTTATCCAAGACCAAGATCATTTGTCTTTGGTGTTAACATAGATTTTTAATATAAAAACTAAATGAAAATGAAAAATATATTTAAAAAACTTGTTTTTGGATTAGCCATTACAAGTATAATAGTAAGCTGTCATGACGATTTAAATCAATCGCCAATAGACCCAGATAGTTTTACAGAAGAAGACGTATTTGCAACTCCTGAGCAAGCTAAAGGAGCCCTAGCGAAACTATATTCGAGTTTAGCTCTAACAGGACAGCAAGGTCCTGCTGGCCAACCGGATATTGCAGGAATTGATGAAGGTTTTTCTCAGTTTTCGAGAATGCTTTTTAACTTAAATGAAATCACAACAGACCATGCGGTTGTTGGATGGGGAGATCCCGGCCTACCTGATTTACACGGAATGTACTGGTCTAGCAGTAATGATTTTACAGAAGCAATGTATTACCGTTTAGCTCAAGAAGTTTCTTTTTGTAATTCATTTATAACGAATGCGACTAACTTAAACGACACCAGCGTTGAAAGCTACATCGCCGAAGCACGGTTTCTTAGAGCTTACGCCTATTACAACTTAATTGATTTATATGGTAGTGTGCCATTGATTACAACTGTTTCAACAGATTTACCACAACAAAGTAGCAGATCTGAAATCTTTAACTTTATTGAAACTGAATTGCTTGAGATTGAAAACAGTCTACCTGGTTCTGGCGGAAATGAATTTGGTCGTGTTGATCAAGTTGCAGCCTGGGCCTTATTATCAAGGCTGTATTTAAATGCAGATGTATGGATTGGACAATCTAAATATTCTGAAGCAGCTACCTATTCAGGGAACGTTATTTCATCATCGTATTCAATTAATTCCAATGATGCAAATGGGAATGGAACTGCTTATGACGAATTATTTTTAGCTGACAACGACACCAATGGCGCACAAAATGAATTTATTTTCGCACTAAATTTTGATGGATTACAATCCCAAACATATGGTGGAACTACTTTTTTAATTCATGCAGCAATTGGAGGTAGTATGAATGCCACCGATTTTGGAGTCAATGGCGGCTGGGGTGGTCTAAGAACTACCAAAAACTTAGTCAATCAATTTGCTGTTGACATCGATGCTCAGAACATGGCTTTAGGATCTATTTCAGATTGGGGACTTGTTGGAGATGCTACCACTAATGGATGGGATGGTCCAGACATGGAAATGTACCAAACAGCTCCCGACCAATATGCTATATATGCTGAGTTAAACTCTGGTGAAATTAAATTTAGATTTAATGAAGATTGGGGAAATAATTATGGAGATGATGGAGCAGATGGATCTATTGAAGCCGGAGGAGCTAACATCGCTGTTTCAAGCGCAGGCACCTATTACATTACATTAGACATAGGATCCTTAACATATACAATAGCCCCTTATACGAGTGATAAACGAGGAATGTTTTATTCGGATGGCCAAAATCTAGAAATAGAAAGTATTCCATCGTTTGAAAATGGCTATGCTGTTACTAAATTTAAAAACGTTGATTCTAATGGAAATCAGGGAGTTGACTCTGGTGGTGATTTTACCGATACGGACCTACCATTGATCAGACTTGCTGAAATTTACTTAAACTATGCAGAAGCTGTCGTAAGAGGCGGTAATGGTGATTTAAGTTTAGCGGTTTCAAAAATAAATGAATTACGTCAAAGAGCATTCGGGAGTACTTCCGGAGATATTACAAGCTCAGATCTTGACTTAGAATTTATTTTAAATGAACGTTCAAAAGAATTGTATTGGGAAGGATTGAGACGTACTGATTTAATACGTTTCAATAAATTTACTTCTGGTAGTTACCTATGGCCGTTTAAAGGAGATGTAGAAATTGGAGCTTCTGTTTCAGATTTTAGAAATGTATTTCCAATTCCAAACAATGTAATTTCTGTTAATCCAAACCTAACTCAAAATGAAGGGTATTAATAAATTTATAAAATGAAAAAACTAATAAAAAATTCTGCTTTCTTAATCGTATTTACCAGTCTATTTATGGCATGTGATGACGTAGAAACGATCCAACTAAACTCGGATGCAAATACCATGGTTTCTTTATCAACTGATACTGTTATACTAACAGAAGAATTGGCTGAAACCAATGTTCTAACAGTGTCTTGGACACTCCCCGAATTTGGGTTTGATGCGGCACCTACCTACACTATTTTAATGGATGTAACTGGTGGTGATTTCTCAGACGCTCAATTAATTTCGGCTAATTCTAATTACTCAAAAGATTTCATGGGTAACGAATTAAATAATAAACTTTTATCACTTGGAATGACTCCAGATGAAGAAGCAAGTGTGGATATTAAAGTTCTTACAAGACTCAGTGCTTATCAGGAAATGATGTCCGAAACAGTTACATTAACTGTGACGCCTTATTCTTCTCTTTTAGACCTGACTACTAACCTGGGTGTTGTAGGAAGTGCAACTCCTGGAGGATGGGGTAACGAAAATATTCCTGACTTACCTTTCTACACTACTTCTGCAGCCAATGTATATGTTGCATATGTAACTCTTAGGGATGGAGAAATTAAGTTCAGAAAAGATAATTTATGGACCGAAAATTATGGAGACACTGGCATGGATGGTACTTTAGAAGCAGGAGGTGATAATATCACTGTGACTGCAGGAAGCTATAAAATAACTGTAGATATTGATGCACTTACTTATACAATTGAAGCCTACACTTGGGGTCTTGTAGGAAGTGCTACAGCCAATGGTTGGGATGGACCAGACATGATGCTCAATTACAACCCGAATCAAGATGACTGGAAAGCCGTTGTAACACTTATTGATGGAGAAATTAAATTTAGATTAAATAATGACTGGGGAGTAAACTACGGAGATACTGGCGCGGATGGAACTGTAGAAGTTGCAGGTGACAACATCGCAGTTACTGCTGGACATTATTTAGTGACTTTTAACTTAAACACCCTTGAATATAGCTTGGAAGCTATGGATGTTTGGGGACTTGTTGGAAGTGCTACAGCTAATGGATGGGATGGGCCAGATCAAAAATTTGTTCCTGACTTTGGAATCAACGAAGGGTATTACTATATTCATGGTGCTGTCCTTATGGATGGAGAAGCTAAAGTTCGTCAAAATGATGCTTGGGGTGTGAATTATGGAGATACCGGAAATGATGGAAGTTTAGAACTAAATGGGGATAATATTCCCGTGACTGCTGGCACCTATAATATTTCTGTTAATTTTTCAGTTGACCCGCCCACGATTAGTATGTATGCTTGGTAAAATATTTGTTTTAGTTACTTTTAAACCTGTATTAACTATTGTGAGGTACAGGTTTAAATTTTATTAGAATTAACTAATTTAAAAACCCACTCTATGATAAAATTATTACTATTATTACTAATTCCTGTGTATACTTTCTCGCAGGTAACAAGCTCACCGACCACAATAGAGATAAATCAATCTGTAACAATAACTGTTGATCTATTAAGTAATGCATCTGACTGCAATGGGCTTTCTAATCCCTCTAAAGTATACCTTCATTCTGGAGTTGGAAATGAAACTTCGGCATGGGCAACGAGTGTTGTTGGTAATTGGGGACAAGATGATGGTGTGGGTGAAATGACCAATATTGGTGGTGGTATTTGGAGTATCACTTTTACACCTCAAACATATTATGGGTTGAGCGCACAACAAGCTGGTGAAGTGACTAGAATAGGAATGGTCTTTAGATCTGCTGACGGAACTCAAGAATTAAAAAATAACGGTTGTGCTGATTTTATTTTTAATGTTGGAGCTTTTCAAGTTACGATGATCAACCCTAACTCAAGTGGAATTATTTTATTAAACTCCGGACAACAAACACAAGTAATTGCACAAAACACCAATGGAGCTGCTAATTATGAATTAAAAATCAATGGCTCGAGCTTTCACTCAAACACAGGCACTACCTTTTATCAAAGCCCATTTATTACAAATGTCACCGATAATATGTTTTGTGAACTTATCGTCTCTCAAGGAACGAATTCAATTACCAAAAGCTTTAATATTTTTGTTAATAATACCAGCGTAGAATCCATACCATCGAATCTCGTTGATGGAATAAATTATAATACTTCAGACACTTCCAAAGCAACTCTTGTTTTACAAGCACCTTTAAAAGACTTTGTATATGTTACTGGTAGTTTCAATAACTGGAATCCATCTTCTCTATACGCTATGAAAAAAGACACCAATACTGGAACGTTTTGGATTGAATTAACGGGCTTAACCCCAGGACAAATAGAAACCTATCAATATTGGGTTTACGACCAAAGCCCTATTTCTGGGTCTCCCTATGAGGTGAAAACTGCAGACCCATACTCTACTTTAGTACTCTCTCCTTTTGATGATTCGTATATTCCCGATGCTTCTTACCCAAATATGCCGGTCTACCCATTAGAACAAGATCGTGAAGTATCCGTGTTACAAACAGGGCAAAACCCATACAATTGGCAAGTAACCGATTTTCAGAAACCCGCTAAGGAAGATCTTGTAATTTACGAATTACTCGTAAGAGATTTTGATACCAACCGAAATTTTCAAGATGTGATAGATCGGATTGATTATTTCAAGAATTTAAATATTAATGCCATTGAACTGATGCCTGTCATGGAATTTGAGGGCAATGAAAGTTGGGGTTATAATACTGCTTTTCATATGGCATTAGACAAATTTTACGGCTCTGAAGATAAATTTCGTGAATTAGTCGATGTATGCCATCAAAATGGGATTGCTGTTATTTTGGATTTAGCACTCAACCATGCCTTTGGAAGAAATCCGATGGTAAGGATGTGGATGGACGATCCAGACAATAATGGATGGGGAGAACCTAGTAGTGAAAACCCCTATTTCAATGAAATTGCAACCCATACTTACAGTGTAGGTTCTGATTTTAATCATTCTTCAGCCTTAACAAAAAAATATAGTAAACGAGTCGTAAAACATTGGATAGAAAACTTTAAAATTGATGGCTTTCGTTGGGATTTAACCAAGGGTTTTACACAGAACTGTACAGATACTAACTCTGGCTGCACCGATAATTATCAGGCCGATAGAGTGGCTATTCTAAAAGAATATGCTGATTATTCTTGGAGTTTAGACCCCGATCATTATGTGATTTTTGAACATTTGGGAAGCACACAAGAACAAAAAGAATGGGCAGATTATCGGATTGATGAGGGAAAAGGAATTATGCTTTGGGGTAAAATGACGAGCCCTTACAATCAATTAACGATGGGGTTCATTTCAAATTCTAATATTAATGGAATGGGACACAACAGTCAGAATTTTATTGGAAAACGTTTAGTTGGTTATTCAGAAAGCCATGATGAAGAACGCCTCATGTATAATAATCAACAGTATGGTGCTTCAAACGGTAGTTATGATGTCACAACGTTAACAACCGCACTTGAGCGTATAGCCGCTTTAGGAGCTATCACGCTAACAATTCCGGGACCAAAAATGATATGGCATTTTGGAGAACTGGGTATGGAGAATTCTATTTTTACTTGTAACGATGGCACAGTGAATGAATCTGGAGGTAACGATGGTGACTGCAAATTAGACACGAAACCACAACCACAATGGGCGGACAACTGGACAACTGACACGGCAAGAAATGAAATATATACAACTTGGTCACGTTTAAACGCCTTAAAAATAAATGAAGCTGTATTTGAAGGTTCGTATTCTATTAATTCTGGAACCCTAACTCCTAAAATTTATATATGGGATGATTCGATAGCAACAACAGAACTTAAAAATATAGTCATCATATCCAACTTTGACTTAAGCAATCAGAATGTAGTTCCAAACTTTCCGTATACAGGAGTCTGGTATGATTTAATGGACGCATCTGGCGATACGACTGTTACAGTTTCAAATACTTCGTCTGCTATTAATCTCCCTCCAGGAACATTTAAAATTTTTGGAAATAAGCCAGCTTCCACATTGATGATAAATGATTTAATAGCGGAAAACATGATAGAAATCTATCCAAGTCCAGCACATGACTATTTTAAACTCAATCAACCTTCAAAAAAAATCGTAGTGTATGACCTCATAGGAAAAGTGACGCAAACATTTAAAGGAAACTTTAGTTCGGAATCCCATTTTGATGTTTCTAACTTAAAACCTGGTATTTACTTAGTACATATACAGTCTAAAAGAGGAACAACAACACGTAAACTCCTTAAATATTAATCATTTTAACTCAAGTATTATAGATAGAAAAATCAATTACTAATTAAAACTTTAAAATCATGAGAAGAATTTACATTCTGGTGTTTATGGCTTCAACTCTTGTTATAGGAGCTCAAACGACTGTTAACTACCCACAAAGGGTTGCAAATTATGATGCCACTTTTACCGACGGTGGAGGTAATTTTGATGATGGGTCCGAGAATTTTGGTATGTGGGCAAATTATGACGCTAAACAATCTGTTGCATTTAGAAACTTTACAGAATCTGGAGTACCTGGAGGCACAGCTACAACTATGGCTGTAGGTGATTCTTTTACCATTACCGTTTCTGCTACCCAAGCTTCCTATGGGGTTATTGGTTTGGCATTGCTTTCAAGTCCTTCCGCTACAGCTTCTTGGGCTGATAGAATTAATAACTATGCCGTTCAAGTAAATTTAAATGGAAATAATGGAAACAATGACCCTTGGGAAGTAGTTTCAACAGCAGGTACAATAAATACCTCATCCATTGGTGGGTCAACTAGCTATGCTGATTTCGTATTTAAATTCACCTTAAATACTGCTACAACCATGAATGTTTCAATTAACAATGATACTGAAGTCTTTGATGTCACTTTAAATAATTCAAATATTACTGGTTACTCCATATATATTTCTGACGACTGGAATGGTGTTGCTAATTCAAATATATTTTGGAAACCAACAACTGAATATGTTTATGCAACATCCGATACTGAGATTCCAGTCATTACGTATTTAGGTAATGATCCTGTGTCTATTGAAGTTGGCGAAACCTATGCGGATGCTGGCGCAACTGCTTCAGATAATGTAGACGGTGATATTACAACTTCTATTGTTGTTGTAAATCCAGTAAATACTGCTACTGTTGGCGAGTATACAGTAACCTATAACGTAAGTGATGCTGCTGGGAATGCCGCAGTACAAGTTACAAGAACGGTTAATGTAGTAGACACTACTGTTCCGGTCCTTACTCTAGAAGGTGATGCTGTTGTAACAATCGAAGTTAATGAAATATATACTGATGATGGCGCAACTGCTTTAGATAATTATGATGGAGATATCACAACTTCAATTAGCGTTGTAAATCCAGTTGATACTGCTACTGTTGGCGAGTATACAGTAACCTATAACGTAAGTGATGCAGCTGGTAATACCGCAGTGCAACTTACAAGAACAGTTAATGTTGTAGATACTACTGTTCCTGTCATTACTCTAGAAGGTGATGCTATTGTAACAATCGAAGTTGATGCAATATATACTGATGATGGCGCAACTGCTTTAGATAATTATGATGGAGATATCACAACTTCTATTAGTGTTGTAAATCCAGTTGATACTGCTATTGTTGGCGAGTATACAGTAACCTATGATGTAAGTGATGCAGCTGGTAATGCCGCAGTGCAAGTTACAAGAACAGTTAATGTGGTGGAAACATTAGGGCTTGATTCTACGGTTTTAAATAAAGTGAGTGTTTATCCAAATCCAACAGCTTCTAAATGGACAATTGAGTCTTCAAGAATAATTAAGACTCTAACACTTTTTAATCTATTAGGGCAAAAAGTATTAGAACAAACGGCTTATGAGATGAAAGTCACTATTGACGCCAGTGACTTGAAAACAGGTGTTTACATGCTAAACATTAATAACACAACAATGAAAAGAGTGATCAAAAAATAGGTATTAATCTAGTTTTAAATTTTAAAGGCTGTTTGAAAAGACAGTCTTTTTTATGTTTTATTTTAAAGTAGAATGCAGTCCTTATTACAACTTAAAGTTACTAAACACAAAAAAGCCACGCATTTAGTGGCTTTTTTAATTAGAATCAATTATTTATTTTTATAAAAATGGATAACGATAATATGCTCTGAATAAGATAATGAGTAGTGTTCATGATAAATTACAAGCCCAGTTGTTGAGGTTGGTAAATAATTGAAGTTTTGGGACAGACCTAAAAGAGGTGAGATTAATATAAAGGGACTCAATAATAACTTTATATAACTCGACATACTAATTAGATTGTGATTGACTAAAATAATATATTTATAATTAATTTAAAAAATAGGAAAGAATATTTCTAAAAAAACTTAAAGTAATCGATCAAAGAACTGAACCCTATCCTCCTCCCCTTCTAAGTTTATCTATTTTTTTGGATTAAAATAAAAAGAGGTGAAGCCCTAGTGAAGTCTCTAAGTCTTCTTCTTTAGTTTGAGCAAATTCTATAGTATCTACACAGAAACCTTTACCTCCTTCTCCATCAGTTACAGCTAGTTCAATACCATAAGCATAGCACTCACCCTCTGTATCCTGATGTTCATCTAAACAGACTCTATATCTTTCATTATTAAATTCTGAAATCATAATATATTATTTTGTATTAAATATTTGCTGTAGGGCTTTTTTGAAGAAAACCCATACATCTTGTGGCATATTATACTTCTCATCAAGTCTAGTTTTATTGTCAAGATTATTTATTGAATAAATGCATTCTTTCTTTTCATTTAAGACAAAAACCGACATGTTTTTATATAGTTCTAAATTCACTGGCAGGCCACCTTTGAAATTTGTTTTGTCATTTGTATCAAGAGACAGAATATATATTTCTTTATTACCGCGAACCTCTGGTGGAAATTGAAAAGTTTGATATCCCAAACTGTTCATACAACCAAAGGAGTTTCCTTTGATTTTAACAGTGAAATCATCAATACCGGTTAGATCAAGTTCAGATAGATTCCAATCAGTAGACACTTTTTCTGGTATTTCAACCAATGCAACTATCCTTAAATTACCATCAGTCACAGGTTCAGTATTGTCAGATTCTTTGAAGTCAACATTAAGCTCAATGCCAGTGTCTGTTCCAAAGTTATTTGCATCATAGACATAGGCTTTTTTTCGTGTGTTTAATAGTCCTTTGTGAATTAATAATTTTAATTCTTCAGCAGACATATTCTTAAAAGATTCTTTCGAGATATCCACCATAGAAATACGGATTTGTGTTAGGCCATTTAGTATTGTCATAATGTTTTATTTTAAAAGTTTTTTTATTTTGTATTTATATAAATATATCAGTCATTTCACTTATTGTATTTGTTAACGATTCTTCTATGAAAAATTTTAGTTTAAAAGTATATTTTATTATAAGTGAATTGTGTTGTTTTTCCATTCCAGTCCTCGTAATAAAAGGGTTCTTTATCTTTCCAAATTTTCTCATCATAAAACTTCATCGAAAAGGCTTCACCTATTTTCACACTGTGCGTGTGAAAAAGAAAAGAGTCAATAGTATATAAGTTAACCTTCAGAGTTGGATAACCATCAATTTGACCAGCAGAACCAACTTTAATGATTTTAAGCCCTTTACTAATTATTTTATAATAATCAACTTTTAATTCTTTAAGCGCATAATGATTAACCTCAACAGTAAACATTCTTTTAATTTTTGTAGACTAAAGTCAAGTGGAAAATTTGGCTGGTAACCCTCTCCTTTTGAAAGTGGAATTAGACATTGACGGACTCCTATACTTTTCATTTCTTTCATCTTTTTATGTAATTTTTAAATTATGACTTATACCAACCCTCTATTGTTGTAAGCCATCGAATTATTTGAATCAATATTAATTGAATAAGAAAATAAATCTATAGCACTAATGTAATTACCATTTATTGCATCAGAAACACCCCTACCATAATCAGGTTTAACCAATGATTGTGAATAGGATTTAAATGTAACTAATACTAATAAAGTGAAAATTAAGAATATTTTTTTTAATATTATTATATTTTACTTAGTGCACCTAACCAAGTTCACGGTATAATTGTGTAAAGTAACAATTTTTCAAATGTAAGAAATATTAATTTAACCTATTTAGGTATATAAGTCATTTAATTTAAGTGATTTACAAGGTTTACATTTAAAGGATAGAAAGAATAGTTTGAGACAATCAAAAAAGAACAGTCACTTATGTAAAACTTGTGAAAATTATATAATTAAATAGATAATTAATGTTTACAATAAAACAGCAAGAGCAGGAAATATAAGAAGCAAGAGAGGTAAAAGTGGAACAGAATTATCACCTGTAAAAAGTAGGTGAAACATTTTTTTGACTAGGTGAAACAATAGTGAAACAAAAAGGTGAAAACAAATGACTATAAACGGACTTAAAAAAAACAAAAAACCCTGCGTTTCAGAGAGAAACGCAGGGAATTAAAATAAATCAAAATTATATTTGTGATCGCACTAGGATTCGAACCTAGGACCGCCTCCTTAGAAGGGAGGTGCTCTATCCAGCTGAGCTATGCGACCTCTTTGTCGGGGTGGCAGGATTCGAACCTGCGGCCTCCACGTCCCAAACGTGGCGCGATAACCGGGCTACGCTACACCCCGAAATGATTATCTATATATTCTCAAAAAAAATTAAGAACACCATAAAAATAAACAACAGACATTTAGATAAATTATAACGTGCCTAAACAGCAAGAAAACACTTTAGTCGGGGTGGCAGGATTCGAACCTGCGGCCTCCACGTCCCAAACGTGGCGCGATAACCGGGCTACGCTACACCCCGAAGTGATTATCTATTGTTAATTTTATTATTGCGGAGAGACAGGGACTCGAACCCTGGCGACAGTTACCCGTCGACAGATTAGCAATCTGCTCCATTACCACTCTGGCACCTCTCCTATTAAATGAACTTACGCAAATAAAATTGCGGTTGCAAATGTAACTTTTCATTATCTAGAACGCAAACTATTTTTTTACTTTTTTTAAAGCTTTTATAACTTAGTCTGGATATTCTATACGTAAGTGATAAATATTAGCCAATTTATGCTTTAAAACTTTCTTTATAGATTCAATCTCTTTAAATGTAATATTTGCGTTTAAAAACTGTTTCGATTCCATCTGTTTGGATATAATAGCCTCTACAAAGCTATTAATTTTGGTGGATGTAGGATTTTTTAAACTCTTTGAGGCTGCTTCAACACTATCACACATCATTAATATTGCCGTCTCTTTACTAAAGGGATTAGGACCTTTATAGGTAAAATCAGCGGCATCAAATTCTTGATTAGACTCAATCTGTTTATTGTGAAAATAATACACCACACTTGTGCCATGGTGTGTTCTGATAAAATCAATAACTCGATCTGGTAAATTATTTTTCTTTGCAAGCTCTATACCCTCAATAACATGGTTGATGATGAGTTGTGCACTTTCTTTTGGAGATAACTCATCGTGCGGATTTATTCCTGTAGATTGATTTTCAGTAAAGTAAGTTGGATTTTTCATTTTACCAATATCATGATACAGCGCTCCTACTCTGACTAGCATCGTGTTCGCTCCAATTTCATTGGCGGCGGCTTCTGCTAGATTGGCTACATTTAGAGAATGGTGAAACGTGCCAGGCGCTTTATCTGATAACTCTTTCAAAAGTTTAGAATTGGTATCTGACAACTCTAGTAAGGACACATCCGAAACGAGTCCAAACAGTTTTTCATATACATAGATTAGGGGCTGCACGAACAGTGTTGCTAAACCACACAATACAAATAACAAAAAGGTTTCCCATCTTAAACTATCAATACTTCCTTCATGGATTACAAAAAATGCAAAATAAGAGAGTATATAAATTAAAGTAATTTGCCCTACAGAAATGAATAAATTGGCGCGCTTATACAATTCAGAAACCGTAAGTATGGTTACAATTCCAGCGATAATTTGCAAAAACATATATTCGTAATTATTAGCCACGACAAACCCTAACAATAAGACGGTAATCACATGAGTAAATAACCCTAAACGGGCATCAAAAAAAGCTTTCAAAATTAAAGGTAAAATACAAAGCGGTACAATATAAATGTAGGACGAATTATAGTTGACAACCAAAGTGGTTAAAAATACCATCAGTACAATATTAAAAAATATAAAAGTAACTTTGGTATTGTTTGAAAACACTTCAATTCTATATTTTTTCATAAATAACAACAACATCAATAGAGCTAGTGACACCAAAACAGTATATGCTGTGACTACTAACGTATAATTAGAATCCGTCCAAACCTGAGATTCATATTCTGAAACCAATGACTTCAAAACGGCGTATTTATCGCCTTGAACCACTTCGCCTTTGGAAATTATTAAGGTTTGCTTATCAACGCGACCTCTTACTAACTTCATTTGACTCAAGCGCTCCTCAAGCGAAATCTGTGTTATCGATTTATTTAATTGCGAATTGGGTTTTACTAGATCAAAAAATAGCGCTAAGTAGCGTTGCCTGTAGGCATCTAATCCTAAAGTAGTTACATTGAATTCTACAAAAGATTTTAAATCCGTTTGAAGAAAAAAGCTATCAAAGCGTTTGACACCACTTTGGGTCTTATTCACTAAAATAGAAATTTGCTGACTTGGAGAATAATCATATTTATTTTGCAGCACACCACTTTGATAGATCTGATCTAAAAGCATAACTCCTTTTTGGTATAAATCTATCTTAGTTTGATCTTTTGGTAACTCAAAAAATAAACGCTCAAACACAGTTGAATATTCATTTTTAACCGCAACAACTACAGCAGTATCAACATCGAAAAAAATAGGAGATTGAAGTTTAATCTGTTGTTTTTCGGAGTCAATTTCCTCAGTGGTTTTTTTGATCGCAAAATCAAAAGGTGCATATAAATTTTCGGATTGCCACGGTTTACCTTTTTCAAAACTATATCTAAAAGTTCCACTTTTGGGAAACAAATAGACGATCACAAAAGTGGTGATCACGAAAAGAAAAACCTTATAAATCAAGGAATGGTTTTTATGAAAAAGGTTTATTATATCCTTCATGAGTTTTTATGTATTGGTTTTAAAATATCTAATTAATGACCTAAAAACAATCTATTACATAACAGATTTAATTAGTCTTTATTCGTGACAATAACCAAAAGTAATAAAAAGAAGTACATTTTCTCTCTATATTAAGATAATCCTACTTTATATATCCTAAATTTTAGTTATTTTCGCATGAACCCCACTAAATTCTAAACTATGAGTAAAGACGTTGTAATTGTATCCGCAGCACGAACCCCAATAGGGCGTTTTTTAGGCGGGTTATCTTCAGTTTCTGCACCAAAATTAGGAGGGATCGCTATTGATGGTGCCCTTAAAAAAATAAATTTAAACCCTGCACTCATCGATGAAGTACTGATGGGTAATGTGGTTCAAGCTGGTACTGGACAAGCTCCGGCAAGGCAGGCTGCTATTAATGCTGGTATTCCGGATTCTGTGCCATGTACAACAGTCAATAAAGTATGTGCATCTGGGATGAAAACGATCATGCAAGCTGCTCAATCCATTGCTTTGGGTGATGCTGATATAATTGTAGCCGGTGGCATGGAAAATATGAGTTCAATTCCGCACTATCATCAGGCGCGATCGGGTCAAAAATTTGGTCCAATTTCTTTAGAAGATGGACTTCAAAAAGATGGTTTAGTAGATGCCTATGCCAATCAAGCCATGGGTGTTTTTGCAGATAGTTGTGCTTCAAAATATGACTTTACAAGAGAAGAACAAGATGCTTTTGCAGTACAATCCTACAAACGTTCTACGGAGGCATGGCAAACAGGAAAATTTGATTCGGAAGTTGTTCCAGTAACAGTACCGCAACGACGTGGCGAACCCATCATAATAGACAAAGACGAGGAATATGTTAACGTGAACTTGGATAAAATTCCAGGCTTACGCCCTGCTTTTACAAAAGATGGTACTGTAACAGCCGCGAACGCATCTACCATAAATGATGGTGCAGCAGCAGTAGTTCTTATGAGTAGAGACAAAGCTGATGAATTAGGACTACACCCTTTAGCAACCATAAAAGGGTATGCAGATGCTGCAAGAGAACCAGAATGGTTCACTGTTGCGCCTTCAAAAGCCCTTCCAAAAGCCTTAGCAAAAGCAAATATAGATATATCGGCGGTAGATTTTTTTGAACTAAATGAAGCGTTTTCAGTAGTAGGCTTGGTAAATATTAAACTTCTAGAGTTAGATGATTCAACTGTAAATGTCAATGGTGGCGCCGTGTCTTTAGGTCATCCCCTAGGTTGTTCTGGTGCGCGAATTGTAGTAACTTTACTGAGTGTACTCGAACAAAATAATGGGAAAATTGGGGCTGCAGCAATTTGTAATGGTGGAGGCGGTGCTTCGGCATTAATTTTAGAACGAAATCCATAGAAAATGCAATACGGCCTGTGCGACCTAAGCGTTGTCGCTTTAAGATCTGAAGCTTCTGACACTAGTGAATTAATTTCACAAGTCCTCTATGGCGACCATTTTAAAGTCTTGGAGCACCGCAAATCATGGAGTCGTATCCGTTTGGGATTTGATAAATATGAAGGATGGATCGATAACAAGCAGTTTCAATTTATCGAAGAATTAGAGTACAAAGCTCTTCACAAATCGGAGCCGTTAATGGCTATGGATTTAGTGGATTTTATTACCACTCAAGAACAACATTTACACCCTATTTTATTAGGCTCTACGCTTAATGGCTTATCCTATTTAGAGCATACATTTGAAGGTACATCAGGAATTGGACAAAACGACAAATCAAAACTTGTTGAGACTGCGCTTTTATACCTCAACACGCCGTATTTATGGGGAGGCAAAACACCGTTTGGAATTGACTGCTCGGGATTTGTACAGATGGTATATAAACTCAATGGCTTCAGTATTCTACGAGATGCCTCTCAACAAGCTTCACAAGGCGATGCTCTTAGTTTTATCGAAGAAAGTGAACCTGGTGATTTGGCGTTTTTTGATAATAATGAAGGGGATATAATTCATGTAGGTATTATTATGGAGAACCATCAAATCATTCATGCGCATGGGAAAGTTCGGATAGATCTCTTAGACCAAAGTGGTATATATAATGTGGACACCAAAACACACTCTCATAAGTTGAGAGTCATCAAAAAAATAATTTCCTAAAAAAAAAGCCATTCAAAATTTGAATGGCTTTTTCTGTATTTTTAGCGCTTTACTCTTGAGATTTCAAGGATTCTGCTAGCGCTTTAAGTTCTTTATATTTTTCAGAATCACCAACAGCACTATAAATATTGGCCAAGGTTTCTGCTGCTTGAAAGTTTGTAGGATCAAATTTCATCGCATTTTCTAAATGTGGTATCGCATCTAAATACAGCTGGTTACGTTTTTCTTTTAATTTATCATATTTTCGATCATCCGCTGCAGAAGATCCTAAGGCATTCATCTCATCTAGAATTGACTCCTCTTGTCCCAAAATTAGAGCCGCTAAATTTACATAAGCATTAGTGTAGTTTGGCTTTAGCTCAATGGCTTTTAAATAATATTTTTTAGAGTTCTCAAAGTCTTCAATTTCTGAAGAAATTACACCTAGATTATATTGTAATTCAGGATTATTTGGATCTTTCTGGATAGCTATTTCTAACAATTCTTTAAACTTCATAGTGTTACCCATGGTATAATAGACATTCGCTTCCGTTAAAAGTAAATTAATATTTTCGGGATCATTTTTTCTGGCAACAGCCATAGCTTCTAAAGCCTTTTCATTTTCGCCATTCTGGACATAAATAAGGGCCATATTTTTAATAATTTCAGGAAATTTAGAGGCACTTTTTTCATCCCTAGGGTTAACATGAGATTTTGATTTTACAGAGAGATCTCTGAGGACTTTACTCGAAAATAGCTCCTCGCCTTGTGTGTCTTTGTTTGTCGCATAGAAATTATCTTCAATTCCTGTAAAATTTAAAGCTCTCA
>Ga0206128_1001065_pt1 | contig 29015 bp, 12 predicted proteins | sample Helgoland_Spring_7_FD_148601 | JGI IMG/M metagenome (GOLD analysis project Ga0206128, IMG submission 148601) | Pelagic subsurface seawater microbial communities from Kabeltonne, Helgoland, North Sea - Helgoland_Spring_Bloom_20160426_1 | ecosystem: Environmental > Aquatic > Marine > Epipelagic ... | reverse complement strand
GTTCCATCTGTAGTATTATCAATCTTTTCTCCATTGCCAAACGTCAAATCATTCCCTGTGACAGTTAAATCACCGCCTACAGTGGCATTCCCACCCGTGGTAACAATACCAGAGAAAGTGGTGGTTGCTTCGGTAATGGTAAGAAGGTCAGCACTAGTATTTACAACCGTTGCTCCATTGCCAAACGTCAAATCATTTCCTGTAACAGTTAAATCACCGCCTACAGTGGCATGACCACTTATTGCTGTCGTGGTGGCAGTTATAGCTAATGTTCCATCTGTAGTATTATCAATCTTTTCTCCATTGCCAAACGTCAAATCATTCCCTGTGACAGTTAAATCACCGCCTACAGTGGCATTCCCACCCGTGGTAACAATACCAGAGAAAGCGGTGGTTGCTTCGGTAATGGTAAGAAGGTCAGCACTAGTATTCACAACCGTTGCTCCATTACCAAACGTTAAATCATTCCCTGTAACAGTTAAATCCCCTCCTACGGTGGCATGACCACTTATTGCTGTTGTGTCGGCAGTTATAGCAAGTGTTCCATCTGTAGTATTATCAATCTTTTCACCATTTCCAAACGTCAAATCATTCCCTGTGACAGTTAAATCACCACCTACAGTGGCATTCCCACCCGTGGTAACAATACCAGAGAAAGAGGTAGTTGCTTCGGTAATGGTGAGAAGGGCATCACTAGTATTCACAACCGTCGCTCCATTGCCAAACGTCAAATCATTCCCTGTGACAGTTAAATCACCACCTACAGTGGCATTCCCACCCGTGGTAACAATACCAGAGAAAGCCGTGGTTGCTTCCGTAATGGTGAGAAGGTCAGCACTAGTATTCACAACCGTCGCTCCATTATCCATAGTGACACTACCTAATTTACCAGACATAGTAATGGAATCAGCAGCAGCATCCCCTAGAGTGACATTACCGTTAAATGTTGTATTTCCAATCACAGATAAATTACCACCTACAGTGGCATGACCACTTATTGCAGTGGTGTCGGCAGTTATAGCAAGTGTTCCATCTGTAGTATTATCAATCTTTTCACCATTTCCAAACGTCAAATCATTCCCTGTGACAGTTAAATCACCACCCACAGTGGCATTCCCACCCGTGGTAACAATACCAGAGAAAGCGGTAGTTGCTTCGGTAATGGTGAGAAGGGCATCACTAGTATTCACAACCGTCGCTCCATTGCCAAACGTCAAATCATTCCCTGTGACAGTTAAATCACCACCTACAGTGGCATTCCCACCCGTGGTAACAATACCAGAGAAAGCGGTGGTTGCTTCCGTAATGGTGAGAAGGTCAGCACTGGTATTCACAACCGTCGCTCCATTTCCAAACGTCAAATCATTCCCTGTGACAGTTAAATCACCACCTACAGTGGCATTCCCACCTGTGGTAATAATACCAGAGAAAGCCGTGGTTGCTTCCGTAATGGTGAGAAGGTCAGCACTAGTATTCACAACCGTCGCTCCATTACCAAACGTCAAATCATTCCCTGTGACAGTTAAATCACCACCCACAGTGGCATTCCCACCTGTGGTAACAATACCAGAGAAAGCGGTTGTTGCTTCAGTAATGGTAAGAAGAGCATTACTGGTATTCGCAATTGTCGCTCCATTATCCATAGTGACACTACCTAATTTACCAGACATAGTAATGGAATCAGCAGAAGCATCCCCTAGAGTGACATTACCGTTAAATGTTGTATTTCCAGTCACAGATAAATTACCACCTACAGTGGCATGACCACTTATTGCAGTGGTGTCGGCAGTTACAGCTATTGTTCCATCTGTAGTATTATCAATCTTTTCTCCATTACCAAATGTCAAATCATTCCCTGTGACAGTTAAATCGCCACCTACAGTGGCATTCCCACCTGTGGTAACAATACCAGAGAAAGTGGTGGTTGCTTCGGTAATGGTAAGAAGAGCATCACTGGTATTCACAATCGTCGCTCCATTGCCAAACGTCAAATCATTCCCTGTGACAGTTAAATCCCCTCCTACAGTGGCATGACCACTTATTGCTGTTGTGTCGGCAGTTATAGCAAGTGTTCCATCTGTAGTATTATCAATCTTTTCACCATTTCCAAACGTCAAATCATTCCCTGAGACAGTTAAATCACCACTTAATGACCCCGTCGCAGCAGTTATAGCAAGTGTTCCATCTGTAGTATTATCAATCTTTTCACCATTGCCAAACGTCAAATCATTCCCTGAGACAGTTAAATCCCCTACAATATTTGTAATACCATTACCATTTGGTTCAAGGACTATATTTCCGTTTGTATTTGTTGAAGAAATAGTATTTCCATCGAATTGAAGATTATCTACCTTTAAATCAGTACATACAGAATTTGTTCCGATTGTGACACCATCAATAGAACCACCGTTAATATCAGGAGATGTTAATGTTTTATTTGTTAAAGTTTGTGAACCTGTTAATGTTGTCACTGTATTATCTATAGAATACGTTACAGTATTACTTGCTATAGATGTATTAATACCTGTTCCACCGGTAAATTGTAAAGTATCTGAACCTAGAGAAATCGTATCATTCCCTGCATCCGAAGAAATACTGAGATCTGTAGAAATTGTAGATGTTGATGCAGCTGTAATTCTCCCCTTTGTATCAACTGTTATTACTGGTATAGCGGTTGAGGAACCATACGAATTAGCAGTAACTGCTGTGTTATCAAGACTAAATGTGACTTCTTGATCTGTAATAGTTGTAGTAATTCCTCCAGAAGTTCCGGATAATTTTAGATTTTGATTGACTAGAGAAACAGTTGTTGATCCACTATTATCACCAGTGATATCTAAATCTGTAGAAATTGTAGAGGTTGATGCTGCTGTAATTCTCCCCTTTGTATCAACTGTTATTACTGGTATAGCGGTTGCGGATCCATATGATTGAGCAGTCAAACCACTTACTGTCGCCAACATATTTTGGGAAACAGTTCCAGTATCACCTGTTGATACGAGTAATGAGTTAGTAGCAGCAATTGGTAATATTAATACGTTGGATGTTGAATGGGATCCAGAAGATGCTTCTAATCTAGTATAGTTTGTTCCATTATTACTAGGTTCATAAAAATCTACAAAACCAGCTTGGTTACTACCAGCACCTGTTCCAGTTTCTATTCCGGTATTTGCTGATACAGTAGTTGCGGTAACTGCTGCTGGTGTTGTTCCTCCAATAACACCATCTAGAGAACCAATGAATCTAGTATTCGCGGTAACCGTTGTCCCTGTAACTGCTGCAGGAGATGATCCACCAACAATACCGTCAAGGTTTCCTTCTATATTAGAAACAAGTGTTCCAGTTAAATATGAAGCATGTGTTGTATCAACAGTTGTTGTTGGTTCATTCTTTAAATCCTTAAATAACTTCCATTTACCCGAATCACTTGCATCCCTAAAAATACCGGAATACTTATCTGTCCCAGATGTATCATATAACCCATATAATCCAATATCAATAGCATCACTTGAATTATTATTTTTAGCGAGTTTAATTAATGGATCCTCTACAATAAGGTTTGTTGTATCTATTGTTGACGAACTCCCGTTAATTGTGATATTACCGGAAACAATAAGGTCATTAAATGTAACATTAGCATTTGTAGCGACACTTTGACCAATCGCAACAGAACCATTTGTTATTGTTACACCTGTTCCGCCAGAAAAGTGTGCTCTTGTTTCAGAGGCACTTGGTCCAGTATAAGTGATAACACCCGATGTACTATTGTATGCTAAAGAACCATCTCCACCAGATTCAGTAACTGAAATAGACCCCCTTGCTCTTGCTGTTGTATGGTAAAGATTACTACCTTCTGATAAATGACCACTATCATTATTACTTAAATCAAGTTTTGCCCCACCTTTTGAGGAACTAGTTTTATTAAATGTTTCTGCTTTAAAACCACCTGTTGAAGAGTCTTTTGTTAGTAATACTTTATTATTACCTGACCCTATTTCTACTTCATCTACAATTAATTTTTTAAGTGTTGTTGTCCCTCCAGAAAACACAGATATATTTCCGTCAGTATCAGCTTTTAGATCAGAATCTCCTAATTTAATAGTATCACCTGCTAAAAATAATGTTCTAAATTTATTTGTAGCCGACCCTAAATCATATGTTTCGTCAGACGTAGGTATTATATGTCCACCAACTTGACCTAATAATTGACCAATTTCCGAAGAAGTCTGGTCTCCAGTTGCCGCAATTTCAATATTATTTAATTTCGTCCTTTCGGCGTTTGTTATAATTTGACCAGAACCAGAATCGGTTACATCATTCAATTCTGTAACATTATGGGAATTGGTAATTAATGTTCCAGAGATATCCGGAACAGTTATTGTTCTATCTGACGTAGGGTCTTGTATAGATATAGTTGTTTCATGATTATCACTAGTAGACCCTTCAAAAACTATCGCATTTTGATTATTAATAGTAACATTCGTAAATGTCCCTTGAGAAGGTGTTTGATCCCCAATAACTGTATTATCAATATTTCCTCCATTAATTTCAGTCGTCGTGAGAACTGAATCTCCAATAGTTATTTTTCCAGTTGAATCGGCGATGGTTGCTGCCGAAGTTCCATCTTTCGCTTTGAGGTTTGTCAGTTCAATATTCGTGGTGTCAACAGTGGTAGCATTGACATTTGTGATATCACCGGTTGTAGATGTGAGAGTTGTAATAGTCGTTGCCGCAATAGTTCCTCCTTCAACCTTATCACCACTAATTTGGTCGTCTGCGAGTGTAAGAGTGCCTGATGAAACATCAATTGTTTTACCCGACCCAACCGTTATATCGCTGGTGGCAATTGTGGTACCGTCAATCGTTCCTCCGTTAATATCGGTGGTTGTGAGAATAGAATCGCCAATAGTTATTTTGCCAGTTGAATCAGAGATGGTTGCTGCCGAAGTTCCATCTTTCGCTTTGAGATTGGTAACCTCTAAATTTTCAGTATCTGTGGTTGTTGCGTTAACATTTGTGATATCTCCAGTAGTTGATGTGAGAGTTGTAATCGTAGTTGCCGAAATAGTCCCTCCTTCAACTTTATCACCACTGATTTGGTCGTCTGAGAGTGTAAGGGTTCCTGCCGAAACATTGAGTGTTTTACCTGACCCAACAGTTATATCGCTTGTGGCAATTTTGTGGCACCGTCAATGGTTCCTCCATTAATTTCAGTTGTTGTGAGAACTGAATCACCAATTGTTATTTTACCGGATGAATCTTCTATAGTTGCTGCCGAAGTTCCATCTCTCGCTTTAATGTTTGACAGTTCAATATTAGCGGTGTCAATCGTAGTAGCATTGACATTTGTGATATCTCCTGTAGTTGATGTGAGAGTTGTAATCGTAGTTGCCGAAATAGTCCCTCCTTCAACTTTATCACCACTGATTTGATCGTCTGCGAGTGTAAGAGTTCCTGCCGAAACATTGAGTGTTTTACCTGACCCAACAGTTATATTGCTTGTTGCGATTGTAGCACCGTTAATCGTTCCTCCATTAATTTCAGGTGTTGTTAGTGTTTTATTAGTGAGTGTTTGTGAACCAACTAAAGTAGTAACACTGTTATCAATTGTAAGAGTATTCCCTGATTTACTTATACCATTACCAGGTATTATTTGTCCAGAACCAGAAAATTGTGAAAATTCTAAAGGAGAGTTTTCAATATCTATTGTATCTGTTGTTACAACAAAACCGGAATCAACATTTATATTTCCCTTTTCTACAAACGAAAAAGATCCAGATGTTACAGTTGTATTATTATTAAAATCTGTTGACCTTGACCATGTCCCGCTATCACTATATATATATATACCATTCTCAGAAGGACTTATTTGATCTTTAACAAGTATTCTGTTTCCATTTGAAAGTGTAATTCCATCTATAGTAGTTGTCGTGTTATTAAGTGATATATTTTCTGTAGTTGCTACAACACATGAACCTTTTACGTCAAGACCAGATGCAACTGAATCAATATAATATTTAATTGCTGATTGTGTTGATATTACTGTTCCGCTATCATTGAGTGAGTTATTATTGGATAAAGTTATTTCACTAACACTAGAAGAATTCTCAGTAGTATTTCCTAGAACTTTCATAGATGATATATTAGTTATCTTTCCTAGTGGTAAAGTGTCAGTTGTTATTTTTGATCCACTTATTTGACCTTCTGCTAAAGTTAATGTAGAGTTTTGAACATCAATTGTATCCTCACTTGAGAGGACAATGTTACTGTTATTAATTGTTTTATTTGTTAATGTTTGTGTTCCTATTAGTGTAGTTACCGTGTCATCTATAGAATATGTTACAGTATCGCTTGCTATAGATGTATTAATACCTGTTCCACCCGTAAATTGTAAAGTGTCCGACCCTAAAGAAATAGTATCCGTTCCCGAATCGGAAGATATATTCAGAAAAGTTGATATATTCGAAGTTGACGCTGAAGTTATGCGACCTTTTTCATCAATACTTAAAATTGGTATAGAAGTAGAGGAACCATAATTACCACCTGTAACTCCTGTTGATGATAACATTTGGGAAGATACTGTTTCAGTTTCTCCAGTAGATATCAAATTACCAGTCGCACCGGGTAAAGTTATAGTTACATCATCAGATAAATCTTTCCCCTGTAGTTTAATCTTATTCTCCCCGTTATTTGAATTTTCATAGAACTCTACAAATCCAGGACCATTTGAATCATTTTTAACTTTTACTCCACCTGATCCATCAATTATGATTCCACCATTTGTAAATGTCCCATCAATTGTTATATTTCTTAAACCAGTGATGTCTTTATTCGCATCAACCGAGAGAATATCCCCGGCTGTAGCTGTTCCAAGGGTTGTTCCTGAAAGAAGATTAAGTTCTTCTGGTGTGGCGGTGATAGTTGTTGTGGATGGTGTAGAAAACGGTATAAGTGTCCCAGAACTATCCGCAAGATTGATAGTTCTATCTGCCGTAGGGTCAACCACACTGAGGGTTGTTTCAAAATCATCCGCGGTTGTCCCTTCAAATGTGAAAGAATTAACATTGACTGAGTTAACACCTGTTAAATCTCCATCAATTATTGTTAAAGAACCATTGGTGAATGTTCCATCAATACTAAGATTGCGGATACCTGTTATATCTCTATTAGCATCTAGAGAAAGGATATCATTTGCTGAAGCAGAGCCTAGAGTTGTCCCTGAAAGAAGATTAATTTCTTCGGGGGTTGCTGAGATAGTTGTTGTTGAAGGATTGGAAAATGGGATAAGTGTTCCATCGGCATTTGCTAAATTAATGTTTCTTTCCTGTGTCGGGTCTATTGCATTTAAATTAGTTCTAATAGAGTTTTGAGTAATTCCTTCTATTTTAAGACCACCTGTTAATAATAGATTTACAAATTGCGGACTTGTATTTTCTCCGATATTTTGTGGAGGTCCATCTGAAACCCAGTCTATAAAACGCGCCGGAAAAATACTATCTACATAGTATTTACTTGCGGCATCTGTTTCTTCTGTAGGGATAGCAATATCTTCTACTCTGTTATCACCCATTGATATGTTGAAACCATTTTCAATCGTTAATCCTTTCATAGAACCTGCACCACCTGGAAAAGTATCTTCTATTGACCCGGATACTACCTGTAAAGTATTGAAAACGGCATCTCTAAGACATCCATCTTCCGACATATTATTTATCTTTAGTATTAATAATAAAATAAAAATTTATTTTTAAACTTTAAAAATAATCGTTTTAATTTAATAAAATAAAATAATAGATACTATTATATTAGTATAATGGGAGGAGGAATAATGCAATTAACCGCGAGTGGTATACAGGATAATTATATAACAGGTAATCCTCAAATAACATTCTTTAAAAGTGTATATAGAAGGCATACAAATTTTGCTATTGAAACCATACAACAAATAATTGATGGTGATTTAGGCACTGAAAATACAACTACAAATTCTACTGTAAAATTATCAAAAACAGCTGATCTTGTTAATGGTATTTATATAGTATGTCCTCAACATGTCAATGGTATAAATGGTAATGAATTAATTAACGACGTTGAAATAATTATTGGTGGTAGTCTTATAGATAGACATTCAAATGAATGGATGAAGGTTTGGAATGAATTAACTGTTAACAATAATAACAGAGATGGTTATAAATACATGACAGGGGGTTTTAATAATTCTAACAAAACAGTAAACGACCAATCAATGATTATAATACCATTAAATTTTTGGTTTTGTAGACATATTGGTTTATCTTTACCCCTTATATCAATTCAATATCATGATATAATTTTAAAGATAGAGTGGGGTAAAAATTCCGATATAAATCGCGATGGTTCTACATCAGTTACTTCATTATGTGAAGTATGGTGTGATAATATATTCTTAGATTCTGAAGAACGGAAAAGGTTTGGTGAAAATGAACATGAATATTTAATAGAACAGGTTCAAATAATAGATACTATTAATCAAAGTCCTTCTTCAAAATTCAAATTAAATTCTTTTAATCATCCTTTAAAAGAAATAATCTGGACTGAAAATGATACCGGGGCAAATAAAATAACTAGTGAAAAAATAAACATAACAATTAATGGAATAGAACGTTTATCAGAACAATATAAAGAATATTATACATTAAAACAACCATACTTACACCATACAAATATACCATCATATAATATAAAAGAACACGAAGACCCTATATTTTTAGAAACCCCTATATCTTCAACTATTTCTAAGCATACAACGCTTACAAGTACTCTAAATGCAAATGGAACAAATATTCAATTAGGTTATAATACGGTTAAATATCATGTTGAAACAACACTAGATACCATTGGTATGAAAGTTGGGGATATAATATCTTTGGGGATAAATGTTAGTCCTTATATAACAAAACTGGTAACAATTACTTCTGTAAATACATCAACCAAGGTAATAGGTTTTTCACCTAATATAGAAGAAGCTCCTGGCGATAATACAGATGTAAAGGTAAATATTATCGCAAGAAGAAATTATTCAAAATCAAGTTATAGTAAGTTTAGTAAGAATATATATGTCTATTCTTTTTGTTTAAATCCTGAAGAACATCAACCAAGTGGTTCATGTAACTTTTCACGTTTTGATGATTGTAAATTATGCTTTACATCAAATGTTAGTATTGATAAAGTATTTGCTACAAATTACAATATATTGCGGATTAGTAATGGATTGACAAACTTACGTTTCTCAAATTAGATTAAAATATCTTTCTTATAAAAATGAATCATGAAGAAATGTTGCAGATGAAGTTTGAACAAAGTATTAATATATTAATCATGTATAAACAAGAAAATCCTAAAAAAGATGTATATATATCAGAAAAAGATCTTAAAAAGGCAATTGATTGGTATAAAAATAAAATATTAAAAAATATAAAACAATAATAATAATGTCACAAGATTTATCATATATAAAGGGTGAATTAGAAAATTGCGAGGAAATAGAAGATATTTTTGAATTAAAAAAGGGAGACATAATTAAGTATATCACATTAGATAAAGGATCTGAATTTTTTTATGATGGTGGAAAATATATTCATATGATTGACAATGCTGTTTGTATTCAATGTGGGAATAAAACAGAAAATGTAACAATCTCTTATTTTAATAAAGAAGGTGATCCCCTTTATAATTCTAGATTTTTCGTAGTAACTAAAGATTGTATAGATAAAAAGCAAATTATTGAATATGAAAAGATAATTAAAAATCAACAGAAAATAATTGAAATTTTAACTAAAAAAAATAAAGCATTAGAAAAACAAATCAAAAAAGGTATGTCCCAATAGAAAGAGGTAACTGAACACCCAAAATATGTAATAAATAATAATGTTCATAATATAAATAATTAAGAATAAATATTAAACACGCGTGTATCATGGTATAAATTATGTATGGATTATAACCGGAATAATGTATTATGAATAAACCCATAAGAACATTACAGATTATATCAAAGTTTCTGATATATTCCCACCCATATGTTTTAAGATATCTAGTAGTATGACATAATATTCCATTAATAATAACTATAGAACAAATAATACCCCTCTTTGTAGATAAATTAATCATTGGTAAAAAGAATAATAAACCCAAAGAATTAATCATAATTTTTTTTAAGTAGAAAATAAATTTCTTGTAAAACCCTACAATCTACCCGATTATAATAGATTATTTCTTTTATTTCTAAATACCTCTTAAGAGGTATTTTCTTAGTTTTTTTACATATTTCTTTAAATTTTATCATTGCATCTAAACCATTATCATTACTATCATCCCAGGTTGTTTCAATGAGACCATTATTATAAAGGGCCTTCCCAATTGATTTTAATCCAAATTGAAAAACACCCTGGACTATAATCGGTTCTAATCTGAAATGATCAAGAAGATCAACTAATATATATTCAGGAAATGATATAATAGGATAACTTTTGTGAATATATTCCATATATTTACATTCGGCATGGCCCCAATGGAATATATTGACACGACCATATTTATTATAAATACTCCATAATTTATCAGAAAATTGTTGAACAATTAATTCTTCATGATAAACATTATACTTTTGTATTGTGTAATCATAGAAGTTATCCTTGTAAAAGAATCCCAAAATAGCTAATATGGGATTATTATATTTTTCATCTTTTTTATTGAAAAAATCAACTTTTTCATCAATTGTGAGAAAACTTTCAACATCAAAAAAGATGTTACTAGTCTCTTTTTCCTGAAGTATTTCTCTTAAAGGAGTTGATACATTTTTCCTTGGATAGATTAATATATCGTCATTTTTATTCATATGTATCATTTGTTCCTGAATCGTTTTTTTCTTAGATTCTTTTAGTTCTGTGAGTAATTTTGGATCATCCCAACAGTATATATTTTTTTCATGTAAATTACATCTTTCATCATAGGTTATATTCCATACAAGTGTAATTTCTTTGATTTGATTTGCTATTTTTAATTTTTCATTTTCCCAGTCAGATTCTTTGTTATTCATATTTGGATATAATTCTTTATGTGAAAGTTTTTCTTTTATTTCTAAATTATTAAAATCTTTTCTTAGTAAACATATCCATTGATATGCTTTTCTAAATTTATGAATCATTTTTTCGTCGTATTTAACAAAAGATATAAATTCATCTTTGGGTAATTGTGTTTTTTTATAATAATATTCTTTTCCAATTATGAATGATTTGGGAGTATATCCAAGTAGTTTTTCAATACATTGAGAAAATCCATAAAGGACGCATTTTTTATATGGTAAAACACCTTCATTTAAACATTCTTTAAGATCATTTTTTAGATTCAATGTAGAGTAACTGAGATTAATCAAAATATATTTATTTTTTATTAAATGGAGGGGATAATTTTTAATTTTAGGAAAAATAGAAACAAAAAGATTGATATCTATTATTATATCACAATAAACAATCATATCTTCATAGATAAGGTTTGCTCCAAGAATTAATGGATGTTTTTCTTTTATCATTTCCTGCGTTTGTTCTACCGATGAATTAATAGGAATATTTTTGTTTGCTTTTTGTTTTAATATTTTTAAAAAATTGAGTTTATATTCTTCCCATTCTTTTAAAATAAAATCTTTATAAAATGTATTATTATCCCTCTTATAGTTATTATTTAATGATTCATTAATATTTAACCAATCTATAAGAGGGTCTTTTAATATATGATTTCTTAATAGAGATATACTAAAAGGAGTTGAGAAATAATCCATAAAAGGTAATTTAATTATTATAGAAAAAAATTATTGATTTTCTTTTTTAAGTTCTTCTATTTCTATACGAGTTTTAAGAAGTTTTTCTTTATTTCCTTTAACTCCGTCTTCACCCTTTTCAATCATCATCTCTAGTTTATCCTCTCTTTCAATTAATTCTTGAAGTCTTTTTTCATCATTACCATTGAGTTTTATCCATTTTTTATGAATTGATGATATATCATATAATTCTTGGATCGTTAAATGATCTTTCCCCGCGACTATTATGTTTGAAAGTATATAATCATTATCATAAAGGGTGTGATGTAATAAAGCTACTTTTGTATTTACATTAATATTTTCTGTCCCATAAAATTTTATATCCATTTCTTTACCTTTTGAGAAAGATATTAGTAAAACGCCAAAATCGTCTATTTTTTCTTCTTTTATCCTTTCTAATATTAATTCAATATCTGGTTTATTGATGCGTTGTTTATATTCTAATTTTTCACCAGGTCCCCTCCTCCAATATCCCATAATATCATCTATTGTATTAAATATTGTATGTTTATCACCATACCTTAGTATATTATATCTATTATAAGACCTTATAAAAGCATCTCTTTTTTCTTTTAAATTTATTTCATTTAATCCTGATAATTTATCTAATATAATGCGATGTATATCTTCAATATGTTTAATTTTCCTTTTAGGACCCTCAGTAACACCTTTTATTTCCCTTATTCCTTTAGCGTACTCATGGGGTTTTATATCTAATGCGACTAATGCTTTTTGAAGATTTAACCAATCACCGCCACCACCGTCAATATTAAATACGATTGAAGAATCTGGTCCAAATAATTTATTAATATAGTATGGTGTTGTTTTGAGTTTTGTTGTTTTAATATGGTTATTGTCTGAAAATAGAGGTTCTTTTCTTATATTTATAAAATTACTCTTTTTAATAAAAACATCCCGTAGATAATTATACATCATTTCTTTATCTCTAACATATTTTATGAAAACTTCTGAATTTGGTGTCTTTTTTTCTAAATCAGAATATTTTATAACATTATCTATTATTTTATTGATTGTTGAAATATTCTCTCCATTTTCAACACTTATAATTAATCTAAAAGAAAATTCTTGTAGTAACTTTTTAGATAATGTGGGAAATTTATAGCGGTCTATTTTTGATATAACCTTTTTCCTTATCATGTTAACAACTTTCTCAACTTTATGTTTCCTTATAAATACAGGATCTTCAATAATTCCCATTAATACTTGTTCTATTGTTTCATTATCTTTTATTAGAGTGAGTAATTTTGTAAAAAATTTATATTTATATTCATTGTCATTTTTAAAACGTATTATATAACTATCATCATTTACATTATTACTCATTATAAATTTATCAACTTCAAATGGATTAATATCTGTTTTTAATAGATCATATTTATCTTCATTTTTTATAGTTTCTTTCTTTATGGGCAATATACCATCTTCTACGAACAAACATGTAACTTCATTTTCTGAATTTACAACTAATTTATCTAAAGATAAATTTAATTTTGATAGGTAATCTAAAGCATCTTTAAATGTGGGGTAATCCTTAACATCATAAATAATATCTATATCTCTGTATAATGGTGTCATTTTTATAGGGATTATTGGTAATAATATATCATTGGTATCATTCTCATAGAGGATATGTGTTATTTCAGAATAATTATTAATATAATGTTTTATTCCATTATTTTCAATATTGTGATAATTAATTTTGTTTTCATCTTGTATTTTTTCTAGATCTGATAGAATTCTATTAACGATAAAGAAGTTACTTTCCATTGCTTTTAAGATATCCTCATCATTTTTAGATTTATTTGCTTTTGTTGAAAAATCTAAAAGTAATTTATCACCTCGTTTATCATATTTTTTTCTTATAAGGGATTCTATATCTTTATCATGTATCTTATCACAATCTCTATCAATCCATAACCAATTATTTTTATTCTGTAGACCCACTTTTAATTTAGGATCAACTTGTTTCTTTTTTTTTTTTACAAAAACATTTTCAACACTTACTGTTTCCCCCCCTTCGGTTTCTATTGTACCATCTGTTTCTTTTATAAATTTATCATAGTTTTTCTTACCACTATTGGGACATCCTTCTACAATATTATCAATCCATCTGATTTCTGTCCCTTTTTTAACTTGTTGTATTTCAGAATAAGATAACCATTCACTACAATATTTAGCATCATCCTTGCAATCTAGATTATTTATTTTTTCAGGTGTAATCCCCGAACGTAGATTAGTGTCTCTTCCACGTGGGTAGGGGGAATTTAAGAAGTTCTTAAATATATTTTTTTCAAAGACTTCAAAAGAAGAAAATATATTTTTAGATAATATTTTTACTTCGTATTGTTCCTTCAATAAATTGACACGGTAAACGATTGGTTCATAATAATGTCCTTCTTTTATCATTAAACAGTAATTATTTGAATTAATGTGTTCTGTTTCTTTTGTTCTAATTTGTTCATCTTCTTTCTCAAAGATAACGATGTTTATTTTATCTTCAGATATTGAATTGAGTGCTGGAATAATATATTCATCTTTCTTTTCTTCTTTACTTTTTAGAAATTCAATATATGTTTTTAATGATATAAGTAATGAATATATATATCCTATTTCGTTTGATTCTATTGATATATCATCTTTATTGAGGATATTTCGGAGTTCTTTTATATTATTTTCTCCAAATGTGTCTCTTATATTTTTTTTCTTAAGGTAATTTTTAACTATATATTCTTTGTCTTCATTTGTAACATATTTCTTTCTAAAAAATTTATGTAATGTGGGGCAATATTGATAGTATTTTATATCAGATAAAAGAGGTTTTATAAGTTCTTCATTTATAAATATTTCTGAATCACCATCATAATCTGTTATTTCTATATAAGAATTAATAAAAGGAGATGTCGTGAATACGTATTCGCTTTCACTTTGTTGAATACCCTTTCTTATGAAACCATTAGAAATAGATAAATTAGGGTCATATTCAAATATTTTATCCTGTGTCAATATCATCTTTAATTTTTTGGGTAATTGAGAACATTGTCCTATACTAATTGGTAATGATTCTTTTGTATTTATTTTACACAACTTTTTATTAATAACTTTCTTTTTTCTTTGTTTCTTTTTTTCTTCTTTGGGTTTTTCATCTTCATCTTTACCGTCTTGTTTTTCTAATCCTCTTTTAGAAAAACAACATGGTAATTTATATCCTTCTGGGTGAATGATAAGTTTCGAGAAACCTGGTAAAATATGTTTAGGGGAATCATCATTTGGTATTCCATCCCAATACTTACCTTTTCTTTCTAATATCGTATTATTTTCTTTATTTTCTTTGTTCTTTATGATATCTTTTTTATGTTTACTTACATATTCTTTTGTGAGAGGTATTTCTCTAGAGACATCCCAATATTGGGGACATATATAATGAATATCTTCGCTTCTTCGCGGGACGACGATTGATTTTGAGTAAGAATCTTTCCCCGAAACTTTTCCATCATACGAATCTATTCTCTTTAATTCCTCTGTAGTTACAGAAACGGGTTGTCTATCTAGATTACCCGAAGCACATTGTTTCGCATAACCATATAAATCACCATTTTTTTGTTTTACAGACCATGGTTTATCTGGATTAAATAATTTTTTATCATTTTCTTTGAGTCTTTTAAGGTAATATGATCTTAATTGAGCACCACCTTTTTGACCCCCACCCTCCATTGATGATTCTTCACTTGATTGATTTTCCATGGATGATTCGGAACTTGTGATATCGGAACTTTCATCAGAATCCATATTCCCTAGAATATCATTAACATCTGCTTTAATTTCTTCTTCAATAATTCTACTTTTTATATTTAATTTATCTTCAATGAAAAGTGATCCCATATAATCATATTGAAAAATTTCATCATTATTAACAAATTTTTCAAAAAGCACCATAATCACTTTTGTTAAAGAAGTGATTCTTTGGAATTCCATAAAACTTTTCATGTTTCTGATTTCAAAATCAATGAAGTTATTCCTTACAGAAATTGTAATATCAGGAGTATCTTCATCAACTACACTTAGTTTTCTATATTTTTCTCTATCTCCCTCTATTTCTTTAATAGATGAAATTTCATCCTTAATAGTTTCACTATCAATATTAAAGACACGTATTATGTCATTAATAATTTTATTTTCTTCTGTATATATACCTTTATTCAGACATACTGTGATGAAAGATTGAATTGTATTTATATTTGTGAAGTTATTTGTGCGAATATATTGTAATCCTATAATATTATCTTTTATATTTTCATCATCATCTTCATTCATATAACGAAAAAACATAGTGAGATTATTACATACTTTTCTTAGAATAGGTATGAATAGATTTGTTTTTTCACCAATTATAAATGGTGGAATTAATTCTTTACCAACTTCTTTTTCATCTGCATTTTCTAAACCTTTTTTAACTTCATACCTCCCTTTTTTATATGATACTTTTGCATCTATGAAATCTATATTATCTTTTAAAAATATATTTTCAATATCTTCATCTGTTCCAAAATCTTCTATTTTATTTTCAGAATATTTATTTTCACTATTCATTTGCTTAATTAGATCATTTGATAAATTAATAAGTTTGATTATTTGTTCTTTTGATGAAATTCCAATATTATCATTATCCTTTTTAATCAAAAAATCTAAGGAACCATCTATTGAAATTGAAAGTGTAGAGTATGTCCCTTCATCTGAGAATATTTTAAAAGATAATATATCTTCTTTATGAATAATATCAAATCTATTAATTTTTTCTAATGATCGTTTTTTACTTCTATATAGATCTTTAATCCATTCTTGACATGTTTTAAAATCTACAGTTTTACCTTCTAATTCAAACTCCCCATATCCTTCATATAAGATAGAATCTTTGAATAATTTATAATATTTATTTTCATTATTTGAACTAACCCATTTTACGAAAGGTACAGGAGCGGTTAGACGGAAATCGGTAAATACTTTGTAAAGGTCAATAGTTATATTTTTACTTTGTTTTTTAGATGTTTTAAATAATTTTATATAAATATCATCGCATGGAGATGAAGCATTAATATTTCCATGGATAATTTTATTGCCAACTGAATATTGTAATAGTTTTTCAGTTTCTTCTTTATAAGAAGAAACTTTAACTTCATTAGATCCGGTAATATCACTTAATTTATCATTCATCAAAAGTGGCCAATATTTATTGATTATTATTTTTTTGAATGATAAAACTTCGTGTTCATCTTCCCCGCATTTTTTGAAATCAATCGTATTTAATTCATGTTTATCTATAAAATCTTCCAAATTAATAAAATAAATAATATTATTTTTAATATGATATTTCTCTAGAATATTTTCATATTCTTTCTCAATGATATTGGAGGAACTTTCACTTTTTTCATTATCAAAAATATCACATAATTTTTTATTTATAATATCATTTGGATGTAGCGTTTTAATATCTTTATATTTAAATCCAAGAGGCATATTTTCACCTTCTTTATTAAAATAGGACGCATAAATATATTTATGGTCTTCATAATCTATATTACTACAATATTGTGATATTTTTTTTAATACAGTTGAACATGTATCATCAATATATAACATATCATTAAAGATAAATTTATGTTCAAAACCTTCTTTTATTAATGGAAATAATTCAGGAATTATATCTTTATCACCGATGTATTTTTTTAAAAGGTCTAATATATCTTTATTAGTACCATAATATTTATCTTTATTTTTTTTTAATATATTATCTGAAATTTTAGTGAGTGTTTCATCAAATGGATGGATAATATTTAAATTTTCTGGATCTATAAATGATATATTTTTTTTGTTATCGGGTTTTACTTTTATTTTATTATTCTTTGAATTGATTGAAATCACCTTTCCATACAATCTTTCACCTTTTACTAACCATGTAACTTTATCATCGTTTTTAAAGTTTGTCTCTAGGAAATATATGTTTAGAAATATGAATACGGTCTTATTAGTTACAGAACAACACTTAAAAACCTTTTTAGGAATATCATAATTACTACAGAAATTAGTATCCATTGTATATATTAATAATTATAATATTATTTTTTAAAATCATACGGTGTTGTTGTTATTTCCATACCGCAATAATCAATATTATTTTCATTATAGTCAACGGGATCATATATATTTAATTTATCTGCTTTTTCTAATAAAAATGCCATATTATCCCAGAATTCTTTTTCATGACCAACACTTTCTGTCATAATGTGTGATAATTCATGTATTGCCACAAATATAACAGTATTTTCATTTTCAAATGTCAGATTATCTTCTTTTTTTCTTATACACAATGCTATTTTTTCTCCTTTATTGAGAGAATATGATGTATATTTTGAATTTTCTTCTGTTTCTGTTAATTTATGGGGATTGTATCTATCTTTAAGTCTATCAATACCATCTCTTTCATCTTCATCTAATGAATCAATTAATTTTCGTAATTTAGTATTAATAGATGCTAATTTTTCAGCGGCATCTTGAGAATTTTCAAGGTCTCTCACAATATATTCAATGTTATCATTTTTACTTGTCTTTTTAATAATGTTTTTAGGTTGAAAAATATTCTTTAAAACTACAACTATTACTAAAAAACTTATGAAGAAAAATAAAAAATTATTCATCCTTTATTTTAACTCATATTAAAATTCCAAATTTGAAAATATATGTATTTAAAATCATAAACATATTCATATATAAAATGGAAGACCTTAAATTCCAGGTAATAGATATATCCTCGGATGATGTCCCAATCGGTAACAGTTTTTGGGATAGAGAATTTAAAGTAACTTTTTATGGTAAAACAATTGATCGTAAGAATGTAGTATGTAATGTATGTGGTTTTAAACCGTTCTTTTACATACGTGTTGTAAAGGGATGGTCAGAAGCATATACAAAAGGATTCCTTACAAAGGTTAAACAATTCGTGAGTTCATATAAACCCCAAGCAAGGAATACATGGAATGGTAATTATGTATCACTTGAAAGGGAAAGGTTTAAAAACTTTTACGGTTTTAACTATGATTATGATACTAAGAAGGTAATGGAGTATATTTTCATTAAATTGTCATTTGAAACATATGGTGATATGAAGAAATGTATATCTGCTATTACAGATTTCTATAATTATAATAAGGATTATGTTAGTGATGGTAAGGTATGTTTTAGTCTTAAGAGTGGAGAACCTAAATTGGAAAAAATAGACCCTAAAGATAAAGAATGGTTTAATCAAGAACATAATTGTGAGTGTCAATGTAACCTTTATGAAGCAAAGATTCATCCTATGTTACGGTTTCTTCATTATAAAAATATCAAGTCATGTGGATGGGTTTCTGTTAAGACAAATCCAGAGCGTTGGTGTGATGATGAGAGTAAAACATTTAATGTTGATATTGAAATTGACAATTTAAAGATGAAAGATATTAATCCAATAGAAGACGAAACGACTGCTCCTTTTGTAAGTGCATCTTTTGATATTGAATGTGATTCTTCACATGGTGACTTTCCAAACCCTACTAAAGATTTTCGGAAGGTTGCTATTGATATACATGAATCATATTTTAGAAATTCTTGTAATCTTGCAGAACCAAAAATAAAAGTTAAATTTGTTCAAAAATGTCTCAAAGATTGTTTTGAGAAAGGGTCTAATGATGTTCAAAATATATTTACGAGTAATGGACCTTATTCAAGTAAGAGTCTTAAATCAATTATTAAAAGGATAAACAATGAGGAGTTCTTTAATGATCTTGATAATTCAAAAGAATCATCGAAAACACGAGAAAAAATAATTGATACTATGACTAAAATATTTAATTCAATTGAAAATGATGAGGGTAAAAAAATAGAAATAAAAGGGGATCCTATTATTCAAATAGGGACTGTCTTTCATCGTTTTGGAGAAGAAGCCTGTTATGAGCGTACCATGGTAATTATTGGTAACGAGGACAAACCAGAAGAAAAAATATGCGATGATATTCCGGGTGTTACCGTTTATGAGTGTCAAAATGAAAAAGAACTACTATTGAAATGGAAAGACGTTATACTTTACAATAATCCTGATCTCATTACAGGATATAACATCTTTGGTTTTGATTTTGATTATATTAACAAGAGAGTTGATTATCTATTCCCATGCTGTAGTAAATGTAAAAAAACAAAGACATTCTCTAGTTGTGATAAGGATTGTCCTAAAAATGAGTTTTATCGTTTGGGTAGATTAATGAGAAATAGAGATTCAGATTTAATATCAAAAGAAGATATTGAACGTATTAAGTCGTGTGATGAGAATAGTAAAACATCAAAGTCACAGAGGATTTATAATAACTATTGGGAAAAACGTTGTCAAGTTCAATCAAAACAACTTAGTTCATCTGGTCTTGGAGATAATGTACTTAAGTATATTTCTATGGATGGACGTATTGTATTTGATATTCAGAAAGAAATTCAAAAGGGTCATGCTCTAGAGTCATATAAACTGGATGATGTTTCTGCTCATTTTATGAAGGGTGATATTAAAGGAACATTCTATAGAAAAACACCCACATCAAATACTATCTTAATTACAAAAAGACTCGGTAATCTCAAAGTGGGAGATTATATTACAATTAGTATTAATACAAAATATGGTTCATTTAAACATCTAAATGGAAAGAAATTCCATGTATCTAATATTAATACTGAAGACTTGTCTATTATTATAGAAGGTCATCATGGTATTACCAAAATAAAGAATAAATATAAGAACGAGTTGATATCATTTGAATGGTGTTTAGCAAAAGATGATATATCTCCTCAACAAATTTTTGACAAACATAAATATGGTGGTAGTAAGGGACGTGCAGAAGTAGCGAAGTATTGTATTATGGATTGTGAACTTTGTATTCATTTACTTCTTCAATTAGATATGATTCCAAATAATATTGGTATGGCGTGTGTATCTTGGGTCCCACTATCATATATATTCTTGAGAGGTCAAGGTATTAAGATTAATTCTATCATTACTAAAGAATGTAGTGAGAGGAAAACAAGGATCCCGACATTGAAAGGTTTTACTGAAGGCGAATTAGACGATGGTTTTGAAGGGGCAATTGTCCTTGAACCTAAACCAGGTATTTATTCAGATGATCCTGTAAGTGTTTTGGATTATGCTTCACTTTATCCATCATCTATTATTGAAAAAAATTTCTCACACGAAACATATATTGGGACAGAAGAGGAAATTAAGAATAATCCTGAAATAGAAAAGGTAATCATGGATATCGGAGGATATGATAAATGTTGGGGAGTTGAATACGATGATTACATTTATGAGAAGAAGGGTAAAACTGTTCATAAGAAAAAAGCAGATACTAAAACAAAATGTTACTTTGTGAAAAATAAAATGACTAGTGATGGTAAGATTATTAAAGAATCTATGGGTATTATTCCAATTGTTTTACAAACGCTATTAGATCAACGTAAAGCAACCCGTAAAAAGATAAAACAGACTAATGACGATAATAAAAAGAAGGTTCTTGATGGTTTTCAGTTGGCATATAAGGTGACAGCAAATTCAGTTTATGGTCAGATGGGTGCTAAAACAAGTGCTGTATTCTTCAAGAAGATTGCTGCTTGTACAACAGCAATTGGTAGAGAAAGAATAGATGATGCGAGTATTGGTGTAAAAAGGTGGGCAGAAGATGAAGGTTATCACGAACCAGATATTGTTTACGGTGATACAGATTCAGTTTTCGTAAAGTTTTCTAGAAAACATAAAGATACTGGAGAAATATTAGAAGGAAAAGAGGCACTAAAATACTGTATAGAGTGTGGTGTTAAGGCAGGTAAATGGGTAACGGATAATATGTTACATGATCCACAAGATTTAGAATATGAAAAAACGTTTTATCCATTCATTCTTATTTCTAAAAAGAGATATACGGGTGATAAATATGAGTTAGACCATGAAAAACCAAAAGAAAGAACATCAATGGGTATCGTAATGAAAAGAAGGGATAATGCCCCTATTTGTAAGTATGTGTTTGGAAATGTAATAGAGATAATTATGAATAAACGGAGTGTAGATCTGGCAATTCAGTGGTTAAAAACTACACTTACTCAGATAAAGGATGGTGGAATGGATAAATCAATGTTTATAATTTCAAAATCATTAAGGGGTTTCTATAAAAATCCAGAAGGTGTGGCACATAAAGTTCTGGCAGATAGAATGGCAGAAAGGAATCCTGGAAATAAACCAAAACCGAATGACCGCATACCATATGCTTACATAAAATTAACTCACAACGAGTTATATGATTATAATAATCTTTATAAGAGTGGTCCTAAGAAAGGTAAACCTAAACCTAAAAAGATATTACAGGGTAATCGTATAGAGCATCCAGAATATATCAAGGAAAAAGAATTAAAATTAGATTATAACTTTTATATCTCAAATCAAATAATGAATCCTGTGAAACAAGTATTAGATTTGGAGAAAGATGAAAATGAAACAAAAGAATTCTTTAATTATTTTATAGAAGACTAGAATAAAAGATAGTGATGTATGAAGTTAATTAATTATATTTTTTTCTTTTATATTATAATATAATATAATGGGAGGAGGAATAATGCAATTAGTAGCATATGGTGCTCAAGATATATATTTAACAGGTAACCCCCAAATTACATTTTTTAAAATAGTTTATAGGAGACACACGAATTTTTCTATGGAAACTATTAAACAAAGTATAAGTGGTCAATCATTTATAGGAATTGATAATATAAATAATAAAGCAACAGTGACTATATCTAGGAATGGTGATTTAGTAACTGGAGTATATGTTAAGACAAAACAAACTGATACGAATAATCTCATTGGTATTTGCGGTGATAACTTAGTTGAAGATGTTGAGATTGAAATTGGAGGACAACGTATTGATAAACATTATAAAGAATGGAATCAAATATGGGATGAATTAACTACTCCTGTTTCAAAATCAGAAGGATATAAATATATGACAGGTTCATTTAATAATAGTTTAGTATTAGGTTCTGAGACTAAACAAGAAATGGTCCATTACCCTTTAAAATTTTGGTTTTGTCGTAATCCTGGTTTAGCATTACCATTGATTGCTCTTCAATACCATGAAATACAACTAAAATTTACATGGGGGGTTGGTAAATATAACACTTCTTCAAGTGATAATTTAATAAGAACAAATAATAAAACTGAATCAGGTGGTTTGACAGAACAACATAGTGTTGAAGTCTGGGCGGATTATGTATATTTAGATACAGATGAAAGAAGGAGATTTTCTCAAGTTTCACATGAATATTTAATCGAACAATTACAAATTCAAAAAGAAAAAGATGTTTCTTCAGAAAGTTTTAAAAAAAATTTAGAACATCCTATTAAAGAATTAATATGGACAACACCTCAAACGACACCTTTTACAGATCAAAAAATAAAATTATCAATCAATGGTCACGATAGATTTTTTGAAAGGACTAAAGAATATTTTACTTTGGAACAACCTTATAAACATCATACATCTATACCTGGATATAATATTAAAGAGACAGAACATCCCGTATTGTTAAATGAATCTATATTTAGTAAAGATTATACATATGAAAATATTTCTGGTAATTTAAGTTCTATTGTCGGGCATAATATATTCACTAATAAAAAATTGACTAATAAAACATCATCAACGAGTCCATTATCAGCGGACGCTGTTAATACATTCTTATTTGTTAGTAGTGGTGATAGCGCGAATCCATCAATAGAATTTAAAATAGGAGATACTGTTAGAATTAATTATTATAAGATATCTGATGTCCAGCGTAATGATTCAGATGGAGACTTTAATCTACAAACAAAAACAGTTCAAAGGACTTATGGTGGCAATGGTGTTGGGACTACTAGTAATGTATCACTTAGGATTGAAATGCTTCCTATTAAGGAAAGTACTACTATGACAACTACTAAACTAGAAGATGGAACATGGAGAGATAAAATTGTCAATAAGATTGCGAAAGCAGTTGTTGAGGCCACAGTCGCTAGTGGATCAGTTATTACTTTTACTTCTGCGACAGGTGGGGCAATTAAAGTCGGTGATACAGTCTCAGGAACGGGTGTTACTGGATCTCAAACAGTGAGTACTGTAACACAAGAAAATGATAATACCTGGACGGTTACTCTTAGTAGTGCTATCAATAGTGCGGTCGCAATAGGAGATATATTGAATTTTGATCAGTCTCATGCTCATATGTCATCGACACTTCACTCGGGTATCCAACATGATGATCCAAATTCAACAAATGGGTCTGAGTGGGCATATGAAGATATAGTATCTGCCCCCTCTAGACCACGTCCTGTAACTTTACACACAAAAGTAGAATCTACTGGTGATGTTCCGATATCAATAACAGAAGATGACCATTCCATACATAAGGAATTAAACTCTAGTTTTCTGACACAATTAGAAGTAACCGGTAATTACAAAGATAAAAATGTAGAAAATATAGTCCGTAATCTCACAGTATTAGAAGTTTTTAAGAGTTCAACACTTGTGCCTGGAAAGACAATTTATGAAATTAAATTTAATGATAATATGGGTGTTAGTGGAGATGCCACCAATGCTTTGAACCATAGAGTCAGTTTTGAAATTATTGCCAGAGTTCAAACCCCTGTTTCAAGATGTTCACAATTAAAGAAAGATATATATGTTTATTCTTTTTGTCTAGAACCTGAAGAGCATCAACCAAGTGGATCTTGTAATTTTTCAAGAATAGATACTGCTAAATTAGAATTTAGTTCAAGTGGATCAATTAGTAATATCTATGCTGTAAATTACAATGTCCTGAGAATTATGTCGGGTATGGGAGGACTTGCTTATTCAAGTTAAATATAATTATAATTAATATAGTATATTAAAATGGGAGGTGGTTTAATGCAATTAGTCCTGAAGGGTAAAATGGATACATATTTAACCGGTAACCCTGAATTTTCATTTTTTAAAGCGGTATATAGAAGACACACTAATTTTTCTATAGAATCTATAAGACAACAAATTACAAATAAAGGACCTGGTGAAAGAATTATCAGATCAAAATTATCTAGAGCGGGTGATTTAATAAAAAAAATGGCATTAGAAGTAAAATTAAATAGAGGAGATGCTAGAAATCTTACAAATACTGGAACTTATTTAAATTGGGCGAATAATACTGGTCATGCTTTTATAAAAGAATGTGAATTAAAAATAGGTGGTCAAACAATAGACAAACATACTTCAAAATGGTTAGATATTCAAAACGAAATATATGATAAATATGAACAAGAATGGATTGGTATTAACAAACACCCTGGGAAATATGGTTATTTTAAAAACGGTAATAAGAATATTGACACACATGAATTAAAATTATACATACCCTTTCATTTTTGGTTCTGCGATAATCCAGGGTTATATTTACCAATAATAGGTATCACACAACATGAAGTAGAATTACACGTTCTAACTAGATCTGTAGAATACTTATTTAATTTGGATGGACAATTAGCATTCACAAATACTGAACCCGATGTAGAATTATGGTGTGATTATATATTTCTTGATAATGATGAAAAAAGGAAATTTACATTAGAAAAAAAAGCGTATTTAATTCAGCAAGTACAAATATATGAAAAAAAGATGGAATTATTAAATGAATTAAAGTTATATCATCCAATAAAAGAATTATATTGGGTGATTCAAGAATCAACTGTTAATTCTGAATCTGGAAATGGTAGTTCTGATACAGATTCACTTTTAAATCTTTCTGGACAACCATTAAATAATAAAAATGATTATTTTAATTATCAAGCAAAAGATAGTGGAAATAAGGAAGTAATATATGCGACACCTTCATTTGAATCTTTTAGAACAGCAAAATTATGTTTAAATGGGAATGATAGATTTTCTGAAAGAGATGCGAGTTATTTTCGGTTATTACAACCATTAAATTGTGGTTTAAAAGTCCCTACAAAACATATTTATATGTATAGTTTTTCATTAAATCCAAAAGAATTTCAACCAAGTGGTACATGTAATTTCTCAAGAATAGATGATATCCAATTAATATTTACAAGTGGTTATAATTATGTTAATGAAAGATTATATGTATATGCTGTCAATTATAATGTATTAATAGTTTCTTCTGGTATGGCGGGGTTAGTTTATAAATAGTTATTTCCTTTTAATTTCTTTCCTTAGTTTCTCAATCTCTTCTTTAAAGAATGTTTCCATTTTTTCTCTTTTTTCTTTTTCTTCATCTAGTTTACTTTCAAGTTCTTTTATTTTTTTATTATTTTCTTGCATACCTTTTACAAGATAAGGTGTTAACTTTGAGTAATCAACTGTTAAAAGACCATCTTTATCTTTATTTACAAGAAGGGGAAATACTTTTTTTACTTCTTGAGCAATAAATCCAACATCTTTTTTATCATTTGATTTTAATGTATAATTCACTGGTTCCAACATATCTATTTTATCATTAATCCCTTCATCTATTTTAAAGATATCTTTCTTTAGAGAGATATCTGAGTAAGTATACCAGTAGGTAGCGTATGCGGCATATCCAGATTTTACATAAAATTTAGCATTCACGTGAATGCGTCGTGTTGTCGTACCATACCCATAACCATATATTAAAGAATCACTTCCACGTCTATATATCGGATCGATGTATAGATTATATGATGATGATGTTGAACCTGTTGGTCCAGCATTAAAACCTATACACGTATTATAAGAACCCATTGTAAAGTATCCTGTCTCATAACCTAAACAAGTATTACGGACACCAGATTTACAAGAATATAATGCTCTCGCCCCAATTACTGTATTTATTTCAGCAGAGGTTCCGTTATACCCAGCATTCATACCGATATATGTGTTATGGTCAGCGGATGTATTAGATAGCTTTCCACTTTGATAACCAAAATATGTATTTCCCGTTGTGCTACCATTCCGTACACCACCGAATCCGCTTTGATAACCCAGATACATATTAGTATTTGAACTACTAATAGTTACTTGATTTATACTTGGTATAGTAATGGTTTTATTTGATGGAAGTGTAAGTCCACCAGTAATATCTCCCGTTATAGAACTAAATGAAGATGCATTTAGATTTCCAGTAATAGATAATGATCCATTTATTACTACACCCCTAGAAGTCATATTTCCATAAATCAAGGAACCAGATCCAAGTCTTGATTTATCAATATATAATCTATCGCTGTAGGTACTTTCTGATGATGTTGGTCCCGCTTCATATCCAATTGATATATTTTTTGATCCACTTGTTTGCCTTCCCGAAAAGTAACCAATTGCTATATTACTATGACCAGATGTATTATATCTTCCAGCAAGTCTCCCCAAAAATATATTATTGTATCCTGAAGAGGTAGAGTATCCCGAAAACTGACCTAAACATACATTATTATGACCTATAGTAATACTATAACCGGGATAATATCCCATACATATATTATAACTACCTGTTGACAAGCGACTCAAAGCGTTCCTCCCCAAACCGACATTATACGAAAACGGTCGGTTTGATGATATACTATAACCGCGACATGCTTCATGACCTATACCAATATTATACGAACCACTCCTCAAATACATTAAAGACTCATCCCCCATTCCTATATTATAGGCACCGGAAGTATAATATCCAGAATTTTTTCCAATAAAATGATTATAATCACCGCTAGACTCTTTTCCAGCACACGAACCAATACCTACGCAGTAAGAAAGGGTTCCATCCCCACTTGTCCCCTGTAAACTATCTTTTCCAATACCAATATTATAAGAACCTTTCACATAATAACAATTTTCACTACCTATACCTATATTGTATTCTCGGGCATTATCCATTGAATATAGATTTCTATAAAGAATCCCTACACATGAATTTGAAGTATTTGTAGTGTATAAATTATCTAGTCCAACCGATGTATTTTTAATACCAGTTGTTAAATTGATACCATTTGATGCTCCAATTAATGTATTTTCTTCCCCTGTAGAAATATTCATTCCACAATTATAACCAAAAAGTGTATTCGCCGTACACCCATCTGTAATATCTATATGTGAAGAAAATGTCCCAAAGATAGTAGTTTTACTTACACCTGTAAGATTTACAGCATGTGAATTATTGCTGAATAATAAATTATAATCAAAACTTGTCCTTCCTACACTTGGATTTACATCAATATTAATATCTTGGATAGTAAGTTCAGTTGCTGTTAGTGAACTTGTTAATGATCCACATGTTATAGAACCTTCAACATTTAGATTTCCACTTGAATTTGATCCATCTACAATTGTGACATCCGCATTTAATCTCATTGTATGTGTTGATCCACTTTGATTTCCATAGATTAACGAATCTGTATCCGTTCCAGTGGTGCTAGTAGAACTAGCATCTATATAAAGGCGCTTGTCCAAAGCGGCATTTGCCGTCGTCGGACCTGCGCCCCTACCAATACAAATATTAAGATCTCCAGTATTAATATTATATCCTGCGTCTTTACCAAAAAGGGAATTAGAATTTCCAGTAGAGATGTTGTATCCAGCGTGGTAACCTAATCCTGTATTATCATCACCATCTGTCAAGTTGTGTAATGATGCGTAACCAAAGGATGCATTCCGGTTCCCACCGTTTAAATATCTCGCCGACAACGAACCTGTCATTGTATTATATTGCCCTAGTTGCTTACCATTCCCAGTTCCGTTCCAAGCAATACGATGACCTATTAAGGTATTAAATAGCCCTGTTGTGTCTCCACTTCCGCTTGCCAGATCTTGACCGAATATAATATTACCATATGTTTCATTATCTGAAGTATCAAATATATCACTATCATGATTTGTAAGAGATATATTAGTATCGTGGTAGGAAGAGACACTACCAGAGTCTTCTATTCTTAAATACCATATTTTTCCATTAGTAGAATCGGTTTCTCGTTTGGGTCCGTGTATATTTATTGACCCCCCTTCTACATTAAGTGTTCCAGCACTACTCTCTTTACTTATTGGGG
>Ga0206128_1001055_pt1 | contig 29160 bp, 38 predicted proteins | sample Helgoland_Spring_7_FD_148601 | JGI IMG/M metagenome (GOLD analysis project Ga0206128, IMG submission 148601) | Pelagic subsurface seawater microbial communities from Kabeltonne, Helgoland, North Sea - Helgoland_Spring_Bloom_20160426_1 | ecosystem: Environmental > Aquatic > Marine > Epipelagic ... | reverse complement strand
GATCCTCTTGTGATTACCAACCCATCTTCAGGAGAATGATAAATCCTAACATTACGTTCAGCGTCATACACTAAACTGACAACATCATGTGCTGCCCCTGAAGGATCTAATATATCTTCTTTTAATTGTTTATTTTGATTAATGTGAAACCAGTATTCTGGGTGGTATATGTTTCCGTTATCAAATCTAACTGCAACAATATCGCCTACTCTTGGTGTTGCATGTGCTCCTGGTAAATCTCTATTCATAGGAGTTGCCCATGGAATAGCATCATCTGGTAAGTTATCAAATTTACCATACACCTTAATCCTACACCTACCTAAATTTTTAGGATCTGTATTATCGACAACTTCGCCTAACCAGTGAGTTTCTCTGATATTATCTTTTTCAAGTTCTTCGTTATTCATCGTACACGCTTCCTAAAGAATTTCTAGACGCGGTTGTAAGAGCGCCTAATACTGTATCTGCGCCGGCTACAGATCCGTGAATATTTTCACCTATAGATTCTTTAATATTGTTAGTTATGTTTCCGGTTGCATCATCTACACCCGTAATAAACTCTTTATAAATGTTATTAATACTTCTATCTAATCTGCCAATAGTCGCGTCTTTTGCCGCCGCTTTTAATTCTTGCATTTTTTCTAAACCTTGGTTTTTTAAATCGCCAACTGCTCTATCTACAAATGCTTGTCCTTTTTCTTTCGCTTTATCTAATAGCCAATCTCCGACTGTGCTTGGAGAAACTCCTTCTCCATCAGGGGCTGGGGCTAAATTATCAGATCCATACTTGCTTTCAATTATCCCATTTAAAACCCTAGATTCTACGTTATATAACACTTCATAATTAAACGCAATTTTACCGGATGCAGGAGCTTCTGGAGATTTTTGTAAATCTGTAAATATATCAACACCTTCTTTTATATCAAATTCACATTCTTTTAATGATATCATAAAATATGGTCTACCTGAAACTCCAGATATTTCTTTGTTTTTATCTTCTATACTTAACGTTGGTTTAAAATTATCTGGAAACCCTTTAAGAGCATCCCTGTTTAAACCACCGATTTTAGGCTTTGCATTATCTTTAATTTTTCTAACTTCGCTTACATAAATATAAACTCTAAATTTACGTAAATTGGTAGGAAGAATATAACTCCATTTTCTTTCATCAAATACAGCCTTTCTATAAAGGTGCATTAATCCAGCTATAGGTAGATTTAAAGATTCTAGTGTTGTGATTTCAATTCTTGCATCGTCTCCTCCCATGTATGCATTTTCTGGATTATATTGTTGAGTTCTTTCTAAACCAGAAAGACTTTGCCAGTACCATGGCATTTCATTATTAATAGTCTTTAATGCTTTTCTAAAATTTTGTAAATTTTCTAATCTTTCTTTATAGAATTCAGCATCATCAGAATCTACATTAGTCAATTTAGCTAAATAATTTTCAGCAGTTTTAGATAATAGTGGTGAATTTACTTGATCTGTGAAATCGAAGAGCATAACAAAAGACAAGTATGTTGGATCTTGATACGGGTATCTAGATAATTTACTTTTCTTAAAGTCTGATATTTTCTTAAAATCTGCCATATAACTATTTATCCGATATTATTTATTCGACTTGGCCATTCTCTTCTGAGAAGCTTCATCTTTTGTACAACCTTGTTTATTTTCTTCGTATATACATAACTTATTTCTCCAACAATATAAAATCCACTTAAGAATTCATCAATTACGCCAACAGATTTACTTTCATTTTTACTACCTTCGTTAAGTTCCTCTTTCTCTTTAGCCTCAAATCCTAATTCTTCTTTTTTGGTCTTTAAAGCAGCATCTGCCTGGGTTTTTTCAGGAGTTTCTGAGTATATTGCAACTGGCAATTTTTGATATCTATATATAGCGGGATTCCATGTTGACAGTTCAACTTCTAAAAAAACCTTATCAAGCTCTTGCATATTTTGAACATTGTGTAATCCGGCGAAGTTGTAATTTAAGTGTGTATTCGATGTTTCTGCGTCACTATGTCTTCTACCAACATATTTATATTTTATTTCTTGTTTATATCTCTCCTCATCCCTACGTCCTTTAAGAGGCTCATGTATGTCTTTAAGATTATTAGAAGTTAAAGGCTCAACGTCAAAGTTTATTAATCCAGTTTCTTCAGAATCATTTTCAAAAAACTGAAGAACTCTTTTATATCCGTTCTTTTTTACTTGTTTACCGGTATTATTTTGTATTGCATATTTTGAAATATGTACATTAGTGCCTACCGCTTCTGAAAAAGATGTTATTGATAGTGGGGATTTATCTATTAGATTAGTTTCATTAGAAGAGTCTGGTCCTAGAGTATCATTTAAATTTTCGTCAAATGCAGGAATAGCATCTTCAAAGTCTTCATCTGCATTTAATATAGAATTTAAATCTACAAAATTAAAATAATAATAAGGATCTACACAACATGTCACAAATGAATCTTCATTAACATAAGAGTGTTTTACTAAATCCTCGATAGTGTCTTTAAGAGGTTCATACGGCGTTATTAAATTCATTGAATCGTCCGTTAAATCTACATTTGAAGCTAAACCTAATTTAAGTTCAGCAGTTATTTTTTCTAAATGATCTAATGTAGTTCCTATTCCGTATGATTTACATTGCTCAGCGTATAATCCTGGTATTTTCATTCTACCGCTTAATGTATAAACAGAACCTCCCATATTGTTTGCTTCTGCAGATTTAGGAGGTGAAAACACTTCAATAATATCAAAATCCATTCTAATATCTTTATATATGTCTTTTGATTTAGAAGCTATTCTTACGTTAATCACGTCGCCATCCCTTGGGTATGAATCTGCTGTAAATAAGGATTCTGTATCTACTATAGTTATATCTATTAAAGGGGAAAACCCAGCGAGTGTTATATTAAAACTTTTAATAGATGGTTTATCAAACCTATAACCATTAACCAGTATTAAAGGAAACTCAACACCTAATTCTTGAGATGTATTGTTATCTCCAGGGTTATCGCCCTCAGACTCGTTATAGGATTTAAACTTGAGCTTATCAAGTTCTATAGTTGGTTCTAATTTAGTTAAAATTTTACCTTGTACTGCCATATTATATTGTAATTGCTCCTCCTTCTATATCCATATTCTTTTCTCCATCTTTAAGAATATTGGGTGGAAGTATTTCCTTAGATCCGTTTAATTTTTGTGATGCCTTTTGTTTTAAATATTCAACCCTATTCTGATCTTTAACTGTTAATCTCTTACTATCCATAAATTGATCTTTAATAGGATGTGAACTATCTGATTTATCTTGTGGTTTAATAGTTTTCCAATTCTTAAATGAAAGATCAACATTCGGAATATTAAGAACATCTCCTTCGTTAATAGAAAATGGATTAGAAATATTATTAAATTTTAATATTTGTTCAGAATATGATGTATCATTATATATCTTGTCAGCAATCAAATCAATTCTACCAACTTCATCAGCATGTACAGTATACACTGTCATGATTTCAACATCTTCTTTAAATAGAACATAAGGCTCAGTTAATCTAAGTTTATTGTTTTCTACTTTTTTATTATCTATTGATTTCATATTATCCGTTTGCTATTTTTCTTAATTCTTTAGTAAGATTCGATTTTTTGCCTTTAGTTTTACCATACGCATCAACATCTGTTACTGCATTAATATCTACCGATTCTGCAGGTTGTATGTAGAATCTACCACGCCCTAAGTTAAACATTGATTCAATTTCAGCTTTATCCCTTGGCCTTGCTGGTTTTAATTTAACAATTACTACCATTCTTTCCGGGAAATCGTTAGGTCCCATAGGTCCTTCGAAATTTACTTCAGTATCAGTACATGCCATATTACCCATAATTGCAATAGGATTTAATGGATTACCAATAGTAACATGCCATTGTCCAGTTGAATCACCGGTTAAAAGAGACTGAACTGCCTGTCCTCCTTGTGGAGTATTAAACATTTTCATTAAACCACCTCCTAATAAATTTCCAAAAACTTTACCAACACCATCCTTTTTTAGACCATCCTTTACACTTGAAAACATGTTTTTCAGAGAAGTTCCTCTTGGGTTTCCGCTTAGATCATTAAGAACAGATTTCATAAAACCTCCAAAATCTCCACTTCTTATTTTATTAATATCACCCAACGGTTTAGCAGGTCCACCATCTCCAATATATCTAACAGCACCACCCCAGAAAGGAGCATTGTTATATGTAAGAGCCATTATGTTTGCGAGTTGATCTAACATTAAAACTTTAGGGTTTGCTCCTCCAAGATCTCTTAGCTCATATTCAAACTTAAGACTAAATTCTTGATTAAATGTCATACCCTGTTCTCTCATCAGAACTTTATTAATTACATTAATAGGACCAAATACGTGATTAGGATATGTATTAGAAAAAGAATCATATCCAGCATTTGCTTTTTTTGCCGCGGCTTCTACAGCACCGACACCATTAGCAGCATTTGATGCTGCTGATAATAATCTATCTCCAGCGATTCTGGCTCCAAATGTACCTGAACTAGACTGGCTTTGAGATTGCAGTGTTTGTACCTTAGCCTCAGCTTCTTTCCAATTAAATCCATGAGAAAATTTCATAATATCTGATAGATTATTACCAGTAGATTCTCCCATCCAAGTAATAGCTCGTGCTATATCTGGCTGTGGAACCTTTTCTCCACCCATACTCTTTGGAGATATAATATCGTCAGGGCATGGAAATGAAAATCTTCTTAAAGTAATCATCATATTATTTGGTATTTTACCAAAATATCTTGTTAATGCAAAATCAGAGTAACTATATTCATACCCATAATTATCAGCAATTTGCCCAGTCATTTCTATAATTTTAGATGCAGTTGGATTTGATAATACACTTGGGTCAATTTTATTAAAATGCTTACTCGCACCTGCAATTTTACCACCTTCTGGATTTAAAATACTTCCTCTAAAATCAACTAAAGAATATTTACTAAATAAAGAAAACGGCCTGCGACCTATGGTAACTTCTCCACCTGTTGTTTTATTTTCACCTTCATCTGTTCCCGCGGGAATTTTATGCGTTACTGAATCTTCGAAATTTGTATAAAACACGTCAGAGCTGGACTCTGATGTGTTTTCTCTCGCAGAAGCCGCTAGATTTCCGCTGCTGTCTAGATTTTGATTAGATTTTAAAGAGTTATTTGTATTTCTAGAAGAAAGTTGAGATTGAACTCCATCTGGATTTTCTAAATCAACATCAAAGCCGGCGGCTTTTTTAATAGAGTTTATTCCACCTTGAATTCCTTTACTGATTCCTTTTCCAACAGAATTAGTTGCACCTTTTATATTAAGTCCTGGCATGTAATTATATAATATTATTTAAACTAGTATTATATATATTCAGATTTATTCCTATGCTTTTAAGTTATCGTAGTCAGGTCCTGTTGGTCTAAAAAGTAATTTATCGTAGTATTTTTTATTGGATGGTGCTCTATCTCCTAAAAACTTTTTAAGATGGGCTTCAAATACTCCTTTAGATTCATAATAATATTGGCCTTTAGAATAAGAAGATCTTGTGGCTTTTTCATATAAGTCTCTTAATTCTTTTTCAATTAAAAAATCTTGAATATTATTATATAACTCTGAAATCTGGTTATATGATTTAGTACACATAACCGAATCAACCACGATTGAATATGTTTCAGCGTTTGCGTCTAGATATTTAGTAAGTTCATCTTTAGTTTTAAATTTATCTCTATTAAATCTAAATTTAGTTGAACCTCCATCAAAATTTTTATCGAAGTTCATATCAAAGAAATATCTTTTTAAGAAATTAATATCATCATAGAACTTAACTATTCTAATCTGATATTTAGGCATTGTTTCATCAAACTTTACATCATATATTATTGCCCTAACTGGAAAAACTATATTTGAATATCTTGTGTTTGAAATTAAAGCATGAATATATTCACCCTTACTAAAAAGCCTATGATTAACCATTGTCTACAAACTTAACGAAATCAAATTTGCTTAAAATTTCTTTAGAAGGAATATCGTCCATATTTAAAACATTTAAAACAAAACTAATTTCTCTTTCAGTTATTGAATTTATTAAATCTTTTGTATTAGAAACCGTATCTATATTTAGATTTTTAAAAGAATAAACTACAGTTGTTATAGGTTTCTTTTCAGGATTAACTGCGTTTTTTAAAGATTGAATGATATTTAAACCTATAATAGAATCTATAGGTTCTTCGTTATATGGATCAGCCTTTACAAGCTTGTTTTTAATTATAGAATAATCTATAATACTTAATTGAGGATCTTCAATAGATCTTACGAACTTATTAAAATCTCTTTTAGAATTATACCAAACACATTCAATATTTAAATTATCCATTCTTAATTTCTTGGAGCTCTTTTATTTTAAGCTCCAGGTTTTTTATTTTAAAATCAATCTCGGATGGAGAAGCCTTATAATGTTCTCCCCAATCTGAGTTAATTTGTATTTGCGTTTTAGATTTAGAGTTTCCTAATTCTAGACCAACGTCTATACATAATTCTTCAATAAATCTAATTTTGTCTGATATACTATCAAACTCATATACTGTAGTAGATTCGTAAGTTTCTCCGGCGCCATTAATATTATCGTCAACAACCGTTCGTATTACCCCGTTATCTGCTAGTTGTAATTTAATTTGCTGCATTTTTTCTGGCTGCTAAAGAGTGTTGAGCTTCTTTTCTTAATACGTTTGCTTGCTTTTTATCAGCTCTATAAGTATCTTTATCTTTAATTGCAGTTATTGTCCATGCATCTTCTAGTTTAGAAATTTCATCAGAGTTATATCCGAAAGATTCCCAAGTTTCTTTTAATATATTTAATTTAGACATTAATTGCTCTTCAATTGAGTCTAATCTTCTTTTTTCGTTCATACTTTCTAATTCTCTTCCGTCTTCAGCCATTTTAGTATACCAGGCGATTCCTTGTTCTGAGTATCTTCCGAACATATTTTTAATTTTTAAAAAACCTGCTTGTCTAAATTGTTGTCTTCTTTGCTTTCTAGCGTATGATGATCCTTTTGCCATTTTTTATAATGTTTAATTGATTATAGTATATTTATACCTTTTATATTATGAGTAGTATTTTTTTAAGAAATCTTCTACATTTAATTTAACGTAATCCTTTAATTTTTCTATTTCTATTTGAGAAAGAACAACCTCCATAATTTCACTATTAAGATCTTCTAACTCCATGTTTTCAGATAACATGACATGAAGCGCTGGTGAAGGTATGTTTAAGTTGATTTGAATAGGAACGTTTACAACATTCTTTTTACTCATCTTTGTAATCATTTTTCCCATGATGGTTGGTTCCGGTACCTTTGTAATAGGTGTATTAACAATTGTAGCTTCTTGTTGTGTTTGAACAGAACTATTATTGTTTGCTAGATTTGCATGCGGAAAGGGTATATAATTATCTTCTACCTTTTCTAAAAACTCATTAATAGCTGTATTAAATATCTTGGAACCATCGGTAAAGTGTGTAAATTTATCGTCTTTTTTTTCAACAATTACTATTTTACCAAAGTTATCTCCTTTTTTCCATTGGTATTTCTCTATGTTATCTTTCACTTCTGCCATTTTATAAATTTATTATTATATCACGAAAAATGATTTTGTTTATTAAAATGTTCTTTTTGAAATTTTTCAATAAATTTTATTGATCCAGATGGCCCTATAAGAGCATCGGGGGATGTTACATATATTTTATAGAACCAATCAGATCCATTCTCTAACAATATCTTCTTTAATTCTTTAACCCCTGGTACATATCTTTTATTAAATCCCATTCCAAACATTTACTTGTTCAACCATAATACCAGCTTGTTGTAATAATTCAACACCGCTCATATCTCTATAATCTTCTGTATAATACACTTTTGATATACCAGCTTGTATAATTAACTTTGCACAGCCAAAACAGGGACATGTTGTTGTATATAATTCAGCACCTTCGCAACTCATTGTTGATTTTGCAACTTTCATAATTGCGTTTGATTCCGCATGTAAAACCGCAGGTTTTGTCACTTCACCATCTTCACATTGATTATTAAAGCCATGTGGCATTCCGTTATATCCAAAAGAAATAACTTGGTGATCTTTTACAATAATACATCCTACTTTTCTTCTTTCAGCGTAGCTTAGCTTCGCAAATTGATATGCGTTTTGCATATAAATTATCTCGATAGGTAATCTTGGCATATTTATTTGTTTTATTGATATATTATATCAATAAATGTAGAATAGTTTATAAATAAAAAAAGCCTGGAGAAATCCAGGCTTTATTAGAGAGTAAATTATATGTTATTAAGCTTCTTCAGCGTCATGTGCGCTATCAGATTCTTTCATCTCATTCATTTTGTTAGTGTAAGATTCTATCATAGAATTACAAGCAGCTTCATAAGCTTCTACTGCATATTCTTCTTTCATTTCTTTTAAAGATTGAGCAGCTAATGCAGCGATTAATGCAGCGTTTTCTTTCATGTAAGATTCTACTGTGTGTTCGTCATGTGCGTCTTCTTCGTAAGCCTTAGCTTCGCTTTTACACAATTCATAAACTTCTTTTAAACTTTCAGATACTGTTTTAGATTCTTCTGCTACAGCTTCTTCTTCAGCTTCTTCTTCAGCTTCTTCTGTTACAGCTTCTTCTACAGTTTCTTCAACCTCTTCAGTTTCTTCTGTTGCAGATTCTTCTACAGCTTCTTCAGTTGTTTCAGTTTCTTCTAAAGCTTCAACTTCTTCTGTTGCTTCTTCAGCTTCAACTTCTTCTTCAACCTTGTAAGTTTCTCCTTCGAATTCGAATTCTTCCTCACCAGCTTCTTTAGCCTTTCTAACAGCGTCTCCAAAGGCGTTACCTTCTTCTACTGTTTCTTCAGTTAATTCCTTAACTTCGTCACTTTCAGATTGTACAGTTTCTGAGTCAGCTTGAGCTTCTTCAGCACCTTTTTCATCTGGAGCTCCTAGTTCAACAACGTCTTGTTGAATTTCTTCAGTTCTATCCATTTCAGATAAAAACTGTTCAAATGATTTTAATTTTGCCATAATATGTTAAAAATTATTGTTTTTTATTATTAGATTATATATCTATATTATATTTTTGATTTTTAATTCTTTTTTATAAGTATTTTTAGATGAGATTTACCAGGTATAATTCTATGAATTGTTCCTTTTGGTATCTTAATATCAATCCCTGTAAGTAATGCGGTTGGAATTTCATTGTCATATTGAAATTTCCAATCAGAGTCTTCTAATACTTTAATAATTCTATCTTCAGGATCACTGTGCCATTTATATAAGTGGTCAGGATATTTTGTTTTGAATTCTCTTATAACTTCATTCTCTGAAATGATAGTCTCTGTAAAAGGTAATGTCTGATCATCTATCATAGATATCATTTCATCCATTGTCATGTCTCCACATTTACATGATTTACATTTACAATCTTTTTCTACCATGGTTGATCACTTTTTAAGCCAAGTTGTTTTCCAAATAATGTAGGTCCATAACATGCCCAAAATCCTGCTTTCATAGGATCCATTTTAGCAGCTTTGTCACATCCATGTCTTGCCCAAAAGCTAGCAGCCTTTCCAGGATCATCGTTTTTTACAGAAAGATTAGGATCTCCCCATTCTACTTTCTTTGCAAGAATGTTTCCTTCTTTATCTTTTCTTCCGCCGTCTCTATATACTATAAATTTCTTTTTACCTCCTCTTTCTGGAGAGTCTAATTTAACTTTGATAGTTTTACCTCCACGTGGAGTATATAGTGCTGGAGTACCGACATCTAAATTTTTAGCCATCCATCCTGAAGGTCCTTTAAGAATAATATTATTTTTATCCCAATACTGTTTTACTTCTTCGAATAATTTAATATATCCATCACTACCTAGACGGAAGAATGAATTAGTAAGATCTAATCCTTCTTCGACATGTGCTTTTAACTCAGGTGAAACTTCGTTCCAATCTTCAAACGTTTTTATAAACTTCATAGGTTATATATTCATTTAACTTAGGACTAATTCATAATCCTTTTGATATTTAATTAAAGCAAGTTCTTTTGCTTTTACCTCTAGTTCAATATCTAGATCCATATTGTATGTTTCTATCTTTTCATAAACATAATCAGCATGTGCTCTGATAATAACACTTGCGTCTTCGTGCAACTTTTTAGATGATGAATAGTGGCATAATTGACGAATACCCTTTGGCCAAGTTTTTGAAGCAAGTCGAAGAGCATCTTCTTCTGGCATTGGATCTTCATAACATCTATGGTGATGATAGTCAAAAGTAATTGGAGTACCTATTTGTTCGTATATCTCGTATAGATCTTGAACTGAATACTGTGCTGGCTTGTCATCATTTTCTAAAACAAGTCTTGCCTTTGCAGAATCACCGAGTCTTTTAAAGTTATCTATAAATCGTTGCTTTGCTGCCGCTTTATCGCCGTATGAACCACCAACATGGATATTCATAGAATATGTGTGGTTTTGAGGTAGTCCCATAGTGTCCATAATAAAAGCATGTTGATTTAATTCTCTTATTGTAGTTTCAACAACTTTTTGAGTAGGGCTTGGTAATACACAAAACTGGCCAGGATGAAAACCGATTCTTTGATTATAAGATTGAGCCAACGTGCCTGCGCCTTTTAATAGATTTTTGATTGTTTTCCAATTAGGTAAATCAGTTAACTCATACTCGCTCATCCAAGGGAACATAGAACTAGACATACGATAGATGTTAATACCTTTCTTTTTATTCCATTTAATAATTTCAATCATATCGCGAACATTTGCTTCCGCTAGCTCTCCAGCATATTTGATGCCTTTTGCTTGAAACGTTCGTTTGATCATAGATCTACCGATCTTGATACCTTCTTTTTCTTGTAATGTAAGATTGATACAACAGTACCCTAAGTTTACTTGTGCCATATATTATATTTTATATTGTTTTTTAATTTTGTTTATAAATCTTTCAGCGTCGCATGCTTCGTCGAGCGTCATTACATCAGTGTCTTGAAATAATAAGCCACCGCCTACTTCAACAAAAAGAAGATGTTGGCCAACATGTTCAACTGATTGTACTTCATGAATTGTCATGTCACTTAGATATATTATTTTTTTAGAGTTCATAATTCTATCAACTCTTTCTTTCATAGATAATATCATAAGATTTTTACCATTCTTTTTCGTAAGTATACCAGTGGTCCGCTGTTGCACAATCAATTAATGCAGATTCCATAATAGTGATAATATCCTTAGCTGTCATTATTTTAATCTGTGAATTTATCCACATTTCAGCAAGTTCTTTTTCATCATTAAATAATGCAGAAGCGTAATTATACAAACCGCTTGCCATTCTGGTTAGAATTTTTTCATTGCTACTAACCCTTGATCCAATCATCCAATCTCCTGATATTTCACCAGAATCATTTAATTCTTCTAAAATCTGTTTTTTAGAAGCCATCATAAAATGGGTAGATAAAAAGGTTGATAATGTTTGATAGTTTTGTTCGTTGATAAGCTGCTTTGCGCCAGCTGTAATTCCGTTGCAAACTACTTCGCTTGCTTTAAATGTTGGTTTTTTCATGTATATGTTTTTTAATTATAGTACTAATATAAGAAAAAAACTTGGGATAAAAAAACCTTTGGGCATTTATTTCCAAAATAATTGCACGGAGATAAGTGCAAAAGCTAGAATAAGAGAAATTGCTGTTTTAATATTTATACCTTCTTTCATAAAATAATATGTCATGAATGTAAATATAAAGATACCTGTTGAGAATCCTATGAATCTACCTGGCCATAATAGACCATCGTAATAAGAGGCAACATAAGCTGTTGCTTTAATTAAAATGTAACTTATAATTCCTCCAAATCCAAAGCTAATTAACCAAGGATTCTTTTTAAACCATGGCCAAAGAAACTGTCCGTTTGTTTGAATCCAAATTAATGATTGTCCCAATGTAAAAAGTAGGGCACCGATAATTAAATTTCGCATTAGAATAATTGACCTGTTGTCGTTAGTATGTGAGATATAAAACTTGGTCTGTGATGTTCTGTTGGTCCGTTTTCTTTAATTGCGGTGATATGTTGCTTTGTTCCATATCCTTTATTTGAATTCCAGCCATATTGTTCAAACTCTTCAATTTCACTAAGCTCTTTCATTAATAAATCTCTTTCAGTTTTAGCTAATATAGAAGCTGCTGCGATCGACGTGTATTTATTATCTCCACCGACAATAGTTTTAAATGGAATTCCTTCATATCCATGGAATTGATCTCCATCAACTAATATAAAGTCAAAATTATTTGAATTTTTATTTAACTCAAATAAGGAATCGTTCATTCCTTTTAAGGTTGCTCTAAGTATGTTTGTATTCTCTATTTGATTAATATCAATATGAACAACGGAATACGCTATCGCATTATCCATAACTATTAATCTAGCTTGTTTTCGCTGAGCTTCATTAAGTAATTTAGAATCTTTAATTAAAGGATGTGTAAAGCCATGTGGCATTATAACGGCAGAAACCGTGACTGGACCTGCAAGAGCTCCTCGGCCTGCTTCATCAATTCCTACCTCTAAAACACTAGAGTCGTTATTATAAGAACCTTTAAGTAAAATTTGTGTTGACATATTAAAACCTTTAAGTATTATACTAAAGATTTATCATTTGTTTCTACTCATTTTCTAATTTCCACTTATCATATCTCTTTACAACGTCTTTTAATATTTTTGCACGTACTATATCTTTTTCTGTGAAAGTGTGATTTCCGATACCTTTAATACCTTCCATTAAATCAGTGAATTTTTCTAACCCTATATTGTTCTTTGCAATATCATATTGGCTAACATCGCCAGTAACGATAACCTTAGATCCTTTCCCCATTCTCGTAACAAATAGCATTAACTGCTTAAATGTTGCGTTTTGAGCTTCATCTAAAATCATTAAAGAATCGTCAAACGTATCTCCTCTCATAAAGGCCATTGGTCTAAATTGTATAATTTCAGATTCTACTAATTGTTCTGTTGTGGCGTGTCCTATAATCTTATTTAGATTAGTTATATAAGATTGCATGTATGGATCTATTTTATCACTAACGTCTCCTGGTAAAAATCCTAGTTTTTCACCAGCTTCTTGTATAGGTTTACAAAGAATTATATTTTTAATTTTTTTATCTGCAAAAAGTTTTAATGCAGCATAGCAGGCCGTAAATGTTTTTGAAGTTCCTGCTGGTCCTTGGCAGAATGTGATGTCGTTCTCTAGTATTTTTTGAACGTATTTTTGTTGTGATTGTCGTAATTGTACTCTGATATTTTCGGGTTTAACATTTATTTTATTTCTGTTTACCCTACTGTTTTTGTTGTCAGAATTATTGCTCATATTTTATTTTATTTTTAGTTACCTGCCATCATTACAAGTTCTCTTAATTTCATTAATTTATCGCATTTTTCGTATTCTTCTAGATTTTCAAAATATTCAACAAGAATATCTATGAAATCAGACCTTTGTCCAATTCCATGTGGTATCTCAATAATGTCATTACCTTCTTTAAATACTATAAACCTATTTACGGTTTTTGTAAAATTTCTAGTAATTGTATAATAGGAAGATCTCATTAAAGAGTCTCTATCCTCTCCTAATATATCTTTCATTTTTGTCAGTGTTTTTTAGCATAGTAGTTGTATACTACTTTACTTTTTATATATACCTGGCATTGCTGGTTAACAGTCCGATATTGTAAAAAAAATATAATGATATTATAATCTAAAGTGCTAAGAATCGCCTTTAAATTTCTTTTGAATATACTTTGCTTTTTGAATCTTTTTGCGTTTTATAATAGATGGTTTTGTATATTCCTTTCTTTCGCTTATTTCTTGTCTTTGTTTTGTTCTATTCACCTTATATTTATAAGATTTAAGAGCCTGTTCGATATTTCCTTTTTTAACCTCTATCTTTAGCATTTAATTTTATCGATAATTTTTTTAATGTTAGAACATTTTTCATATTCTTCGCAGCTAACAAAGAATTCTATAATATTATTAAGAGCTTTTACCTTTTCACTAGGAGAGGTGTCGCTATCAATTGCTCTATCCTCATTGTTCATAATTGCATTGTATATCATGTTCATCATGGTGACTCTTGAATTTTCCTTCAAGCTATCTATATTATCTTCTCCTGAAAAATCTGGAAAATCTTCTAAACTATGCATTATTTAATTCTTTAATTTTTTTTATATGTTCTAATTGTTCTTCAGTTAAAGATATTTTTGAAGCTCTTAGCTTAATCATTAAATTTCCATACTGATCTGTATTATATATCGGAAATCCCATGCCCTTAATTCTTAAAACCTTATTTTCTTGAGAATTTTTTGGAACTTTAATTTTAACATCATTAAATCTTGTATTTATTTCAAATGTTCCTCCTAATAATAAATCATAAAATGGAAGTTCATAATCTAACCATATATCTCCATTTGTCACAATCATGTTAGGATCTCTAGCAATATTTACTATTACTATAGCGTCTCCGCTAGGGGCTGACGAGTTTAAAGGATGTGGCATGCCTTTTCCTTTAACTTTTAGTTTAGCGTTTTCATAAATTCCTTTAGGAATTTTAATATTAAATTTTTGATTAGATGTTTCTACGTATTTTGTAGTTCCATAATATACCTCATCCATAGATAACATTATTCGAATGGTAACGTCATTTCCGCGAGCTTGTTGGCCAAATGAATTATCAAACATGTTTGAGAAATCACCTTCAAATCTACTAAAAATATCTGAAAAACCTGAGGTAGAAAAAGAATTAACGGAATCGTATTCTTTTCTTTTTTGCGAATCTCCTATTTTTTCGTAAGCATCCGCAATTTCTTTAAATCTTACATCGTCACCGTTGTTTTTGTCAGGGTGGTGTTTTTTTGCTAATTTTCTATAAGCCTTTTTTATGTCATCTTGTGAAGATTTATTGTCTACACCTAGTACACTATAAGGATCCATCTTTATTTCTTTTTAACAGACTTGCCAGATTTCTTATTTTTACGAAGAGATTCATTTATTTCTCTTTTTTGCTTATTTTTCATAAGTAAAGCAATTTCCTCTAAAGAAGAGGCAATTCTTTCTAAAACTTGAGTTAAGTCCATATTATTATTTTATTATTATATTATATATCTATTAAATCAGAGTGAGTTCTAAATGATCTAGCGCTTTTTTTAATTCTGCACATTTTTCATATTCCTCTAGATCTTGAAAGTATAACATAGTTTCTTCAATAAGATGTTTAATAATGTCTATATTATTAGTGCTTTCTGGATCAACACCATGTTTAACAATAGCTTCATAGTTAGCTCTAGCCAATCTATCCTTTATAGCATCTAAATGTTCTTGTTGATCTTGGTTTAGATCAATGCCTCCTTCTCCCTCGGAGTTAAAGTCTTCAAATTCTTCGTCGCGGTACATTAGCAGTATGATTTAATTTCATGCATTTGTTTCTTGATTTCTACACAAGCCAAAGAATACTTATCTACTTCAGGGTATTTAAACCCTAACCAAAGCATATCGATATTAACTGGGCCTGCACCTCCGATTTGATTATCGATCCACATACAGAATGTGTGAAGTTCATCTGCCTCATCGAGATATAAACTTTCTTCGATATAATAATATCCTTCTGTAAAGGATCCAGTGGTCTTTGCCCCCATTAAAAGAAGCGTTTTGTTTCTCGACGATAATTTAGTGTGTTTTTTCATAGCGTCTAATTTTAATTGATGTTCGTAGTGTGGATTACTCATGTTTATTTGTTTTTTAATTACTATACTAATATAAGCAAAATAATTGGGATAAAAAAACTTTTTGTGACTTTTTTTCAAAAATAATTACAATCCAAAGGCATCTTTTGGAGAAACTGGTTTAATTACATCCTTTTGTTTGTTTGGAATATCAGGTGGATCTATATATGTTGGTTTCTTATAAGTAGTTTCTTGAGGTTTTTTTGAATGACTTTTAAGCATTTCAGGTCTATTTTCTAAAACCCAATTAATATACCTACGATCTTTAGCGTATATTTCCCCAATAGTATATCCAGCGTATTTACCAGATCTAAGTACTTGATTTATATTCATATTTTTACTCTAACTGCCTTTGATTTAATTTCATCTATTTCCATCTTAACGGCATCTTTATCTATGATTTCTTGATAATGCATTCCTATTCCACTTTCATGGTTAGCTTTACTCATTTTTTTAGCGTATAATTTATATCTGTCATTCACATAATCCTCTCCAAGATATTTATAATGCAACATTTTAAGAGGTTTTGAATTAAATGTGTCTAATATTTCCCACATTTTTTGCCATTTTCCCCATTTATGTTTTTTATATTCTCCAAGAGGTCTAATATTTTCAGGAACAGGGTGCCAAAAATCACCTAAATTAAAATCTGGATCTAATTCATGAGCACCTTCAACAAATTGTAAATGATGTACTATATTTAAATTGATTATCATTGGTTTAGAATACCATGGATTAGGTTCTCCCCATTGGACATAATCATATAATTGACCTTCTAAGTTTTCAGGAAAAGTATTAGATACCATTTGAAAACCTGCTGGATAAAAAACACTACAGTTTTTATTTTTATTTAAAAAAGATCTTAAATCTTTATGAAATACAAACTCATCACAATCACATAAGATAACAAAATCAGCATTTCCTTTAGCATGTTCTATACTGCTTGTTTTTAGATCAACATGAATATAGTCATTAAATTCTTCTCCGCTTTCAAATGGTATAACTTCAACCATATCTCCATAGGATTCTGCGATCATTCTCGTTGAATCTGTTGACATATTGTCGTATACTATTATTTTATCACAAAATGTAGAATAGTGTCTTAGGTAATAAGGAAGCATCAACTCTTCATTCCATGCGACTACATAGGCCCATACTTTCATAAAATCGGCATATTAGATAGTTTTAGCATAACATTCATTGTTGCTAAAACATCTCCTTCACAGTAATTTTTAATATCTTCAAGTCTTCCTCCCCAATAATGCTCAGAAACATCTGTATTTTTCATGGCATCTTTAGGAGAAGGAATATTAAATATATTACAAATAAGATCTAAGGATGCTCCAGAATATCCTCCAAATTTCCAAATCTCTAAAGTATCTAGTAAACAGTTTTCCCAAGGTTTTTGTTTCTGTAAATGGAATTGATGAATTGGTGTAATTCCATTAATAAGACATCTTTTAATAATCCATGGCATATCAAATCTTTTAATGTTATGTCCTATTAATTTGACACTTGAATTTTGATTAAAAACAGCCTGCATTGTTTGATTAAATTCATTTAGTAGAGCAACTTCGTCGTCTCCATAAAAAGATTTAATATTTGTTTTTACAGGAAGACCTATCTCATCAAATTTAATTTGACCAATTGATATTGTAATTATTTTACCAAACTCAGGGTGGAGTGAAGAGGTTCTCTTAAACATCTCTTGATCAGTTAAATCTGCTTTATCAGATTCGAAAGATTTTATTTGAGTTGCCTTAGCAATCCACAAATCATACAAACTTTCTTTATCTTTTTTTAAATCCTTTAATGTTTCGTATTGAGAAGCTGTCTCAATATCGATAAATAACATTCCTTTTAATTCTGATGAAGTATACATTTTTATTTTTCAGTTTCCTCTTTATTATTTCTAAGATTATAGATAGGCACTGGATATTTTATATCTCTACCTTCGTGATTTTTATTTTGTAAAGTATACCAATTATGTCCATAGTGCTCGGTTAATTTTTCGGATTCAGCGATAAGCTCTCCATATTCCCAACCACCTGCAAAATCAAAATAGTAATTCGAACCTATTTTAGGTTTCTTTACAAAAATGTGCTTAACTTTCTTTTCTTTTCTCTTTGCCATACTATAATTATATTCATTTAAATATAAAAGTTTCCCTGGCGGGGAATTATATTTAAATGAATATAATAGATATTAAAGATCAGACCAATTAGAATGTTCTGATACTTCTCTAATTGAAGTGTAAGTGTCGTAATCTACGAAAACTTCTAAAAATCCACCAGTTATACTGTTTGGTAAATCTTTAGGATTAATCCAATACTCTGGAGGGTTCGATATTCTTTGATTAATAAAATCAAACATCGAATCTATCTCCATGTGGTGGACATAAATCTTAATTTTCATACATTTCATATCTGGATATCCCATAGCTTATTTTATTTAAAGTGTCCTCCTCCTAACCAAAGAACAAATGATTTTCTAACGCCAGATGTAACTGGCTTAACTGCGTGATTAAGGTAACTAGGAAAGATTACAACTGTTCCTTTTCCTCTAGGAGCTGAATCTGTATCTTCTAATGAAGTTCCTCCGTGCCAGAATTCTAAGTCTCCTCCGGTATATTCATGATCATCTGATAATTGAACGGTCATAGAAATCTTTCTTATGGATAATTCTCCTGGGCCAAGATCTTGATGCCAATCATATTTTCCATTTTCAGTTCCGTGGTATTCTGTATATTGTATTAATTCAGGTGTTGATTTTAAATCAAATCTCCACATTTCATTATTAGCTCTCTGAGCAAAATCCATTAATTTATAATACAACCATTCCCATTCCTCAGTTTGAGGAATCCATTTAATATTTGATTTCCTAACCTCATCAATTCCCGCTGCGGTTGTTGCTATTTCAAATGGAATATTCTCTACTCCTTTAGATATAAGATCTAATTCTGAACTTGAAAATCCATTATTAAAATAATAATAGTTTTGGGCGTCGTTAGTTTCCGGTTGGAATGTGTATGTTTTCATTTTCTTTTATATATGTTATGTTTACTGCACCTTCATCCTTTCCAAATCTGGATTTTGAATGTATTGGGTAATCTGGGTTTTCTTCGTAAGCCCAGTCATGAACACCAAGCTCTTCAAATCTATTTTTAATATCCTCATTATAATAATCGGAAATTGTTCTTGTTCTTCTCTGTATATCTTCTCTTGATAAATCGTGAGTATTTCTTCCACCTGCGTTATTGTATATTAATTGAATATAAGAAAGCTTTGGAATTTTACACATTATCGTGTTTAAGAAAGTTCTAATCACTAGTTCATAATCATCAGCAACTGTTAAACTTCTATTATGTCCTCCTATTTCAAAATAAGTAGATCTTCTCCATGCTCTAATATGATTAGGAACTCCAACAATATGTCTAATTGTTTTAGGATTAATGTTATGTTGATTACATACTATTAAATCCATGTCATGATATTTTTCATCTCTGTAATTTCCATATCCTAATGCAAACGAACCATCGGGGGGGTATGTATGTGGTTTTCCATTTTCATAAATCTCTGCAGTATCTCCAAAAAAGAATCCACATTCTGGGTGAGCTTGTGCAGCATCATGTAAATCTTGAGCACATGTATCTGCTAAAATATCATCATGATCTAATTCAGCTAAAATATATCCAGTAGCCATTGAACATGCTCTCCATTTTACCTCTCCAATACATCCACCTGATTTTTTTCTCAAATCATATACTTTAACTCTTGGATCTTGAGCTGCAATTTCTTCTGCAATTTTAAGAGTTTTTCCACCATCAGTAGAATCATTCATTAAAATCCATTCCCAATTTTCATAAGTTTGTGCAGCTACTGATTTGTAAGTTGTTCTTAGTTTTTGTCCAGTATTATAAATTGGAGTAAAGAAAGATATTAAATTTGGATCATCTAAATTATCAGTATTTAACATTGCATGCATTGAACAATTATATGCCCATTCCCCTATATCTTTAACTGAGTCTACGCCGTCTTTAACATCTACATGGATCCATTTTTTACGAAATTGAAGTGGCATATTAGCTACATTTCTAAATTCTGCCCAATGTTCTCCTCTTGTGACTATCATATCAGGATTAAATTCAGCAACTGTAATTCTTATAAATTGATCATCTTCTAAATATCTAACATCAAGATCTTCGGACTCATAATTTAGCCATTTTTTACTTTTTAAATCAGGAGTTCCCTCACCAATGTATAATATTCTAGGCAACTTAGGGGCTGCTTTTTTTTCTAAGTAGTTATAATGGCTTAACACTAAGTTGTGATAAGAGAAGTATTCAGGATGTTCATCAAGGACTGCTTGAATAAAATATCCATCAGCAGCGTAACTTGCCCCAAAAGAATAATTATCGATTAACTCTGATTTAATAATTACTTGAGCAATATCTGTTTTCTGAAAGCCTGTATTTTCTGGAGTTGCAACTCTAACATCTAATCCAGTAAAGTCCTTACCGTCAACTTGTTGAGAAACTACATGTATTAAATGATTGCTATTATTTTCTAGAATAGTATTTCCACCAACATGTTTATAAAAATCTTCATGGATTATATTATCGTCGTCTAAAAAATAAAACCAAGAATCTTTATCAAATGTTTTAATTAATTTAGTTGATTGTGGATATAATAAACCACCGTCTCCTCCTCTAACAAAATGAATTTTGGTATTATTTGAACTTATAGTGGAAAGTATTCCAGCATCAATATCTTTTAAAGGAACTGTATCGAATAAAACATGCCAGTTAATTTTTAAATTACTAGGCACTTTATGAAATACAGAATCCATAACTTTAGGCAGGTTATTTGGCCTGGTACATCTTGTAATAATGTTTATTGTTTGCATTAAATCTTAAATTTTATTCTACATCAAAGAAGAACATGTGGAAATATCTAGCGTTGTCGATTGCATCTCCAAAGTATTCTGTTGCTGCGTGTATTTGTGATGAATTAAAAATTACTAATCTATTATATACGTTTCCGACATCATCTATTTTTTCAAAAAGAGTTCCATCGTAAAAATTCATACCGTCATTTGTTCCTGTAAAAGCATCTGCATATTCTTTGGTTGACATTGATTCAGGAGTTGGAAATACATTTATTCCATTTACCTTGCTTCTATACATTGCAGTACCTGTTTGAGGTGGAGCGTCTGGTGTTAAATAAACCATCGCAGCATACATTTGTGTATCAACATGGTACACTATAGGTTGATCTGCTGTACAAAACTGAAAAACACCATTTGCATATCTTTCATAGTTCCAGTTTTTTATTTTTTTACCAATAACTTCTTCTAATTTTTCTTTAGTACCTTCTAATATAAACTTAGAAGTTGATCTTTGTCCTTTATGATATCCTGAAGGTTTGAATTCAAGATTGTTCATAGTGTATTCTCTTACTAAATCTGGATCTGCATAAAAATTATCTACTACGATAACATCCTTATCAGTTCTATTGAAACCTGAACCTGCAACGACATCTCCAGAAAAACAGTATACGTTTGATATGGTTTCGCCATTTTCTAAAATTATAGAAATATCTTTATTAATATCTATTTTATTAACTAATATATTAAAACCTAGAGAATCTCCTTCTAAGTTTAGATATACTTGTTTAACGTCTTCTCTTTCTGAAAATGATGGAACGATAGAATATCCATCAATATGAATATCAACTATAGCACTTATGTTTGTTCCAATCCAACCTTGGATTTGGTATGATTCATTTACTCTATTAACAGAATCAACATGAAGTCTAACATTTTGGTTTTTTGTTAAATGCATATTACTAAAAATTGTTTAATTATTATATTAAATAAATGTATTTAGTTTATTTATTCTTTTTATTTTTATGCATAAAAAAAGAGGACCGAAGTCCTCTTTAATTTTTTTATCTAAGATTGAGTAGATTATAATCTTCCTCCACCTTCGTCTCCTCCTCCTCCTGGAGGTGGTGGTCCTCCACCGGTGTTAGTTATAGCTACTACTAAACCATGCTGGAATGCAACATCATACTGATTAAAATATAAAGTACCGTTAAATCCAGTATAACTTGATCCTGATGCTCCTTTAATTCCTTGTGGTCCAGTTGGTCCAGTTCCATTACCTGCTCCAGTATCTCCTTGGAATCCATTAAGTCCTTTAGCTCCTTGATTTCCTCTTCCTCCTTGAACTCCTCTTGGTCCAGTAGCTCCTTGAGGTCCTCTTGGCCCAGCTCCAGCTGAAACTCCAATATATCCTTGAACTCCTCTTTGTCCTTGAGGTCCTCTTGCACCAGTTGGTCCTTTAAAACCTGTATAACCTTGTGCTCCTTGAGGTCCTCTTGGTCCAGTAGGAGAATTTCCAAGTAATCCCTGAGTTCCTTGAGGTCCTTTATAACCTACAGGTCCTGTTCCTCTTTCACCAGGGGCTCCTTCAGTTCCTTGATAACCTTTTGGTCCAGTAGGAGAATTTCCAACTACACCCTGTGAACCTTGACTTCCTTGAGGTCCTCTATTTCCTCCGGGTTGAGCTCCTTTTGGTCCAGTAGAACCTATTTGTCCTGCTGCTCCATTTGGTCCTCTTGGAGAAGAACCTTGATTTCCTTGAGGTCCTATATTACCTATAGGTCCTTTATAACCTGTTGGTGATGGTCCAATAAATCCTTTATAACCTCCAGCTCCTTGAGATCCTTGAGGCCCGGTAGGCGTTAAACCTATAAATCCTTTATAACCTTGGGGTCCTTGGGCTCCTTGTGTTCCTCTTGGAGAAGAACCTTGGGGTCCTTGGGGTCCTTGATCTCCTTTAAATCCAGTATAACCTCCAGGTTGAGCTCCTTTAGCTCCTTGATCTCCCTGTGGTCCTCTAGATCCAGTTGCTCCTGTTGGTTGTGCTCCTTTAAGTCCTATGTAACCTTGAGCTCCTTGAGCTCCTTGTGTTCCTCTTGGAGAAGAACCTTGTGATCCTTGTGATCCTTGTGCTCCTTTAAATCCAGTATAACCTCCAGGTTGAGCTCCTTTAGCTCCTTGGTCTCCCTGTGGTCCTCTAGCTCCGGTGTTTCCGCCAGGCTGTGCTCCTTTAAATCCTATATAACCTTGAGCTCCTTGAGCTCCTTGTGTTCCTCTTGGAGAAGAACCTTGTGATCCTTGTGATCCTTGTGCTCCTTTAATTCCTTTATAACCTCCTGGTTGTGCTCCTTTAAGTCCTTGTGCTCCTTGATTTCCTCTATCTCCACCTGGTCCAGTTGGCTGTGCTCCTTTAAATCCTTTATCTCCTTGGGCTCCTTGTGCTCCTTGGGCTCCTCTTGGAGAAGAACCTTTTAAACCTGTTGGTCCAATTAATCCTATTGCTCCTTGATTTCCTTTTGGAGAAGAACCTTGAGTTCCTCTTTCACCAGTTGATCCTTGATTTCCAGTAAAACCAGTAGGCTGTGAACCTTTAAAACCTTTAGTTCCCTGTGCTCCTTGTGATCCTTGTACTCCTCTAACAAGATCTCCTTGAGAACCCTGTGTTCCAATAGCTCCTTGATCTCCTCTGAAAGCTGCAACTTGTGATCCTTGATCTCCTTGATAACCTTTAGCTCCAGTATCTCCAGTATAAGCATTTAATGTATCACCAGTTGCTCCTTGAAAACCTCTTTCTCTTTTTGCTCCTTGATATCCTTTTACTGTAATACCTTGAGCTCCTTTATATCCAGTGTAACCTGTTAATGTAGAACCTTGGGCTCCTTGAAAACCTCTGTCTCCGCCGGCTCCGGTAGAACCTTGTGATCCTTTATATCCTGTATGTGTTACTCCAATTGCTCCCTTTAATCCAGTAGGTCCTGTAGGGCTATTTCCTATAGCTCCTTGAAAACCTCTATCACCAGTTGCTCCAGTTAATCCTGTTGCTCCTTTAGAACCTTGGGCTCCTTTAAATCCTCCAGATCCAGTCGTTCCTTTTTCTCCAGTAGCTCCTTTATCACCTTGATTACCTGTAAAATACGTGTAATTATTAGGGTTGAAGTTGCCTTCATGTAAAAAGTTAGATACGCCTGATATGAGAGATCCTGTTCTTAATTTAGCCATTCTATTTTATTTTATTTTATTTTATTATTTATTAAAGTTATTAGTTATTAAAAGTTACAAAAACCATTTTGAACGTTAACTGCGTTACCGACGTTGTCATCAAAGAATCCCATCACGTTATTCATTCCTCCTGTTCCGTATGCACCATTAGAACCTTGAGCTCCTTGAGCTCCTTGTGGTCCGGCTCCAGTTGATCCAGTTAATCCTGTATTTCCTTGATTTCCTTGAAAACCTAAAAGTCCTTTATAACCTGTTGGTCCGTTTGGTCCTTTATAACCTGTTGGTCCGGTTGGTCCAGCAGGTCCGTTTAGTCCTTTATAACCTTGAACTCCTTGGAATCCAGCTCCTACAGTATTTCCAACAGGTCCATTTACTCCTTTAAAACCTTTATAACCACCTGGTCCTCCAGATCCTTGTGATCCAGTAATTCCCTGATATCCAGTAGGTCCAGCAGCTCCTTGAGCTCCTTGAGGTCCACCAATACCAACTATACCTTGTGGTCCAGTATAACCTTGAGATCCTCTTGATCCTTGTGGTCCTCCAGCTCCTTGATATCCTCTTGTTCCTTCGTAACCTTGTGCTCCTTGAGAACCTTGACTTCCTGCAATCCCTTGGTTTCCTTGAGATCCTTGTGCTCCTTGAAAACCTCTTGGTCCTCCAGCTCCTTTAAATCCTATATAACCTTGAGCTCCTTGATTTCCTTTTACTCCTGTTACCCCCTGTGGTCCAGTACTACCAGCTGCTCCTCCAGCTCCTTGATGTCCTCTTACACCTTGAGATCCTTGACCTCCGGTTGTTCCAACAGCTCCTTTTAATCCAATATATCCTTTGTAACCTCCAGGTCCATCAGAACCTTTAAATCCGATAAATCCTTTATCTCCACTAGGTCCAGTTGATCCTGTATTTCCTTGAGATCCTGAAATTCCGATAAATCCTTTATAACCCTGTGCTCCTTGAGAACCTTGTGCTCCTTGAGAACCTCCAGGTCCAGTAGAACCTTTTAATCCAATATATCCTTTATAACCTCCTGGTCCATCAGAACCCTTAAATCCGATAAATCCTTTATCTCCACCAGGTCCAGTTGATCCTGTACCTCCTTGAGAACCTGCAGTTCCGATTAATCCTTCATAACCCTGAGCTCCTTGAGAACCTTGAGTTCCTTGAGAACCTCCAGGTCCAGTAGAACCTTTTAATCCAATATATCCTTTATAACCTCCTGGTCCATCAGAACCTTTAAATCCGATAAATCCTTTATCTCCACCGTCTCCAGTTGATCCTGTTCCTCCTTGAGATCCTGAAATTCCAACAAATCCTTCATAACCAGGGGCTCCAGTAGCTCCCTGTGCTCCTTGAGAACCTGCAGTTCCAGTAAAACCTTTTAATCCGATATATCCTTTATAACCCGTAAGGGCAGCCCCTGTTGCAGCTCCTTGGGGTCCTTTACTACCCTGTACTCCTTGAAAACCTTCTGATCCTGTTGCTCCAGTATAACCTTTAGCTCCAGTTGATCCTTTAGCTCCTTGTGCTCCAGTTGCTCCTTGAGAACCTGCAGTTCCAGTAGAACCAGTTGATCCAATATATCCTGTATATCCTTTTGGTCCAGTTGCAGCAGTAAATCCTTTTAATCCTTGAGATCCTTGATAACCCTTTGGTCCAGTTGTACTAGTTGCTCCTTTAAATCCTGTAAATCCTTGTGATCCTTGAGATCCTTTTGGTCCAGTTGCACTAGTTGCTCCTTTAAATCCTGTAAATCCAGTAGCACCATTGGCTCCTTTAAATCCAGTATCTCCAACAGCTCCTTGGTCTCCAACAGGCCCTGTTGAGCCAGTAGATCCTTGAGATCCTATGTTTCCTTCGAAACCAGTAGCTCCGTTAGATCCTTGAGATCCTCTATCTCCTTCAGATCCAGTAGCTCCTTGAGGTCCTTTATTACCTAAAGAACCTTGAGAACCTTGAGAACCTTTAGCTCCAGTAGATCCTTGATATCCATTGTTACCAGTAGATCCTAAAGAACCTTGATTTCCTTGAAATCCTTTATCTCCTCCAGAACCAGTAGCTCCTTGAGATCCTTTAGATCCAAGATCTCCTTGAGATCCTTGAGCACCTTGCTGTCCAACGAATTGCGGATAATTAGTACTATTTAAAATACCGGCATGGAGAATAAGATCATTTTCTAATTCAGTTCCTAATTTAAGTTTAGCCATGTTTATTTTATTTTTTTAATTCTTATGTTTAATATAATATTTTAGTTAACCCTTCCGTTACTAACGGATGACGAACCAAAATTGTGATATAATGTTCCAGTTGTTCCAGTTCCATTAGCTGCATTAAGACCTTGAATTCCTTTAGCCCCTTGTGGTCCAGTTAATCCTCCAACTGATGGTCCTGTAGCTCCCTTTGGTCCTCTTGGTCCTGGTGCTCCAGCACTACCTGTGGCTCCTGCTCCTCCTTGATTACCAACAGCTCCGGTTGCTCCTTGTGCTCCGTCAGCCATTTGATTTCCTTGAACTCCTCGATAACCTTGTGCTCCAGCTCCAGTTGTTGCCGGCTGTCCTCCTTGATTTCCTTGAGGTCCTCTTGCTCCTGATCCTCCTTGTGGTCCAGTTGGTCCGGTAATACCTTTAGGTCCTAAAGGCCCGGGTGTTCCTTGATTTCCTTTTGGTCCTGCAGTTCCTTGATTTCCTTTAGGTCCAATTGGTCCTTTATAACCTTGAACTCCAGTTGCTCCAGTTGCTCCTTTAAAACCAAGTTCTCCAGTAATACCTTTAAAACCTATATAACCTTTTGGTCCAGTAGATCCCTGTATTCCAATATATCCTTTATAACCTTGGAATCCGTTAGCTCCTTGATTTCCAACAGGTCCAGTTGGTCCTTTAAATCCATAATCTCCTTCTAATCCTTGGGGTCCTCTTGGTCCGCTTCCACCCTGAGATCCTTGAGGTCCTCTGTGTCCGGTTAATCCTTTAAATCCATAAGCTCCGTCAGCTCCTTGCGATCCTTGTGGTCCTCTACTTCCACCACCTCCGGCGGCTCCTTGAGTTCCGACTGGTCCAGTGTTTCCACCGGCTCCTTCAGCTCCTTGAGCTCCTTGAGTTCCTTTTGGTCCAGTAGATCCCTGGTTTCCTTTAAGACCTTTGAGTCCGATAAATCCTTTAAATCCTGTAGGTCCAGTAGCTCCTTGTGATCCTTGTGGTCCTCTATTTCCACCTAATCCGGCAGATCCTTGAGTTCCAACAGGTCCAATGTTTCCAGTAGTTCCGGTAGATCCTTGAGATCCTTGAGGTCCTCTTGGTCCTCCAGATCCTTGGTCTCCTTTAATACCTTTAAATCCAGGGGCTCCAGCAAAACCTTTAGGTCCAGTAGCTCCTTGTGATCCTTGTGGTCCTCTATTTCCGCCTAATCCGGCAGATCCTTGAGTTCCAACAGGTCCAATGTTTCCAGTAGCTCCGGTAGATCCTTGAGATCCTTGAGGTCCTCTTGGTCCAGTAGATCCTTGGTCTCCTATAATACCGGTAGATCCTTGTGATCCTTTAAATCCGATTGGCCCAGTAGATCCTTGAGATCCTTGGGCTCCTTTAGTACCAACTCCTCCAGTAGAACCTTGTGGTCCATTATTTCCTTGATCTCCTATTCCTCCTTGATAACCTGGTTTTCCAGTAACTCCTTGTGTACCTGTATCACCAGCTCCACCTTGATTACCTTTAGTACCTATAGCTCCTTGAAAACCCTTTGCTCCAGTAGATCCCTGAGGTCCTTGTGGTCCAGTAAGACCAGTATTACCAACAGCTCCTTGGGCTCCATTATTTCCTTTTAATCCTATAAATCCTTTATCTCCAGTAGCTCCTTGTGCTCCTCTGTCTCCTGATAATCCAGTTGGTCCTTTATAACCTCTGTCTCCAACAGCTCCTTGAGCTCCTCTATCTGAGTCTGCTCCTTTTGATCCTGTTGATCCTTGATTACCTTTAGCTCCTTGAGTTCCTTGTGGTCCATTATTACCAATAGCTCCTTGAGTTCCTTGATAACCTCTTGGACCGACTGCTCCATTAATTCCAGTAGCTCCTTGTGATCCTTTATAACCATTTAAACCAGTTGCTCCTTGATAACCTCTATCTCCTTGAGAACCTTGTGCTCCTTGATAACCGATGTCACCGTCAGGTCCATCAGATCCCTTTAGGCCATTAGATCCTTGAGCTCCTTTAGTACCTTGAATACCATTAAACCCCGTAGATCCAGTTGAACCTTGAAACCCTTTTTCACCTGTAGCTCCCTGTGCTCCTATTAAACCAATATGTCCTATAGCTCCTTTAAGATCTGGGTAATTACTTGCTACAAAATTATTTGTTGTTAATATTTGGTTGTTTCCAATTGTAGAATTAGAATCCATTTTCATAACACCATCAAATTCATAACTAGCATATACTACACCAGTACCCTGGGCCCCCAATACGGGGACCCCGGCATTTATTTCTTCAAAATAAGCATTAGCAAATACAGTACCTTGTGATGGATTTAAACCGGTATTTGTTGTACCTTCTTCAAAAATGTCGGCTTCAAATACACCAGTGTTTACATTAAATTTCATTGCCATCTTTTAGTATTTTATTTTTTATATTTATTCTATTTAGTTTTGTCATCGATTAGAAGTTAAATAGAATGTCTCCAGTTGAATCATCTTTTACTATTGTTGTTCCTCCTCCGAAATCGATAGTTTTTGTTGATAAAACTACTTTTCCAGATGAATCTAAATCAATAACGTCTGTTGTTCCTCCTAATACATTATTACTAATATCAATACCACTAGATGCGATTAAAGATAATTGAGCTCCTTGTGATCCTTGTGCTCCAGTAGATCCTGTTGTTCCGTCTACTCCTTGTGCTCCAGTAGGACCAACTGCTCCTTGAGCTCCTGTTGCTCCTTGAGCTCCAGTATCTCCTTTATCTCCTTTATCTCCTTTAGCTCCAACAGCTCCTTGAACTCCTTGAATACCTTGGATTCCTTGATCTCCTTGATCTCCTTTAGCTCCAACAGCTCCTTGTGCTCCTGTTGCTCCTTGGATTCCTTGATCTCCTTGATCTCCTTTAAGACCTGTTGCTCCAACAGCTCCTTGTGCTCCTGTTACTCCTTGGATTCCTTGATCTCCTTGATCTCCTTTAGCTCCAACAGCTCCTTGTGCTCCTGTTGCTCCTTGGAT
>Ga0206128_1001052_pt1 | contig 29174 bp, 28 predicted proteins | sample Helgoland_Spring_7_FD_148601 | JGI IMG/M metagenome (GOLD analysis project Ga0206128, IMG submission 148601) | Pelagic subsurface seawater microbial communities from Kabeltonne, Helgoland, North Sea - Helgoland_Spring_Bloom_20160426_1 | ecosystem: Environmental > Aquatic > Marine > Epipelagic ... | reverse complement strand
TTTGATGGAGCTAGATGACAAATACGTTGAGCAGCACGACTACGATGATATCATGGGAGCCGAGGCTACCGAGGAGGAGACGGATAACTTCTTTGCCGATCTGAAGAGCATGTTTGACTAGTCATTGGGTCGTCGAGCAATCTGTATGCATGGAAATTTTCCGTGTATTTCAGCATCAAGGTGATTAATACGTTGATACGTTTTTCTATGAACTCTTACATTCTTAAAATCTTCCTCTATGAAACCGAACCGCAGGTGTGGCGGAGGGTTTCTGTGCCCGAGACAGCCACTTTTTCTGATTTGCACCAGGTTATCCAAAAGGCAATGGGTTGGAATGATGAGCAGGCTCATCAGTTTCGCCATGGCAAGGGCCGCCACCTCAAGCAGGTGATTGCCAATACCAACGAGCAAGTCGGTCCTGGGGATGAATTTACCGACGAAAAGGATATCACCTTGGGGCAGTTTGCAGGACGGCGTAAATTGCCTGTTCGGCTGATGTATCGTTACGATTTTTTTGATGACTGGACCCACGAACTCGTCATTGAAGAAAAAAAGGAAGGTGAGAACACGCTCAAGATGCTGGGCGGCGAACGAGCCTGCCCGCCAGAGGACTGCGGAGGATCCTTCGGCTACAAGGAATGCCTTGCTGGCTATGCTGAGTGGATGGACGATGATTACGACCCTGAGGTATTTGATGCTGGTTCTGTTCAGCTCGGTTAGCTCGGAGCTATCTGCACCGGCAAAGGAGAAACAGTTCACCAAATGAGGTGTCTTACTCTTGGTGCTTCTTAAGCCATGCCTTACGCGCCTCGAGGTTCTCGTTGAGCTTGAAGCACTGGGTACGCTCTTCGGCGAGCTCGTCATACATGCGGAGTAAGCGATGGAAGTCCTCTGAGAGATCCTTGCCTGCGTCCTCAAGCAGCTTCTCAATATCGTGCGCCTTATTGCGACCGACCGCTCTTCCGGTAGGAGAACCCTTTGGCTCCATTAAACCCTTGAGGTCGCTGCGGCGATGTTCCAGTGAGCCGTCAATCCGGCCCAGTTCCCCAAGTGATATCTCACGTTCAGCATCAGAAATAGAACGGTTCTTTAGCTTGTTCTCGAGTCCGGCTCGTCGTGACTCTAGGGTTTTGATGGCTGCTTCCAAAGCACTGGTTAATTCTCGGCGAGTCTTGTCAGTCATCACGGTCTGGCGCCTGTTTTGCTTCCAATCGTCGTTGATTCGGGTGCTTTCGTGGTAGTAGCCACCCCAGTAGGAGCCACCTGTGCTTTCATATTTGTCGACATCTTCATAGTCACCCATCGAATCGCTGAGCTTGATAATCTGCGTAATCCGTTTTTCGATCCGCTTATCGAATTCGTCGATGTCATTTGCGAGATCATCTTTTGGCAGGAGATTGCCGCTCTGGCGAAGAGTCTCGACAATGCGTGAGCGGCGGTTTTGGTAGGTTTGAATCCATCGGCGGAGGCCCTTGATCGCCTTCATTTTGATTTGCGAGACCTGTATTTTTGATTCTTTTGAGTCGTGAATCTCACTGAGCATTTTTACCAATTCGTCGGAGCGTTTCTCGATGCGAGAATCCATGCTTTTGAGATCTCCCCGCAATTCATTCAATCGTGTTTCGCGTTGCTGGATATGCCGGGTAAGATTGACTACCGATGCCCTGCGTGCCTCCATATCGTATTTGGTCTCTTGTTCGGCATGAAGTCCTGTGCAGAAAATCGTGGCTAGTAGCGAGTGCATCATGATTTGTTTGATGGCCTCGGTAGGAAATATTGGAATAGTGATGTGCATTAAATTAGTAATTTGAGAAATTCTAAACTAGCCGGTCGAGACGTGGCCAACAAGGGGGAAATCAGAATCAAGAATTACCATTATACGGAGAGTGGTAAATCAGCTCTGAATTTATTGAGGTATATTTAGGATTTTTAATACCTATGCCTTTTGATCCACGCTACGCATTTGGATGTCGGTAATTTCGACGTGTAGTGGGGTGTTGAGGATGTGCAACACAGATGCGGCGACGTCTTCGGGCTGAAGCATGCGGATGCTTGCTCGGGTCTCGGCGAGCTGATCTTCACGGTCTTTAAAGTAGTGATCGAGAAGCGGAGTATCTACAAAACCTGGGGAGACGGTAGCGACACGAGTGGGATTCCCGTCGGCCCGAAGTTCATAACGCAAAGCATCACTAATGCCGCGCACTGCAAACTTGGTGGGCGAGTAGAATCCGCCAGAGGGCGGCACTCGATGGCCGCTCATGCTGGAGGTGTTGATTATCTGACCGCCTGATTCAGGAAATAGAGCGAGGGATTTCTGACAGCAAATGGTGAGTGCTTGCACGTTGAGCTGCCACATGGTTGCCCAATCGGCGGGGTTGCCATCGGAAATGCGTGACAGCAAGGCGAGCCCCGCATTGTTGACGAGAATGTCGAGGTGGCTCAGTGACGCAAAGACCTTATCAATTTCGGCGGGCTCAGTGAGATCGCAGGCGATGGGCTCAACACCTTCGGGAAGTTTGGACGTATCACGGCAGAGGCCAAGAACCTTGGCTCCAGCCTCAAGTAGCTGCGTCGATACGGCACGGCCGATGCCAGAGGAAGCTCCGGTGACAAGGGCGGTTTTATTAGTGAGGGACATATCAATGATCAGTTGTCAGGGATGGTTGGACAATGAGTCATTTAGCTAGCCGGGCGGCTGCAGGTCATCATGAATTCATTGCCGTCAGGATCGACACACATGGCAAGGTGAAGTGGGTCCTCGGGAGTGTCGGTTGGCTCTCTGGTGAGTGCGCCTCCGTGCTCTTTGAGCCGGACGATTCCTTCGTGAAGATCATCGACACGGAAGCTGAGTCCCGTCCAGGTGCGCTTGCCCTCACCACCTCCGTGGATCCCAATGGTTGCTCCCGCAATGACGACTTCACTCCATGGTTCTGAGGCAAAACTGACCTCACCATCGAACAAATCACGATAGAAGTGGAGACAGCGCTCCCAATCGGCGGCCCAGAGTGCGTATTTGACTTTTTCGACCTTCATAGTGTTAGTTAGCTACGATGTTAACCAGGCGACCTGGAACAACGATGATTTTGCGGATGGTTTTCCCTTCGGTGTGTTGAATGACATTCTCATCTTGCTGGGCGAGCGCTTCAATTTCATCTTTAGCAGCATCCTTGGCGACGGTGATCTTACCGCGTAGCTTGCCGTTGACCTGAACGACGATTTCGACTTCGTCTTCGACGAGGTAGGCTTCGTTGTATATAGGCCATTCCTGATTACACAACATTGTATTGGAGCTTGCGATGGGTAGTTGAGAGTTGATTTCCTCGGTGATATGAGGTGCAAACGGGTTCAAGCACTTGAGCAGATCACGCATTAAACTTGCCGGCAGCTGCTCTGCTTTACCAAAGGCATTGGTGCAGATCATCATTTGGGAAATAGCAGTGTTAAATGACAGTCTTTCGATGTCCTCACTCACTTTTTTAATGGTTTCGTGTAGAACCTTGAGTAGGTCCTTGTGCGTTTCGGTTGAAGCTTGCTCGTCGCTAAGTTTGCTAGAGAGCACCCATTGCCCTTCTTGGTTTTGCTCAAAAGCGAGACGCCAGACTTTAGCGAGGAAACGTGAGACGCCTTCGACCCCTTTCATCTGCCACGGTTTGACTTGTTCAAGTGGGCCCATGAACATCTCATAGAGACGCAGGGCATCGGCACCATACTCGGAGACGACATCATCGGGATTGACGACATTGCCGAGGGACTTGGACATCTTGGCTCCGTCTTCGCCCAGGATAAGACCCTGATTGACCAGTTTTTGGAAGGGCTCGATGGTAGAGACGTGGCCGAGGTCGTGGAGGACCTTGTGCCAGAAGCGAGCGTAGAGTAAGTGAAGCACGGCGTGTTCGGTGCCACCGACATAGAGGTCAACCATGCCAGTAGCCGAGGAGGCGTCGGTAGTTCCAGACCAATACTCTTCAGCTTCTTTGGAAATGAATCGATCGGTGTTGCCGGGGTCGCAGTAACGCATGTAATACCAGCAGGAGCCTGCCCACTGAGGCATGGTGTTGGTTTCACGTTTTGAGCTTTCTGAGTAGTTGATCCAGTCAGTGGCTTTGGCCAGCGGACCTTCTGGGGAGCCGGTGGGTTTGAAGTCGTCCATCTCAGGCTGCAGCACCGGGAGCTCGGATTCAGGCACGGCTTTGTGGTTGCCATTTTCCCATAGGATGGGGAAGGGCTCGCCCCAGTAGCGTTGGCGTGAGAACAGCCAATCACGAAGTTTGAAGTTCACTTTGAAGGTGCCCTTGTTGTTATCGCGAAGCCATTGGATGATGGCTTTCTTGGCATCTTTGGTTTTCATGCCGTCGAGGAAGCCTGAGTTAACAGCGACTCCATTACCGGTGAAGCCTTGCCAGTCTGAGCCCTTATTGGGCTCGACGACCTGGGTGACGGGAAGCTCAAACTTGTTAGCGAATTCGAAGTCGCGTTCATCGTGAGCGGGCACGGCCATGATGGCTCCGGTGCCGTAGCTCATCATCACGTAGTCAGCAATCCAGACAGGTATTTGCTCGCCATTGACAGGGTTGGTGGCAGTGGCGCCGGTGGGGACTCCGGATTTATCTTTGTTGAGGTCGCCGCGTTCGAGGTCTGACTTGGATGCGCAGGATGCGATGTAGGCATCCACGGCCTCCTTTTGGGCCGAGGTGGTGATGTCCTGCACGAGCGGGTGCTCCGGAGCGAGAACCATGTAGGTGGCGCCGAAGAGGGTGTCAGGCCGAGTGGTGAAGACGGTGACTTGGTGACCTTGGATGTCGAAGTGGACTTCGGCACCAGTGGATTTGCCAATCCAGTTTTTCTGCAGAAGCTTGATGGATTCGGGCCAGTCGAGGGGCTCAAGCTCGTTGATGAGGCGATCCGCGTATTTGGTGATGCGCAGCATCCATTGGCGTAGTGGCCGGCGCTCGACGGTTTCGCCTTTGGCTTTCCATTCCTCGATTTCCTCGTTGGCGAGTACGGTTCCCATCGAGGGGGACCAGTTGACTGGTGCTTCATGAATGAAGGCGAGCCGGACATCGTCGATTTGTTCGCGGCTCCAGCCTTGGGCTTCAAGCTCAGAGACAGGAGCGGCTTTCTGAGTTTCCTCGTTAAAGTAGGAATTGTAAAGCTGCAGGAAAATCCACTGGGTCCAGCGGACGTAGTTGGGGTCGGTGGTGTTGACTTCGCGGTCCCAGTCATAGCCAAATCCGAGGGACTTGAGCTGGCGCCGGAAGTTGTCAATGTTCTGTTCGGTAGTGATACGCGGGTGTTGGCCGGTTTTGATGGCGTATTGCTCGGCAGGTAGTCCAAAGGCGTCCCAGCCCATTGGGTGGAGCACGTTGTGACCATTCATCTTCTTGTAGCGACCAAGGATGTCTGTTGCGGTGTAGCCCTCAGGGTGTCCGACGTGCAGTCCCGCACCAGACGGGTAGGGGAACATATCAAGAATGAAGTACTTGGGCTTTGATGCGTCAAAGTCCTCGTCACCCGGGTTTGGGGTGTGGAAAGTTTTGTGCTCATCCCAGTGCTGTTGCCACTTGGATTCGAAGTCGGCAAAGGGGAATGGTTTACGTTGATCAGACATATTAAATGTAGAGTAGTGAATGATTCATTAACCGCGATCTCTTTAAAGCAGAAGCAGCATCAGGAAGGAATAAATCAGATTGAGTTCTTCTTGGGGAGTGAGGTCTGCGAGTTTTTCGATGGTGAACTTGCCCTCGAAGAAGGCGGGTTGTTTTTTCACACGCATGACCGGAGTGCCATCCGGGCGGGCGGCGGTGTAGGCGAGGTGAAGAAAGTAGCCAGTGAGAAAGCCGAGAATCGGGATATCACCCATGAGGCATCCCTAGAGACGGCTTAGAAGTGGATAGCGTGGCCGTCGGCATCCAGCGTAGCCTCGTGGATAGCTTCTGCCAGTGTCGGGTGCGCGTGGATGGTAGAGTGGATCTCGTCGGTGGTGAGCTCCATCTCAAGGGCGAGTCCCATTTCTGCGATGAGCTCTGTGGCATTGTCACCAATGATGTGGGCTCCGAGTAGTTCACCGTGCTCTTTTCCGAAGATGAGTTTGACAAAACCTTCGGCGTCAGCGGAGGCCTGGGCCTTGCCGCTGGCTGCGTAAGGGAACTTGCCGACCTTGTAATCGATGCCTTCTTCTTTAAGTGCGCGTTCGGTTTTGCCAACCGAGGCGACTTGTGGGTGGCAGTAAGTGCAGCCTGGGAAGTTGCCGACCTGACGTGGGGTGTGGCCATCTACAAAAAGACCTTCAACACACTGAACAGCCTCAAAGCTGGCGGTATGGGCAAGCCAAGGAGGACCAGAAATATCACCACAGGCGTAAACATTTGGAATAGAGGTTTGGTAGCGGTCATCGATACTGATGAAACCTCGCTCATCGAGTTCAGGCTGAATCCCACCAGGGAGAACGGGAGCAACGCCAATGGCCACGAGGCAAACGTCGGCGGTGATGGTTTCGTTTCCTTTGGGGCCTTCAACATCAATGGATACCGAGTCGCCATTATCTTGGAAGTTTACGCACTTGGTATTGGTCAGGTTACGAACTCCTTGTTTGGTGAACGATTTTTGAAGCTCCTGGCCGATTTCTTCGTCTTCAACAGGAAGTAGGTTTGGTTGCATCTCGATGATGGTAACCTTTGTGCCGTATGCGTTGTAAACGTAGGCAAACTCAACGCCAATTGCGCCAGCGCCAATGATGACCATGCTCTCTGGCTGTTTTTCGAGAACCATAGCTTCCTTGGAGCTGATGACGGAAGTGCCATTGAATGGTAGCGGTGGCAGTCCACGGCTTTTGCATCCGGTGGCAACCAAGATGTTAGCCGCTTCGTGGAGCTGCTTGGTGCCGTCAGCGGCAGTGACCTCGACATGGTTGCTGTCTACGAGGTCTCCAAAGCCACGGATGTAGTCGATTTTATTTTTCTTAAAGAGAAACTCGATACCGCCTGCGAGGCGTTCTGAGACTTGGCGTGAGCGGCCAACTACTTTTGACCAATCGTAGGACAGATTATCGAAAGAAATACCAAAGGTGTCTGCTTTTTTAGTTAGCGTTTGGTAGAGCTCAGCATTTTTGAGAAGTGCCTTGGTGGGAATGCAGCCCCAGTTGAGGCAGGTGCCTCCAGCGCGATCCGTTTCGATAACGGCAACATTTTTTCCGAGTTGGGCAGCGCGAATGGCTCCGACATATCCGGCAGGGCCTCCGCCGATGACAATGAGATCATACATGGTATTAGTAGACAGTTGGTGTTAGAAAATAGAGAGGGTGGCTAATCTGATTAGCCGCAGAAAGGTGGGCAGAAACGGGATAGATTGTCAATGTTTGGGGGGTTGCGGGCATGAAAAAGCCAGCCCGAAGGCTGGCTTGATTGATTGGACGGGTGAGCTGGGTAATATCGAGGGCTCAGATATTTGCCAGGATATCGTTGAGGGTCTGGCTGGGACGCATGGCCTCACCGGTCAGTGAGTCATCCATTTTGTAGTAACCACCGGTATCGACAGAGGATCCTTGAACGGCAATGAGCTCCTCGATGATGCTACTTTCATTGTCCCGTAGTGCTGCGGCAACGGGCTTGAAGATTGAGGCTAGATCAGCATCTACTGTCTGGGCGGTCAATGCATCTGCCCAGTAAAGAGCAAGGTAGAAATGAGAGCCTCGGTTGTCGATGCCGCCGAGCTTACGAGTGGGGGACTTGTCATTGAGCAAGAACTGCCCAGTCGCTGCGTCGAGTGCGTCGGCAAGCACCTGAGCCTTGGCGTTGCCGAATTTTGCTGACAGATGCTCGAGTGAAACGGCTAGGGCTAAGAATTCTCCGAGGGAATCCCAGCGCAAATAATTTTCTGCGCTGAATTGCTGCACGTGCTTGGGTGCAGAACCACCTGCTCCTGTTTCAAACAGGCCGCCACCATTCATGAGCGGTACGATGGATAGCATCTTGGCAGATGTGCCGAGCTCAAGGATGGGGAAGAGGTCGGTGAGGTAGTCGCGCAAAACGTTGCCAGTAACAGAAATGGTATCCTCGCCTGCCTTGCAACGCGCGAGCGTGAACTCGGTTGCTTCAACAGGTGTCATGATGTGGATTTCTAGACCATCGGTGTCGTGGTCGCCGAGGTATTGGCCGACTTTGGCAATGATTTGTGAATCGTGAGCGCGGCACTCATCAAGCCAGAATACGGTAGGTAAATTGGTGGCACGGGCGCGATTGACGGCTAGTTTGACCCAGTCTTCGACCGGGGCGTCTTTGGTTTGGCAAGCACGCCAGATGTCGCCTTGTTCGACGTCGTGCTCAATGAGGGTATTACCATCGGAGTCGATGATACGCACGGTACCATCTGCAGGGATTTCGAAGGTCTTATCGTGGGAACCGTATTCCTCGGCTTTCTGCGCCATGAGGCCAACGTTGGGAACCGTGCCCATGCTTGTAGGGTCAAAAGCACCGTGCTCTTTACAGAAGTCGATGGTGGCCTGGTAGATGCCGGCGTAGGAGGAGTCGGGAATGACGGCTTTGGTATCTTGAGTGTCACCGGCAGCGTTCCACATTTGACCTGAGGTGCGGATCATGGCGGGCATGGAGGCGTCCACAATGATGTCACTTGGCACATGCAGGTTGGTGATTCCCTTGTCAGAGTTGACCATGGCAAGCGCGGGTCCATTTGAATACGCTTCCTGAATGTCGGCTATAATAACTGCTTGCTCATGTTCTGGAAGTGAGGGGATTTTGGTGAGCAGGTCGCCGAAACCATTTCTCAGATCAACGCCGGCTTGGCAGAGGGTTTCACCGTGTTTGTCGAAGACGTTTTTGAAGAAGGCTGCAACACAGTGGCCAAAGATGATGGGGTCGGAGACCTTCATCATGGTGGCTTTCATGTGAAGCGAAAAGAGAACCCCTTGGTCCTTGGCGTCTGCAATTTGCTCCTCGAGGAATGCCAGCAGTGCCTTTTTACTCATGCGAGTGGCATCAATGATTTCTCCTGCGAGTAGTGGGGTGCTTTCCTTGAGAACGGTGGTGGTGCCATCAGTCGCGGTATGCTCAATGCGCACATCGGTCGCGTCTTCAATGGTGACGGATTTTTCATTGGAGCGGAAGTCACCACTGGTCATACACGCTACGTGAGACTTTGAGTCAGGGCTCCATGCGCCCATACGGTGCGGGTTGGCCTTGGCATATTCCTTGACGGCTTTGGGCGCACGACGGTCAGAGTTTCCCTCTCTGAGTACGGGGTTGACCGCTGATCCTTTGATCTTGGCGTATACCTCTTCTGCATCTGCATAGTTTGGAATATCAAATCCCTTTGCCTGGAGCTCTATGATAGCCGCTTCCATTTGTGGAACAGAGGCTGAGATATTGGGCAGCTTGATGATGTTTGCTTCGGGTGTTTTGGCAAGTTCGCCGAGCTCAGCTAGAGCATCGCTGGTTTTTTGCTCTTCATTTAACCTGTCTGGAAATTGCGAGAGAATCCTAGCGGCTAGTGAAATATCGCGGGTCTCTACGTTGACTCCTGATGGTTTAGTGAATGCCTGAACGATAGGCAGGAAAGAGTAGGTGGCTAGTGCCGGGGCCTCGTCTGTTTGGGTGTAGATAATGGTTTCTTGGCTCATGATGGAAAAGATTTGACGCGCGGGTGTTTAAAGGAACCTACGATGAGGTCAATGTTATTCCTTTAAGCTTCATGCTCTGAGGCCAAAAACCTCAATTTCTCAGCGGAAATCCGCCCAACAAATTTAATCTCAACGAGGTATGACTGGCTGATGATCCTTAAAGCCAAGCCAGGCAGCGTATGCTGTGATCATTATGTTCCCATGTATGGGCGTTTTTAATGAGTTGCTGCACGTAGGCGATGGCAGCGCTGACAGCATCTGTCATACTTTGATCATGGGCTAGGCCCGCGGTGATGGCGGCAGATAGGGTGCATCCGGTGCCGTGCATGCCGTCGGGTAGTGCAATGTATGGATGCCTATAGTGATGAGCGTGGTCAGCATGCCATAATACGTCGAGGCGCTCGTCGTCACTTGGCAAGTGCCCGCCTTTGACAAGACATGAGATTCCATAGCATTGGGCAATATCACGAGCTGCAGTGACGAGCTCGTCTTCAGATTGAATGCTGCGTTGTAAAATGACTTCAGCCTCAGGGATGTTGGGGGTGACTAGTGACGCCAAGGGAAGTAGTTGATGGGTCAAGGCGTGAAGTGTGTTTTCCTCTGTCAGGCTTGAGCCTGTTGAGGCGATCATCACGGGATCGACAACGAGCGGAATCCCACTTTTTATCAATACCTTTGCCACACTATGAATGCTCGCTTGTGATGGTAGCAGTCCCGTTTTGGCAGCGCTAATGGGATAACTCTCTGAGAGAATGTTGAGCTGGGCCTCGAGTGTCGATTCTTGAACCTGTTCGATATGGCGCACCTCAAGTGGTGTCTCGGCAACGATGCAAGTCACCGCACTGAGGCCTTGAACGCGGTGGTTGAGAAATGTTTTCAGGTCCGCTTGGATGCCTGCCCCGCCAGAACAGTCTGAACCGGCGATGGTCAGGGCTACTGGGATATGGTTGCTATCCATTTGAGCGCTGCTGGGACAAGGCCAAGTCGGCCAATGTCAGGCTATCGTGTTTTCAGACCCGTAGCAGGCAGGAAACGGTAATAGACCTCAAACATGAACGTTGCCAGGCAGGTGGCCATGTGTGGGTTGATAGCTCCGTGGGCGATTTTTTCTCCACGCCACCATGATCCATCCTCATTTTGTGCTGCGAGTAATTTATCTCGGAACAATTCATTGTATTCTTCCCAATCAGAGCCACCTCGGTTGATCATCGCCTGAGCGTTATAATAATGATAGTAGAGGTTAGAGCTTTTATCCTCCCAATCAAATTCAGTGTTTTTTCTGATGTATTTAATGCCATCGCGAACGACCGAATCACTGCTCTTGTCCCACATTTGGTAGGCAAGCACACCTCCGCCTGTCAGCTCCGGACTTCTTGAGGCACTCTTTCTGTAACCAATGGCTCCGTTACTTCCTTGCACGTCCGCAAGGTAATCAAGAGCGTTATCAATGACCTTGTCGAAAGACTTCTTTTCCCACAGTCCTGTATGTTTACAGGCTTTCAGTGCCTGGATTTGCCAAAAGCCCACTGAGTTATCACCATCATCTGAGCCTGCATCAAAGCTGTAGACCCAGCCGCCACTGCGGGCTTGGCCCTCAATGATGGCATCGCCTGCTTGTTTGGTGACGGTGTCGAGATTGGGAATATTGATGCCAAGCTTATTGCAGAAGGTGTAGGCCTCAGCTAAAGCGTAGGTAGCGATGCCGTGTTCATATACCCATCCATGACCCTTAGTGCCATCGCGGAGCAGGCCATTATCTTTCATGCCTTTATCGACGAGGTATAAAATGCCTCTGGTAACAGAGTCACCAAATTCTTCAGAGTTTGGGGTTTCGCAATGTCCAAGGTAGGCAAGGACGGAAAAACCTGTCATTGCGGCCCTGTATTTGCCTTCCCAACTGCCATCGGGGTTTTGTTTGCTTTTGATCCAGCGCAGAGCCTTCATCACGGCTTCCTCACATTCTTCGTTGCCGCCGTTGTTGGCGAGTCGTTGCAGGCGGTCTTCTTTTGAGCATCGCTCACGCATGGTTGCGGGTATGCTCGAAAATCCAGCACCATCTTCTTCTGCGGTTCCCCAGCCATCTCCAAAGTCATTGCCATCGCCAAAATCAGCAGACGGATCGGGCGTGTCCACATCAGGTATAGGAACGGCGGTGAGGGAGGTTGTATTGGCGGCGATCACTTTGGCCATTGAGCTCGATGGTGCTGAAGGTTTGCGCTCTACGGCACGCGTCATTTCCCGTTTGGTGATTTTTTGCTCATCTTCTGCACCGGACTGGTAGGAGACGATTTCCGGGGTGAACGTCTCAACCGTTGGTAGCAGAATCCAGAGCAGGAGAATACCAATGAGCACCACGGATAGAATGGAGATGATGATGCTGGTAATGGTAGAGTTACGCTGCTGAGCACGGAGGCGTGCCTCGGCTTCTGGTGATAGTTGTGCGTGTAGGCTCATAATTGATTAAAGCGCAGGATATTGGAGGGAGTTTAAATGATGTCGCAAGAAATTGTGTCGTAAAAAAATACCTTGCAAAAGGGATACATGTCAAAACTAAGCGTGTTGAGTGTTTTTTCCAGCGTAAAAGTATGGTTTTTAGGAAACTTTGTTTTGCGTGTATGCCATGGCATACTGGCCAGTCTGGTATAAGTGAAGATTGCGATGTGTAGAGCCTGACCATGAGCCTTGCCATCGCCGAGAGATTCGATTAGGTCTATGCCCATGAAATTACGTGCAGGAGTTGCGGGGGCAGGAGCGATGGGCAGGAACCATGCGAGGGTTTTTTCCCTTTTAGATGATGTTGATTTGGTGGCGATTTACGACCGGGATAAGTCCCTGGCCGAGTCGGTTGCGGCCGAATTTGGTGCCGTGGCTGTTGATTCGCTGGATGAGTTCGCTGAGGCCGTTGACGCAGCTACCGTTGCCGTTCCCACCATTGCCCACAGAGAGGTAGGTTGTCAGCTCATGGAAAAAGGCGTGCATGTCCTTATGGAAAAGCCCATTGCCGATTCACTGGATGATGCGCGCGCATTGATCGAAACTTCACAGCGGTGCGGGAAAATACTTCAGGTAGGTCATATTGAACGTTTCAATCCAGTCATGAAGGAATTGGAGGACCGACTGACAGAGCCAACGTTTATCGAAGCTCACCGGCTTTCACCATTTCCAAACCGAAGCATCGATATCGGCGTGGTGCTGGATCTCATGATTCATGATTTGGAGATCATTTTACACCTGGTAAAATCTCCCGTTGAGAGTGTCGATGCGGTTGGTGTGCCGGTGATGACTTCTCGTGAGGATATTGCCAATGCGCGTATACGGTTTGAGAATGGTTGCGTGGCGAATGTGACCTCAAGCCGAATCAGTCCTGAGAGAATGCGCAAGATCAGAGTGTTTCAGGGGGATTGTTATTTGTCACTCGACTACCAAGAGCAGAGCGCTGAAATGTATCGCATGGGTGCGGCTGGTATTGAAAAAGTGGAGGTGAATGTAGAAAAAGGTGAACCCCTTAAACGTGAGTTGGCGGCTTTTGTCGAATGCGCTCGCGTTGGTTCTGCACCCGCAGTTTCAGGGCAGCAAGGAGCCGCAGCACTCGACCTCGCGCTTGAGATTACCAATTTAATCAATCGGTAATTCATTGAAATCGGGTGCAGCTCGGGATCGTTTCACTTCTTGACCTGGGTGGATCCGTTGCTCATGCTTAGTCTGTGGATAAAGTTGAAATACCGCAAAAGTCAATTTACCGGATATCGCTGTATGGCCGCTGTTTAGAGCGGCTGCACGAGAATGGCCGGGAAATGGTCAGCTCTGCGGCCTTGGCTACTGCAGCAGGAGTGAAGCCATCTCAGCTGAGACGTGATTTGGCATACTTCGGCACTTTCGGAACCCGTGGCAGAGGTTATCCCGTAGAGGCGCTTCGCAACGCTATCCACGAAGGTCTGGGTCGGGCTAAATTTCAGCCCGTGATTATGGTGGGAGCAGGGAATTTAGGGCGCGCTTTGCTAAGATACGACGGCTTTAAAAAAGAGGGTTACGAAATGTTAGCGGCATTTGACTCTGCAGCCGAAAGCTTGCGAGATAGAGATATTCCTGTGCCCCTGCATTCGACAGATGGGATGGAAGATTTTATCAGGGAGAATAAAGTTCAAATGGCTGTGCTGTGCGTTCCTGCGAACTTTGCTCAGCAAGTTGCTAACAATCTCATTCAAGCGGGCATACAAGGCATTCTTAATTTCTCACCTGTCGTACTTGAAGTGCCCGCTGAGGTGACAGTGAACAACGTAGATTTGGCCCTTGAGCTTGAAAACTTAAATTACTTTATACGCCGAAAGTAAAACAATCGAATCAGATCTATTCAAGTTTGCTCTGTGTGGTTTGGGCTGAGGTAGTTCGGTTGGCTTTTTTCTTTTCATCCTGGTTAAAGAGCGTATCCCTTCGTCATCCATCTCAACGAGATAAACAGGGAATTCCAAACACGCCCAAATAAGCTATGGCCAAGAAAATAAGAATACCGATCAAGAGCGCAGCTGACATTAAGAAGATGCGTATCGCCTGTGAGACTGCCAGTGAGATTCTTCAGCTCTGCGCGAAGGCGGTGCAACCCGGTAAGACAACGGCGGAGATCGATGCTTATGCAGCAGAGCTGATGAGGGAGCGTGACTGCAAAAGCGCTTTTCTCGGCTACCGTGGTTTTCCCGGTCAAATTTGTATTTCTCTCAATGAGGAGGTGGTTCATGGTATTGGCTCAGATACGGTCATTAAGCCAGGTGATATTCTTAAAATTGATGTTGGTATTACCAAGGGGGGATGGATTGGAGACAATGCGACAACGGTTCCGGCTGGTGAGATTGATCTAGAAACCAAGCGGCTGATGTGTGCCACTGAGCAGTCTCTTTACGATGCGATTGATCAAGCGCGGCCGGGTAACTTGCTCGCTGAGCTTTGTGGAGCTGTTGAGGCTCACGTAAAGCCTCATGGCTTCACGGTGGTAAGAGAATTTGTCGGTCATGGTGTTGGGCGTAATCTGCACGAGGAGCCACAAGTTCCCAACTATCGACCATCGGGAAGATCTCCCAAGCTGCGTCCTGGCATGGTCTTGGCTATTGAGCCGATGGTGAACGCGGGGGTGGCAGGGGTTACCATTCTTAGCGATGGCTGGACAGTCATCACCAATGACCGCAAGAACTCATCCCACTTTGAGCACACCGTATTGGTAACAAGTGGCAAGCCCGATATCATGACAGCACGCCCTCGTGAAGCTACCGAGGAATTGTTGGGCATTAACATGCAAGATTAATGGCAAGGGTGCTCATTGCTGGTTATGGATTTTTGGGGCGTGCTCTCGAAAGCAAGTTTGAAGCTGGCGGTTGGCAGGTGAGCAAGCTGAACCGAAGTGGTACTGACGGAGCCATTGCCTGTGACCTTTCATCAGCAGATGACGTAGCGGCTTTGCCAGATGGCTATGACCTGATCATTCACTGCGCTGCTTCAGGTGGTGGCGGGGAAGAGTCTTATCGAAAGGTTTATCTCGAAGGCTGCCGTAGCCTATTGAGGCGATATCCCAATACACGTTTTATCTTCACCTCAAGCACGTCGGTCTATCCTCAGGAAGATCATTCCATAGTAAGCGAGTCCAGCGAGGCGAACCCTACTAGCCCGACGGCTCAAGTTCTCAGGGAAACTGAGCAATTGGTGCTTCAGGCTGGGGGAGTAGTAGCCCGCTTATCGGGGCTTTATGGTCCCGGTAGGTGTCACGTCTTGAAAAGTGTCTTGTCTGGTGAAGCTAGGATCGATGGTCGCGGTGAGCGAATCATGAATTTTGTCCACCGCGATGATGTAGCTGATGCCATGATACTACTGGCCACCATGGAATCATTCCCCAGTGGTGAGATCTACAATATTACAGCAGAACCGGTAAGTCAGCATGATTGCTTCTTTGCTCTGTCAGAACACTTTGCAGTGCCGATGCCTGAACAGCGGCAAGGGGAGGTGAAGCGTAAGCGTGGCAATAGCAGTAAACGTGTTTCCAACTCTAAACTCAAGAGCTTGGGCTGGCAGCCAACGCACCAAGATTTTCTATCCTTAGCCTTGGCGTGCCAAACGGGCTAATTATAAGTCGGCTTGCTGTGCCGATTGAAATAGCCATCGCTAAGCATCATTGATGTTGGGTAGTTGGGCAGTGCTCCAGCATCTGGCGGGCGGGGCACATTTTTGCCTAAGCTTGCATCTTCAGGCAGCGAGTGAGCAATATAGACGGGGGTGCCATTTTTAACCAAGTTAAAGAATTTGGGTGAAAGGTTCTCATGCATGCGGATGCAGCCATGGGTGCATGGGCTGTGTTTCATCCAGCCGGTATGGAAGCCGTAGTGGGCTTTGAACTCACACCAGTAGGGCATCGGGGTGCCCTTGAAACTCCAGCCTGAGGGCTTGCTGCGCAGGTAGCATCGGCGCACTTTGTTGCCCTGGTAGGCATAGCCGTGGCTATTGGCGCGATGTTTTTGAACCTTTCGGAAAATACGAAAATGCCCTTTGGGCGTAGGGGTTGATGCAGTGCCGACCGAGACCGGCATGACAAGTAGCGCTTTGGATCCCTCCATGACGTAAACCATCTGGTGGCTGGTTGATACCTTGACCCTGACCTTGGATCGGTTGCTGGGAAGACTAGCTGGGCGGTTGTATGATTGATAAGCCGAGAGACTGCTGCCACTCATAGAGGGTCCGGTGCCACAAGAGCTCAAACCCAAGCAGGCCAGGCCTATAGTGAGTAAGGTTAAAGGAAGATTCTGTTTCATAACTACCAGCAGGATGCCCCTCATTTATCATACCGACAAGTAGGAAAAGTGCATCGATAGGGGAAGAATACTATCAGGCTGGCGCTTGAAGCTTGCAATTTCACTCAAAAAACCGCATCAAACCGCGTCATGAAGAGCGAAAGCATCCACAAATACCGTGCATTTCCAGCGGTGGACCTGCCTGACAGAAAATGGCCTGATCAGACCATTAGCAGTGCCCCTGTCTGGGCCAGTGTGGACTTGCGTGATGGCAATCAAGCACTGCCCGTGCCGATGTCGATCGAGGAAAAGCTCGAGTTTTTTCAGCTCCTCTGCCGCATTGGTTTTAAGCAAATTGAAATTGGTTTTCCTTCTGCCGCTGACACCGAGTTCAACTTTTGTCGTCACTTAATAGAGAATGACTTGATCCCCGATGATGTAACCATTCAGCTTTTGGTTCAGACTCGAGAGCACCTGATCCGCAGATCCTTTGAGGCCATCAAAGGAGCCAAGCGTGTTATTGTGCATATTTATAATTCCACCTCACCATTGCAGCGGCGAGTTACTTTTGGCAATGCCAGCCGTGAGGAAATCAAACAGCTTGCTGTGGATGGCGCGAAGCTGGTTAAAGAATTAGCCCCGTCGATTCCAGAAACGGAAATCATGCTGCAGTATTCTCCAGAGTCATTTTCTGATACCGAACTGGATTTTGCCTTGGAGTGTTGTAACGCCGTGATTGATGTCTGGCAGCCTAGCCCAGAGCACAAGATGATTATCAACCTGCCCGATACCGTGCAGTGGACCACGCCCAATATTCATGCAGACATGATCGAGTGGATGGGACGAAACCTTAAGCGCAGAGACTCGGTTCTTGTTTCTCTGCATACCCATAACGACCGTGGCACCGGAACGGCAGCCACAGAGCTCGGCTTGATGGCTGGAGCAGACCGTGTTGAAGGCACGCTCTTCGGCAATGGCGAGCGCACCGGTAACCTCGATATTGCCAACGTGGCACTCAACATGAACAGCCACGGTATTGAGACAGGGCTTGATTTTTCTGATCTGCCAGAGATCCGTGCCGTATACGAGCGGGTTACGCGCATGAGTGTTCCTGAACGTTATCCGTACGCAGGGGAACTGGTTTTCACCGCATTTTCTGGATCCCATCAGGACGCTATTAAAAAGGGCTTAGATCTCCGTAAGAAGGAAGTTGGGGAAGATGCTGATACACCGTGGGCTGTCCCTTACCTGACGATTGACCCTCAGGATATCGGCCGTTCCTACGAGGCGATTATCCGTATTAACTCCCAGTCCGGTAAAGGGGGCGTGGCCTATGTGCTAGATCGTGAGCACGGCTTTGACCTGCCCAAAACAATGCACCCGACGGTTGGCATGTTAGTGTATGCATTGGCTGATGAGTTGGGACGTGAACTAACGCCAGATGAGATTCGTGAGGTGTTTTTCGATAAGTTTGTCAATCTTGATGAGCCCTTGGCCTTGCGTGACTATGAGCTAGATCATCATGCTGGAAATAAAGGTGAGGTGGCATGCCATGCTGATATCTTAATCAACGGGGAACTCAAAAAAATCAGTGGTTTAGGTAATGGTCCGATCAACGCATTTGTGCATGCGCTTGAACAAGTGGATCTAAAAACTTTCACGCTGACTGATTACAGGTCTCATGCGGTTCGCGGTGGATCTGATGCTGATTCCGCGGCATACATTCAACTGAAGAGTCTGGATGATCAAACCTTAGTATGGGGCTGTGGTGTCGATCCATCCATCGAAATGGCCGGCCTCAAGGCGCTGGTTTCTGCAGCTAACCTATTGGCTGCTACTAAGAGTTAATCTAAGTCACTAAGTTCATGTTACGTTTTACTTTATTTGGCATTCCTATCGTCGTTGAGCCATGGTTTTGGCTGACGATGGCTTTCCTTGGTGGTGGGCTCAACGCCTTGCAGAGAAATTACCCTGGAGATTACTTGGGGGTGGTTCTTTTCATGATGGCTGGTTTTGTTTCCGTGCTAGTGCATGAGCTGGGACATGCCCTCACTGGGTGGAAACGTGGAGGTGGCCAGGTATGGATCAGGCTTTGGGCATTGGGTGGTCTTGCTTACCAGCAAGGGGGCCGCTTAGACCGGAAAAACCGCTGCTTGATGATACTGGCAGGCCCAGGCGCGGGTCTCTTGCTTGCAGTTGTCAGCATTGCCTGTCTGTTTGTTATTTTTCCGGTGCCAGAGGCTTTGCTGAGATTGCAGTATTACCTCAAATACACGAATATCTTCCATCAGGATATGGTGAGCATTTTTCCTGACAACCGACCGATCTACGGATTTTTGAATTCATTGATTTGGGTCAACGTTTGGTGGTCTCTGTTAAACCTCATCCCGATTTTCCCACTAGACGGTGGCCAGTTTATGGAGCAGATCATCAAATCCCGCAAAAAAATGCACCAGGTTGGCATGATCGCGGGAGCTGGGTGCATGCTTTTACTGCTATCCATGGACTTAATCTTTGGATTGGTGATCTTCGGTTTTCTGACCTATCAGAACTTCCAATCATACAGGCAGGCAAGCTTCTAGCGCTAGGCTACTTGCTGCATGAGGATAGTCCTTGGAAAATGATCTGAGTTACTTATTCTTCGTTCATGGAAACATTCATGCTGATCATCTCGGAGCCCTTTACTTGGGGGCTTGTTGTCGGGTTATTTTTACTCGTCATGGTCTGGAGGCTGATGCGCAAGGACATCAGCATGCTGCGCAGCGAAAAGAAGCGTTTGCAGGAGGAAAACAAAGAGCTTCAGGGGCATCTTAACACCCAGCTCAAAATCAATGCCAAGGGCAATGATCAGCTTGAGGCTGATCTCATCGAGCTACGTGAGCAGAATGAGAATTTGAGGTCTAATCTTAACGTGGCCAAGCAGAAGCCTGGACGTGCGGAGCTGCGTCACCTTCAGATGATGGAGAATGCGGTCAGTGTGATGAGAGAGCAGGCGCCTGGTTTTGCTCCCGCATGGGAAAAGGCAATGCGTGATGCCGAAGCCGCTGAACTAGCTGCTGAGGGGGGCTTGAAGAAGCTGATCCGCAAGGTGCTCCCCACCAGCAAATCGGCACCAGCTATTTCCACTCAGGAGCAAGCTACTCCTGCTGAGGACGGCAGACAAACAGAGGATTGAGAGCGGAGGGCAAAGATCTGTCATCGCTGGCCTATCTTGACTCTTGTCTCTTAGGGCTGAATATGCTTTTCTCCGCGCATCTCACGGTATTTAGGGCCGGGATAGATTTTACCTATAACGCAATATCACTATGAAAATCGTCGTCGCATATTCAGGAGGTTTAGATACCTCAGTTCTCCTTCTTTGGCTCAAGGAAAAATACAACGCTGAAATCATCGCTTACTGCGCTGATGTTGGCCAGGGAGAGGAGCTTGATGGGCTCGAGGAAAAGGCGCTGAGCACGGGTGCTAGTAAGTGTTACATCGGAGACCTGAAAGAGGAATTTGCCGCTGATTATATTTATCCTATGTTTCAAGCTAATGCCCTTTATGAAGGTCGTTATCTTCTGGGAACCTCAATTGCTCGCCCATGTATTTCGAAAGGAATGGTAGATGTGGCTATCAAGGAGGGTGCAGATGCCATTGCTCACGGAGCAACGGGTAAAGGCAACGATCAGGTGAGATTCGAACTTTCCGTCGCTGCCCTCGCACCAGATATTAAGATGATTGCTCCATGGCGTGATGCTGAGTTCCGTGCCCAGTTCCCCGGTCGCTCAGAGATGATCGCCTACTGTGAAGAGCATGGGATTGATGTCACTGCATCGAAGAAGAAGCCATACTCGATGGATCGTAATTTACTGCATATTTCTTTTGAAGCAGGAGCGCTTGAGGACACCTGGTATGATGCTACGGGTGAAGCCGATCGTGATATGTATGTGCTCTCTGTCTCTCCTGAGGAAGCTCCAGATACTCCCGAGTATGTTGAGTTTTTGTTTGAGAAGGGCAATATTATAGGTCTCAAGTATGATGGTTTGGCTCAGATCATTGAGGACTTGGGTGACTTCAAGGTAGAGGGCGACAAGGACGGCTATACCTTACTCAGCCCCTATGGTGTCATGCGGGTGTTGAATTTCCTGGGTGGCAAACATGGCATAGGCCGTATCGATATCGTCGAAAACCGTTTTGTCGGCATGAAATCACGCGGTGTTTACGAGACTCCTGGAGGCACCATCATTCTTGCGGCGCACCGAGACCTCGAGACATTAACCGTGGATCGTGAGGCTCAGTATGTGCGTGATAGCTTGATCACCAAATACTCGCAATTGGTCTACAACGGATTTTGGTTTGCTCCTGAGCGAGATGCAATTCAGGCCCTAGTTACCGAGACACAAAAGACGGTGTGCGGTGAGGTGAGACTCAAGCTTTACAAAGGAAATTGCCTGCAAGCAGGACGTCGTTCGCCGCTTACGCTATACTCGGAGGATGTTGCTACCATGGAAGGTGGCGCCGAGGAGGCATATAATCAGGATGATGCCACAGGTTTCATTGCCCTCAACGCTCTTCGTCTCAAGGCCTCAGCTCGTCAAGGCGAGTAATAGAAAGCTGGTCTCTTGTCAGATGACTGCTAAATAATCAATCACCATGGACGAAGCAGTCATTTATACCATTCTCGGTGAAGCCGGATTCACCAAGATGGTGGCCGCTTTTTACCGAAGAATTAAACAAGATCCTTTGATCGGCCCGATGTATCCTGAAGAGGACCTCATAGGGGCGGAAGAACGTTTACGTGATTTCTTGTTATTTCGTTTTGGCAATGATCCACGCTATCAAGCTAAACGTGGCCATCCACGCTTGAGGATGCGGCACGCTCCCTTCTCCATTGGTGAAGCCGAGGCTGTGCGCTGGCTGGAACTTATGGACGAGGCGATGGATGAAACCAATGTTCCAGCGTCCATCAAGCTTGAGCTGAATGCCTTCTTTACGATGGTTGCGCATAACATGCGCAACCGGCAGGAATAAAAAAGTTAAACAAACACATATAGAGATGAACAGTATTTGGTTATTTGTCGGTTTTATTGGCCTCTATTTCTCCATGCAGTTATGGATTTTGCCTGCATGCGGTATTCCTACATGAATGTCGGGTAGAAATTCTCCGGGTGAGAATGAAGGCAAGGCAGCAGCAGTTACTAGCGAAGCAGTGGTAGTAGATAAGGTGAGTGAGCTAGATAAGCCGATCGACGGTAAAGCCTCAGAGACGCTTGAGCCAGATGAGCTGGGTGAGCAGCTCGATCAAGGTGAGCAACTTGAGCAAACTAAGCAACTTGATCCATCCAAGGGCCTTTAGTGTTAAGAGGCTTTTGTTTTGCTGTCATCTACAAGAGTCCAAAATTGAGGAACAAAAAAGGGGCGTCCCGTTAAGGAGCCCCTGTTTGTTTGGTCGCTTAATCTAGTTAAGGCTCAATGATGGCATAATCTCCGTCTTGGCGGCGGTAGAGAATTTGCATCACATTGCGACGCTCGTTGTTGTAAACGATGAACGGCTTTTCTGAGAGCTCAAGTTCCATGATGGCTTCTTCCTTAAGTAGGGTGCGCAAGCGGTATGCCTCACGATGAATGATCATGGGCTCTGGATCAGCCTCCGGCTCTTCCGCTGAGGAAATTTTATCAAGAACATCGGAAGCAAAAATCCTTTCGTCAAGATGGCGAATCGTGTCTTTCCTTCTGTTGGGTCGGTGCTTTCTGAGTAAGCGTGTTTTGTGCTTACGCATGCGGCGGGCTATTTTGGCGATAGTCTCATCAATAGCAGCATACATGTCCTTGCTCTCAGTCGAGGCGTCGATGACGATGTGGTTAGCGCAGAAGAGAATGATTTCAGCATGATGTCGGTTTTTGTGAGCATCGAGGATGGCTTTGGCCTCGATGATTTTGGGGTAATCTAGGTGTAGACCTTGGATTTTCTTGGTGGCGTAATCGCGCAGGGCATCGGTGACTTCTTCGTGACGTACGGTAATAGTAATTTGCGTATTAGCATTAGCTGATTGCATATTTGTTTTTTCCTTTCTTGTTTGTGTTATGCAGCATTTAGCTGCGAAATAAATGAGTATCTAAAATTGGACTGTGATGAGTGGTATGATGATTAAAGCACAAAATCCTCGCCCAAGTAATGTTTTCGAGCGAGTGGGTTAGTGGCAATATCTTTGGCTTCGCCTTCGAGGATGAGTTGCCCCTCATGCAGCAAATAAGCATGGTCAGTAATGTGCAGGGTTTCACGCACATTGTGATCGGTAATTAAGATGGAAAGTCCATCTTGCTCACGTAAGTCTCGTACGATGGTTTGGATGTCACCTACGGCGATCGGGTCAACTCCACTAAAGGGCTCATCGAGCATGAGTAGAGCGGGGTCTGTGCAAAGAGATCGTGCGATGGTGAGGCGGCGCTTTTCACCTCCTGAAAGTGAGAGGGCTTCAGAATCTCGCAGCTTGGAAATATTAAAGCGCTCAAGTAATTGGTCAGCTCGGTGATGGCGCTCCTTGCGGCTGAGATCTTTACGGGTCTCGAGCACGGCGAGGAGGTTGTCGAGCACGCTGAGGTGACGGAAGATGGATTCTTCTTGGGGCAGGTAGCCCATGCCCAGTCTGGCGCGTTTGTGCATGGGTAGCGTTGAAATATCATTGCTTGAGAAGCTGACCACTCCGGCATCAGCGGGGATGAGGCCGGCGATCATATAAAAGCTGGTGGTTTTACCAGCTCCATTGGGACCCAGGAGGCCAACAATTTCACCTTCTCGCACACTCAGATTGACATTATTGACGACGGTGCGGCCAGCATAGGTTTTCATCAAACCGCGAGCTTCTAGTAGTGTTGGTGAGCTTCGGCGCGTCCCTGTATCAAGATGCAGAGTCGTGTGATCTGATGGTGGGGCGAGAGCTGGCTGCTGCTCAGTTGTTGAAGCGTCTGTTGTGGTTTCTGGCATCGTTGTTCGTGTAGCTAGATTCTTTTTTAGCGAGATTCTTTTTGGGTGACGGCTTGCATTACCCACTTTCCCTGGCTGGTGATAATGCTTTCGATATCCTTGTCTTTCATTTGTATCCTAATCCATTGACCATCCTCCCCGGCCTGAAGGTATTCATTGGCGCTCTGTTGAAGTGTGGGGCGCCCTCCTTTAAGAATCATTTCGCCAGTTTTTGCATTGTAGCTGGCTATGTTGCCGGAAGCGAGAAAGGGTTGGCCGTCACTGTTTTTGCCAAGGATCTTGACGCTTCCTGTGGCGATAATTTCTTGGAGATCTCCGAGTTCCGAAAAGCTGCTGTCTTTTTGCTCTGGTATTGGCTCTGTTTTTTGAGGCTCGGATCCCTTGGGTGCATTGTTCTTTTTTTCCTCCTTGGGGCTGTTGTCGAATAAGATTTTGAGTTCATCACTACACCTTAATTTGAAGTCAGAGTTAGACTCATCAAGCCTGATGTTTTTGAGATAGGCGAGTATTCCTTCTTCGTTGTCAAAATAGATGCCGCCATCACACTCTATCTTAATAGTGCTGAGCTCTTTTTCTTTATTTGCCGTCTTTTTATCAGGCTCGGCCTGATTGTCCGCTTGTACTGGCCCTGTTGCTGGCTCGGTTGGTATATTTTGTTCGAGCTTTTTGTCCTGGCCGCTGTGTTTGAGGAAGGCTTGTATTTTTTGGTCAGCCGCAGCAGAGCGCTCATCACTATGCAGAATGGCTTTTTTTGATTTTTGCTGAAGCGCTTCATTATTTCCAGCGATGGGCACAGCATGCTTGTCGATTGCATCCAGTTTTGCCGTGGATGGTGGCTTGGGCGGTGCTGCTGTAAGCACGCAGCTCAGCACCATTGACAGCGCAGCAGTTACCACCGTGGCGGATGGCCAGCGGGCATTTTTAGTCATGTGGTTAGGCTGCATGGTTTGGTATGGATTGAGTATCGGGCAAGGGGACTTAGGGCTTAGGATCTGAAGCCTTAAGCGCTTTAAGATAAAATAAGGATGAAGCAGGACCAGTGATGAAGCCTTGTCCGGTGTTGATGTCATAGACCATGCCTGTTCCAGAGGCCTTGAAGTCTTCGCCGCTAATATAGATGGCTTCTTCTGCTTTAAGAATAGCGTCGTTTTCATGGTAGATGGCACGCTTGACCTTGGTGCGTGCCTGGACGCTACCGTCTTGATCGTAAAGCTCCAGCGAGACGTCGCGTGCCTCAATGGTCTCGCCCCCGATCACTTCCATTCTTTCTGCATGGAGTAGAGAGAGAGGGTTAAAATTCTCATCGTATCGAGGTAGTCTTACCTGCCTTAAAATCGTATCGTTATGGAGTTGTCCTAGCAGGGCGATGTTGGATTTCTTTTTGGCGTCTTTTTGTTCAGACGATGCGGCGAGACCCTTCACTGGTTTTTTGATTTTTTCTGACTCTTGAAGATCCTTGGTTTGAAGGTTCTTGGTTTGAAGATCCTTAGGTTTTTTGTCGTCCGTGCATGCGGTGAGCAAGACGCTCATCATGCCAATGACACAGCATGACAGCAGGGCGAGCCGGCTTGTATCTGTGTAATGATGGAAGATTCTAGTGATGGTGACTTCTGGAGTTTGGAATCTTAAATTTAATCGGTGCTGTGCGCTGCATGGTGGACGGCAAGCAAACGGGTAAGGACGGCTTCGATATCGGAAAGAGGAATTTGGTTGGGACCGTCTGAAAACGCTTTTTTAGGGTCTAAGTGAGTTTCCATGAAAACGCCATCTACTCCGGTGGCGATGGCGGCTCTTGCTAGAACGGGGGCAAGCTCGCCGTCTCCGCCGGTTGTGCCACCCTCTCCACCGGGGCGTTGCACAGAGTGGGTAGCGTCAAAGATTACTTTCATGCCCATGTCACGCATCCAATAAAGGGAGCGCATGTCTGCTACGAGATTGTTGTATCCGAAGGTGGACCCGCGTTCAGTGATGTAGAAATTCTCACAGTTGAATTCTTTCATTTTTCCGGCGATAGGTTTTACATCCCAAGGAGCGAGGAACTGTCCTTTTTTGATATTCACTGGACGTCCCGTTTTAGCACAGGCCTCTAGTAAGTCGGTTTGGCGACAGAGGAAGGCGGGGATCTGCAAGAAGTCGACGGTCTCTGCTGCGATGGCAGCTTCCGCAGGTGTATGGATGTCTGTGGTTACAGGCAGACCGAGTTCCTTGCCTATTTCGCCGAGGATGCGGCAACCTTCGACGACACCAGGGCCACGGAAGGAGTCTACTGAAGTGCGGTTGGCCTTATCATAGGAGGCCTTAAAAATAAACTGGATGCCAGTGCGCTCAGCGATCTCTTTGATAGAGCGTGCCATTTGCCAGGCAAATTCTTCGGATTCAAGTGCGCAGGGGCCGAGGATGAAAAACGGGGCGGAAGGATCGAGGGTAAGATTGCCGATTTGACTCATGATAAATTGAAAAGGTCCATTTAAGTTAAGCATGAACATGCCAAATGGCACGTTAAAACTGTGGCCACCTTGCTTTTTTAATCTGTCTTGCTCGCTTCCTCGCGCGCTAGGGTGGCAGCCCCTATGATTCCCGCATCATTACTAAATTGAGCGGGGATGATTTCTAGCCCATTGAGAAAAGCCGGGGCCAGTTGTTTTTGGATACTATCCTTAAGTGGGTCAAAGAGAAGATGGGCAGCTTTAGCAACACCTCCACCGATGATAATAGCGGCAGGATTGAGAAGCCAGCAGGCGTTGACGACGGTGCATGCGAGTTTTTGGGCAATACCTTGCCAGATTTCTACTGCGACTTGATCGCCCTGAGCTGCAGCTTGGGAGAGCGCCGCAGGTGTGCATTCTGTGATGCTTTTATCAATGTTATGCTTGGCGTAGGTTTGGCGAGCGTCAGCGGCGATCTCGTTGTTACCGATGTAATCTTCGAGGGAGCCGAGGTTGCCGTAAGCGCCCTCCCGCCCAGAGTAATCAATCGATGTCTGGCCAAGCTCTCCTGCGACGGAATGAGCACCTCGGAGCATGTGGCCATGCGTGATGATGCCGCCGCCCACACCCGTGCCCAGCGTGATGCAGACTAAGTGGTCCTTGCCCATGCCTGCTCCTACTTTCCACTCGGCATAGGCCATGCAATTGGCATCGTTTTCGACAGCCACGGGAAGCTTGGTGCGATCTTGTAAAATATCTCGCAGGGCAATATTGGTCCAGCCTTTGACATTGGTGAGGTTGTGGATATTGCCGGTCTCGAAATCAACAAATCCTGGCACGCCTACTCCAATGGCGCAAATTTCAGGGTGGTGGGCACGTAGATCCTCGATGACATAGACGATGGCATCGATCAAAGGTTGAGCTTCATTAAAATCCTCGGTGGCGATGGCTGGCGCCTGGGCGATCACTTCATGTCCCTGGACAACTCCAAATTTGACACTTGTGCCACCAAAATCGATGCCGAGAGATAGGGGTAGGGCTGTTTGGTTCATGGCTATGATATATTCAGGTGGGCGATGATTTTTAATCCTTCGAGGGTGAGGTCTGGAGCGAGATGAGCGATTTCATCCAAGCCACGAGTAATGAGTGGGGCGTCTCCGCCAGTGGCGATAACTAGCGGGTCGTTAGCAAATTCCTTGTTGAGATTGTGCAGAATTTCACGCACCAAACCACGGTATCCATAGACGGCTCCGGCCAGCATGGCCTGCTCGGTTGATTTGCCAATAGCGCATTCAGGTTCTTGCAGTGTGATGTGGGGGAGCAGGGCGGTGCGATTTGCCAGCCCCTCTGTCATTGAGGCAAGGCCAGGGGCGATAACGCCTCCTTGGTAGGAGGGGTGGCTTGGGGCTTGCACTTCTTTGCAGTCGTTCGCTGGGGCTTGCACTCCTCCCGCCCGCTGCGCGGACGCACTGTCGTTCGCTGGGGCTTGCACTCCTCCCGCCCGCTGCGCGGACGCACTGTCGTTCGCTGGGGCTTGCACTTCATTGGGTTCGTTCGCTGGGGCGATGACGTCGAAGGTTACGGCGGTGCCGAAGTCGAGCACGATGCAGGGACTGCCGTAGAGGGTGTGGGCACCGACGGCGTTTGCCAGGCGATCGGCACCGATTTGCTCGGGCTTGGGGTAGTTGATGCCGATAGGAAGTTTGCTGAGGTGACTGAGCTGATGGCAGGGTTTGTCGCCGAGCCATGATACGAGGATGGCTGCTTTTTGGGGAACCACAGAACTGATAATGGAAACGTCCCAGTTGATCTCAGCGAGGCACTCCTCTAATGATTTCGGGGAGATTTCCGGAGTGGGGATGATCGCACGCCATGGATCGAGCTGATCACCATCAGCCAAGGCAAACTTCGTCCGTGTGTTGGAGTTGTCGACGATTAGGATGCGCATAAAGAAAAGGTGATCATTCAGTAACTGGAGGGACTATAGAGTGCGCTATGGGGTGATGGAAAGTACTGGATAGATAAAAAAGGACATAAAAAAAGCCGGAGGAGCGATGCTCCCCCGGCTAGTGGTTGTTATGATGAGAAATTAATCGTTGTAGGCTGGTGAACCGTGTTCAGCAATGTCCAGTCCCTCATGCTCTTCTTTTTCGTCTACCCGCACACCGATGGTGAGCTTGATGATAGAGAATACGATGATTGAGAAGATGAATGCGGCAGCGGCTACGGCGAGCACTCCTACGAGCTGCCCTCCGATGGTGAATCCACTCTCAGTAGTATCGAAGAGTGCGCAAGCAAGGATGCCCCATACACCGCAGATACCGTGAACGGAGATAGCTCCAACTGGGTCGTCGATCTTGATCTTGTCGAAGAACAGGATAGAGAAGACTACGATGACACCTGCGATGACTCCAATGAGCATAGCGCCGTTGGTCGATACGATGTCGGCATTAGCCGTGATACCTACGAGACCAGCAAGGAATCCGTTCAGAGCCATAGAGAGGTCAGGCTTTTTGAGGACGATCCATGAAGTGAGCATTGATCCGAGAGCACCTGTGCAGGCGGCCAGCGTTGTTGTAGTGAACACAAGACCAAGAGGTCCAGGAGCTGCTGAGAGAACAGAACCGCCGTTGAATCCGAACCATCCGAAGAAGAGTAGGAATACGCCGATGGTGGCGAGTGGTAGGTTGGATGGAAGGATGGGCTTCATGCCATTCTTAGTATACTTGCCCTTCCGAGGTCCTAGCACGATTACACATGCGAGAGCTGCAAAGCCACCGAAGGCGTGAACGACAGCAGAACCAGCAAAGTCCTTGAAGCCAGCACCGCCATTAAGGCTTCCCATCCAGCCGCCGCCCCAGTGCCAGGAACCAACGATTGGGTAAGCAAGACCTACGAGCACAGTGGCGAAGATCATGAAGCTAGGCAGCTTAATGCGTTCAGCGACAGCGCCAGACACGATGGTGGCAGCGGTAGCGGCAAACATAGCCTGGAAAATGAAGTCACCGTAGCCAGTCATAGCAAGGCCTACGCCTCCGTAGCCAAAGGTGTCGTCGATATTGCCTTCACCGAAGGGGCCACCGATACTAAACCAGCCGTTGAAGTCACCCGGGTAGTGAGTGTTGAAGCCGACAAGGCAGTAAGTGACGATGCCGATTGCGATGATGAAGCAGTTTTTGAACAGGATATTTACCGTGTTCTTCTTCTGCGTGAGGCCAGCCTCGAGGGAGGCAAAACCGAGGTGCATCAGAAACACGAGAGCTGCGGCGATACAGGTCCAGAGCATGGATGTGGTGAAGAAGTCGAAGGCGTAGGCGTAATCACCTTGGCCTGCGACCAGCTCATCGTAGCCAGCTTTTGTTTCAGCATCGTCTGCGAGCAAT
>Ga0206128_1001046_pt1 | contig 29203 bp, 28 predicted proteins | sample Helgoland_Spring_7_FD_148601 | JGI IMG/M metagenome (GOLD analysis project Ga0206128, IMG submission 148601) | Pelagic subsurface seawater microbial communities from Kabeltonne, Helgoland, North Sea - Helgoland_Spring_Bloom_20160426_1 | ecosystem: Environmental > Aquatic > Marine > Epipelagic ... | reverse complement strand
GGAGTGGATAATCTTCGGTCTTGATCGTGACGCGACCCGCCCGCAGGGAAAACCCACAGGTGCCTGTCAGCACCAAAACATCCGCGTTTCCGGTCTCTGAATAACTCGAAATGCCAATCGCAAACGGATCTTCTGTCACAGCTTGCGTAAGTGCCTTGTTCGTCGCGTGTCGAATAATGTTACTGTCCAGAACCAATGCAGCCGGCCCCATCAAGCGATCCTGAACCGCTTGCGACAGACCTGATTTAGGGTCGCGCAAGTGCACAGAAATTGGCGCATCAGGTCCGCCCAGATCTTTCCAGTTCGTCACGCGGCCTGCGAAAACCCGCGCGAGCGTGGCTGGTGAAATAGCATCCACAGGATTGCCCGGCGCGGTGATTGGCACCATCGCATCCAGCGCAAGCACGCGGCTGCGGTTCGGGCCGCGCAAATCGCCAAGCCCCGCTTCATTCGCGCGACGGTTTTCAGTCAATCGAATTTCACGCAGCGACATCACAATATCCGCTTCATCCGCGAGCAAATCCGCAAAACCTTCATCCGTGTTGGTCACACGAAAGATGAATTTTCCAACAAGTGCCTCGTCTTTTTTGTTGCGCAGGTTGTAAATGAAATGGGTCGGATCAATAATTTCTCGCTTAGCGACATAGCCATTGCGCAACGCGAAACCCTCGATCAACGCTGGCATCAAGACTTCGCCAATCGTGGCAGAACCAGAAATCGATAGTTCAGCTACATAGTTTTGAAGATCAGGACAGGCAGGGCCAGCACAGTTCACGCCTGTGCCATCCACCGTCAACTCGCCATAAATCGTCTCGACGCGATAGAAGTCGCCATCAAAACCGAGCAAGGTTCCGTTGACTTCAACTGAGCCATCCGGCGACGTCAAAGTCACATCTTGCGCCGCGAGCGGAGCCACCAGTACCCAAACAAAAAATGCGGCGAGGCTCGCCGCACATTGCATCATCATCAATCAACAGCCCCGAAGTGTCGCGCGCTTAGTTACGCGCGACTTTCAAGTCTTGTATCAGGTTTTGCAACACCAGAAAATCACCAACCGCATCGCAGCCAGGAATTGGCAAGGACAAGTCCTGAACCTTCATCTTGCCAGCGCGGCTAACCTCAAGGGTTTGCGCTTCGATGCGAAGCCCACAATTGGCAATTGTTACGTTTGCATCAACAGACACATGCACATCGCCCTGCGCCTGTGAGGTGTTTGTCGGGAATGTATAGACCTCTGCAACAAGGGCTTCGCCCTGCGCTTTGTCACCCAAAACTGTGATAAATCCGCCAAGACCTTGCTCGGCGTGCTCGATCGTGCGCTCTGACTTGACGTTCACATGCCCGTCTTCACGAAAGTTCGCGCCAAATTCGAAAGCATTGATGTGCAAATTGCTCTTGGCTTTTGACTGCACAACCATGCGATCATAGTCAGCGAGCGATGGCACTTTCGCGTTCGCAAGCGCGCCCTCACCATTGGCAAACGCAACGATGATCACCGCATTTTCTGACAACGCAGGGATGCTTAGATCAAGGTTACCATCACGGTCTGTCGCATGGGTAAACATCATTCCATTGTGGTGGAACGTAACACGTTCATTCGGATAGCAGTCTGCTTTGAGCGAAACATCAACCATCGCAGCTGCGGACGGCACAGCGTTCATGGAGATGTCACATAGGGAAGCAGGACCAGCAATCTCAGGCTCTTCGATCTCAGCTGCGCTGGTGGTCTTCAAGGCGATGTCGCCAAGCGCGGCAGTTCTTACAACTGGCTCGTCGATCTCTTGCGCAGGCGCTTCAATTGCTTCGGCAACACTCTCGGACATGGGTTTCGTCGTAGGTTTCGTCGCAACAGCTTCGCTGACAATCGGTTTGGACGTCGCGGAGGTCAGCTTGATATCCGTCACTTCCATTGGATCGCTTTGAGTACCTGAAATGTCAGGTACGGGCGCACCCGCGTAGCGCGCTTTTGCAGATTCACCGTTCTGCATAACAAAGCCGATGGCACCCGCTGTCGCGAGCACGCCGCCAGCCATTACGATTCTTTTGATGTCCATTTTCTCGCCCTCCGAGGGGATAACCGTTCGGAGGACTAATCGCCCTCAATCAGGGCGAGAATGGGACGACGGCAAGGACTCTTTCAGGCCGCACGTCCAAGTTGTGCCTTTATTCAAATTAGACAATCTTACCGTGGCAATGCTTGAACTTCTTACCAGAACCGCATGGGCAAGGGTCGTTTCGACCAGGATTGCCCCATGTAGAGCTGTCATTCTCATCAAAGCCCTCAACTTCTGGCTCAGGCGCTTGCGACGCTTCAGAAGACGCTTCAGACGCCGCATCTTGCAAAGCTTCTTGCTGTGCTTGGAACTCAGCTACCATTTGCGCTTGCTCTTCGTCCGTCATCGGACGCACTTGACCAAGCTTTTGCGTCACTTCTGTGCGCAAACCATCAAGCATGCTCTCGAACAGCTGGAAGCTTTCGTTCTTGTACTCATTCAGCGGATCTCGCTGCGCGTAGCCACGGAACCCCACGACAGAGCGAAGGTGCTCAAGCGTCACAAGGTGCTCACGCCATTTGCCATCGATCGTTTGCAGCAACATTTGCTTTTCGATTTGGCGCATGTTCTCAGGACCAAAGGCCGCAACCTTTTGCGCCATCGCTTCATCGGATGCCTTTTCAAGACGCTCACGGATCACATCGTCATCCGCGCCCTCTTCGACGCCCCATTCCTGAACGGGAACATCAATGTTAATCGCTTCCGCAATCGCGCCGTGTAGACCTTCCATGTCCCACTGATCCGCGTAGGATTTTGGCGGCATGTACTGATCAATCAAGTCATCAATCACCTGATACCGCATGTCCTGCGTGATTTCGGACACATCCTTGGATTCCATGATCTCACGACGCTGCGCAAAGATCACTTTACGCTGATCGTTCATCACATCGTCAAACTTCAAAAGCTGCTTACGAATGTCAAAGTTACGCCCTTCAACCTTCGCCTGCGCGCGCTCTAGGGATTTGTTCACCCAAGGGTGCACAATTGCTTCGCCCTCTTTCATGCCAAGCGTGTTCAGTACTTTGTCCAAACGCTCCGAGCCAAAGATGCGCATCAGATCATCATCCAGCGACAAGAAGAACGCAGAGCGACCCGGATCACCCTGACGACCGGAACGGCCACGCAACTGGTTGTCGATACGGCGGCTCTCGTGACGCTCGGTCGCGATGATATAAAGACCACCTGCATCAAGCACTTTTTGACGCCAAACCTGATGCTCGTCCTCGATGCGCTTGCGCACCGCTTCTGGATCAGCGTCTGGCTCTGCAGCGAGGGCTTCAAGGACCTTCAACTCGACGTTGCCGCCAAGCTGAATGTCGGTACCACGACCCGCCATGTTCGTCGCTATTGTGATCGCACCAAGTTTGCCAGCGTCACCAACAATCTGCGCTTCTTGCTCGTGCTGACGCGCGTTCAGAACATTATGCTCCAAACCAGCTTCTTTCAGCATGTTGGAGAGGAATTCAGACTTATCAATAGACGTCGTACCCACAAGGCAAGGCTGACCCTTTTCTTGCGCTTCCTTTACGACGTTTACAATTTCTTCGTATTTCTCTTTCGCGGTACGGAACACTTGGTCGTGCTCATCAACTCGCGCGATAGGACGGTTCGTTGGAACCTCGACCACGCCAAGACCGTAAATCTCAGCGAATTCTTCCGCCTCTGTCATCGCTGTACCGGTCATGCCAGACAGCTTGTTATACAGGCGGAAATAGTTCTGGAAAGTCACAGAAGCGAGCGTGACGTTTTCTGGCTGAATTGGGCAGCCTTCCTTCGCTTCAATCGCTTGGTGCAGACCATCAGACAAACGACGACCGCTCATCATACGACCAGTGAACTCATCGATCAAAACAACTTCGCCATCGCGCACGATATACTCTTTGTCTTTCTCAAACAGCTTATGGGCACGCAAACCTTGGTTTACGTGGTGCACAAGTGTCGTGCTTTCAGGATCGTAAAGCGTCGCGCCTTCCTCAAGCATACCTTTCTCGAGAAGCAGGTTCTCAAGAAACTCGTTGCCTTCTTCCGTGTAGGACACGTTGCGGGTTTTCTCGTCGAGCTCGTAGTGCTCTTCCGTCAGCTCGGGAATGATCAAGTCCATCGCCATATAAAGCTCAGAACGATCCGCCGCAGGACCAGAGATAATAAGCGGTGTACGCGCCTCGTCGATCAGGATCGAATCTACCTCGTCCACAATCGCAAAGTTATGATCGCGCTGATACATCTGGGACAACTCGGACTTCATGTTGTCGCGCAGATAGTCAAAGCCAAGCTCGTTGTTCGTGGCATAAGTCACGTCACAGGCGTAGGCCGCTTTCTTTTCAGCGTCGTCCTGGTTTGGATAAATCACACCCGTTGTCAGACCCAAAGCGCCAAACACTTTGCTCATCCATTCCGCGTCACGTTTCGCGAGGTAGTCGTTCACCGTAACAACGTGCACGCCTTTACCCGTCAACGCGTTCAAATACGCAGGCAGGGTCGCCACAAGGGTTTTACCCTCGCCTGTTTTCATTTCCGAAATATTGCCCTGATGCAGAAAAATGCCACCCATCAACTGCGTATCAAACGCGCGCAAACCAAGCGCGCGACGCGCACCTTCGCGGCAATTAGCGAACGCTTCTGGCAGAAGGTCATCAAGGCTTTCGCCACCAATCGCGCGCTTTTTCAGCTCTTCGGTCTTTTCGATCAGACCCGCGTCAGTGAGTTTTTCGAACTCCGGCTCCAGCGCATTGATCTTCTCGACCAGTGGGCGCGTGGCCTTCACTTTGCGATCATTCGGCGTTCCGAAGATCTTTTTGGTGATTTTTCCGAGTCCTAGCATCTGCGCTCATCCATTCTTGACGTCTTTGTGCTCAGGCTCGACTTGCTCGCCCTGCAACCAACCCATAGATAAAGGGGTGAAAGACGGCCTGAACCATGGCTTAAAATCGATGTAGTGGTCGGGTATCCCAGTGTCAACGGCGCGCACGAAAGCGGCCAAAAACAAGGAAAAAACGATGTTAAAGCGCACTTCATTTTTGGCCACAGTTGCTGCGACAACACTGCTTGCACTGCCTTTGTCCGCTGAAACCGGCGCAGATCAAGTTATCGCGACTGTGAACGGAACAGATATCACGATGGGTCACATGATCGTGGTGCGCTCTAGCTTGCCTGATCAATACCGTGATTTGCCTGATGAAGTTTTGTTCAAAGGCATCTTGGATCAGGTCATCCAGCAGACTGTTCTCGCCGAGCAAGAGGGTGACAACATCCCGAACCGCGTGCGTCTCGCGCTTGAAAATGAACAACGCGCGATGATGGCAGCCGAGCACATGGATAAAATGCTCGCGGGCGCTGTGACGGAAGAAGCCGTCAAAGCCGTTTACGACGAAACCTACGGTGGCGCTGCGCCAGAAAAAGAATTCGACGCCTCACATATTCTGGTCGAGACCGAAGAAGAAGCGAAAGCGCTTGTGAGTGAACTAGAAGGCGGCGCTGATTTCGCGGAGCTGGCCAAGGTCAAATCAACAGGCCCCTCCGGCCCTCGTGGTGGTGCATTGGGTTGGTTTGGCACAGGCCAGATGGTCCCAGCCTTTGAAAATGCTGTGAAAGACATGGAAGCGGGTGCAATCTCTGCTCCTGTCCAGACGCAGTTTGGCTGGCACGTGATCAAGCTCAATGAAACTCGCACCAAGGACGCTCCAAAAGTCGAAGACGTGCGCGAAGAGCTAGAGCAGCAAGTCAAAATGAACGTCGTGGATGCCTACATTGAGAAGTTGACCGCCGCTGCGACCGTTTCTAGAACAGCGATGGACAAGATTGATACGTCAAATCTCAAAGACCTCACTCTACTGGAGAAGTAAATTATGGCAGGCACGCCGCCCCGCTCCCCGCTCGCGCCGGAGCAGTTTCCAAATTTGCCGCGAATTGGCGGCGTGTCTTTTTCCGCTGTTGCTGCGGGCGTAAAGTATCAAGGGCGCACCGATGTGATGCTCGCGCAGATCGCGCCTGGTAGTTCTATCGCCGGAGTCTTTACCAAGTCCTCCACACGCGCCGCGCCTGTCCTCGATTGTCAGGCGAAGATTGGCGGCGATAGCGACGCAGGTGCTGCGGTCATTGTGAACTCTGGCAACGCCAACGCTTTCACTGGCAAGAACGGGATTGAAGCGACACGCGCTGTCACAAATGCAGTTGCAAGTGCGCTCGATCTCCCTGAAACGCGCGTGTTTTCTTCCTCCACTGGCGTCATTGGCGAACCTCTCGCGCATGATCGGATCACCGCGAAGATAGTCGAGCTGCAAGCGACACTAGATGAGGACGCCATTGAAGCCGCCGCCGAAGCGATCCGCACGACTGACACCTTCGCCAAGGGTGCTGGTGCAGAGATTAATTTACACGGCAGCAAAGTCTCCATCGCAGGGATTGCCAAAGGGTCTGGCATGATCGCGCCTGATATGGCGACGATGCTCGTCTACATCTTTACCGATGCCCAAATCGAACGCGCTGACTTGCAAGCGATGGTATCCGAACTCAACGAAGTGACCTTCAATTCCATCACCGTGGACAGTGACACATCTACCTCTGACTCTCTCTTGATCGCCGCAACAGGCGCGAGCGGTGTCGATGTAACAAACAACGCCGACTTCAAAACGGCACTCCACGGCGTGATGAAAGACCTCGCCTTGCAAGTAGTGCGCGACGGTGAGGGCGCAACAAAACTCGTTGAAATCCAAGTGACGGGCGCTTTGAATGACGCAGAGGCACGCACGCATGGCCTGTCCATTGCGAACTCCCCGCTCGTGAAAACGGCCATCGCTGGCGAAGATCCCAACTGGGGCCGTATTGTCATGGCGATTGGTAAATCCGGTGCCACTGCAGATCGCGATTTGCTGAGCATCCGTTTCGGCGATGTGCGCGTCGCTGATAAAGGGTGGGTTTGCCCTGATTACCACGAAGATGACGGTGCCACGTACATGAAGCAGTCCAACCTTGTAATCGGCGTTGATCTTGGCATCGGTTCTGGCAAGAGCACTGTTTGGACCTGCGATCTCACCCATGGCTACATCACCATCAACGCGGACTATCGTTCATGAAAACTGTTCTTGTTAGCGCCGTTGCGCTCATCGATGTGGATGGCCGTGTGCTTTTGGGTCAACGACCTGAGGGCAAATCAATGGCCGGTCTCTGGGAATTTCCCGGTGGCAAGGTTGAAGAGGGCGAAACACCCGAAGCCGCGCTAATCCGTGAGCTGCAAGAAGAGCTGGGCATCGACACATGGGCAAGCTGTCTGGCGCCATTAACCTTTGCGAGCCACAGCTACGATGACTTCCATCTATTGATGCCACTGTTTGCTTGTCGCAAATGTTTTGGTATTCCGCAATCGCGTGAGAATCAGGCACTTAAATGGGTCCATGCCCGCGATTTAAGCAAATATCCTATGCCAGAAGCCGATATTCCGCTGATTCCAATCCTTCGGGATTGGCTCTAGCCGGGGAAACTTCTGAACAAAGTGTCACATTTGATAAAATTGTTATGGAAATGTTAACAATTATGTGACAGCATGATTTTGCAATATCGCATGTTCCGGTACTGCACCGGTTTCTTGGGGGAGAAGACCATGCTTCGTACAATTATTATGGGAACTTGTGTTCAAGTTCAGGGTGCCTTCGTTCGCGCGCTTAGCGATGGACGGATTGTTGTGTCTGTTGGGGATCGCAACTTCGCTGGTCAACCCATCTCCGCTGTCGCGTAAGCAGCGATTTTTCTAATCTTCACGTAAAAAGAAGGGGCCCAAGCAATCGCTAGAGCCCCTTTTTCTATGTCATGGTTGCAAGAGCTTACTCAAGCGTACGCTCAACAGACTCGCGCTCAAAGATCTCGATAACATCGTCTGGACGAATGTCTTCGTAGTTCTCAAACGCCATGCCACATTCCTGACCAGACTGCACTTCAGCAACCTCATCCTTGAAACGCTTCAGCGTCTTAAGCGTGCCTTCGTGGATAACAACGTTATCGCGCAGCAAACGCACACCCGCAGAACGTCGCGCGACACCTTCGGTCACGAGACAGCCCGCAACTTTGCCGATGCCAGTCACCTTGAACACCTCTTTGATGTTTGCGTAACCGATAAAGTTCTCACGAATTTCCGCAGATAACAGACCAGAGGCCGCCGCTTTCACGTCATCAACCAGATCGTAGATGATCGAATAATAACGAATTTCGACACCCTTCTGATTGGCCGTGTTACGCGCAGATGTATTCGCACGCACGTTAAAGCCCATGATCGGCGCGCCAGATGCTTCAGCCCAACCAATGTCGCTTTCCGTAATCGCGCCAACACCAGAGTGCAGAACGCGAACACGGACTTCATCGTTTCCGATTTTCGCCATCGCCTGAACAATCGCTTCCGCAGAACCCTGAACGTCAGCCTTAACGAGAATAGGCATCTCAGAGACGGTCTCATCCGCTTTCGCGTTTGCCATCAACTGCTCTAGCGTCGTCGCAGCACCAGCTGCCGCACGTTTGTCTTTCGCTGCTTTCTCACGATACTCGGCGATTTCACGCGCCTGTGCATCCGTATCAACAACGTTCAAAACGTCGCCCGCTTCCGGTGTACCATTGAGGCCAAGAACCTCGACAGGAACCGAAGGACCGGCTTCTTTGACGCGCTCACCGTGATCATTGATCAACGCACGCACTTTACCATGCTGTTCACCGACAACAAAGATGTCGCCGACGCGCAAAGTACCGGTCTGGATAAGAACCGTCGCGACAGGGCCACGACCTACGTCTAGTTGAGCCTCGATCACGGCACCAACAGCGGCGCGATCTGGGTTGGCTTTGAGTTCCAGAATTTCGGACTGGAGTGCAATCGCTTCAAGCAGTGTATCAAGACCTTGACCCGTGATTGCAGAGACTTCGACGTCCTGCACTTCACCAGACATCTTCTCGACGATCACTTCGTGCTGGAGCAAGTCAGTCCGCACTTTGTCAGGGTTCGCACCCGGCTTGTCGATCTTGTTGATCGCAACGATCATCGGAACGCCCGCCGCTTTCGCGTGGTTAATCGCTTCAACCGTTTGCGGCATCACAGCATCATCCGCCGCAACCACCAGAACAACAATATCCGTCACCTGAGCACCACGTGAGCGCATCGACGTAAACGCAGCGTGACCCGGAGTATCAAGGAAGCTGAGAACAGCGCCCGTATCCGTCGTCACCTGATACGCACCGATGTGCTGCGTAATACCGCCAGCTTCGCCAGCGACAACTTTCGCACTACGGATCGCATCAAGAAGCGATGTTTTACCGTGGTCAACGTGGCCCATGATCGTGATAATCGGTGGACGGCTCTGAAGGTCTTTTTCTTCATCAAGGATTTCCATGATGACATCTTCGACGTCCGCATCAGAAACACGCACAACCTTGTGGCCAAACTCTTCGATGATCAGCTCGGCTGTATCCGCGTCGATCGTTTCGTTCTGTGTGACCATCATGCCGTTGTTCATCAACGCCTTCACGACTGCGCCGGTCTTTTCAGCCATACGTGCGGCCAACTCAGAGACGACAATCGCAGGAGGCAACTGAACGTCGCGGATGATCTTTTCACGCTCAACCGTGCCACCCATCGCCTTTTGACGCGCGCGCTCTTGCTTACGCTTCATGGCTGCCATGGATTTATGACGACCACCGCCGCCACCAAGCGCTTGGTTCAATGTCAGCTTGCCAGAACGACGTCCGTCATTGGCACCCGCTTGCTTGCGTGTATCGCGCTGATCGCGTTCACGGTCTGCTTTACGTGGCGCAGCGGTTGGCGCTGGCTTGTTCGGAGCTGGGCGCGATGCTGGCGCTGGCTTGTCCGCGGCAGGTGCCGCAGCAACACGTGCTGCATCTTCCGCTGCTTTCTTCGCTTCGGCTTCCGCTTCGGCTTTTGCCTTGGAACGTTCAGCGCGCTCAAGCTCTTCTTTTTCTTTCGCTTCAATCTCGGCACGGCGGCGGTCGCGATCTTCTGCGCGCGCTTTTTCTTCTGCCTCACGGCGTGCCGCGTCTTCGACTTCGCGTGCTTTCGCAGCTTGGACCGCTTTTAGACGGCGCTCCATTTCCACATCGGTGATACCCGCCGGACGCTTGGCAGGGTTTGCACTCACCGTTGCACCGCTCGCCACAGGCTTAGGCGCACCAGGCTTGGGCACAACAATACGCTTGCGCTTGGTTTCCACCACTACATTCTTCGTGCGGCCGTGGCTGAAGCTTTGCTTTACATTAGAGGGACGCGAGCCGGTGCCGCGCAGTCCCAATGTCTTTTTGCCGTCGTTATCGCTCATTTAGCTGTCTTTTCCTTTCGGACGGCCCCTGCCGTCGCTACTTCTCGTATCTCTTTTAATCTTTGGGCTTCCTCTACTACACGAGAGGTGAGTCCGCCAGAGCTTAGCGCGCCATGTATCACAGTCTGTCGCCCAAAGGCCAATCCAAGCTCATCTGCTGTTAACCAACCGATGAAACTGCCGTAGTGTGGCGTGCTTAATTTCGACTTGCCGCGCTCTGATCCGTCACTAGCCTGAATAAGCACTTCTGCTTCTTCATTCATCAGCCAGCTTTTAACTTTTTCGTAACCCGCAACCGCGCCGCCGCCTTTACGTGCAAGGCTGATCAATTCAACCAGGCGTCGCGTTACTTGCTTCTCGACTTCTGCCACCAGATCATCCGGCACTTTGACCGGCATCTTGGCGCTTCTTGCGAATAAATTCTTGCTTGCTGCCTTTTCAAGGGCTGCTCTGTTCGCAGACACCCATATACCACGTCCAGGCAGCTTTCCCAAGATATCGGGAACAATCTGCGCATCTGGCCCAACAACAAAGCGGATCATGCTCGACATAGGAAGGGTATCCTGTGTCGCAATGCACTTGCGCTCTGGTCCGTTGGACCGATCTTTTTCTGTGCCGCCGCGCGTCACTCTGAGAACCTACTGAGGCCTGAGATCAGACCTCAGCCTCCTCAGTTGTTTCAGCGTCGTCTTCTGCGTCTGCTTCCAACTCAGCAGGATCAACCCAACCAAGCAGAACGCGTGCAGTCATAATCATCGTCTGGGCTTCCTCAAGCTCCATTCCGAATTGCTCTAGCAAGCCGTCATCTTTGACACGCTCGCCATCCACTGTTGTCCAGCCGCCGGCCAATTCCCAGTCAGCACAAGTCGCGAAATCTTCCAGCGTCTTAACGCCATCTTCCGCAAGCACTTCTGCCATTTGTGGTGTGATGCCTTCAAATGTGATCAGGCTATCCTCAGCGCCAAGTTCGCGCGCTTTGGCAAGTGCCGCCGCCGCTTTCGCCTCAAGGAATTCACGTGCGCGCGTCTGAAGCTCGCCTGCTGTATCCTCGTCTACACCGTCAATTCCGAGTAGCTCGTCAACTTCGACGTAAGCGACTTCTTCAAGGTTTGTGAACCCTTCAGCAACCAAAAGCTGCGCAAAGAACTCGTCCACATCAAGCGCTTCCATGAACAGTTTAGTGCGAATTTCAAACTCTGCCTGACGACGCTTGCTCTCTTCTTCTTCAGTCATAATGTCGATGTCGAGGTTCGTCAGCTGGGACGCCAAACGCACGTTCTGACCACGACGACCAATCGCAAGCGATAGCTGATCATCTGGAACAACAACTTCGATCTTGCCTGCCTCTTCGTCCAGAACAACTTTCGTCACCTCAGCAGGCTGAAGCGCGTTCACTAGGAACGTTGGCTGATCTTCTTTCCAAGGGATGATGTCGATCTTTTCGCCCTGTAGCTCGTTCACAACAGCCTGAACACGGCTACCGCGCATACCAACACAAGCGCCGACAGGATCAATAGAACCGTCATGTGAAATCACGGCAATCTTGGCGCGCGAACCAGGATCGCGAGCAACTGCTTTGATCTCGATGATGTTGTCGTAAATCTCTGGAACTTCCATCTTGAACAGTTCGGCCATGAACTCTGGCGCTGTCCGCGATAGGAAAATCTGCGGTCCGCGCGCTTCGCGGCGCACGTCTTTGATGTAGCAGCGGATACGATCGTTCGGGCGATAGCTTTCGCGGCCAATCTTTTCGTTGCGGCGCAAAATGCCTTCGCCGCGACCCACGTCAACAATCACGTTGCCGTACTCTTCACGCTTCACAACACCGTTGATGATCGTGCCTGCACGGTCTTGGAACTCTTCAAACTGGCGATCACGCTCAGCTTCGCGGATTTTCTGCAAGATAACCTGCTTGGCAGATTGCGCCGCGATACGGCCCATTTCTACTGGCGGAACTTCTTCAGAAAACGTTGCGCCAATCTCGGGATCAGCCATGTACTGCTTGGCCTGCTCTACTGTGAACTCGGCCTGATAATTCTCTAGCTCTTCTTCTGCAACAACCGTACGCACACGCGTGAATGTCGCGCGGCCTGTCTTGCGGTCAATCGCCACGCGAATGTCCATTTCAGCGCCGTAACGCGACTTTGCTGCCCGTGCGAGGCTTTCTTCCATGGCCTCGATCACGAGACCCGGGTCAATCATCTTTTCGCGCGCAACCGCTTCGGCAGTTTGAAGCAGCTCAAGCTGGTTCGCTGAGGTGATAGCCATGGTTATTTCTCCTCCGACAACGGCGCTTCGTCCGTCTGTATTTCGTCAAAATCATCTTCGTTAATCGCGCCAGCATTTTTACGCTGGCGTAGCATTTCGTTGATCAACTCATCCGTCAGAATCAACTTGGCATCACTCAGCCAATCAAAATTCAGACCGACGGTGCCCTCTTCAATGTTGATCAGCACATCATTGCCCTCAACACCAGCGAGCTGACCTTTGAAACGACGGCGACCGTCAATCAGCTCAGTCGTCTCAATTTTAGCTTCATACCCTTCAAATGTGGCGAAGTCCTTAAGACGTGTTAAAGGACGGTCAATTCCGGGGCTGGACACTTCAAGCGTGTATTCATCCACAATCGGATCTTCCACATCGAGCGTCGCACTAACCGCCGTGCTGATCGCAGCACATTGGTCAACTTCGATACCGCCCTCAGGACGTTCCGCCATAATCTGCAATGTTGTCGCTTTGCCAGACATCAAGCGCACACGCACCAATTCAAACCCGAGATCCTCGATCACAGGTGTGATAAGGCCAGCAAGGCGTTGGTCGATGGCAGCTTTGGCAATCAAATCGTTATTCATAACTCATCCTGCCTAGCATCTAGGCACAAAAAAACGGGCGCGCGGCCCGTTACAAAGTATCCGGTGGAGCGTTTGGTTTGGACCCAGCCGCGCCGCTGTTGAGAGCCATATAGACAAGAGTAACTGAGTCCGCAAGGCCACATGTCATATAAACAAGGCAGCTTATTTAGAGCATACGCGAATCATTAGTTGCGCGAAACTCCCTCATAAGATTAAGTTACTTTAGGGAACACACCTTTTACGTGCAAAACCTTCCTTGTGGTAACGAGTTCTCAGTTAAGGCCGCCCTCTCACCGGGCGGTCTTTTTCATGTGTAGCTCTCGGCAATCTGATCCATCGCCCGCACCAGTTCCGCGCTGATACCGGGCTCGCTGAGCGCGTGCCCCGCATTACGCACCATCCGCAATTCTGCATTCGGCCAATTCTGCGCAAGATCATAAGCAGATTTTGGCGGGCAAATCATATCGTAGCGCCCTTGCACAATAACACTCGGAATATGGCTGATCTTGTTGACATTCTCCAAGATCCAACCATCGCTTTCCAAGAAAGCACCATGTACAAAATAGTGGTTTTCAAGCCGCGCAAACGCGCGCGCATATTCACCCGGCGCATCCCCGCCGCGCCCGTTCGAGTAAACAGACGCCAACGCATTTTCCCAACTTGACCACGCTTTGGCGAAACGCGTCTCTAACTGATAGTCACCACTGAACAAACGCCGATGATACGCGCCAATCACATCATCGCGTTCTTCCTCTGGCACAAGCTTCACAAAATTGGCCCAAGTGTCTGGCCAGAATTGCCCAGCGCCACCACCGTAAAACCAATCCAACTCACGTTGCGTCGCCAAAAAAACGCCACGCAGTACAAGATGTGCTACACTCTCGGGATGGGTTTCCGCGTATATCAACGCCAGTGTCGCGCCCCAGCTTCCGCCAAACACGATGAACTGCTGGATCTCCAGCACTTCACGAATGCGCTCGATGTCTGCAACCAAGTCCCAAGTGGTGTTATTCTCAACAGACGCATGCGGCCTTGAACGCCCACAGCCACGTTGATCAAACAGCACAACGCGGTAAACAGCAGGATCAAAATAGCGTCGCATCGCAGGGCTACACCCGCCACCCGGACCGCCATGCAGAACAATCACGGGGATGCCATTAGGGTTACCACATTGCTCAACATAGATGTTATGCCCGCCCGGCATTTCCATCATGCGCTGATCAAAAGGATCAATCGGCGAGTAGAGATATTGCACCGTGCTCTTTTGGCCCGAGATTTTATCCAGATCCATCCTATATACCCCTAAGGTCACTCGCGCCCAGATGAGCATATGGAGACAGGAATGCAAGCCGCCCCAAACACAGTTGACCCGTCCGAGGTCGCAAAATTCGAAGCCATGGCCGCCGAATGGTGGGACCCTAAGGGCAAGTTCAAGCCCCTACACATGCTCAATCCATGCCGTCTCGACTACATTACCAGCCAAATTGCTGGTGAGTTTGATCGCGACCTGAGCGCGCCAGAACCTTTCAAAGGTTTGCGCATTTTGGATATCGGTTGCGGTGGCGGCCTTTTGTCCGAACCTATGGCGCGCCTTGGTGCGACAGTCGTTGGTGCAGATGCCGCGGAACGCAATATCCCAGTTGCGCAAGTACATGCAGAACAATCTGGCCTCACGATTGATTATCGTTGCACCACTGCCGAAGCGCTTGCCGAAGCAGGCGAGCAATTCGATGTGGTGATCAATATGGAAGTGGTCGAACATGTCGCTGACCCGCTTGCCTACCTCACAGCGTGCCAACAACTGCTGAAACCGGGTGGTCTACATGTGTGCTCCACAATCAACCGCAATCCGAAAAGCTACGCGATGGCAATTATCGGCGCGGAGGTCATCATGCGTTGGCTGCCCAAAGGTACTCATGAATGGAACAAGTTCATCACGCCAGATGAGCTTTGCGAGTTGCTCTCACAATCGGGTGTAAATCCTGTGGATCGCAAAGGTTTCGTATTCAACCCAATCCTATGGAGCTGGAGCCTATCTGACCGCGACCTTAGCGTGAACTACGTCACGGCCAGCGTAAAGCCAGCCTAGCACTTCCTCTTTCCGAAAATATCCCGCCGGAGGCACAAAACCCTTCTGGCGGGAACTATGCCTTCTCAAGCATCAGTCGTAAGTCGCGCAAAAATGGTAAAGCCGCAGAAAGTTTTTCACTGCCCAACGCGTCCACAATCTCGGAAATCACAGGCCCCATCTCAAGCAAAGCGGCATCGCGCGCGGCACGCCCAGACGGGCTAATCGCCACTTGCTTGCGGCGCGCATCATCCCAATCAGGACGGATATGTATGTAGCCTGCGCGTTCTAACTTGCCCAACGTGTTGGTCATCGCGCCACGAGTCAGGTGAAAACTCTTGGCGAGCTGCGCAGGTGTGCGTTCACTCGACTTACCAGCCAAATGGTTCAGAACAGAGAAATGCGACAACTCCATCCCTTTGGGCAGTACACGCCCCAACTTGTTACGTAGCAGTTGATCCGCCGTCAGAATTTCACTGAACAGCATCACCGCCAAAGCATTCGCATCTTCGGACATCAGGGCCCTTCAAACTCTCGATCATGACAAAGCGCCGCGATCTTCCGTCTTGCTTGTGCCACTTCTGAGCGGTCAATTTCAACCAAGACAGTGCGTTCTTCGGTTCCACCATCCGCCAAAACCTCGCCCCACGGCGAAATCACAAGCGAATGCCCATAAGTTTGGCGTTCCTTGCCACGCCCAGCGCTGTGCTGACCCGTTTGCGCAGGCGCAAGAACGTAACACCCCGTCTCAATCGCGCGCGCGCGCAGCAGCGATTCCCAATGTGCTTTGCCGGTCACTGGCGAGAAAGCTGCTGGAACTGTCAAAATCTCTGCCCCAGCCTGCGCCAAAGCGCGATACAAATAAGCAAAACGCAAATCGTAGCAAATGCTCAGCCCCAAATCCCCAAACGGCGTCGGCGCAACAACCGCCTTAGCGCCCGGTCGATACCCGTCAGATTCGCGGTACGTCTCATCTTTGTTCACATCTACGTCGAACATGTGAATCTTGTCATAACGCGCAACGATTTCGCCACTTGGGTCAATTAAAAACGAACGATTGGCAAACCGCCCATCCACATCACCCGTTTTCAACGCAAGCGAGCCAATCAATAGCCAAACCCCAAGCTCCCCCGCCAAAGCACGATAGCCAGACAGCGACAGATCATCCGCCTCTAGCTGCAAAATCTGCTCTTGATGCGAACGGCTCATAGAGACGCAATTGCTCACTTCAGGTGTCAGAATAAACGTTGCACCGTCATTCGCAGCTTCGCGAATCCGCGCTGAGATCCGCGCAAGGTTTTCACGCGGATCATCGCTAGAGGTTGTTTGAATGAGCGCGATTAACATCAGGCAGCCAAAACGCCGTCCAGCTTGCCTGCGTGCTCCAGCGCAAACAAATCATCGCAGCCGCCCACATGCTCATCACCAATGAAAATCTGTGGCACAGTGCGCCCACCATTCGCGCGCTGCATCATCTCCGCACGGCGCTCTGGTTGTACCGCAATGTCGACCTCCGAAAATTCGACACCCTTAGAGGTCAGCAAACGTTTCGCAGCATGACAAAAACCACAAAGCGGCGACGTATAAATCTCAACTTGTTTCACGAGCATTCCTTTTCTCAGCTTGCTCGTAAGTTAGTCATCCTTTGCGACGCGCGCTAGGGTTACGACACAAACCTCGCTTGCCTGTGATTTTAGGCACGTCTCTGCACAGGCCGCGAGCGTCGCACCCGAGGTTATCACATCATCCACTAAAAGGATTGCGCGTCCTTTGATCAGTTCTGCGCGCTTGGGGTTCACAACAATGGAATCTCGTAATTCAGCAAACCTTTCTTCCCGAGATTTACCATCCAGCGATGCTGTCGCCTTGGACCTTACCAATAGATCACCACTAAACGGCGCGCCGACCTCACGCGCCATAGCTTGCCCGATCAAACTTGACTGATTGTACCGCCTGCGCACCATGCGCGTCCAATGCAGTGGCACAGGCGCGATCAATACATCCTCTCGCAAAATACCTTTCGCCGCCCGTGCGAGCCAAAGCCCGGCAGGGCGTACAATATCATGCCTGTCACTGTGTTTCAGCGCCAAAACCAACGCGCGCCCACGCTCCTTATACAAAAGTGCCGCACGTCCCTGCGACCAAGGACGCGCAGTGCTCAAACACTCATCACAGCGATCCCCGCTTTGCACATCACCGTGCATCGGCACTCCACACGCATCGCAAACATCGCCCGTAATAAACGCTGTATCGCGCCAACATGGGCCACAAAGCCCATCATCGCTCGCCACGCGCATCCGACACGAAAGGCATTCGGGCGGAAAAACCGCATGCACAAGGGTTTGTAAGATCGGCCCTTGCGCAATAAGACGTGACATATGCAAAACGCTCCGCTCCTCACTGATCGCACCGCGCTGATCCGCAATCGCTCTCGCGCAAGCGATAGATTTCTGCACGACATCGCCCGCGATGAACTCCTTGATCGTCTGAGTCTGGTTAACAGGGCGTTTAAAGATCCGATTATTGTAGGCCCTAGTGACAACTTTCTTCCCGACGCTCGCTTGATCGATGATGCGGAAACGCTCGATGTCATCCCTGCGAGCCATGATCTGGCCATTCACTTTATGGCGCTCCATTGGGCCAATGACCCTGTGGGCCAAATCATCCAAAGCGCGCGCGCTTTGCGCCCCGATGGCCATTTCCAGGCCGCATGCCTAGGCGGTCAAACCCTGCACGAATTGCGTGCCTGCCTCGCGCAAGCGGAGAGCGAAGTCACCGGCGGTCTTTCCCCTCGCATCGCGCCTATGGGCGAAATTCGCGATCTTGGCGCACTCTTGCAACGCGCGGGCCTCGCCTTGCCCGTCGCCGATAGCATCACCATCAAAACCAGCTATCAAAGCGTTTACCACCTGATGCGAGACCTGCGTAAATTTGGCGAAGCTAATGCCCTGAATGCCCGCCTGCGCAAACCAACCCGCCGCGCAGTGTTCAACCGATGTGCTGAAATCTACGAACAATCCTTCTCCGAGGACGGCAAAATCCTCGCAACTTTCGAATTCCTGTTTCTTTCGGGCTGGGCACCCTCTGCAGATCAACCCAAACCATTGCGCCCCGGCTCTGCGACAACGCGTCTCGCTGATGCGCTGAAAACAACAGAAAAGTCGCTGCGCGATTGACCGCGCGCATATTTCGCTTATCTGGCGTATTAACAAGACACTTCGGAGTAACCCCATGCGTGACGACACAATCCCCAAGACCTGCCCGATGCATGCCCCGGATGACCACCCGAAATTGCCAAAACCCAAGGTCGGTGTCCTATTGTCGAACCTCGGCACGCCGGATGACACCGACTACTGGTCCATGCGCCGCTATCTGGGTGAGTTCCTCTCGGATCGTCGCGTCATCGACTATTCCCCTTGGCTTTGGCAGCCGCTCTTGCAGCTTATCATTCTGACAAAGCGTCCCTTCACCTCTGGTGCTGCGTACCGCACAATCTGGAACGAAGAGGCAAACGAAAGCCCGCTGCTCACAATCACAAAACAGCAAAACGCAGCGATCACTGAGACGATGAAAGCACTCTATGGCGATGACGTCTTGGTTGATTACTGCATGCGCTACGGCAACCCTTCCACCAAAAGCAAAGTCCGCGCTATGGTGGAGGCGGGCTGCACCAAGATCCTGTTCGTCCCGCTCTATCCGCACTACGCTGGCGCGACTTCTGCCACTGCTAACGATCAGTTCTTCCGCGCTCTGATGGAAGAGAAATGGCAACCCACGACGCGCACGATCGAACCTTACTTCGAGCATCCGCTTTATATCGAAGCGCTCGCGCAATCCGTTGAACGCGCCTACGCCGCTGCCGAGAAAAAACCGGACATTCTTGTCTGCTCCTATCACGGCGTTCCAAAACGCTACTTGATGGAGGGTGACCCCTACCATTGCCAATGCCAGAAAACGACGCGCCTTCTGAAAGAACGCCTCGGCTGGGATGACACGCAAATTGCGACAACTTTCCAATCAAAGTTCGGGCCAGAAGAATGGCTTCAGCCCTACACCGTGAAAGAAGTCGCGCGCTTGGCAGAAGAAGACGGCAAAAAGAACATCGCTGTTATTGCGCCTGCGTTCTCATCCGATTGCATCGAAACGCTTGAAGAGATTAACGAAGAAATCAAAGAGAGCTTTGAAGAGGGCGGCGGTGAGCACTTCACCTATATCCCTTGCCTCAACGATGATCCGGCTCACATCACTGCACTCTCAGCTGTGATTGAAGAAAACCTAAAAGGTTGGCTGGATTAAGCCCTTCATCTTTCCGACTAAACTTCCGCCGGAGGCAAATCTGCATATCTCTTGAGATATGCTAAACCTGTGCGCGCTTGCGCGCTCAATCAAAAACCGTTCAGAAAAAAGAAAAGGCGGCACCAAACGGTACCGCCCTCTCAAACTGTGTTTTCCTAGCTAAGAGCTTAGGAAAGAGCCGCAGCCAATACAGCCAAGATCAACAAAGGAACGATGATGTTGGAAGAAGAAGAAGCTGCTTTTGCTTCTTCAACGATGATTGGAGCTTCCATGATTGGAGCTGACATGTTGCCAGCGAAAGCTGTGGAAGCAGCGACGGAAAGTGCAGCAGCAAGTGCGATTTTTTTCATTGTAGTATCCTCTAGAATTCGCCTAAAGCCCCATTTGCGGGACAATAAGCACCCAAGACTTAAACCTCATTTCCCGTTCTAAACAGTTATCTTAATGGAATGCAAACCCATCTTTTCGCTGTTCAGCCCATGATCGCCCATATGTCGTCAAATTAGCAACACTTGTGTGCCCACTTTCGTCGCCGCGAACAATTGCGCAATGTGCTCATTATAAAGCCCAATGCACCCATTAGAGGAACGTCGACCAATTTTACGCGTGTCGTGCGTGCCGTGGATGCGGTAATACGTCCAGCTCAGATAAAGCGCATGCGTCCCAAGCGGGTTATCAGGACCGGGCTCAACCACATCAGGCCACTCTGGATTACGCTTCTTCATCGATGGCGTTGGACGCCATGTGGGCCCCTCAACTTTTCGCACAACAGTCGTGCGGCCCTTTTTCGTCAAATCGGGCGTCAAAGGCACCGAAGACGGATACAGCTTATATGTATCCCCGCCCTCAGACCAATAGTGCAGCGCACGGCTAGAGATATCGACAAGGATCGCGCCGTTATTCAGATTGTTGAAATAAGGCTGCCAATCAAGTGTGCGGAACGACGAAATGTTGCGGCGCACCGCTTCGCTGATGTCACGCTCTAACTCAACCGTCCCGTTGCTTGGTAAACCTGGCTGCGTTGCCAAGGCTTGCTGCGCAATCGCAGGTCCTGCCAAAACCGAAGCACCTGCTGCTCCGATGAAACTACGTCGGTTTAGGGGTTTAGTTGCTCGTTCACTCATACCGCTCTCCAATTCAGACACTGGTGTTTGCACTCACTATTAGTGCGCGAAAGCCTCACTCGCAATTCAAACGCACACTATTGTGCGATTCTGAACCGATTGTGGGTTTGAATCGCAACGCATTGGGGGGTAGTGCTAGAAAAAAGCAGGCTTAAGGTAAGTTAAAATGATGCGCATCGGATTTCTCCTAATATCGGCAATGCTGGTCTTGTCAGCATGTGGCAGCTCATCAACAACCCTTGCGCCCGATGGCAAACCACTTCCCAAGGTTTACCGCATCGGCTCAAACGACTTAGCCAAAATCCAGTTCCGCATGCTCGATTCAGTCAACTCACTCCGCCAAGCTTCTGGCGCGTCACCGCTTCAACTGGACGCCAAGTTAAACGCAGCTGCGGCCACACATTCGCGCGACATGTCCATTCAAAACCGCCCTTGGCACTTTGGCTCTGACGGGTCTTCTCCAATCGACCGCGTACGTCGCGTCGGATACTTCGGCGAACTGAAGGGCGAAAACATCTCTGAGACATACGAGACAGAACTGGAAACCCTTGGCGCATGGATGGAAGATCCAAGCACGCGCAATGTGATCCTAGACAAAACATCTACCCAAATGGGTTTTGCCTTTTTCCAAGAGTCCAATGGCAAGATCTGGTGGACGCTGGTGACAGGCGCACCCGCAAGTACGCCACCGCTCCAACTCGCGGCTAACTAATCAAGGATAGATCGTGATCGGCGTGCCGTTGTTCACCATGAAATAAATCTGTTCCATTTCCTTGTTCGTCACAGCAATACATCCAGCAGTCCAGTCAGGTCCTTTGGGCGCGAACTTATTCGGCTGCCCGTGGATAAAGATATCTCCTCCCGGGCTCACCCCAGCTGCGCGCGCTTTAGCGATGTCGCGTGCGTTCGGATAATCAATCCCGATAGAAAGATGGAAGCTTGAATTGGGATTGCGGCGATCGATGATGTAATTGCCCTCGGGCGTTCGCCCGTCCCCCTCTTCGCGTTTATGCTGATAAGGCGCAAAACCGAGATCAATGTCATAACTCCGAAGCGCTTTTCCCTTATGCATCAAATGCATCTTACGCTCACCTTTGAAAACAATGACGCGCGTGACTTGAGGGTCGTTGTAACGCTTAAACTTGCTACCACATGCCGTGAGCAACAAAGCGGATGCTGCTGATAGAAGAACAATCCGTCTTTTCATCTAAAATACTGCCTCAAAATTTATACGCTTATAAGTTGCACCTTCCTTAAACGGTTTTACCCATCCTTCAAAAGGAAATCACTTGCTTTGACGCTGTTGTGACTCTGCCGTCTCTTTCAGCAATGCTTCAATTGCCTCAAGCCGCACCAGCACATCATCGCGGTAAGCATCCGTGCGCTGCACATCCTCTGCCTGATGCGCGTCTTGCATAGAGTTCACGATCAAACCCACCAGCAAATTGACCACCGCAAATGTCGTCACCAAGATGAACGGGATAAAGAACGCCCAAGCATAGGGATAAATCTCAAGCACAGGGCGCACGATCCCCATGGACCAGCTTTCCAGCGTCATCACTTGGAACAGCGTGTAACCAGATTGCCCCAATGAACCGAACCATTGCGGGAAATCTGTACCGAATATCTTCGTCGCGATTACCGCGCCAATGTAGAAAATAATCGACATCAACAGGAACACACTGCCCATGCCCGGCAAAGCGGTAATGAACCCCTCCACCACACGGCGCAGGCTGGGCGCAACAGAGACAACTCGCAAAACACGCAGGATACGCAACGCCCGTAGCACCGACAATCCACCACTGGTTGGTACAAGCGCAATCGCGACAACTGCTAAATCAAACAAGTTCCAACCATCACGGAAGAAACGTCCGCCACGCGCGACCAACTTTGCGCCAATCTCAACTACAAAGATCGCAAGACAGGCCTGATCAATCGCCAAGATCAATCCGCCAAACTGCGCCATGATCGGCTTGGACGTTTCAAGACCCAGCACAATCGCGTTCACAATGATCACAGCAATAATGAAATTGCCAACGATCGGCCGATCTAACCATTTGTCTAACGCTTGACGCATACCCGTTCCCTTTGCCCTAGCGCTGCATATGTGGACGCGAGAGTTTTGCTGCAAGTTCTACATGCGAAGACCAGCGAAATTGATCCACAACCTGCACCCAATCAAGCACATATCCCGCATTGATTAAGACTTTGGCATCGCGCGCAAAGGTCACAGGATTGCACGACACATAGGCAATCTGCGCGACTTCACTTTTCGCCAGTTCAGCAACTTGCGCTTCTGCCCCCGCACGCGGCGGATCGAGCACAGCGAAATCAAGCTTCGCCAATTCGTCTGGTAAGAACGGCCTGCGGAACAAATCGCGCGCAACCGCTTCAATCTTTTTCAGCCCTTTCGCCTCACGCCAACCCCGGTCAAGCGCTGCGATCATCGGTTTCTCGCTCTCAAGCGCGATCATCTCGTAGTGCTCAGCCAGGGGCAAAGTAAACGTGCCGCAACCTGCGAACAGATCGACACCTTTTTCACCGCTCACAGCTTCCTTTACAGCGGCAGTCAAAGCGTCCTGCCCGTGCACTGTCGCTTGCAAAAATGCACCGGGTGGGGGGGCAACCTTGCCTGCACCGAACTTCTGATAAGGCGGATTGCGCATCCCGATGATTTCATCATCCCACGTCAAACGCGCCAGTTTATGCGCTTCGACAACACCGGACAGACCAATCGTCAACGTTTCGTCCAGCGGCTTGCCGCCGCTTACAAAGACATCGAGCCCAACCTCGGACAGCGTGACATTCACCGACATCTCACCTTTGCGCGATCCACCAATTTTGGCGAGATCGTTCATCAACGCATCAATCTGCAAAATCTCGGGCAGCACCAACTGACACTCGGGCACAGCGACAACCGTATCCGAACCGCGCGCATGGAAACCCCAAAGCGCACCTTTCTTCGTACGCCGCACAGCGAACGTCGCACGGCGACGGCTTTGCACGGGCGAGGTCACAATCGGGCGAAACTCCGTCTCGATCCCGTGCGCATCCAGCGCACTTTTAACGATCTGTTGTTTATACTGCGCGACAAACGGTTCAGCCGCGTGCTGCAACTGACAACCACCGCAGCTTTTGTAATGACGGCACAAAGGCGCGATGCGCATCTCAGACGGCTCGATGATTTTCACATCACTCAAGCGGTCCCCATTGCGAATACCGCTCACGCGTTCACCAGGTAAAGTACGCGGCACAAACACAGGACCTTCAGCGATCCCGTCGCCTTGATGCCCCAAACGTTCAATCAAAAATTCATCCATAGGGCCGCTAGTGCCTTATTCCGCGGCTGAACGCACGTCGATAAATCCGCCCGATTGCCTGTTCCAATACCGCGCATAAAGCCCGTCTTGTTCGAGCAGAGTTTCATGCGTGCCATCCTCAACGATACGACCATCATCTAGGACGATAATACGATCCATTTGAGAGAGCGTCGAAAGCCGGTGCGCAATCGCCAGTACAGTCTTGCCTACCATAGCGCGCTCTAACGCGCTTTGGATCGACGCCTCAACCTCACTATCCAAAGCACTCGTTGCTTCGTCCAACACGAGGATCGGCGCATCTTTCAGAATGGCCCGCGCCAAGGCGATCCGCTGACGTTGCCCACCTGAAAGTTTCACACCACGTTCACCCAAATGCGCATCATAGCCTTTGCGTTGTTTGTTATCGCGCAGATTGGCGATGAACTCATGCGCCTCGGCTTGCTGCGCCGCATGGATCATGTCGTCCTCAGATGCGCCATGCCGTCCATACATAATGTTGTCGCGCGCAGAGCGATTGAACATCGCCGTCTCTTGCGTGACCATTCCAATAGTGCGGCGTAACGAGGTTTGCGTAACACTTTCCAATGGTTGCCCGTCAATCAAAATGCGACCCTGTTCCGCATCGTAGAGCCTAAGAAGCAGCGAAACCAACGTCGATTTACCTGCACCAGAGGCGCCAACAATGCCGACCTTCTGACCAGCACCAATCGTGAGGTTCAGACCTGTCACACCGCCCAGCGCATTGCCATATTGAAAGTCTACATTCTCGAATGTGATTTCGCCCTTAGGGACATGCAACTCCGCCGCGCTGCCTGCATCCTCGACCCGAACAGGGTTGGCCAAAGTGCGCATACCATCTTCAATCTCGCCCACATTGGAATAGATCGCCATCAGCGTGAACGACACCCACCCCGTCATCTGCGCAATGCGAATGGACACGGCGCCAGCGGCAACAATGTCACCTGGCGACGCTTGTCCAAGCTGCCAAAAATAGATCGACGCACCCATCAACAGCACTGGCAAAATCCCTGCAATCACCATCAGGAAAAACCGGAACGTCGCGGCGAGCCAACCGTATGAGAGCGATTGCTGACGGAACTTGCCCATCGCATCCAAAGCGACTTCGTCTTCATGCGCGTCATGAGCAAAAAGTTTGACCGTTTTGATGTTGGTAATCGTATCGACCAACTGCCCGGATACCACCGCACGCGCATTCGCACGTGTCGCCGCGCGCGCCCGGATACGTGGCAAAAACCACGCGATAAGGGCGAAGTAGAAGATCAGCCAGATCACAAACAAACCTGCAACACGCCAATCAATTGCACCAAGCAACGCAAAGCTGCCCAGCAAAGACGCCAATGCAAACGCGACCACATTGATGGATTCAGACACAACATCCGTGACGGCACGCGCCGTCTGCATCTGCTTTTGCGCAATACGTCCCGCGAAATCATCGTCGAAGAAGGTTACCGATTGCCCCAGCGACCAACGATGCAAGCGCGACTGAACAAGGGTTGATACGTTCGGCATCACGATGATGTGGTTCGCACCTGATGAAAGCGCGAACATCAAAGGGCGAATAACCACGAAAAAGCCAACCGCCAGCACAACCATCATTATGTTCGCGGGCGTATAGAAATTATCCGCGCCAGAGCCAACGACGGCGTCGATCACGAGACCTAATATGTAGGCCGTCCCCGCCTCCATCGCGCCCGCGCCTGCAGACAAAAGCGCCGCAAGGATCAGAACGGGCCAAGAGCTTGCCAAGCACCAGCTCACAAATGCCCAAAGCGTTTTAGGAGGCGGCCCATCGGCTTCGCGAAACGCCTCGATCCAATTCTCAATATTCTTCATGTGTCCTCGGCATTCAAAAATCCACCAGACTGACGCGCCCAGAAATCAGCATATAGCCCGCCCTGCGCCAAAAGCGCGTCGTGGCTGCCGTCTTCGACAATCTTGCCCTTATCCAGAACCAAAATACGGTCCATCTGCGCAATCGTGGACAAACGGTGCGCAATCGCGATCACGGTTTTGCCAGCCATCATTCCATAAAGCGTCTCTTGAATTGCCGCTTCGACTTCACTGTCGAGCGCGCTTGTCGCTTCGTCCAACAGCAGGATCGGCGCGTCCTTCAGCATGACGCGCGCAAGGGTGATGCGTTGCCGTTGACCACCAGACAATTTCACGCCGCGCTCACCAACTTGGGCATCATAGCCCTCACGCCCTTCGGCATCGGCAAGACCAAGAATAAACTCATGCGCCTCGGCCTGCTTCGCGGCGGCGATGATTTCCTCGTCCGTCGCATCAGGTCGCCCATACCGTATGTTATCACCCACAGAACGATGGAGCAGCGAACTATCCTGCTGCACCATCCCAATCTGCGCGCGCAAACTGTCTTGGGTCACTTTCGCAATATCCTGATCGTCGATCAAAATACGCCCACCATCTGCATCATAAAAGCGTAGCAAAAGCTTAACGAGCGTACTCTTCCCAGCGCCAGAACGACCGATCAAACCAATCTTCTGACCCGGCCCAATTTGCAACGAAACAGTGTCTAACCCGCCTGTTCGTCTCCCATAGTGATGGGTGAGCCGATCAATCTCAATCTGCCCATTGCGGAACTCCAACGGCTTTGCATCACTCACATCCGTTAACGTAATCGGCTGCGCAATCGTCTCCATCCCTTCCTTCACAACACCAAGTTGACGGAAGAAAGACGTCAGCGCCCACATGATCCAAGCGGTCATAGCATTGAGGCGCAGCACCAACGCAGTCGTCGCCGCGACGACACCAACAGAGGCTTCACCAAGCGTCCAGAGCCACACAGCGCCGCCAACAACTCCGATGATAAGCACGCCATTCAACATCACCAATGTCACGTCCATAATGGTAAAAATCCGCATCTCTGTCTGGAAGGTGGTGCGCGCCTTTTCGATAGCGTCTTTCGCGTACTCCAACTCTTGCGGACCATGGCTAAACATCTTGACGGAATGAATGTTCGTATACGCATCTACTACCCGTCCCGTCACGGTCGAACGCGCGTCAGACGACGCTTGCGACGCGGGGCCAACGCGTTTGACCGTCCACACGACAAGGCAGGCATAGAGCCCTAACCAAATCACCAAAGGCAAAGCCAAACGCGGATCCGCATTGGCGAGCAAGAACGCAGACCCAATGACATAGGCCAGCGAAAACGTGATCGCGTCGAACACCTGAAACACCGCCTCACCCGCGGCGGGCGGCGTTTGCATAATCCGGTTTGCTATGCGCCCTGCAAAGTCGTTCTCGAACCATCCCACAGATTGGCGCAGCACATGTTTATGCGCGCGCCAGCGAATAAGCGTCCCGAAATTCGGCAAGATGGTATTGTTTAAAAGCGCGACATCGATGCCTTGCAAGATCGGTCGCACGAACAAAATCAGCAGCGCAACGATCACAAATTCGGTGCTATAGGTCTGCCAAACCAACGCGGGGTCACCCTGCAAGATATCCACAACGCGGCCCATGTAGGCGATCAACCAAATTTCCACCACGGCCACGACAATGGACATGACGCCGGTTATCCAAAACACCCGCTTAAACGGCTGCGAATAGGCCATCATGAACGGCCACAGTTTTTGCGGAGGTGTGTCCTGCTCAGCGTAATCTACATATGGGTCAACGAGGCGTTCGAAAAAGCGCAGCATATTCATCTGCTTTCCGTCTAAAGGAGTTAGACGAAGATCATGATTGAAAACGCGACCAAGGCCAAGGCCATGAGCCGCATGAAATTGTACCAAGCAATTTCTGAGCTGAGCAAATAGGTGAGCAAAGTCCCCGCGAAAGTCCAAAACATACAAACGAAAAAGTTGATGCCCGAGAAGGCGCTCGCGAGACGAAGCGCTTCACCAATTGGTGTTAAACCGCTTGAATAGACACTGACTGCGGTTAACGCGACTGCCCAAATCTTTGGGTTCACCCATTGAAAAAGCACAGCCTGCAGGAACGTCATCGGCATGTCTGTACCGTCTATTTCGCGCGGCTTGCTGTTCCACAAACCCCACGCCATCCAGAGTATCCAAAGCGCCGCGCATATTTTGAGCGCAAAAGTCAGGCTCGGCAACGCAAGCAGGATCGCACCAAGGCCAAATGCGGTTAAGCCTGCCGTGACCCCAACACCAATAACAACGCCCAACAAGTGAGGCAAAGTGCGTTGAAAACCAAACTTCGCACCCGACGCTGTGAGAAGAATGATATTTGGACCTGGTGAAAACAGCCCGATAAATACGAAAAGGTAGAGTGGGTCGCTTAACAGGATCATCCGAGCAGGTCGTCCCGAGAAAGCGTAAAGTCAGACGCAATCCAGCGCGCTTCTATCTCCTTAAGCTTCACCCCAAGATCACGCCCTGTAAGCGGTTCAAGGTCTTTCGCTTTGATGGGAAATACTGCGTTTTGGCCCTTTAGTGTTTCACTCACTAGGCTTGGATCAATCGGTGTCTCCAACAAAGCCGCGCGCAAAATCAAAATGTCCTGAGCCGCGTGAGCACCGTAAGCATAGCCCAAATGACTAGCTGATTTCATGTCACCCACTTCGTCACGCAACAGCATCCAACGCCTTTTATCAGCTTTGCTCAAACGCAGGTTTTCTGCATTCTCAGCACCTGCAATCGCCGCCAGCCGAAGGATCGCGTCAGGTTTCTCATCAAACATTTGTTCAAAATGGATCAACGGACCAAGTGCGCGATCATCAGAACCGTCCAGAACAGCACCCAAAACTCCAGACACACGCATCGCCGCGACCGCTTGTGTCGGGTCTTTCGCGGCCATCAGCTTTTTGATTTCTGTGCCAACGCGCTCTCTTGAAAGGCCAGCAAGGCCCTCAATATTTTCTGCAACCGCAGCAAGGCCATCCGCATCAATGCCCAGCGCAGGATCTCCATACCAAGCGGTAAATCGAAAGAACCTGAGGCTGCGCAGATAGTCCTCTCGGATGCGCGCATGTGGATCACCGATAAAACGCAACAGTCGGTTTTTAAGATCAGGCATACCGCCCAAAGGATCGATCACAGTGCCATCCGCTTGCGCATAAATAGCATTCATCGTGAAGTCACGACGCGCAGCATCCTCAATCACATCCTTTGAAAAACGCACCTTTGCGTGCCGCCCATCCGTTTCGGTGTCGCTGCGAAAAGTTGTTATCTCATTTT
>Ga0206128_1001025_pt1 | contig 29499 bp, 28 predicted proteins | sample Helgoland_Spring_7_FD_148601 | JGI IMG/M metagenome (GOLD analysis project Ga0206128, IMG submission 148601) | Pelagic subsurface seawater microbial communities from Kabeltonne, Helgoland, North Sea - Helgoland_Spring_Bloom_20160426_1 | ecosystem: Environmental > Aquatic > Marine > Epipelagic ... | reverse complement strand
TTTCCCATGTTGCTTATAGATAGGGCGATTAAACCATGTAATAAAATGATGAATTACTATATTCAGAATACTTAAACGTGATACCGATATACTGTTCTCACCCGCTGAGACGGTGTTGTCAGACAAACTTAAACACCCGTAAAAGGCACATCAAGTCAATCATCATGCGGCACAGAAATTGAACCACTCTGTGAGAGCAGTTGTACGTTTTTGCTTGAAGGATTGTCTGCTTTCTAGTTGTCTTTCATGGTTGAAGTGGTTGTATATCTGGGCGTGATAACTGGTAAATTTCTGGAGCATTGCACAACTTTTAAACTTCTGCATCGCTCGTTCTCGTCGTCGAAATGGCAGATGTGAATTTTCACACCGATTGTTCGCCCGGCCGCCGCATAATTGACGATCTACAACGCCAATCTCACGAAAAGCCACGCCGTAAGACGCCAGCTTGTCTGTCGTGATAATCTTGGGTGATCCGTGTTTTCGCATTGTTTTTATCAGGAACTTCTTCGCTGCAGCCTTGTTGCGTCGCTTTGTTACAAAGCATTCAAGAACTTCGCCTTCGTGATCAACGGCGCGCCAAAGGTAAAATCTCTCACCATTTATTTTGACGAAGACTTCATCCAGGTGCCATTGCCAGTTCGAGTGGTGCCCTGCCCTATTCTTACGGATTTCTCCCGCGAACTTTGACCCAAAACGTTCAACCCAAAACCGAACTGTTTCGTGACAGATATCGACGCCGCGTTCATGCAAGATGTCTTCCACCTGACGAAAACTCAATGGATAACGTATGTAATACATCACCGCCAATCGGATGATTTCAGGTGAAGTCTTGAAATATTTGAAGGGAGAACATGTTGTCATTTACCAAAAATAGGGATCAACCGCGAAACCGTCAAGTTTGTCTGACAACACCCTTTTTTTTGACATTTTAAAAAACCACTGCATGTCGATGAGCCTTGAGACGGCTGTTGGGTCAAGCACCCGAATTCAAGACGTTTTTCATTCATCATCGAAGGTCAACCCAAGAGGCCCCATTCCTTGATGAATTTTGGCAGGCATTTACAAACTTTACCCCATCGTAACCGTCTTCTATATTTATATTTGCATCATTAACCTTGTCCGGCGACTTAATTGCCATTGCTGCCTCTTTATAAAGTGTCGCAAAGGCTTCTAAATACCCCTCTGTATGACCCGCTGGGATGCGCGTCACGGCAGCAGAAGCGGCATTTGCCATGCCGCCGCCACGGGTTATTATTTGCGGCGCTCTCCCAAGTTCAGTAAACGTAATGAAATTGGGATTTTCTTGGGTCCAGCGCAGCGATCCCTTGGTGCCGTAAACCGCCAAAGTCAAGTTGTTCTCATTGCCAATCGCGACCTGACTGGCCCAAATATGGCCGCGAGCGCCGCTATCAAACTGCAGAGTGATACGGGCATCATCATCAACCATTCGCCCTGCCACGTTAGAGCTAAGCGTAGCACTCACCGCAGTGGCACGCAGCCTTGTTACAAAACAGGCAAGGTTGTGTGCGTGGGTTCCGATATCGCCTATGGCTCCGCCACCCGACTGGGCAGCGTCCATGCGCCATTTAGCTTGCTTGTTATCATCAGCCGGAGCCTCGCTGAGCCAATCTTGCAAGTAATTCGCCTCAACAATCCTGATCTCGCCAAGTGCGCCTTCGGCCACCATCTGGCGTGCCTGACGGATCATCGGGTAGCCGGTATAATTATGGGTAAGAAAGAAGTGCCCCTTGGAGGCTTGCGCTGCGGCGGAGAGGCTTTCGGCTTGTGCCAAAGTCGCGGTCATCGGCTTGTCACAAATAACAGAGATGTCGTAAGCCAAGAACGCCTCGGCGATGGGACCATGAAGGTGATTTGGGGTTACGATAGACACTGCATCGATCCCGTCGGATCGCGCGGCTTCGGCTTTCGCCATCTCGTTGAAATCCGCGTAGGAGCGATCAACATCAATGCCGAGCTCGGCCGCGGAAGCGTGTGCGCGTACTGCGTCTGACGAAAAGGCCCCTGCAACCAGATCAAAACAGCCGTCCAGGCGCGCGGCCATGCGGTGTACACCGCCAATGAACGCCCCTTGGCCACCGCCAACCATACCTAGTTTCAAGCGAACCATTTATAACCCCATCATTCTGCGCAGGGCCGCCGGATCAGAATGACCACCAGCGAAGTCGTCAAAAGCACGCTCTGTCTGCCGGATCAAGTGGCTTGCGATAAACGGTGCGCCTTCTGCTGCGCCTTGTTCAGGGTGTTTCAGACAGCATTCCCATTCAAGCACCGCCCAGCCATCAAACCCGTATTGGGTGAGCTTCGAAAAGATACCTTTAAAATCGACCTGACCATCCCCCAGCGACCGGAAGCGGCCCGCGCGGTCGGTCCAATCGGCATAGCCAGAATAGACACCTTGGCGTCCTGTCGGATTGAATTCCGCATCCTTGACGTGAAAGGCACTGATGCGGTCATGGTAGATGTCAATAAACGCCAGATAATCCATTTGCTGCAACAAGAAGTGCGAAGGATCATAAGTGATCTTGCAGCGTGGGTGATTATCGACGGCTTCAAGAAACCGCTCAAAGGTAGTGCCATCGAACACGTCTTCACCGGGGTGGATTTCGAACCCCAAATCGACGCCTGCCTCGTCATAAATATCCAAAAGAGGTTTCCAGCGCCTCGCCAACTCGCCAAAGGCTTCGTCGATCAAGCCAGTGGGGCGTTGCGGCCAAGGATAAAGATATGGAAAGGCGAGCGATCCGGTAAAGCCAACGGCACCATTTAGCCCAAGATTTTGTGCAGCTTGCGCGACCTTGGTAACCTGATCGACAGCCCATGCCTGACGCGCGGCGGGTTTACCATGCAAATGCTTGGGCGCGAAAGCATCGAACGCTGTGTCATATGCCGGATGAACCGCCACAAGTTGGCTTTGCAGGTGGCATGACAATTCAGTAATGGTCACGCCATGTTTGGCGCAAACTCCAACAATTTCATCGCAGTATGCCTTGCTGGACGCGGCTTTATCCAAGTCAAAGACCCGCGCATCCCATGTCGGGATTTGGACGCCCTTGTAGCCTAAACCTGCGGCCCATTCGACAATTGCGGGCAGTGAGTTGAACGGTGCTTCATCACCCAAAAACTGGGCAAGAAACAGCGCAGGGCCTTTGATCGAACTGGTCATGTTACTCTCCATAAATTGCGGTCACGCCAACAGCGCGCGGGCCGCGTCCGGGCCTAGCACGTCGGGCCTGCTGCATGTGGTTGTCATTGTCAGAACCGTGCCTGTTTCGCCAGCTTCCAAAATTGCCGTCATGACCTCGACCACATGGGTTGCAAATTCGTCATTGCAGCGATGCGGGCGGCCATCAGCGATTGCCAAGGCCATGTCCGCCAAGCCAGCGCCACGGTAGTTGGCTTGGGTTTCTTCGAAATTAGGTATGTTGAACGGGTGGTCCCAGGATTTCTCGACAGGTTCGCCGTTTCGTTCGGTCACGGTCAGGGTGCCGCCAAAGAAATTGGGGTCCGGAATGACCATCGTCCCTTCGGTGCCGTAAAGCTCCATGATTGGATGGTTGCTGGCCCAGACGTCCCAGCTTGCCAACAAGGTGATGATTGCACCGTTTTCAAAGGACAGAACAGAATGGATCGTGGTCGGTGTATCAACCGGCACGGTTTGACCGTTGCGTGGGCCGTTTTGGATGGTACGGGTTTCGCTGGCCATGCCAGTAACGCTCGTGACTTTTTTCACGGGGCCAAGTAATTGCACCAGATTGCAGATATAGTAAGGGCCTAGATCAAGAATCGGCCCGCCGCCCTTTTGAAAGAAAAAGTCAGGGTTCGGGTGCCAGTCTTCCATACCACTGGACATGACCACAGCCGCGCCGGACGTGACTTTGCCAATCGCGCTTGCATCAATAAGGTTACGCGCCATCTGATGGCTGCCGCCCATGAAGGTGTCCGGAGCAGACCCGATCCGAAGGTTGTTCGCTTTGGCGATATTGCCCAACTCTTGTGCTTCGTCGAGGCTCAGAACAAACGGTTTTTCGGAATAGACGTGCTTGCCCGCCTGCAAAATTGCGCGAGACACATCCACGTGTGCCACAGGAATCGTGAGGTTGATAATAAGGTCAACGTCATGTGCCACCAGAAGGTCATCAACAGTATCCGCCCGCACATCAAACTTGGCGGCCTGCGCACGCGCGTTGTCCATGCTGATGTCAGCGACCGCGACGATGTCGTAGCCCTTGAACATCGACGCCAGCTGCAAATACGCCGTAGAGATGTTGCCGCATCCAATGATGCCAACGCCAAGGTTTTTAGTCATGGGTGGCCTCCCACAGGGTTTTAAATGCAGCGGCAGAGCGGGTTGCATAGCCGATTGGATCGCTCGGCTTGTCGTGCTCTAGCGCATAGACCAGATCGCCTGACGTAGCACGGCAGGCTTGCAAAAGGGCAGCCCAATCCATAGTACCTGCCCCCAAATCGGACCAACCGTCCTCGTCCAAGTTCGTGCCAGCGGCGGCGATGTCCTTGACGTGAATCGCCGACAAACGACCCGCATAGCGCTGGATGTATTCGATCGGGTCACACCCGCCGCGTACGATCCATGCAAGGTCTGCTTCCCACGCTATATCGGGCGCGACATCAAGCAAGACGTCCATCGGTTTGGTGCCGTCAGCCAATGCCACGAATTCGAAATCGTGGTTATGCCAGCCGAACGTGATGCCACGGTCCACGTATTTCTGCCCAGCCGCGTTCAGGCGCTGTCCAAAGGCAGCCCAGTCTTCAGCCGTGTCAGGGCGGTCTTTTTCTTCAAGGTAGGGCGCAAAAATACGTTTAATTCCGAGAGTTTGAACGATTCTCATTGTGGCCTCAAAATCTCCCTCAATGTCATCCAATCCCATGTGCCCTGACGGCATGGAAATACCATTGGCATCCATCGCCGCGCGGTAGGCGGACGGGTCGCCGTAAACGCCGCCATAGCCTTCGACAGTACTGATCCCAAGAGACCGCAATTGTGCCAAAAGGTCGAGCTGGTCTGCGCAATCGCGCATCGAATAAAGTTGCAATGCTGCTGTCATGTGTCTGTCCTCAAAATTCAGAGACGGATTTCTGTGGTTACGTCGAACAGATGCAGCCGCGCTGCATCAAACCCGATCATGAGTGTGTCGCCGGATTTCAAACCCGATTGGCCCTCGGTACGCACGCGCACGGATTGGCCCGCAAAGTTGACCCAGACAAGCGTGTCAGATCCCATCGGTTCAACGATATCGACCTCGGCCGTGCCAGAGAACGTCGCACCTTTGGCACCTTCACCAGTCAGGATATGTTCTGGGCGAATGCCGAGCCATGCAGCCGCGTCGCCCCACGTCTGAGTTGCGAATTCATAGCCCTGCACGTCTATCGCAAAACCGTCACAACAGAAATTTGTTCCAGCCAATTGGCCCGTAAACAGGTTCATCGCGGGGGAGCCGATAAAATCAGCGACATATTTGTTGCAAGGCTTAGCGTAGATTACTTCGGGCGTATCAAGCTGTTCGATCGTACCGTTTTTCATTATAGAAATGCGGTCGGCCAATGTCATCGCCTCGACCTGATCATGAGTCACATAGATCATGGTATTCTTGAGCTGCTTGTGGAGCCGTTTGAGTTCAACCCGAAGGTCTGTACGCAGCTTCGCATCGAGGTTGGACAAGGGTTCATCAAACAAGAATACATCCACATCCCGCACAAGTGCACGACCAATGGCGACACGCTGTCGTTGTCCGCCAGACAATGCACCCGGCTTGCGATCAAGCAAAGGTTCGATCTGAAGAATTTTGGCCGCCTGGTCTACGCGCCGCACGATTTCGTCCTTGGGCGTCTTTGCATTCTTAAGCCCAAACGACAGATTTCCGCGCACGGTCATTTGCGGGTAAAGCGCATAGGATTGAAAAACCATACCGATGCCACGATCTGAAGGTTCTGCCCACGTAACGTTTTCACCCTTGATGAAGATTTGCCCATCAGAAACTTCAAGCAACCCCGCGATGCAATTCAGCAGTGTAGATTTCCCACAACCGGATGACCCCAGCAGTACAAGGAACTCACCCTCTGCAATGTCGAGATTCAGTTGCTTTAAAACTTTTACAGACCCAAAGTTCAGGTCCAGACCTTTGATTTCTACAGAGTTTGTCATGAGTTAATCAGCCTTTGACTGCGCCGGCGGCAATGCCGCGGACAAAGAGTTTGCCAGAGGCAAAATAGATGACGAGAGGGACGAGACCGGTGAGCAAGGTCGCCGCCATATTAACATTGTATTCTTTGACGCCTTGAACCGAATTCACGATGTTATTTAGCTGCACCGTCATCGGATACGTAGCCGGTTTGGTGTAGATGACGCCAAACAGAAAATCGTTCCAGATGCCTGTGACTTGCAAAATGATTGCAACCACAAAAATTGGCAACGCCATGGGCACCATGATCTGGAAATAGATCTGCCAGAACCCGGCCCCATCAACGCGCGCAGCCTTAAACAGTTCTTCAGGGATGGAGGCGAAATAGTTGCGAAATAACAGCGTCAAAATTGGCATACCAAAGATCGTATGCACAAGTACCAGTCCGCCGATGGATCCCATCAAACCAATCTCGCGCAGCAAAATCACGATAGGATACAGCATGGTCTGATAAGGAATGAAGGCACCAATAATCAAGATCGTAAAAAACGTTTCAGACCCTTTGAATTTCCAATTGCTCAACGCATAGCCGTTCACGGACGCGATCATGATCGAAAGTAAAACTGACGGGATCAAAATGCGCACAGAATTGCCAAAACCGCGAGACAATCCATCACAATTTATGCCCGTACAGGCCTCGGACCATGCTTTGATCCAAGGCTCAAATGTGATCTCCATAGGCGGGCCAAAAACGTTGCCCATGCGGATTTCCGGCATGCCCTTAAGGGACGTGACGATCATCACATAAAGTGGCAGCAGGTAGTACATTGAAACCACGATCAACGTGCCATAGAGAAAGATGTTCCCACGCGATAACGCCCTTTTTGGCTTAGGACCGCGCGGCCCTTCAGGGGTATTTATTGTCATATCAGCCACGTTTACGGCCTCCGAATTCGAGATAGGCCCATGGGATCAGGATGATCACAACCGAACACAACATCATGGTTGATGCGGCAAAGCCTTGGCCCAAATTCTGGGCGCGGAACATCAATTCAATCACGTATTTCGCCGGCACTTCTGAGCTAAGCCCCGGTCCACCGCCTGTTTGGGCCACAACAAGATCATAAAGCTTGATGATGCCCGCCGCGATTAGCACCAGTGCCGTCACAAACACAGGCCGCATCATTGGGATTATCACCATGACATAGGTTTTTACTGTACCGACCCCGTCAACCTTAGTGGCTTTCCAGATGTCTTCATCAATGCCGCGCAGACCCGCAAGCATGATGCACATGATCAGGCCCGACCCCTGCCAAATGCCCGCAATCAGCAGACCGAACATCACGATGTCAGGATTGTTCAATGGGTCGAAGTTAAACGTCAACCAACCCCAATCGCGCACGACACTTTGCATGCCAAAGTCGGGGTTCAAAATCCACTGCCATGCCAAGCCAGTCACAACGAACGACAAGGCGAAGGGATATAAGAAAATGGAACGAAAGACGCCTTCGAACCGTATTTTGCGATCAAGGCAGGCCGCAAGAGTGAAGCCTATGATTAAGGTCAGAACCAACGAACAGATGCCATAGATGCCAAGGTTCTTGATCGAAATCATCCAGCGATCAGACGACCAGAGCCGTTCGTATTGATCTAGGCCAACCCAATTCGTTTTGGGCAACATCCGCGATCCGGTAAAGGAATACGTCACGGTCCATGCGGTGCCGCCAACAAAAACGACAAGCGCTGTTAGGATCATCGGCAGTGTCGCCAACTTAGCCATCCAGTTCTTGAACAGGCGGTGGGGGCGCTTGCTATTGCGGGCGCTGGGGGGGTCCGAATCCACGTTCATCGTGTCGGCTCCATCTAAATTATCAGAAGGGTGTATAACTTTTAATGGCCCGGCGGGCATGCCGCCGGACTACGTAGCATGAAGGAGTTTAGTCTGCGTTTTCGATGATTTTAGCGTAAGTAGCCTGAGCATCTGCCGCAGACATATCGCTGGACCAGAACTGTGCTTGCAGATCTTCGAGCTGCAACTGCGTGTCCTGAGAAAAGGTAATGTCGCTGGATGGCAACACGCCACCGTCTGCAAGAATTTTAAGGCCCTTTTGCATGCAACCATTCGCTGTGGACATATCGATGTCCCCGCGTACTGGCAGCGAACCTTTGGCGAGATTGAAAGAAACCTGCACTTCAGGTGAAATCAGCAATGCAGCAAGTTCTTTCTGTGCCGCTGTGATTTCAGGGTCGTCGTTCACTGGGAAGTAGAACGCATCACCACCCGTGTCGATCACAGGGTTCAGACCAAGACCTGGCAGGCAGGAGTAATCGTTCCCTTCAACTTGTTCAGCTACAGAGAATTCACCCTGCGCCCAGTCGCCCATGATCTGCGCACCAGCTTGACCGGTAATCACAAGGTTTGTGGCCATATTCCAATCTTGCACGTTGGATTCGCTTGCAAGGTTACGCGCTGCGACAACAGCTTCAAAAGCCGCTGTGTATTCTGCGCCGCGTGCAACGTCAGCATTCTTGTCGATGTTGACGCCGTTCCAAGCTTCCTGACCAGCAACCGCAAGCGTGATCGCACCAAATGCGATGCTCTGCTGCCAGCCCTGCTGACCCATTGCGAGTGGTAGTGTGCCGGCTTCCTGAAGCGCACCTGCGGATGCCGTGAACTCGTTCCAATCAGTCGGCACATCGAGGCCTGCTTTTTCATATGCTGCGTGTGACAACCAGATCCACTGTGCGGAGTGGATGTTGACTGGGACACAATAAATTTTACCGTCAAGAGTACAGGCACCCAGCAAGGACGAGGGGTTCACGATGTTCGCCCAATCACCGGCCTCAGCAACGTCTGTCAAATCAAGAAGCAAACCAGCTTCGATCAGTTCTTCTGCTTGGCGGCCATGGTTAAGCTGTGTGGCAGCCATCGGGTCACCGCCAATGATGCGTGAAATAATGATAGGGCGCGCTGTGCCACCGGAACCGGCGATTGCGCCATCAACCCAGGTGTTGCCTGTGGCGTTCCAAGCGTCGGCAAATTTGCCCACAGCTGCTGCTTCACCACCAGAAGTCCACCAATGGGTAACTTCCAGTTCAACCCCTTCAGCTTTAGAGACCGTTGCAGTTGCAGCAGTGAGTGCGGTTCCTAACAATATAGATTTCAAGATTTTTGACATTTTTTCCTCCCAGAAACGTGACTTTGCACAATGAATTTTTAATTACGCAGCACTCCACCAGCCTTGCAATCGATTACATCATGATATGGCATTGATGTTTGTGTCAACAAGATATGTAATCGATTACACCAACTGGATCGAATGCAGGATAAGAAAAGTGGTAAAAACCTCAACACTTCAGGACGTTGCACGAGTTGCAAATGTCTCGACTGCGACGGTTTCGCGGACGCTATCAAACCCTGATGTCGTGTCCGAATCAACACGGCGGCGGGTGTCAGAGGCTGTCAAAGTAACTGGCTACCGGATAAATCGCGCCGCGCGAAATCTGCGTACCCAGCGCTCATATTCGGTTCTAGTTTTACTTCCCGATCTAGCCAATCCGTTCTTTTCGACAATCCTAGAAGGGATCTCTAGCCACCTGTCGCATGAAGGATATTCTCTATTAATTGCTAGTACCAAGCAAATCCACGAAAGTGGTGAACGATTGATCGATTATCTAGACGATGTACGTGCTGACGGAATAATTATTCTCGATGGGAGTCTAGACCCACAAGTTGTTGAAATGTTGAAAGATGCTCCGCAAGCCAACCGTATTCTATTTGCTTGTGAGTGGATCGAAGGTACAAAATTTCCATCAGTTCGTTGCCAAAATCGTAACGGTGCCCGTACTGCTGTACGTCACCTCTATGAACTTGATCATCGCAAAATTGCCCATGTGACAGGACCAAAAGAAAACGTGCTTTCGATCACACGAAAAGAAGCATTCATCAAAGAAATGGCACAGTTAAATCTCGTGTTAAAACCTGAATGGATTATAACCGGTGACTTCTCACTTGCTGCTGGTTGCCTTGCTGCAAAGACATGGATCGAATTCAAAGAACGCCCGACAGCAGTCTTTTGCGCATCAGATCAATTAGCCATTGGATTTATTTCCGAACTGTCCCGCCATAACTTCAAAGTACCACGGGACATATCCGTTATTGGTTTTGACGATATTGATTTTGCTGAACAGTTCATCCCACCGTTAACGTCTATACGGCAAGATCGATTGATGATTGGTGAAACTGCTTCAAAAATGCTGATGGCGAGAATTATAAATCCTCACGATGACCACACTAACGATACTGCTATCCTCCCGATCTCCCTGGTCATTAGGGAAAGCACTGCAAAGTACAAAACCTAAAAAACCCTGACACCAAAACGCACAGACTTCCACCGCAGTTAGGTTAGGCACGTCGCCCTATTAAAGCTGGAGACAGACACGATGAAACGCTCACGTATCAACGATATTATTACTAAATCAGACGAGATGATGCGCAGCTTTGGATTTGTAATGCCGCCGTTTGCCTATTGGTCGCCAGAGGAATTTAAGGCCCGCAAAGACATAGCCAAAAACGTGATTGACGCGCGCTGTGGATGGGACATTACTGATTACGGCGCTGGAAAATATGACGAAATGGGCTTGTTCTTATTCACGCTGCGCAACGGACGATTGGCTGATCTGCAACGTGGTGGCGGCATGTGTTACGCTGAAAAGCTGCTGATCTCCAAAAAGGATCAACTCAGTCCAATGCACACTCATTTATTGAAAGCGGAAGACATCATTAACCGTGGCGGTGCAACGCTCGTCGTGGAATTATTTGGTTCAGACGACGCCGGTAACTTTGCCGATGATAAAGGCGGAACAGTTTTTTGCGACGGTATCAAATGCGATTTTGCGGCGGGCGAAAAGCTGCAGCTTAAACCCGGAGAGAGCGTGACACTGATGCCTGGGGATTGGCATGCGTTTTGGGGCGATGGCGGAGATGTTTTGATCGGAGAAGTCTCCACTGTGAACAACGACGAAACCGACAATATTTTTTGTGAACCAATTGGGCGATTTGCTAACATTGAAGAAGACGTGGATCCAAAGCACCTTTTGGTCAGTGATTATCGCAGTTGGCTGGCTTAACTGTTAATGTCAAAGGCGTTGTCAGACAAAGTCCGATTCAGGCCTAAAAATAGTCAGCAACACGACAAAAAGTGTGTTTAAGGTGTGTTTTTGATTTTAGCGATTTTTTGGAATTTAACACTATGTTAAGTCATTGTTATTGTTGACTTAAATGGTGCCCGAGGGCGGAATCGAACCACCGACACGAGGATTTTCAATCCACTGCTCTACCCCTGAGCTACTCGGGCACTACTCGCCGTAAACGGCTTGGGTGAGGCGTATCTAGGACCTTGTGTGGCGCGTGTCCATAGCGATTTCACTCAATTCAATGAGGTTTCGCATTTTCTTTTTCAATGACCTCAAATGCGGCCTCAATATCGTCAGGATCATGCGATGGAATGGCATAAGATCCGTTCACCCAGCGCGCCAGATCAACATCTGCGCAGCGTTTGGAGCAGAAAGGGCGAAATTCGGTCTCTGTAGGACGTTCGCAGGTGGGGCACTTCATCCGAGCACCTCAGACAGCGGCAACCTCACGCGCTTGCGCTGAAGTTCATAATGACCCAGCGGGGTCCAACCAACCAATGCCGTTTCGATCTCATCGGTGCGGAAGGCAGCGCGGAGGGCCACCTCAAAGGCGCGGCGGTCTTTTTTAGGCATCGGGGCAAGGTCTAAGGTGATTTGACCTGCAAGGCCACGTACACGCAACGCTTGAGGTAAACGACGTGCACACAGCATGTTGGCCTTGATACCAGCAGCCAATGAGGCGTCGTTGCCCGTATTCACGTCCACAGCGATCAAGGCGCGTGTGGGTTCAATATACATGCCGCCAGATGCGCCAAAGCTTTCAAAGGCACTTTCTGCGGCTTCCAGTGCTTCCAAAACACCGTGATCTTCAAAACCACCGGCTTGGGTAACAACTTCGGCTGCTTCCGTCCAGTCGCGCCACGCCAATACGTGTGGGCCATCGCCTGCAACCAACATCGCCATCTCATCGCTGTCGTCATTGATCACGTTGTCGGCTAGCTGCGCCATTTCTTCAACATCGTCTGCGATATCTTCTGGGGATGCCTCTGTACAACATGAGCGGATGATCAGACCCATCTCGCGCCCATCCATCACCTCTTTGGCAATGACCATCAATTCGTCGCGCATGTCATCATCGCGGATGCTGCGGGAAATATTGAGGCCCGGTGCGTCAGGGGTCACAATCGCATAACGGCTTTTGAACAGAACCTTTTGGGTCACTGGAATGGCTTTACCCTCTTCGGCGTAGCCCGTCACTTGAACCAACAGCGGCTGACCTGGGGAAAGCCCTTTAACCTGACGCAAGAATGCAGAGCCATCAGGGGTTTTCAAGAACATGCCGCCCTGCCCTTTGACGGGACGATCCGCGATTGCGCGGTAAATCGTCCCCGGGGCTGGTGCGTCACCCGCCACCAAAATATCGCTTAACTTGCCATCGACCATCAATGCTGCGGCTTCACGCTCATTGATATGGTCCAGAATGATTGTACGACCCTTCATAAGGCCCCCCTATTTGGCCGCATGAAGCGGATAGCCGGCGCCTTTAAGCAGCCCTGCTGTTTCTGAAAGTGGTAGGCCAACGATGCCAGTGAACGATCCGCTGATCCACGGAATAAATGCGCCGGCTGGCCCTTGTATGCCGTATCCGCCCGCCTTGCCCTTCCAATCGCCAGTGGCGAGGTAGGCATCGAGTTCGGGTTTGGACACCAGCTTCATCTTAACAGTGCTGACAACATCACGTTGCCAGATCTTATCGCCACGTTTCACCCCAACCGAAGTAATCACGCGGTGACGTCGTCCAGACAATAGTTTTATGAATGCCGCCGCCTCATCAGCGTCAGCAGGTTTGCCCAAGATGCGACGACCCACAGCAACTGTGGTGTCGGCACACAGAACAATATCGTCATGCTCTGCTACGACAGCACCCAGTTTTTCACGAGTGATGCGGTTGCAATATGGACGGGGTTGTTCCGCCTCCAGCGGATCTTCACCAATGTCAGGTGGTCGCACAGCGTCTGGTAAGACACCGATTTGCCCCAACAGCTCTAGCCGTCGGGGGCTACCAGAACCCAGAATAAATGCCATTAGAACACTCCACCCCAAAGGCCCACGCGTGTTCGAAAACCGCTGGCCACGTTTGGGGTGGCAAGCACGCGCTTACTTAAAGCGATAATTGATGCGACCCTTTGATAGGTCGTATGGTGTCATTTCGACTTGGACTTTGTCGCCTGCAAGAACACGAATGCGGTTTTTACGCATTTTGCCTGCCGTATGTGCGATGATCTCATGGCCGTTTTCTAGCTCGACCCGAAATGTCGCATTTGGCAAGAGTTCCTTTACGACGCCGGGAAATTCGAGCAATTCTTCCTTGGCCATGGTCTCTCCTAAATAGACTCGTCACGCGAATGTGCGGACGCGCCACTAGATGAGGCCTTTTTGTCAGGTTTTCAAGGGTGCAATCACCTCAATGACGTTTTAACCCGTGCTTTAGGTCAGGATCGTCGCCTTAGCACCGCTTCAAACCCTAATTTACATCACATTGAAAGCACCCAAGCTCGCCACAGATTTCCACATTACGAATACTGACTACCAAATACCTTGCCCGATTAACCACAAATGCCTACCTTTCACTTCAACACATTCATGAAATGCAAATCTGTAAGAGGCCCCACATGATCGCAAAAGGTGTGACCCTACGCAGCCTCGAAGTTTTTGAGGCGCTTGCCAGCTGTGGTTCTGTTGCCCAAGCAGCCAAAATAACAGGGCTCAGCCAACCCGCCGTCAGCCAACAACTGAGTAAGTTAGAGGCGGCATTGGCAACAAACCTGATTCAACACAACAAACGTCCCATGCGCCTGACCCAAGCGGGAGAGACCTTTTTAACCCGTGTAAAAAGCGCGCTGGCCGAACTGCGCCTTGCCCATACAGAACTGACTGTCATGGACCTTGCCCACCTAAAGGCGCTTAGCATCGGGTTGATTGATGACTTTGACAACGAACTGACACCGCGTCTTGCGACCATTTTGGCCGACAGCCTAACGGGGTGTAAATTCAAACTGATCACTGCCCCCAGCCATGAAATATCCAAAGCGATTGAGGAAAAGGAGCTGCATATGGCGATCTCTGCCAATGCAGGAACGATGATGGAAGGCGTACTTGAATACCCGATTGCACGTGACCCCTTCATCTTGGTCGCGCCCAAAGAGGCCTTAGATACAGACGTCGATGTCATGGCACAGCTTAAAGACCTGCCATTTCTGCGCTATGATCAGGATCAACTGATCAGCCGCCAGATCGAGGGACACCTCAAGCGCCAACACCTCGATTTCCCGCAACGCTTTGAACTGGGCAGCCACCTTTCACTGATGGCAATGGTGGCGCGCGGCATTGGATGGTCCGTGACAACGCCACTGGGCTACATGCGGGCCGAACGGTTCCACGACCAAGTCATCGCGCGGCCCCTGCCCTTTAAACCTTTCTCACGCGAAATCACCCTTTACGCTGGGGCGGATTGGGCAGGCCAAGTGCCAAACGACGTGGCCCAAACCATGCGAAACCTGATCCAACATCACATCATCGATCAGGCGCTGGAAAAACTGCCATGGCTTGCGGGTGAGTTACGGATATTAGAGGGGTAGCCCCTAGATCAACACCCCATCAAAGAATTGTGCGATCCCTTCAAAGTCGTCCAGTGGCTGAACCTTGGCGATGAATTGATCGGGCCGCACAATGACTAAGGCACCCTTGGCACGGTCAACACCGCGCAGATCAAACAGATCGGGTCCGGTTTTCATATCTGGACAAAACGCCTTTTCATAATCCACCAAACCATACCGCCCTTTGCGCGGCAAAAGCAGATATGGCAGCGCATCCAGCATCATATCGCGGTGCGCGGCCTGAAAAACCGCCCGCACATCAATGATGCTGTCAATATTGGTGCCTGCGCGCGTGTAACGCACCACAGGACTGGCTGCATCATCTGCCAGATAGGCACACAAACCAGCAATATCACCGCCGCTTTGCCCAACGTCACCAGCCCCAGCAAAGGCCATCATCCGCCATCGCCCATCAGCCTTCAACACATGGCCCAATTGCTTCGGTTTGCCATCGCCCAAACGGATCACAGGGGCCGAATGAAACCGCATTCCAACCTTTAATCCTGTGGCCAAGGATTGATGCTGATCATCGCCCGTAATGGCAGAGCTGTCATAACGCGTCTCAACACCCGCCGTATAACGACCGTGCTTTTTGAAATAGCTTTGGAACTGCGCGGCCTCTTCTGCGTTCTTGGGTTTCGCGCTGAACAAACGGGCCATGTCACGATCGAACGCGATCAACTCTTTGGCCTTAGCACACCGTTCCTCTGAATAGCTGTGCAACAGCGATGGCTCGGCTTGCCCTCGTAAAACCGCAGCCAGCTTCCAACCCAAATTAAACGTATCCGCCATGGAGACATTCATGCCCTGACCCGCTTTTGGACTGTGGGTGTGACAGGCATCACCCGCGATAAACACATGGGGGTCACGCACGCTGCGCTGGTCGTCAGGCACATCATCAAAGGCGTCACACACACGTTGCCCGACCTCATAGGCCGACCACCATGCCACCTCTTTCACATCCAATGTGTAGGGGGCCAAAATATCACGCGCCTTTGCGATCAACATATCCGATATCACTTTGCGATCCGCGGCACGTTCATCCCCGTGCAATGCATCCAACTCGATATACATGCGCACCATATAGCCACCCTCACGCGGTATGATCAGGATGCTGCCGTGGCTCGCGGATTGAATGGCTGCCTTTAGACGGATGTCAGGGAAGTCAGTGACAGCCAAAACATCCATCACGCCCCAAAGCTGACGCGCTGCATCACCCTTCAGCGGATAGCCCAGCGATTTGCGTACAACACTGCGGGCTCCATCACAGCCCACGATATAACGGGCGCGGATGGTTTGCGTTTTACCCTCAACCTCAAGGCAATTGTAAACGGCGGTCACAGGATAATCGGGATCATCGGTTTGCGTGACAGATATCAGCTCGCGATTGTAATCGGGCACCAAACGCGTGGGCGCATTTCGCATATTTTCCAGATAGAAATCGTGGATACGTGCCTGACTTAAAATCACATGGGGCATCTCGGACAGATCATCCTCGACATCTTGAATACGGTCTGCGCGGTGCAATCCCGTGCCATCAGGGTTGGGACGCCAAAATCCAACTTCATTTACCCAATAGGATTCTTTCAACACCTTTTCGGCAAAGCCAAAGGCCTCAAACATCTCAATCGAACGACATGCGATTCCGTCAGCCTGCCCTACCTCAAGCGGACCAGATTTGCGTTCTGTAATGCGCGTAGTGATTTCAGGAAATTCCGCCAGCTGCGCGGCCAATGTCAAACCCGCAGGGCCACAGCCAACGATCAAAACATCGACCTGATCAGAAGCTGTATTCGAAGTTGCTTTTGAAACTGATGGATCGCCCGTTTGAAATCCGTCCAAGTGATATTGCATCCAACGCTGCCCCTTAATTCAGTTTGGTCAATCTATGACCCGTTTTTATCGCCCGTCAAAGAAATGATGGGTCGACTGCATAATAGGTGCAAACCTTACCAGATAGTTACCGCCTATTTTCAAACGTTAACGCGCGCCATTTCTTAACGAAAGATGAATGGGCATGTGCCCGTGAAACGGTACAGATCAACGCCCAAACTGTGCAGTTTGACCAAAACCGCCCTAAATCGCGCCTTTGCTGTTGTTCTAAATGTACAGATTACCTTTTGAACTGCACAGTTAGACATGAAAACAGCACCGAACGCTGCGTTAATCACCCACCACTTGTCACCGTCCAACGCATCTGGAACAAAGATCCAGAAACCAAAGGGCAGCTCAAATGACCAACATCGTGATCCTCACCGGCGCAGGCATTTCAGCCGAAAGCGGCATCAGCACGTTTCGTGATGAGGGCGGTCTGTGGGCCAACCACCGCATCGAAGATGTTGCCACCCCCGAAGGGTTTGAACGCGATCCCAAACTGGTTGTCGATTTTTACAACGAACGTTGCGCCCAAGCCGCAACATCCGCCCCAAACCCCGCGCACGAAGCGCTTGCGCTGCTTGAGGCAAAGCATAAGGGCGATCTGCTCTTAGTCACTCAAAACGTTGATGATTTGCATGAACGCGGCGGCAGTAATCACGTGCTTCACATGCACGGCGCACTGAACTCAGCGCTCTGTGCAAGCTGTGAACACCGATGGCCCGCACCTATGAAAATGGCAGTTGGCGACACCTGCCCCAACTGCGCGGCCCCAATGGCGCGTCCCGACATCGTGTGGTTCGGTGAAATGCCATATCAGATGGACCGGATCGAACGCGCATTGGCCCAAGCGGACCTATTTGTCGCCATTGGCACATCAGGAAACGTCTATCCCGCAGCCGGATTCGTGCAAATGGCAGCCCACTACGGGGCCCATACTATTGAACTGAATTTGGAACCCTCAGCCGTGGTGTCCCAATTCGCAGAAACCCGTTTCGGCAAAGCCGGTGAAACCGTCCCCGCATGGGTTGCTGACGTTTTGGAAAATTAGTCGAGCGCTAGAGCACGCCCGACTAAAAAGTGTTTGTTTAGTGTGACTTGTGAGCGTCGTGACCTTCGCCCTCTTTGGGTTTACGAGCATTGTCGACAGGAATTTCAACAACCATTTCTGCGCCGTTTTTAAACTCAAACGTGACCGAAATTGTCTCCCCGTCCACCAAAGATTGGGTCAATCCCATCATCATAACATGGTCACCACCGCGCTTCATAATGTGCATTTCGCCCGCCGGAATGGTGATACCACCTTCGATTTCGGTCATTTGCATAACGCCTTCACCGTTGTCGATGTGCGTGTGCAGCTCAACACGTTTGGCAACATCTGAACTGACCCCCATCAGTGTGATATCCTGATCGGAATGGTTCATCAGCATCATGAACGCAGCACCCGTTGGTGCATTCGGGCGCGCTGCACGTGCATACGGGTCTTTGACCATAAGGCCTTCAGCAAAAGCGCTGGTGGTCATGAGAAGGGTCGCGGCAAAGCCAGTGATGAAAGTAGATTTAATTGACATGTTTTATGCCCCTTTTGTCGTGTGATCTGAAAGTTCGAGGTTTGGATCAGACGACTGTAGGCGGTGCACGTGACAGGTAAGAATGAGCATCAACGTTGCTATGGGCAGAAACGTAAGCCATTGTAATATATGGAGACAGCACAAGAATTACAGGTGAAACTGCCATACCCATTGGTGCCGCATCTATTAAAGTAAGCGTGCAATCAGGACAGAAATGCGGGGCCTGCGTAGGGTACCCCTGCTCATCCATGTAAACCACAACTGACTGGGTCCCAACACATAGAACCATCTTGCCCGTCGCATCCGCAGCACCACGCGCTGCCGCCATGCTTTGCCCCGTAAGGACCAAAACAACTGCAAGGCATGTCGCAATGAAATGTGCACGGATATTCATAATCGTTGATCTACAACTTAAGCAAAATCAAAACAATTGCGTCAAAACGAAACAACCCCACCTGCAAAACAGACGGGGTCAAATCGATCAATCTTCAAAAGCTTAAGCAGCTGCTGCTTGGGCTTTCGAGATTTCTTTTTTTACTTTCAAAGCGCTGTCAGACAACTCAGTGTCCTTTGCTTTCGCCATGAATGCGTCCAAACCACCACGGTGGTCTACGGTGCGCAAAGCAGCCGCAGAGATGCGGAACTTGATGCCACGACCAAGAACTTCGGACTGCAAAGTCACATCGTTCAAGTTCGGCAAGAACCGACGCTTAGTTTTGTTGTTCGCATGGCTGACATTGTTGCCAGACATGGGGCCTTTACCGGTCAATTCGCAACGACGCGACATGGGATCATCCTTTTGCTCAGGTCGTGATCGAGGCGGTCCTCTAACACAACGCCGGATGCAGACTTAGGTCGCACCCATAAATTCGTTCGCTGGCAATAGGAGGAATCGCAGGGCTGGTCAACCCAAATAGCCAGTATCTCTCATTCCTTTTGCAGAAAACCCAACGATGACAACATCAATCTGCAACGAACGGCGATTCCGCCCATCATTCACCACAATTTAACACAAAACCTAGTTCGCACACAAACGGCGTACCCACGTTCATCTTACCAAATAAACTCCGGGGGAGTGAGCAGAACGGGGGCTGGCCCCCTTTCACATTTTACGATTCGCGCAACACAGACACCATTTGCGCCGCTGCAACCGCGGGGGGGGTCTCGCCTCGCGCAACCTCCCCACCAAGACGCTTCATTTCTTGGGCCACATCACGACGATCCAATTGGGCCAACAACGCCATACGCACGTCTTCCTCAAACCAGTAGCGCGCCTGGGTTGATCGGGCTCCATCAAAGAACCCATTGGAACGGCGCCATCCGTCCAACTCAAGCATCGCGGCCCATGCGTCTTCAAATCCGTCTTCTTCCAAGGCCGAAACCGTCAATGCTTTGGGAAAGCCCTCAGGATCTTGAGGACGTTTGCGCATCAAACGCAGCGCTCCAGCATAATCCGCACGCGTGCGCATCGCGACAGGTTTTAGATCCCCGTCCGCTTTGTTGACCAAGATGATATCGGCCATCTCCATGATACCGCGTTTTACGCCTTGCAACTCATCCCCACCCGCAGGTGCCAATAACAACATGAACAGATCAGACATCTGGGCCACAACCGTTTCTGATTGCCCAACGCCCACAGTTTCAATCAACACCACATCAAAGCCTGCGCCTTCACACATGGCGACAGCCTCGCGCGTGCGCCGCGCGACCCCCCCCAAATGGGTTTGGCTGGGCGATGGACGGATAAATGCATTGGGCTCACGTGCCAGACGGTCCATGCGGGTCTTGTCCCCCAAAATAGACCCCCCAGAACGAGCCGATGAGGGATCAACCGCCAAAACCGCCACACGCAGACCTTGGCCCGTCAACATCATGCCAAAGCTCTCAATGAACGTCGACTTCCCAACACCCGGTGTGCCCGAAAGACCTATGCGCAATGCTTGTCGGTCTCTGGGCATCGCCGCCAAAACTTGCGTTGCTTGGGCACGGTGATCCTCGCGTGAACTCTCCACCAGCGTAATACCACGCGCCAAGGCGCGGCGTTCGCCTGCGGCAATTCGTTTTGCCAGATCATCTAGGTCCATGGTCATCTCACATGTAATTCCCCGCTTTTGTCCTGCAGGACAGACCAAATGTCTAGCCTCACAGCACTTCTGCTTGGCCTTATGCGCAGATTAACGGATAAGACAGCATGACACTGACACTCCCCATTGATGCGGTTATGCCCGAAGTGATCGACGCCCTGCGCAGTCAGGGCCGTGTTGTGCTGCAGGCCCCTCCTGGGGCAGGCAAAACAACACGCGTGCCCCTTGCGATGCTGGATGCCAACCTAACCACTGGCCGCATACTTATGCTCGAACAACGTCGCCTCGCTGCGCGCGCCGCAGCTGAGCGTATGGCGCAGACAATTGGCGAACCTGTTGGGGAAACAGTGGGCTACCGTATTCGCGGCACCTCTAAGGTTAGCAAACAAACGCGAATTGAGGTTGTGACCGAAGGCATCCTGACACGCATGTTGCAGGATCAGCCTGACCTGCCCAATATCGGTGCCGTCATTTTTGATGAATTCCACGAACGCAGCCTCAACGCCGATCTTGGCCTTGCTCTGTGCCTCGAAGTTGCCAGTGCGTTGCGCGATGATCTGTTGTTGGTTGCAATGTCGGCCACGCTAGACGCGGCCCCGATTGCCAAAGTCATGGACGCCCCTATCGTAACCTCGCAAGGTCGCGCATACGACGTAACCCCCCATTGGCTCACCAAACCGATTGCCAAAACCACCCGTTTTGAACAAGCCGTTGCTGACACCACCCTTCACGCCCTTAGTGAGACCACGGGCAGCGTTCTTGTGTTCCTACCCGGTGAGGGCGAAATTCGCCGCGTTCACAGCCTGCTTGAAGGCCAAGTCAAAGGTGATTGCACCCTCGCCCCACTCTTTGGCGCTATGGATTTTGCCGCTCAGCGTGAGGCAATCTCCCCTGCCAAACATGGGCGCAAAATTGTGTTGGCGACAGCCATCGCGGAAACCTCCCTGACAATCCCAGATATCAAGGTTGTGGTGGACGGCGGCAAATCCCGCCGTGCCCGATTTGATCCTGCCAGTGGCATGTCCCGACTGGTCACCGAACGTGTCACACGGGCCGAAGCCACCCAACGCGCAGGACGCGCTGGTCGTGTGCAAGCAGGTGATTGCTACAAGGTATGGACCCGCGGTGAAGATGGCGCATTAGCCGCCTACCCGCCCGCAGAAATTGATGCTGGTGACCTAACAGGGTTTGCACTTGAGCTGGCAGTTTGGGGCTCAGGCCCAGAGGCCCTGCAATTTGTCACCCCACCCCACGCCGGCCGCTTGGCAGAGGCACAGGCAGTCTTGAAAATGCTCGGTGCTTTGGACTTTGAGGGGCGGATCACGCCCCATGGCCGCGCTTTGGCCAGCTATCCTTTGCATCCCCGCCTTGCCCATATGATTGAAACCGCTGGAAAAGACGCCGCCCAAGTCGCGGCTCTTTTGGCAGAACGCGATCCCTTGCGCGGTGTATCGGTTGATCTGAACCTACGTATCCAAGCCATGCGTGACCCAAACCGTTTTGGCGGCGCGGTCAATCGTGGTGGCCTTGAACGTATCAAGGTCGAAACCAAACGACTGGCCAAACGCGCCCCCGCTTATAAACGCGCCTTCTCATTGGGTGAACATGCCGCCCTCGCCTACCCAGATCGTATCGGGTTGCGCCGTGCAGGTGAGGCACCGCGTTTTGTCCTGTCAGGGGGCAAAGGTGCGATTATGCCGCCTGAGGATGCGATTGGTGGCAACCGTCTGATTGTAGCCACAGATCTGGACGGTGATCCACGCGAGGCCCGTATCAGACAAGCCGTCCCACTGGCAGACAGCGAGTTGCGCAACCTATTTGAAGACCAGATTGAATGGCGCAATGTCTGCCTATGGTCGCGCCGCGAGGGTCGCGTTTTGACCCGCCGACAGGAATGTTTTGGCGCGCTTGTTCTAGAAGATCACACATGGTCAGACGCCCCCGACGATGAAATCGCGGTCGCGATGATGGAAGGCATACGACAGCTTGGCCTAAAGCCATCAAAGTCAGCCAAACGCTTCATTGCCCGCTGCAAATTAATGGACGATTCCAGTTTTCCTTCGGTTGATGAAACGCATCTGCTTGAGACCTTAGAAGACTGGTTACTGCCCCACATCAGTGGCGTCCGCAGTACCTCCGATTGGAAGGCGTTCGACATAATCCAAGCATTGCAAGCCCGCCTTGATTGGGACCAAACCCAAGCATTGAATCGCGTAGTACCGGGGAAATTTGAAACACCATTGGGGCGCACAATTCCAATCGATTATTCCGGCACGCAGCCCCAAATCGCAATACGGCTGCAGGAGTTGTTTGGGGTGACCGAACATCCCATGATCGGCAAAGAGCCACTGCAAATTACATTGCTGTCCCCTGCGCAAAAGCCGGTTCAGATCACTGCAGATTTGCCGCGTTTTTGGGAAACCAGTTACGCGGATGTGCGCAAAGACATGCGTGGATCATACCCGCGCCATCCATGGCCCGAAGACCCCACAAAAGAAGATCCAACGCTGCGGGCCAAACGGCGCAAGTAATAGCTTAGACAGCATTCCAATCGCCGTGATGCTTGCCTTCGCCATCCATGCGTTCAAACCCATGCGCCCCAAAGAAGTCGCGCTGTGCTTGGATCATGTTCGCTGTGCCACGGCCCAGTGCCATCGTATCGTGCCACGCAAGGGCCGCGGACAATGCGGGAACCGGTTGGCCCGTCAGTGCCGCAACCGCAACAACGCGGCGTAGACCTGAGATGGACACAGCAAGCAGTTCGCTGATGGCTGGCGCAAGGATCAAGTGATCAAACGGTAGCTCTGCGCGGAAGGCCGCAGCAATCTCATCCAACAAAGATGAGCGAATAATACAGCCCGCGCGCCAAATTTCAGCAATCCGCGCCATATCTAGCGCCCAATCAAATTCTTCAGATGCGGACGACAAGATGCGGAAACCCTGCGCGTGACCCAAAATGCGGGCCGCCATCATCGCGTTTTCCATGTCTTTTTCGGTTGGTAATTCAGCAGGTATCGCGCCTTTTTCCAACAACGGATCGGCTGCAACACGCATATCTTTTTCCGAAGACCATCCACGCGCGCCAACAGAAGCTTCTATCGTGCTGGCCGATTGACCCAGTTTCAGCGCCTCAACCAATGTCCAACGGCCCGTGCCTTTTTGACCCGCTTTATCAAGGATCACATCAACCATTGGCTGACCAGTCTTGCTGTCAACAGATTGCAAAGCTGCGCCTGAAATCTCAATCAGATATGAGCTAAGTGGACCTGTCGCCCAGCGTTCAAACATTTGACCAATTTCTGCTGGCTCTTGGCCACCTTGATCGCGCAACAAACCATAGATTTCAGAAATCATCTGCATGTCAGCGTATTCGATGCCGTTGTGCACGGTTTTTACGAAGTGCCCAGCACCGTCAGGACCTAGGTGATCCACGCATGGCTCACCCTCAAACTTGGCCGCAATAGCTTCGGCCATCGGCTTCAGCTGTGTCCATGAATGCGCGGTGCCGCCAACCATCATGGATGGACCATGACGTGCACCGTCTTCACCACCAGAAACGCCCATTCCGACAAAATGCAGGCCAGTGCCATCCAGTTCAGCAGAACGGCGGCGTGTTTCGTTGAAATCAGCATTGCCACCGTCGATGATGGTGTCACCCTCGCTCAGCAGCGGTTTGATTGTCTCGATCATTGCATCCATCGGTTTACCCGATGGAATCATGAATAAAATTGTACGGGGTGCTTTGATCGCTTGAACAAAGTCAGCCAGATCAGCGTGACCTGACACCTTGTCCGCAAACTCAGGCGCTTCTTTTAGGAAATCATCAATCCAGCCAGCTTCACGATTGGTGACAGCTACAGAAAACCCTTTGTCCGCAAAGTTCAGTGCCAGCGCACTGCCCATGGTGCCAAGTCCGTAAACGCCGATGTCTGCTACTGCATTTTCGTGTACCATGTGCCGTCCTTATTGATGTGTTGGTGCCAAATGGCATTTTGAAACTGTCTGCGCAAGTGACGGGCAATCGGTTGCAACCCACAGATGTTAAAAATGCACTTAGCTTTTAGATCTCATTTGGCGGCGATCTTTCATAGCGTCATGCGCTTCTGGCGTACCGTTGTGGAATGTCCCGAACCACTTGTCCCATGGCATTTCGAGATTGCCGTAATTCACCTCAAAATACCGATGGTGCATCTGGTGATGAAATGTGCCCAGCGCAAGGGTTTTGCGATCCTTGACCAACAGCGCTTCATACCCCGTGTGAGAGGTTGCAGCCGTCAAAGACTGATGCTGCATATGAAACAGGATATGTAAGGGATGCGCCGGAATGATGAAGTGGACCAAGATCGAACTGAAGAATGCGATGTGCTCAATCGGATGCATCGATAGACCAGACCATGGGCCAACATTCACGTTCTTATGATGCAGCGCATGGGCCAGCCGGTACAACGGCCCCCAATGAAGGGCGCGATGTATCCAATAAAAATGCAGCGAGATAATAACAGGCGTCAGCAAGAACAGCGCACAGAACCAAATTGGATTTTGCGCCCAAGACAGGTGAGGTGCATAGCCATTGGCCATCGCGTAAAACATTAGAACCTCATAAGCAGTCCAAAACCCAACACCGCTGGTCAACGTCCAAAACATATTGTCTTTGACTTGACCGCCAAAATTGAACTGCTTGCCTTTGATCGCCAAATCGCGCGGATCAAACTTCAGGCGATTGCCCTGACCTTTGCGCATGAAGAAAAACCAATGCAAGCTTCCCGCGACAAGGAACATCAGAACCAGATTGCGCACCCAAATCTGGGCAACCCAACCAATAGACAACGTTTTCATCTGTTCCATCGCTGGCTGTGTGAAGGTCCAGACCAGCAGACAGATCGCCAGAACAATAAGGTTTTCCGCGATGCGCAGCCAACGTGCTTCTAGCCACTGCCACATCTCAACCGGCCTTGGTGGCCAACTGAAGAAAGGCGAGACTTTGATCGGCACATTCGGAACATGGTCCCAACCGGGCAAGGATGGGCGATTTTCAGGTGCGGTCATAAAATAGATCGAGTCCTTCGGCTGTTTCACCAAAGTCTCCCGATTTTAGCGCCCTAAGCAATAGCGCATAATCGCTTTTTGAGCATGGAGCCGGTTTTCAGCTTCGTCAAAAATAACCGAATTAGGACCATCCATAACTTCGCTGGTCACTTCTTCTTCGCGGTGCGCAGGCAAACAGTGCATGAACAATGCGTCGTCATTTGCTTTGCTCATCAGCTCTTGGTTCACTTGATAGGGGCGCAATTGGTTGTGGCGACGCTCCTTGGTGGATTGGCTATCGTGCATGGAAACCCATGTGTCTGCGACAACCAAATCAGCACCAGCAACAGCTTTATCCGCGTCGCGTTCAATTTGGATCGTACAGCCCGCCCTGCGCGCCAAACCAACAAATTCATCTTCTGGGTCCAATTGGGCAGGCCCTGCGAATGTTAGGTCAAACTGGAACTGCGCCGCAGCATGTAGGAATGAGGCACAGACGTTGTTGCCATCACCACACCAGACAACCTTTTTGCCTTTGATCGGGCCACGATGTTCCTCATAGGTCATGACATCCGCCATAATCTGGCAAGGGTGTGTGCGATCGGTCAATCCATTGATCACAGGTACATCCGCGTATTCCGCCATCTCTAGCAGAACTGACTCGTCAAACGTGCGGATCATAATCAGGTCCACGTAGCGTGACAAAACACGTGCTGTGTCTGCGATTGTTTCACCGTGTCCCAATTGCATGTCAGAACCGGACAAAACCATCGTTTCGCCGCCCATCTGGCGCACACCGACATCGAATGAAACCCGCGTACGGGTGGATGGTTTTTCAAAGATTAGCGCAACCATATGCCCATCCAAGGGCTTTTCGGCATCTAGCGTGGCACGTGGCAATCCCTTGCGCGCGGACTTCATTGCCAGTGCGTCATCAAGGATGGTCCGCAGCGCGGCTGGGTCTGTTTTATGGATATCTAAAAAGTGGTTCATTATATTACTCTATATTGGTCGACCTTGGGGACGCATTGCCTCAAGCCGTATGAAATTAGATTAGATAAAACAAGCGTTGGCAACTGCCTTAGCAGCTTGATCCAAGCGGGCGACCGCCTCACCGATTTCTTCGTCTGTGATTGTAAGGGCTGGAAGCAAACGGATCACATTGTCAGCGGCCGGGACGGTTAGGACATGCGCGCCGTAACCCGCGTTCACCACATCAATGTTGGTTGCTTTGCACTTAACACCCATCATCATGCCCGCACCTCGGACGCTTTCAAAGACATCGGGATTGGACGCAATCAGTCCCTCCAGCTTTTGACGTAGCAAACCCGACTTGCGGTTCACTTCTGCCAAAAATTCAGGCGTGTTGATTTTATCCAGTACCGCACAACCCACTGCACAGCCCAACGGGTTGCCGCCATAGGTCGATCCGTGTGTACCCGCCGTCATGCCAGACGCCGCGTCCTCAGTCGCCAACACTGCACCAAGGGGGAAACCACCGCCAATGCCTTTGGCGACCATCATGATATCTGGCTCAACCCCAGCCCACTCGTGCGCAAACAATTTACCCGTACGACCAACGCCGCACTGAACCTCGTCCAGTATCAACAGAATGCCATGCTCGTCACACAGATCACGCAGGCCCTTAAGGCACTGATCTGGCAGTGGGCGAATACCACCTTCGCCCTGAACAGGTTCTACCATTATGGCCGCAGTCTTGTTGCTGGCTGCAGCGGTTAGCGCGTCATGATCCCCAAACGTCAGATGCGTAAAGCCACCCAGCAATGGACCAAACCCTTTGGTCATCTTCTCTGACCCAGCAGCTGCGATACCTGCCGCTGAACGACCGTGGAATGATCCCTCAAACGTAATGATCTCAACACGATCTTCTTGGCCTTTGTCGTACCAATACTTGCGCGCCATCTTTACTGCCAACTCGCACGCCTCTGTGCCAGAGTTGGTGAAAAACACGGTGTCGGCGAATGTTGCGTCTACCAATTTATCTGCAAGCATCTGCTGTTGTGGAATATGGTACAGGTTGGAGGTGTGCCATAGAGCACCCGCCTGATCTGCCAGCGCTTTGACAAGTGCGGGGTGGGCATGACCCAAAGCGTTTACTGCAATACCAGCACCCAGATCCAAAAAGCGTCGGCCATCTGCTTCAATCAACCAAGAGCCTTCACCTTTGACAAACGTCATAGGAGCACGAGAATAGGTAGGTAAAACAGAAGCGATCATCAGATCATCCTTTGAAAAAAGCCAGCACGACAGAAAAGCGAGTTGTGCATTGAGGATACTGGCAGGTCAACGATTTTGGAAAATTAATGCGCAAAACGCGCAGAACACAGGTTTAGAGGCAACTTACGTTGTAAAGCGCAGTCGTCGCAAAGCTGAGATATCTGTCAGTGTGTTCATAGTCACAACTTTAGTGCATCGCGCAATGATTGGCCACCCACATATTGCCCGCTTGCATCACTCAATATGCAGGCGCATAGCGGGTGTATGTTTCAAACCCGCACACAGAATCCAGCCTTAGCCGCAACTTTGATATGCATCGCCTCTGCATTCATCGCGGCAACCACCCTATTCGCCAAGGCTTTGGGCTCTGATGCATTTGGACCAGCCTTGCACCCCTTACAAATTTCGCACGGGCGTTACGTCTTTGCATTTCTTGGATTGGTGTTGGTGGCCGGTGTCATGCGCCCAAAATTTGAGGCACCCCATTGGGGTCTGCACATTATCAGAACCACATTCGGTTGGGCGGGCGTAACTCTGATGTTTGCATCGGTTGCCTACATACCACTGGCAGATGCGACTGCGATCTCATTCCTGAACCCTGTCTTTGCAATGATGCTTGCCATTCCTCTTTTGGGGGAACGGGTCGGGCCAATCCGTTGGGGTGCCGCAATAATTGCGCTTATTGGCGCTGCAATTCTACTTCGCCCGACACCCGCAAGCTTTCAAATTGCGGCACTTCTGCCCCTTGGCGCCGCTGTTTTGTTAGGATTTGAGCTAATTATTATCAAAAAATTGTCGGGCAAGCAGAACCCGCTGCAAGTTTTACTGACAAACAACATGGTTGGGGTCATCATCTCATCCCTCGCAGTGATCCCATTTTGGATCGCGCCGACACTGGCACAATGGGGGCTTTTGGCGCTGATCGGGACCTTTATGGCCTTAGCACAAGCGTGTTTCGTGAATGCACTGGCCCGTGCAGACGCCAGTTTTGTGGCACCTTTCAGCTACGGAACACTGCTGTTCGCAACCCTCTATGACCTTATATTTTATGACATCTTTCCCGATGCAATCACCTGCCTTGGAGCGGGTATTATCATCGCTGGGGCTGTCCTTTTGGCCCTGCGAGAGGCACAACTGCGACGCGCATGACGTATCATGCTTGTCACCGCCAACAGAACCATTAGAATAGAACGCTGAACAACACCCCACAGCGGCCCACCGATGGGTCGCTTTTTAGCTTAGGGAAACCCTATGTCCTGGACTGACGACCGCGTTGAAGTACTGAAAAAGATGTGGGGCGAAGGCCAATCGGCCAGCCAGATCGCAAAAGAATTGGGCGGCGTGACCCGCAATGCCGTTATCGGCAAGGTGCATCGCTTGGGTCTATCCAATCGCACGACCACAAGCACCGCAGCAAAAGCGGATGCAAAACCAAAAGCAGCCCCAAAGGCACCGGCCAAGCCTAAGGTAGTGATGAGAACGGAACCGGCGATTAAGCCAGTTGATCCGAACTTACCTAAATCCAACTTGCCCGCGCGCAAGATGATCATCCCTGCAGGTCAGCCGCTGCCACCGCAGCCATCTGCAAATGAAATCAGCCCAGAGGCTTTGGCCAAAGTCAATGAAATAGAAAAGAAAGCGAAGAAGCTGACTTTGATGGAATTGACAGAGCGCACATGCAAATGGCCAGTTGGCGATCCAGCAACCGAAGACTTTTGGTTCTGTGGTCTGACTGTTCAACAGGGCAAACCATATT
>Ga0206128_1000998_pt1 | contig 29870 bp, 31 predicted proteins | sample Helgoland_Spring_7_FD_148601 | JGI IMG/M metagenome (GOLD analysis project Ga0206128, IMG submission 148601) | Pelagic subsurface seawater microbial communities from Kabeltonne, Helgoland, North Sea - Helgoland_Spring_Bloom_20160426_1 | ecosystem: Environmental > Aquatic > Marine > Epipelagic ... | reverse complement strand
CTGTCACACGGGCCAGCCATATAATGAAACGGTGCATACCATTCCTGCCTTTTAATATTAGTACCAAAAACTGCGGCGCATCAAATGTGCGCCGCAATCAAATTCAAAACTCGATTAGTTCGAGTGTTTTTCGATCAAAGCACGTGCCTCGTCGATCAAAGCCTGACCATCGATACCCTTGCTCTCCATGTCAGCAACCCAACCCGCATAAATTGGTTCTGCTGCTGCTTTCCATGCATCAATATCAGCACCGGAAACAGTAACAATGTTGTTGCCACGATCCACGGCCAATTGACGGGCTGGGCCATCAGCTGCTTCTTGGGTTGCACCCGCGAATACAGAGAATTCCATACCTGAATTATCATCAATTATCTTTTGCAAATCTGCAGGCAAGCTTTCAAAGCGTGGCTTGTTCATCGCCAGAACGAATGTCAGCGTATAAAGGGACACACCATCAAATTCTGTGTGGTTTGAAACTAGTTCAGGAACCTTCAGCGAAGCTGTAACTTCCCACGGGATTGTAGTTCCGTCGATTACACCTTTTGAAAGGGCTTCAGGAACTGCAGGAACTGGCATGCCGACTGGCGTTGCACTTAGCTCTTCAAGGAAGCTGTTGACCAAACGGGAACCGCCACGAATTTTCATACCCTCCATGTCACTTGGTTTTGTAACCGGCTTGTTCATGTGCAACATGCCTGGTCCGTGAACCCATGTGCCTAGGATTTTGAGATCTTTAAACTCACCGTCTTTCATGTGTGTTTCAAACATATCCCAAAGCGCGTGGCTTGCAGGGCCTGCACCGGATTCTGTCATCATAAATGGCAGCTCAAAGACTTCAGTCGTTGGGTAACGGCCAGGTGTGTAACCCACAACGGTCCAAACAATGTCTGCCACGCCATCAATCGCTTGGTCCATCAACTCTGGAGGACGACCGCCCAATTGCATACCAGGGTAGCGATCAATTTTGATGCGACCACCGGAGTCAGCTTCGACTTTATCGGCCCAAACATCCAAAATTTGTACAGGAACGTTGGCCTGTGCTGGCAGGAATTGATGAAGTGACAGTGTCACCTCTTGCGCACTTGCAGGTGCACCGATGCCCATTGCCATTGCAGCAGCACCGGCCATGCCTAGAAATGATTTGCGTGTCAGTGTCATAATTTATTCTCCCTTATTCGCCACACTAATTTAGCTGTGCGACTCAATGATAGTTAATTTGTTAGGTCAGATCTTGGACACTGTCACCTCTTTGTATGTTATCACGATAACTGCTTTTTTCGCCGAATTCGTTTGACAGTTACAACCAGTGCTTGTTTGGCTGCACCTAAAGGAGCAGCGAAATGGGTAGCGCGTAAGACCCCGCACAATTCAGCCCGATTTTCTTTAGTAAGCAGCCGTTACTAGAATTTCGATCTTCAGGCCTTTGCGCGCCAGCTTCGCTTCGCCGCACGCACGTGCAGGGGCGTGACCCTCTGGAACCCAAGCGTTCCAAACGCCGTTCATATCCGCGAAGTACCCCATGTCCGACAACCACACAGTCACCTGCAATAGCTGTTTGTTAGAGCTGCCCGCTTCAGCCAATAGCGCGTCGATCTTATCCAGGCATTGTTGCGTCTGATCCTGAATGCTGTCGTCAGATGTGCCCACCTGACCGGACAAGTAAACAGTTCCGTTGTGCTTAACGATTTTGCTGGCGCGCTCGCCGGTGTGCATACGTTCAATTGTCATGGCATTTCCCTTTTGTAAGTGTTGCCCAACTCATAGATCCTAAGATGCATGCGCACCAGACCTGTAGAGATGACGTTACGCGGTGCCCTCACCGCCAAGTTCTGCTAACGTTGTCTTGGCCAGCTTAATCGCGTGGTTTGCCTTTGGCACACCTGCGTAAACGGCCACATGCATGAAGGCCTGCAAAATATCATCGGGGGACGCACCGGTACTCTTACAGGCCCGCACATGCATCGGGATTTCTTCGAAATTTCCAGTCGCAGCCAACAACGCCAATGTCAGCATCGACCGCTCACGACGGGTGATTGTATCATCGGCCCACAAAGTGCCCCATGCCCCTTCGGTGATCATGGATTGAAACGGTTGGTCAAAGGGCGTCTTGGCAGCCTCTGCACGATCAACATGCGCGTCGCCCAACACTTCGCGGCGCACGGCCATCCCTTGATCCAAACGGTTCGTCATTATGTTCTCCAAGTTTAGCAGCCCGCGATGAGCCTTTGTAGATCATAGTTTACAGACAACGCCCTGTGCGCAAGTGGAATGCTAGAAAACAGAGAATTCCACAAAGTTGGAAATGCGACCAGAAAAACCACTGATCCACGTCGCAAACTGGCAACCCACCCTGTGAAAACTACGCAAAGCTGTAGGAATTGGAGGAGTGTCAAAATGAATCAACACCACAGCACCATCCGCAAAATCGACCCAACACGCGGTGCAACCCTGGGCGATGGTTCCCCCAACGATCAAGATCGGATTGAGATTGGCCCCACCCAACTTGCCATGCACGAATGGGGCGTTGCGGGACTGGTCCTGCCCAATCTTGCGAATATGCGCAGCTATCGCCATGCACGATTGACGCAACATATTATCGACCGGGGTTATGGCGGCCTTTTGATGTTTGACCCGCTGAACATCCGATACGCGACCGACTCAACCAACATGCAGCTATGGAACACGCACAACCCATTCCGCGCTGTGTTGCTGTGCGCAGATGGGTACATGGTAATCTGGGACTACAAAAACTCCCCCTTCCTCAGCACGTTTAATCCGTTGGTTGCTGAGCAACGATCTGGTGCTGATCTGTTTTATTTCGACCGTGGAGATAAGGTAGATGTTGCCGCCGATGTCTTTGCCAATGAAGTGCGCGCGCTGTTGCAAGAACACGCACCCAACCATTCAAAACTGGCTGTTGACAAGATCATGTTGCACGGGTTGAACGCGCTTCAGGCCCAAGGGTTCGAGATATTGGACGGCGAAGAGGTCACCGAAAAATCGCGTTCCATCAAAGGCCCCGATGAAATCCTAGCAATGCGCTGCGCTGCGCATGCATGTGAAACCAGCGTCAAAGCAATGGAGGATTTTGCCCGTGCCAACGTAGGGGATGGGAAGACGTCAGAAGATGACGTTTGGGCGATCTTGCACGCCGAAAATATCCGACGCGGTGGAGAATGGATAGAGACACGCCTGCTCACGTCTGGCCAGCGTACCAACCCGTGGTTCCAAGAATGCGGACCACGGGTTACGCAAAATAACGAGATCATCAGCTTTGATACCGACCTTGTTGGATCGTACGGAATCTGCGTTGATATCTCGCGCAGTTGGTGGATTGGGGATCAAAAACCACCTGCCGAAATGATCTATGCGATGCAACATTCCCATGAGCACATCATGGCCAACATGGAGATGTTAAGGCCGGGCGTCATGATCCCAGAACTAAGCGCGAATTCTCATCGATTAGATGACAAGTATCAGGCCCAAAAATACGGATGTTTGATGCACGGTGTTGGTCTGTGTGATGAATGGCCCTTGATTGCCTATCCAGATCAGACTGTGGCTGGCGCCTTCGACTATCCGCTTGAGGCGGGCATGGTGCTGTGCGTCGAGGCGGCAGTGGGCGAAGTTGGCGGTGCCTATACCATCAAACTGGAGGATCAGGTTTTGATCACCGACGATGGGTACGAAAACCTGACCAAATATCCCTTTGACCCAGCCTTGATGGGGTTGTGACCCCCTATATCCCAACCTTAACCCTGCAGCCGTTTCCACACATCTATATCACACCAATCTTCCAAGAAATTGTAAGGGTGGATCATGCTGGATACAAAGGCAGCTGCAGTCTCTCCCTCATAAACTGGAGGGTTCCCTTCGGCTTACAACACAGACTGTAAAGACTCTCAAAGCACACCTAAGAGACAATCTGAGGTCATGCGACTCACAAGCTAGTGGCCAGGAGTGAGGCTGTGTGTGCTTGTGAAGATACGTCCGTAACCATCTTTAGCTGGTCCAACACCAGTCCCATTAATTGTTGGATCAGAGATACCCAACCATACAATCTTTGCTTAAGTAGGAAGCTAAATAGTCCCCACTTAAGCCGATTGCTACGCTAATTGAGAGATTAACCTCGACCAAGGTCACTTAGAACTTTGTGACCCCTGCCAGCCATACAACGATCTATAATGCGGCGGGGACCTCCTGTTGCTAGCTCAGTATCAGTGCTAGCAGCACCGGCGGCTCCTCCGTAGAGCGCACCTGAACCTGCTGTATCACTGTTACCTATGGCTGCACCCACCAAAGCGCCTACCAACAATCCAGCTGCTAAGTTGGCACCCATTTCTTCTTGCTGTCGTTTTTGGTAAGCTGCTTCAGCCTGTTTGGCTACATCATAACAAGCGGTTAAATCACTTTCATATCGATTGCTATTCTTTGCACTTGCGTCAACAACTGGACGATATTCCTCAAGCGTTGGCATGCAGCCCGACAAGCTAACTGTAGCGATTGCTGTTATAAGTAACGATCTCATTTTACGTAGTCCTCCCATAATGCTTGATATTTCAAGTTGATACTATCAATGGACGAACTCAACAGCAAACCAAACCGTTGACGTGGATTCCCAACTGCAAAACGGGCGAAACAAATACGTTCCGCTGTGATCTAGAGGGGCTCACCCACCGGCTGTAGGCAATTTCACAGCACCCTGATCAGGGTCTCTGAAATCTTTTTACACCCGAGATACTGACCACAGGTGCCGAGTTGTGATCAGGGATGATGCTGAATTTAGTTGCTCGCTAAGGTTGATACCCTCATTTCATATAGAAAATTCTAATCTTCAAAATCAGCGGCTGATACCATTGAAGTGACTGAAGTATTCTACACCCAACGGCGTAAGTAATTCCTTCAACGTGTCAGAGGGTTTACCAAAAACCTTAGCTCTAGTCACAGTGCAAGATTCAAAAAGCTCTTCAAACATGGGGCCAACATTATTTAAATGAGTGATGAACGCTTCAGAATCTTTAAAGGTTTCAAGCAGGTGGCATTCTGTACCTTCTTCGTTAATGAACCAGTTATAACTTAAAGTATCAGGTTCGTTCCGAGCGGTTACCTCAATCATCGAATCTACTGTTTTCTTGAATGCTTCCAATTCCCCAATCTTTATAGATTGTTGAAAGTCAGTTGTGATAAGTTCCATCTTTGGTCCTAACTATTTTAAACAAGAAGTGAGATAATTCTGCCAAGTTGAGTTTTCTCATTCGGTCTGTACGCAAAATGCTTCATAAATGGTTGTGTAATTAGCGGCTACTTCCACAGTCCACTTTATCTTCATAGTGAGGTCCACGTAGTCGGGTGACCCAACAGGACTTTGTTCCAAGTGCTTCCAGTTATTATCTGCCTCACCTAAGAGAGACACGATGCCTTCGTAAATTCCATCACAGTCTTCATTAGAAAAATTATGTTCTGCTGAGATACTCTGAGAACCAATCGTCATCAGGAACGCTGAAGATATCAGAAGGTATTTCACGACGAGATTCTCCTATCTGTGCTGGTAATGTGCAGCATCACGTTAGCAAAGTTTACTCGTTGAACAAGTTACTTCTCAAGAGTGCGTCAGGCATTGGCTAAAATCAATACGCTTCATCATCCTCGTTTGTACCCAACAGCTAAGTTATGATCCGTCTCACAGGTGTCACCAGAGCAGCACTCAAAGATGTTCGACTTACACACCACACACTGTTCGTGACCATGAACCACAACTGTGTTCAGTGGAGACTGACATCTAGGGCATCGTTGCTTATGAGCATTGGCAGGGTGCAGGTAGTTGTCCAATCAGTAAAACTCCAAACCCTGCACAGATAAATCAGCAGAGTAATCCTTACCGTATGCAACAATACCGATAGTTTTGATCTTGCTCTGGTTGAGCTTGGCTTTCATGAGCGATGACGACTTTAAAAAAGCATCAAACGGAAGCCTTATCTCACGCCATGATCCGTTCGTTTGAAAACTTTGCTGATAATAGTGCCAAGGTAGGCGAGTGTTGGCAGTCCTGATGTGAAGATAATACTGATCGCCGTTACCTTTAATCGTCAATTTTATGCCCGTTTTCCCCTTAGCCGCCTCCCACAGCACTGGTGACCTAACTTGAATGAAACCACCGTTATTGGCTGTAGAAACTTCCCCGATCAACCGTATGACTTGGTCTAATCCTTGATCTTCAAACTTTGCGGTTCCCTCGGAAACCCCACCCATTACGGTATCCGCGAAATAAGACCATTGACCTGTTTTAATTATGTTATCAGCTATAGCGCCACCATTTATGAGGGCCAGTAACAGAGTAAACAGAGATGCAATAATCGTCTTCATAGCTCTCGCCTTGTGTCTGTATAGTTATGATATCCTTAATACCTTCTAATCAAGGTACACAGTGTCACAGCGTTTAAGTGCGATGCCGTCAACAGCTACCAGGTTTAACACCTCTAGAAGAGTATGATGCTTACAGGCTCCACACTTGATGCAAAAAAAAGAGCAGATCACACTCTTTTTTGGGATGGTAAGATCAAGTTTGTCAACATGAGGATGTCATGGAGGAAAGATAAACTTCTGTGATCTGCTCAGTAAAAACAACATCTCTAAGGTCTGCACTTTTCGGATTAATGCAACGGCTTTTAGTGTTCAGATACTGAACAAAACGGCCAACCCTAAGAAGCCACTAGTTCACCATCGAAGTTACGGTGAGGATCAACAGAAATATAATCTCTGATAATACTTTTCAGGCAAGTACAGCCAACTGAAGTGACTATATGATAGATTCATATTGATACTATCTATTGTAGAGGAATAATGTCAGCCTTCATTTATTCAACAATTATGAAAGGAAACACTAATGGCATTTGTAACAGTATCACATTGGACTTCGACTGAAATCAGCGAAGAAATGATCTCAACTGCAAACGAAAAGTTTATACCATTAATTATGGGTGTTGGAGCAAGTGGGGTACAAATGGTACGCACTGGTGAACTGACTTTGTGTGTAGTAACTCAGTATCCCGATGCAGCAGCAGCACAAACCGCTCAATCTAAAATTGCAGAAATAAGGGAGCAAGTTGCACAAGACTTTCCAATGACAATGGTTAGCGCACACGCTGGAGAGGTAACTGGTAGCTCTTAACTGCATCAAATCACAAATTAGAAAAGTGGGGGGGGTAATTCACTATACAGGCTCCCCCAAGATATTGGCATGAGTAGCCTCGTCCACCTTACTAAATCAAAACAACAACCCACTTGTTGGATGGTAAAACTGCACAGCTGATTAACCAAGACTAGGGTGGAAACAAGCGAGCTACAGGCGAAGGACTATTACATTGGACAAGAATGAAAGAGCTAACTTGCTGGCAGCCTATCAAAAATACTTAGCCGCATTTAATGCTAACGACTTAGATTCCATCAACGACTGTATCAGCTATCCATTAGCATACATAGGTGGCGATAGTGTCACTCTGTTGGATGAGTTTCCGATAAATCCATCAGATATGAAGGCGTCTAAGGGCTGGGATAAAAGCGATTCATTTGAGATCGACGTTGTGGCTGTAGGCGAGAACAAAGCCCATCTTTTAATGCGAAATACTCGAAGGCTTCGCAAAAATGGCTCGTTGATTGAAGAAGCTACGGGTTTCTATGCTTACAAAAAAGTGAGTGGTGAGTGGAAAATGTTTGCTATTTCTGACATAGTGTTTCCTGCATAATAAAAGCAAAACACCCCCCCGCTGTTTACGGAAATAGATCAAGTGATCGTTTTACTTCAATTCAGGATCAACAAAATCAATGTGACAAATGCCACAAGCACTCCACCCCAAGAAGACCTCATCTCCATTGGAAATACCGAAACCCCACCGAGGGAATTTGTAAGTGAGGGCTAGTAACCCAATGTGGAATATCAACAGCCAATAAAAACTGTCAAACCTTAGGGTAACTCAACCACAAATGTGGTACCCCAACGTGGTACCCTCTGGCATTTAATGCTGTGAATAAATCCCTTATTACAAAGGTCATATTACATATACGTAGGTATGGCGGTCCCTGAAGGACTCGAACCCTCAACCTGCCCATTAGAAGTGGGCTGCTCTATCCAGTTGAGCTAAGGGACCGCTGAAGAGGTTTTGTGTTATCTGCCGCGTCTTGGCAAGAGTGTTCAGCGGCAAAACTATAGGTTGCGGGTCATAAATACGCTGAGAGGGTCTCTGAAATAGTAGGCAAAGGGCGGGCATTCGCTAAATCCAGGCGCTTGGTACATCTGCCATGCAGGTTCAAATGACGATTCACTGCCAGTTTCATGACTTACTTTCGTAAAATCCATAGTCTGGGCATGTTTTAGCAGCGGCCGAAGCACATGTTTTCCAGCGCCCTGCCCCCGCGCACCTAACAAGGTATGCATGAATTTCAATTCACCGTAGTCAGGTGCAATTGCCTTCAATCCACCCACGGCCAACAGCTGTCCGTCGCAGCGTGCCGCCACTATTATAATATCCGCCTCAAGCAAAGCCAGCATCCATCACATGACAGGTTTCTGCGGGCGACGTTGCCCGCATTAGTTCGAAGTGACGCTGTAGCACAGCCCGAATGTCATCAGATGTTGGGAATTCAATTTGCGTTTGCAGATCGGTCACGGATCATATTCCCTTGTTGCCCGATGGTGCCATACAATAACAAAATACACCCAAGATATATAACCTTAATGTTAGCCCTTACTGGACCTCGGCGACGGCCAAGCGAGCCATCTCCAAGATGCCCTCACGTGTGTCAGCCACGGCAATAAAGCGGGCGTTGTGACAGAATTTCGCCCCCTTAACACCACAAGCCGCCTCAAGCGCGCCATTCGTCAAACCCGCCCATGATGCAGGCAGATCAGCGCGGTTTTCAAAAGTCTCATTTGAAAGCTTGATCCCACCAATCGTCCAGTCGTCGCCACGTGGTGTCACGACGAATAGGATGTGATCCGCACCCGCCTGATCAAGGGCCGAACGGTATGGCATGCCCATCGGCAGTTCCAAAATTGGCGATGCACCTGCTTTTTCAATTGCTTCTAGAACCAAGCTCTGGGAACGCGCTTTAGCCGCAAAGTTGCCGATTGATGCTTCAATAAAGCTACGTGCAATTGGAAGCGCTGCCATGAATGCATCATCATCAGCCGTCTCGGAAGTGTCATCAAAAACCGGCTTTAGGCTGCCCAAAAGTGCAGGCAGTGTCAGGATCGAGAGCGGGCCAGCGACAGAGGGTTCCATTGCACCATTGTCCAAAAGATCAATTGGCAGGACAAATTTGGAATCAAATTTATCATGGATCGCCTCAATGTTTTCAGTAGGCACGTTCATAGCCGTCAGGTACGCACGACCATATTGCGCCCAGATCAAGCCGAAGGAGCTGTAAGGCTGCTCATCGTCTCGCAGCGGGTTTGGACGCTGGTGGTGAAAAAAGATTTGCGCTTCAGCGTTATAATCACGGCCAACGTCGTAGATGATTTTATCCGATGATGGCGTGACCCAGTCATTGTCACGTGTACGGATCAATTCAGCTTGCGGAAATAGCCGTGTCAAAATGACAGAGGACAACAATTCATCAGCGTGAAAGCCACCCGAATGTGTAACGAGATGTGTAATAGTCATGCGATTACTCCAACAGATCAGAAAGTAAAAAGACGGCCAACAAGCCGCCTTAATCAATTAATTTAAATTTGAGAGATTATCTCAACGATCAGTGCAATGCGTTAACATTTTATCACCTCTGTTCGAAGTTTCTAATGCGTCCACGCCCCACGGCGGGCCGTGGCAAAATTCTCTGAGTATCCATTTGGACGAATATTAACTTTACGCTTGTTCGGTTCTTGAACTTGCGCCTCGATCCCGTTCTCAATCGCGTACTCAACAGCGTCTTCTTTGCTGTCAAAGTTCAGGCGCACTTGGCTTTGCGTATCGCTGGATGATGTCCATCCCATCAAAGGATCAACCGAACGTGCGCTTTCTTGTGTGAACTCCAAAACCCAGCCTTTTGTTTTGGCTGTTCCAGATGACATTGCAGTCTTGGCAGGTTGAAAAATGCGTGCGCGCATGGGGTTAACTCCGATTTGTGATCGCTACACGTATCCGAAATTTCGCACCTTAGGGCAAGTCACCTTTTAGGGTCATAGTTTCTACCATCTAAAACCCGCCCCCGATAAGGTCAGCGGACTTAGAACATACGTGTTATCTGACTGTTAGCCGCAGATTTCAGGTGCTAGACCCATTCAGAACACTCAACGCTACTGACTGTTTCTGTCAGCAAGCCACTTCACCCCCTTGAAGCGGCCAAGAAACAAATCAAATGTGTCTGTGAAAGCGAGTCGAATATGCCCTATGCCAACTCCGACCAAGCCACCGCCGAAATGGGCGCAATTTCTGGCGATGTCCGCAATCGACTTAAACTTGAAGGGGGGCACCCTTTTGTCCTTGATACCGAGTTCACGCCAGCAGGTGACCAACCAACCGCAATCAAGGAACTTGTTGCAGGGATTGCCGACGGTGATCGCGATCAGGTTTTGCTGGGGGCCACGGGTACAGGGAAAACATTCACCATCGCCAAGGTAATCGAGGCGACCCAACGACCAGCGATTATCCTTGCCCCAAACAAAACTTTGGCTGCCCAGCTTTATGGCGAATTCAAAGGTTTTTTTCCCGACAACGCCGTCGAATACTTTGTCAGTTTCTATGATTATTATCAGCCAGAAGCCTACGTTGCTCGTTCTGACACTTTTATCGAAAAAGAAAGCCAGATCAACGAACAGATCGACCGTATGCGCCACTCTGCCACGCGAGCCTTGTTGGAACGTGATGACGTTATTATCATTGCCTCTGTGTCATGTATTTACGGCATTGGGTCGGTCGAAACCTACGGTGCAATGACGCAGGATTTGAAAGTTGGTGGCGAATATAATCAACGCCAAGTGATCGCAGATTTGGTCGCCCAACAATATAAACGCAACGACGCTGCATTTTTCCGCGGCTCATTCCGTGTACGCGGTGATGCGCTCGAAATCTTCCCTGCCCACTTGGATGATCGTGCGTGGCGCCTGTCGTTCTTCGGCGATGAACTTGAAAGCATCACAGAATTTGATCCCCTGACCGGCGAAAAAACCGACAACATAGAACAAATTCGTGTCTATGCGAACAGCCACTATGTGACGCCAAAACCTGCGATGTCCCAAGCTTTGATCAGCATCAAAAAAGAGCTGCGTCATCGTCTTGATCAACTGGTTGGTGAAAACAAATTACTAGAGGCACAACGCTTAGAACAACGCACCAACTTTGACCTTGAGATGCTAGAAGCCACAGGCGTGTGTAACGGCATCGAAAACTACTCACGCTACCTGACGGGTCGTGCACCGGGCGAACCACCCCCTACGCTGTTTGAATTCATCCCTGACAACGCCATTGTTTTCGCGGATGAATCTCACGTTTCTGTTCCCCAAATCGGCGGGATGTATAAAGGCGACTTTAGACGTAAGATGACGTTGTCAGAACACGGCTTCCGCCTCCCCTCTTGCATGGACAACCGCCCCCTCAAGTTCGAGGAATGGGATGCAATGCGTCCACAATCCGTGTTCGTATCTGCGACCCCTGCGAAGTGGGAAATCGAACAAACGGGCGGCGTGTTTGTTGAACAGGTCATTCGCCCAACTGGTCTTCTAGATCCACCTGTTGAAATCCGTCCTGTCGAAATGCAGGTCGATGATTTACTGGATGAAGTCCGCATTGTAACGGCCCAAGGGATGCGCACATTGTGCACCACTTTGACCAAACGCATGGCAGAAGACCTGACAGAATACATGCATGAACAAGGCATTCGCGTGCGCTATATGCACAGTGAAATCGACACTATCGAACGTATCGAAATCCTGCGTGATCTGCGCCTTGGGGCCTTTGATGTTCTTATCGGAATCAACTTGCTGCGCGAAGGTTTAGACATTCCTGAATGTGGACTGGTTGCCATCCTGGATGCGGACAAAGAGGGATTTCTGCGCTCAGAAACTTCGCTTGTCCAAACGATCGGCCGTGCTGCACGTAACGCCGAAGGTCGCGTAATCATGTATGCGGATCGGATCACGGGATCGATGGAACGCGCGTTGGGTGAAACCAACCGTCGTCGTGCCAAACAAGAGGCCTATAACGTCGAACACGGCATCACCCCCTACACCGTCAAAAAGAACGTCGAAGACATTTTGGCCGGCCTCTACAAAGGGGACACCGATCAGTCCCGTATCACTGCAAAAATCGACAACCCGCTTGCCGGCGGAAACCTTCAGACCGTTCTTGAAGGATTGCGCACAGATATGCGCAAAGCTGCAGAGAACCTTGAGTTTGAAGAAGCGGCAAAGCTGCGTGATGAAGTCAAACGGCTTGAGGCTGTTGAGTTGACCGTTTCGGCTGATCCAATGGCGCGACAGTACGATGTTGAAAAAGCAGTTGATGACGCCAAGAAATCATCAGGCCGTTCGACAATGGGACGCGGCGGTATGCGCGGCGGGGTCAAGCGCCGCGGGCGGTAATCATTGAGTGCAGGCCCGCAAACCAATCGCAGGCCTGCACCATCACCCTCAGTCCATACGGATCGCGACTTGAACAGCACCGCGCACCGGATGCTGCCAAGTCAATTATATCTGGTCAAATCGGAGTGCCATCGCCACTTGACCAAACATCCAACCCAATCGCTAACGCAGGTAGCATCAACAGCACGAAGTCACTAATTGCCCTGTTCATCCGAAACACTCTTTCCCACGGGGCCAAACCTTGGAAACTTTCAAGGGAATGGACACCGATCAAATCCAAAAGCATCGTCACCCACATGGTCACACGCCAGCAGAAAAAAGCATCAAAAAGCCGTTAATCGGGTCTCACAGTACCGCACGATGGAGTGCAAAACAGGTCGAATTAGGCACCTGTACCTGGACTTGGAAACAACTGAACACCGCTGATTTTCCACCCCATATCAGTTTGTAACATGCGATAGCCAAGGACGTGGACAACACCCTTTCGATCCTTGATCAGAACCTTCTGCCAAAGGCTGCCATTCACGTCAGCCAACTCCAAATACCGCACCTCGGCGGGCTTCCAAACCATTGGATAACCACGTGTCACCATGCTGCGGAAATTTTCGGGACTGCCAAACAATCGCTGTAAATTCGGGCTGGCAAACCCAAACGCTGTCTCAAAGTCGTCGGCCCGAAATGCTTCGATCTGTCGGTCGATCGTCGACTTTATGTCAGCCCCTTGCGCCTGCGCACCGCCTATTCCTAGGCCGCTCATTAGCATTACAATAATTGCGATTTTCAGGATACGAAGCATTTCCAATTTCCAACTGTTTCGAGTCGCAGGTAGCCCGCAATCAGCCCAAATCAACAAGATATGAAAAAGGGCGGCTTGCCGAAACAAACCGCCCATTCAATTCCAACCCAGTCTGCGGCTACTTAAAGCAGCTCACCTGCCAAGGCGCGATCGATCAAAGCAACAGTTTCATCAACACCGTAGAGCGCAATGAAACCACCAAAACGTGGGCCCTGCGAAGCACCCAACAGCACTTCATAAAGGGCCGTGAACCAGCCACGCATCGGATCGAAACGTTCACGACCACAAGCAAAAACTTCGGACTGCAACGCATCACCGTTCAACTCGCCATCCCAAGATTTCAGACGATTACGCAGATCTTCTAACGCTTCACGCTCAATGTCTGTCGGCGCGCGGAACACTTTGGTTGGTTTTACAAAGTCATTGTAATACCGCACTGCAAAACCAGCAGCCTGATCCATGTCTGGGTTCGTTTCTGCAGATGTGTCAGGCGCATATCGCTGGATGAACCCCCACAACTGATCCTTTTCCTCAGCACCCGAAACAGAGGCCAAGTTCAAAAGCATGGAATACGGAACCACCATTTTTGACTCAGGAACGTCACCACCATGAATATGCCAAACAGGGTTGCTCAACTGGCCTTTGATGTCTTGGCCAGCATAGGCACGCAACTGCTGATGATATTCGTCCATCGCTTTTGGGATCACATCAAAATGCATCCGCTTCGCCGTCTTAGGCTTTTGGTACATGAAGTATGAAAGAGATTCAGAGGACGCATAGGTTAGCCATTTATCAATGCTCACGCCATTGCCACTGGTCTTTGAAATCTTCTGGCCGTTTTCATCCAAGAACAACTCGTATGAAAAGTGCTCTGGCGCTTTGTGACCCAAGATACGGCAGATGCCATCATAAATCGGCGTGTTGGTTGAGTGGTCTTTACCATACATCTCAAAATCAACGCCCAAAGCAGCCCAACGTGCACCAAAGTCTGGCTTCCACTGCAACTTAACATTGCCGCCAGTGACAGGCAGCGTCCACTCAACACCATCTTCATCATCGAATGTGATCGTTCCGTCAGCCTTGTTGACCGACTTCATAGGCACATACAAAACGCGACCGGTTTCTGGGTGGATTGGTAAGAAAATCGAATAGGTTTGACGACGCTCTTCGCGCAATGATTTCAACATCACCGCCATGACTTCATCGTATTTTTCAACCGCGCGCAAAAGCACTTCATCAAATTTACCTGAACTATAAAACTCAGTGGCAGAGATGAAATCGTATTCAAACCCAAAGGTGTCCAAGAAGCGGCGCAGCATTGCATTGTTGTGATCGCCAAAGCTGTCATGCGTTCCAAACGGATCAGGCACGCGCGTCAATGGACGCTGAAGGTGCTCGGTCAGGCTGTCTGCGTTTGGAACGTTGCTTGGAACCTTGCGCATGCCATCTAAGTCGTCAGAGAAACAAACCATCTTGGTTGGGATGTCGCTAATCTCTTCGAACGCGCGACGGATCATCGTTGTACGGGCGACTTCGCCAAAGGTACCGATGTGGGGCAAACCTGATGGGCCATAACCAGTTTCAAAAAGCACATAGCCTTTCTCAGGTGGCGACTTGGCAAAACGTTTGAGCAGACGGCGGGCTTCTTCAAAGGGCCACGCTTTGCTTGCCAATGCGGCCTCTCTTGTCTCAGTCATCTTAAAATCCAATCCGGCATAAACCCGCGCCCGATGCGCGCTGTTTTGCCGCTACCTATTGATCAACGTCCCAAGGGTCAATAAATTGGTCATATAAACAGATGCGACATTTCCAACAGGCAAAGGGCTTTACCCAGTGCAACATTTCTCAAATTCAATGACACCACAAGACGCGCTTGTTGCAGTTATGATCGCGGTATCAGCCTCAAACGAAGATATTCGCACCGCTGAGTTGATCAAAATTCAGTCAGCTGTAAACATGCTGCCCGTCTTTGCCGAGTTTGACGTCGACCACTTGAAGTCAATCAGCCAAGTGGTGTTTGATTTGTTTGAACAAGAAGATGGCCTTGATGCTCTGTTTGGACTGGTACGCGAAGCCCTGCCAGTACGCTTATACGAAACTGCATATGCGCTTGCATGTGATGTCGCTGCCGCGGATGGAGCTTTAGACGAGGCAGAACTGCGCCTGCTTGAAGAAATCCGTTACGAGCTGAACATCGACCGCCTACACGCCGCCGCGATCGAACGTGGCGCACGGGCACGACACACGGTCTAATAATCTTTGCTCACCGGTGAAGCATTGCCCCAAAATGGCTTTGCGTTTCTCGATCAAGTTTCCTATACGAAATCCACATAATGCGACTCGCATGGGAGAGCTCAGCTAAGTGCTGACGCCGAAGGAGCAACGCCCCGGAAACTCTCAGGCACATGAACCGTGCAAGTTGCCGCAAAATGCGGACATTGTGTATCTGGAGAGTGGTCTGTTTTAACGCAGCAGGCCCACCGAAGGAGAAAGCTGCCAAGGTTCGGTGGTCAAGCTCTCAGGTCACGCGACAGATGGGGACACGACTTGGCAATTCTGCCGATCCTTTGTGTCCGCCTACCATCGCGTTTGACGAAAGAGCATAGAATATGTCCCATATCGCAGTCATCGGGGCCGGCATAACCGGTATCACCACAGCCTATTCCCTCGCTTCACGCGGATACAAAGTCAGCGTATTTGACCGCAATCGTTACGCAGCGATGGAAACCTCTTTTGCCAATGGCGGACAACTAAGTGCATCCAATGCCGAAGTTTGGACCCGTTGGGGCACCATCTTTAAGGGCCTCAAGTGGATGCTCAATTCTGACGCGCCCTTGTTGGTCAACCCAAAGCCAAGCTGGCACAAACTGTCATGGATGGCAGAGTTCATGGGAAATATCCCAAACTATGAAGCCCATACAATCGCCACCGCCAAAATGGCAATCGAGGCGCGTCAGCATCTGTTACGCTTTGCGGGCGAAGTTGGATTTGAGTTCGACATGGAAAAACGTGGTATCCTTCATGTTTACAAATCCCAAGGCGAATTTGAGCACGCCCGCCGCGTCAACAAAATGCTGACCAAAGCAGGTTTGGACCGTCGTGAAGTATCCGCTGCTGAAGTTCAAACAATCGAACCTGCGCTGAAAACAGATACCCTTGGCGGCTATTATACTGAGAGTGATTTCACTGGCGACATCCACCTTTACGCCCGCGCCCTGTCAAAGGGCTGCGAAGCGATGGGCGTTGAGTTCCACTATAAGGCCGACGTGTCCGAGTACGACCATACAGGCAACGGCGTAAAACTAAGCTGGAACACTGATGATGGTGCCCAAGACGAACACTTTGATGGCATCGTTATCTGCGCAGGCGTTGGGTCAAAAGCCATCGCAAACGCCCTTGGGGACCGCGTGAATATCTATCCGGTCAAAGGATATTCGATCACCGTTAACCTAGACGACAAAGAATCCCAAGCAGCGGCGCCATGGGTAAGCCTGTTGGATGATGAAGCGAAAATTGTCACCTCGCGTCTTGGCAAAAACCGCTTCCGCATTGCGGGCACGGCAGAATTCAACGGCTACAATCTGGACATCCGTGATGACCGGATCAAACCGCTGTGCAAGTGGTGTGAGACTTTCTTTCCAGAGGTATCAACTGAGCACTGCGTTCCGTGGGCAGGCTTGCGTCCAATGTTGCCATCCATGATGCCAAAGATCGGGCCAGGTTCAAAGCCGGGCGTGTTCTACAACACAGGTCACGGACATTTGGGTTGGACACTGTCTGCGGCAACAGCCGAAGCGACAGCCGATTTTGTCGAAGCCAGCCGCGCCAAGAATGCAGCCTAAGAATACCGCGCTTGCCCGCACTGGGCAGGCGCTAACTGTTGTGTACAGCACCCCAACGGCCAATCAGTTTCTGCTGTAACTTTTTAGAGCGGGTGTTGTAGATTTTAGCCCCCTTAGGTGCTTCAAGATCCGCCTTTGAAATCCGCGAACGTATTTTTTATCGTCGGAGAAAATAGCAAACGCATACAGTGCGGTGATCGCCTTTGTCACACTGGCAGGTGCTACAGATACGTTCCCATTCATCCCCTCAATACGCGCACTTGTTTAAGCATTTGTCACAGCAAAAGCCACACACCCACTGATCCGTGCGACACGCACAAGGGCATTTGCACTTTTGACATCCAACTTGGGCGCATCCGCACCACGCAGCGCAAGGCTCAGCGAGGACAGCGGGGCTTCGGCCAACACCGCGGTTGTTCCCGAATAAAAAATTGCAGTGCCAAGAAATGCGCGTCGTGAAATATCTTTTAATACGTTGCTGATTTAACCAATGAATTGTGACAAGCTCAAGTCACAGATCGTTCACGTTTGCATCCATTGAATGGCATGATAGCGATTGATCATGAACAAACTTAGCGCTCAGCCTATCCTTATCATGTTTGTCGCCATGTCGATGATTCCCGCAGGAGACACCGCAGGCAAACTGCTTAGCTGGGGTTTGGGTGCCCATCCAATCTATGTGTCGTGGTCGCGGTTTTTCATAGGCGCATTGATGGTGTTCCCCTTTATTCCAAAAGGGACTTGGGCGCTTTTGAAGGACATTCGGGTCTGGGGGCGCGCGCTCTTGATGGCAACCGGGCTTAGCTGCATTCAAATAGCGTTATCCCTAGAACCCATCGCCGATGTCTTTGCCGCCTTCTTTATCGGCCCTTTGGTCAGTTACGTTCTGGCAACCATATTCCTGCGTGAAACGATCACATGGCAACGCACTGCTTTGATCATCCTTGGCTTCATTGGGGTGCTGATCGTTGTACGCCCCGGTTCAGATGCAGGCGTTGGCTTGTTATGGGCCGTGGCGGCTGGAACCTGTTATGGCGCGTTCCTAACTGCATCACGTTGGATAGCACATTTAGGCACACCCATTGGGTTAACCTTTACCCAGCTTTTTATCAGCGCCTTGGTTTTGGCTCCCATCGGCGCGACGAACATCCCTACCCTCACTGGCGAAGTCATGTGGCTTACAACGCTATCGGCCCTGTTCTCGATGCTGGGCAACCTGCTGCTGTTATATGCCTACAAAACAACCCCAGCGACACGCCTTGCGCCATTGGTTTATTTCCAGCTTTTGGCTGCCGCCATTCTGGGTTGGGTGTTCTTTGACACATGGCCTGCAGTAGTCACATGGGTCGGGTTGTTGATCGTCATGGGTGCAGGGATCACCTCAGCACGTCTACACGCCTAAGCGCTCCAACCACCCGCCGCACGAATAGCGGTCGAAGACTGATCCACCATTGGTACATTCACAAAGCACCACGCCGGTGTCCCAACACGTGACAACATATGCGAATGACGCTCAGCAATACGGTTCGCACGATACAGACGCGCCGCTGGCGACATACGGGCGGAAATACGATCACCCCGGCGGGCCAACACACCAATCGCGACGTTCTCCATAATCCACTGCCAGTCCTGCCACAGATGGAACTGCGCCAGGTTATCAGCGCCCATCAACCACACAAACCGAACCCCACGATACCGCGCCTGCAAAGCTTGCAATGTTTGGGCGGTAAAACGCGTTCCAAGCTCGCGTTCGATATCCGTGACCTCGACACGCGGGTGATCCATCATCATCCGCGCACGTTTCATCCGCTGTTCAATCGGCACAGGGCCGCGTTCCTTTAGCGGATTGCCCGGCGACACCATCCACCACACACGGTCCAAGCCAAACCGCTTCAGCGCTTCACGAGTGATATGCGCATGGCCCGCATGGGCGGGGTCAAAGGAACCACCAAGCAGGCCAATGGTCTGGCCGCTGCGGGCATATGGATACGAAGACTTCATGCTGCTTGTTGCCCGTTTGAGCCCCGCAATGTCAATCAACCAGCACATTTGAACCGCATGCTCGAACATGGTTGAAGCAGCGCCAATCCCACGATAAGACATTCCGCAACCTAGTCCTTATATATCGGAGCATCCAAATGGCCGCTGCTTATCAATACGTCTACCACATGTCCGGCGTCTCAAAGACCTACCCGGGCGGCAAGAAATGCTTTGAAAACATTAACCTAAACTTCCTACCCGGTGTGAAAATCGGTGTGGTTGGGGCCAACGGCGCGGGTAAATCCACACTGATGAAGATCATGGCGGGCATGGACAAAGACTATACCGGCGAAGCATGGCACGCTGAAGGGGCCAAAGTTGGCTACCTCCCGCAGGAGCCAAAGCTGGACGAAACCCTATCCGTTCGTGAAAACGTGATGCTGGGTGTCGCCGAAAAGAAAGCCGTCCTTGATCGCTATAACGACCTTGCGATGAACTATTCTGATGAGACTGCCGACGAGATGGGCAAGCTTCAAGATCAGATCGACGCGGAAAACCTTTGGGATCTAGACTCCCAAATCGACGTCTCAATGGAAGCGCTGCGCTGCCCAGCTGATGACGCGAACATCGCGGACCTATCGGGCGGTGAAGCCCGCCGTGTCGCACTGTGTCAACTGTTGCTGTCCGCACCTGACATGCTGCTCCTCGATGAGCCGACCAACCACTTGGACGCTGAAACAATCGCATGGCTGCAACAGCACCTAATCGATTACAAAGGCACCATCCTGATCGTAACCCACGACCGTTACTTCCTCGACTCCATCACCAGCTGGATCTTGGAACTCGACCGCGGCAGTGGTGTGCCGTGGGAAGGGAACTACTCTTCTTGGGTCGACCAAAAGGCCAAGCGCCTGATGCAAGAAGCCCGCGAAGACAAATCACGTCAAAAGACCATGCAACGCGAGCTGGAGTGGATGCGCCAAGGTGCCAAAGCCCGTCAAGCAAAGTCCAAAGCACGTATCAGCGCCTATAACGAGATGGCCGACGTGTCAGAGCGCGAAAAGCTAACATACGCGCAGATCGTTATCCCAAACGGCCAACGCCTTGGGAACAAAGTGATCGAGATCGAAGGCCTGAAAAAAGCCATGGGCGACAAGCTGTTGATCGATGGCCTAACACTTTCCATACCTCCGGGCGGTATCGTCGGTGTGATCGGGCCAAACGGCGCGGGTAAATCCACACTGTTCAAAATGCTCACAGGCCAAGAACAGCCTGACGAGGGCACAGTTGAAATCGGCAACACGGTTGAACTTTCCTACGTGGATCAGTCACGCGATGACCTGAACCCTGATGATAACGTTTGGGAAGCCATCTCTGGCGGTGCCGAACTGATCGTACTGGGTGACGCCGAAGTGAACTCACGCGCTTATTGCTCGTCATTCAACTTCAAAGGCTCCGCGCAACAGAAAAAAGTGGGGCTACTGTCGGGTGGTGAACGCAACCGTGTTCACATGGCTCGCTTGCTCAAAGACGGCGGCAACGTGCTGCTCCTCGATGAGCCGACCAATGACTTGGACGTGGAAACACTGCGTGCCTTGGAAGACGCGCTTGTTGATTTCGCAGGCTGTGCGGTTGTTATTTCGCACGACCGTTTCTTCCTCGACCGTATCTGTACACACATGCTAGCGTTTGAAGGCGATTCACACGTTGAATGGTTCGAGGGCAACTTCGAGGATTACGAAGAAGACAAGAAACGCCGTTTGGGGGCCGATGCTATGGAACCTAAGCGCTTGAAGCATAAAAAGTTTACGCGTTAACGTTGAACTTCACGAAGTGAATTCAACGGGTGCGAGACAGGGTATGCGTGAGTGTATTTTGTCTCGCGGTCCGTAGTGCTGGGAATAATCGGTGTCACCGTCGGGCAATGTCCAAACCGCATGCAAATGGTCCGGCAAGACCACCCAAGCATTAATCACAAAGGGACGTGTCACCAACGTCTGTTGAACCGCTAAAAGTAATTGATCCACCTCGTCCACCAGCAGATTACCGCCACGACGTGACAAGTCGGCAGTAAAGAAAATCGAAGCTCCACCATATTTAGGGCGCATGACAATCTATGTCCGCTTCGATCATGTGCCATGCGTCTGGCACCTCTGCGCGGATCTCGTACATCGGGACGCGGTCTTCGCTGGCCAACCACAGGTTATAGACAAGACGCCGCCGCGCCAATTTCTCTGATTTGCCGACTTGCGCCACCACGTCACCCCGTTTTTAGCCTGCCCTCACAGTCTGTCAAAAATCCGTTAACGCGCCCAAAATGGATCGTGCGCCGCGCACCGACGTTATACCGACACGATACAGACGCTGTACCGATGTGCCGTTTCACCCTTCAAAATATGATCCGGCACAATTGTCGCAGTCCGAAGATACCCCTTGCCCGAATCTCCAACCTCTGCCATATGGCAGCTGCTTACGTTATCTTTTTCGACCACTGTCTCGTTTACACGGCTTCAGTCTTTCGATCACAGACCGACCACGCCGAGCCATCGCACTTACGCGGATGGCAGTAAATTGGAGAATACGGATATGGCTAATGGCACCGTAAAATGGTTCAACACAACTAAAGGCTTCGGCTTTATCGCACCTGAAGGCGGAGCAAAAGATGTGTTTGTACACATCTCTGCAGTTGAGCGCGCAGGCCTAACAGGCTTGGCTGACAACCAGCAAGTAACATTCGACATCGAAGCTGGCCGTGACGGCCGCGAATCTGCGACCAACATCGCACTCGCATAAGCTTCTTTGCTTAACGATTAGAAAGGCCGGATACTGCAAAGTGTCCGGTCTTTTTTTGTGCCTGATCGAAACTTTGTTCATTTTTATCAATGGAACAACAGGCAGCTAGAACGCTGTTATTGTTCGGTTTAATAAATTTCAAGAATATCCCACTCAGCAGATTTTCGCTGTTGAGTGCTCTCGTCTTGAAATTGTTACCCGCAGACCCCATATTAAAAGTGCGACGTTACACCTATCGACCCTACTGCTCCTTTCGGCTCAGTCTTTCGATGTGATTATGACCTAGCCGACCTGCCGCATACTGTGGGCAGTAATATACAGGAGTACAGACGATGGCTAATGGCACCGTCAAATGGTTCAACTCAACTAAAGGCTTCGGCTTTATCGCACCAGATGGTGGCGGAAATGACGTATTCGTACACATCTCTGCAGTTGAACGCGCTGGCCTTACAAGCTTGGCAGACAACCAAAAAGTAACGTTCGATATCGAACCTGGCCGTGATGGCCGCGAAAGCGCTGCGAACCTCGCACTGGCTTAAGCTACTGGTTCTATAACCGGATTATAATACTAGAACGGACGCCAGCGCGTCCGTTTTTCTGTTTCTATCAACCGGCAACGCGTTCCAGCAGTTCAACCAATTTCGGCCCAACCCCCTGCACAATCAACGCAACCCCATCCGCATTGGGATGAATCGCATCCCCTTGCATATAAGGTCCTAAGGCCACGGGATCGTTGATTGCATCCCCCAACCCCGCAAAGAAACTGTCCAAGAAAACCGCGTTAAATTCTTCAGCCAGTTCTGGATACATGCTGTCAAATTCGGCCTTATAGTCCGGCCCAAAATTCCCCGGCGCTTTCATACCAATCAACAGAACAGTCACATCCGCAGCCTTCGCTTCGCTCAAGATGCCGTGTAGGTTTGCTCTGCTCACTGCCGGATCAATGCCACGCAAAACGTCATTGCCCCCAAGCGTCACAATCATCGCCTCGACGTCAGGCGTTAATGTCCATGCGACGCGCGACAGCCCACCCGCCGTCGTGTCACCCGATACACCTGCATTGCTCAAAGCAACCTCAAGCCCCTGCGCGTCTGCCCACGCTCGGAGCTGTGGGACAAACCCATCCTTAACCTGCAGCCCATATCCTTGGGTCAAACTGTCACCAAAAGCCACCACTTGGATCGGGTCTGTAATAGCGGGAAAAGCGAAGAAAATTGTGGCAATACTGATGATTGACTTGCGCATCGTGATCTAAGCTCCATATCGGTTGTTACACCTTATAAAGGCATCAAAGCATGACAACACCAGTCCTCTCACTAAAAAACGCAATGTTATCTTTGAACGGCAATGCGGGGCGTGTTGATATTTTGCATGGGATCACCATGGATATTGCGCAGGGGCAGACCGTCGGGCTGGTTGGCCCATCAGGTTCAGGAAAATCATCTTTGCTGATGTTGATGGGTGGACTTGAACAAGCAAGCGGCGGGACCATTCACGCCCTCGGCCAAGACCTGACCGCCATGAATGAGGATGCACTCGCGCGGTTCAGGCGCGATAACATGGGCATTGTGTTTCAATCGTTCCATTTGATCCCAACCATGACTGCGGTTGAAAACGTTGCGACCCCACTGGAACTGGCGGGGGTCAAAGATGCCTTTGAACGGGCGCGTTCTGAACTATCAGATGTTGGACTGAGCCACCGCGCAGATCATTATCCATCACAAATGTCAGGCGGCGAACAACAGCGTGTGGCCTTGGCGCGCGCCTCTGTCGCAAGGCCGAAAATCCTGCTGGCAGATGAACCAACGGGCAACTTGGACGGGACCAACGGCAACGCCATCATGGACCTGTTGTTTGGCCTGCGCGACAAACACGGTGCCACCTTGGTCCTTGTCACGCACTCCGATGTCTTAGCTGCGCGTTGTGATCAAATCATCCGCCTCGAAGACGGGTTGATCGCCCAAGAAAGCACCGCCAAATGAGCATTGCCATTGCCGCCCGCTTTGCCCGCCGTGAACTTCGTGGGGGGCTGAAGGGCTTCACAATCTTCCTGTCTTGCCTTGCCCTCGGGGTGGCTGCCATCGCAGCCGTTGGTTCCGTACGCACCGCTATTGAAACGGGTCTTTCGGTTGAGGGGGCCGCCCTGTTGGGGGGCGATGCAGAACTCGATTTCACCTACCGCTTTGCCAACGCACAGGAAAAGGAATGGATGCAATCGCGCGCCAATGCCGTTTCTGAAATCGCCGAATTTCGTTCGATGGCCGTGGTCGACAATGGCGACCAGACTGAACGTGGACTGACCCAAGTCAAAGCCGTCGATGATGTATATCCGCTTATTGGCACGATGGAACTGAACCCTGCGATGGACTTGGATGCAGCCTTAGCTGCGCAAAACGGCTTACCCGGCGCGGTGATGGAACGTGCGCTGATCGATCGTTTGGGACTGTCCATTGGTGAGACCTTTGCCCTTGGAACCCAACAGTTTTACCTGTCTGCAGAGATCATGCGCGAACCTGATGGCGCCGCTGATGGTTTTGGGTTGGGGCCACGCACACTTGTGCGAACGGCCGATTTGGCGAACTCGTCCCTGCTGGGCTCAGGGACGTTGTTCAACACAAAGTACCGCCTCGACCTCCCACCAAATCCTGACCTTGAGGCGCTTGAGGCAAACGCACGCGCCAAATTTCAAAACAGCGGGATGCGTTGGACAGACGCGCGAAATGGTGCGCCCGGCGTCACGGAATTTGTGAACCGCTTAGGTGCGTTTTTGGTGCTTGTTGGGCTGTCAGGATTGGCCGTTGGTGGTGTGGGTGTTGCCGCAGCCGTACGCGCCTACCTTTCAGAGAAAACCAATGTCATCGCCACATTGCGCACCCTTGGGGCAGAGCGCCGCACCATCTTCCAAACCTATTTTATCCAGATCGGGTTTCTATCCCTCATCGGCATCTCAATCGGTCTGCTGCTTGGTGCACTTGCGCCTTTATTGCTGGCTCCCTTGATCGAAGCACGCCTGCCGATCCCCGCCAATTTCGGGATCTATCCAGCGCCACTGTTTGAGGCTGCGATCTACGGCCTATTGACCGCATTCATATTCACTCTTTGGCCATTGGCCCGTGCAGAAGACGTGCGCGCCGCGACCCTGTTTCGTGACGCACTTGGCAGCAGCAAACTGCTCCCTGCCCCGCGTTACCTTTTGGCCATCGTCATTGCGCTATGTGCTTTGATCGGATTGGCCGCCACCTTCTCTGGAACATGGCGACTTACCTTGGTGACATCGGGTGGCATCATGGTTGCCCTGCTGATGCTTGTGGTCTCTGCTGCAATCATCCAGTGGCTCGCCAAACGTGGTGGCAAAATTACCAAGGGGCGTCCGGCATGGCGTTGGGCGTTGACCTCTATTTCAGGGACCCAAGAAGGGGCGGCATCTGTTATCCTGTCTTTGGGTCTGGGCCTATCCGTCTTGGCCAGCGTCGGTCAAATCGACGGCAACCTGCGCAATGCTATCACTGGCAACCTCCCTGACATCGCGCCATCCTACTTCTTCGTCGACATCCAGCGCGACCAGATGGAGGGTTACACCAAGCGCCTTGAAAACGACCCAGCGGTCCGGCGGATCGATAGCGCCCCAATGCTGCGCGGGGTCATTACCCTGATCAACGGAAAACCCGCCCGTGAGGTCGCGGGGGATCATTGGGTGTTAGAGGGGGATCGTGGCGTCACCTATGCGGACCGACCCAGCAAACGCACCCGCATCACAGCTGGCGAATGGTGGCCTGAGGGTTATTCCGGCCCACCGCTGATCAGTTTTGCAGCCGAAGAGGCCGAGGAAATGAACCTATCCTTAGGCGATACCGTCACGATGAACATCTTGGGCCGCGATATCACGGGTACCATCAGTTCCTTTCGCGAGGTTGATTTTTCATCCGCTGGCATCGGTTTCATCCTCTCGATGAACCCAAGTGCATTGCAGGGTGCGCCGCATACCTTCATCTCAACCGTCTACGCAGAGCCAGATGCGGAAGCTGCCATCCTGCGTGACCTTGCCAAAACCTATCCCAACATCACCGCAATACGTGTGCGCGACGCGATTGAGCGGGTCGCAGATGTATTGTCAGGTCTCGCAGCCGCCACGTCTTATGGCGCGTCAGCAACTTTGCTAACTGGTTTCCTTGTTCTGATCGGCACGGCAGCCGCAGGCACCAATGCACGAACCTATGAAGCGGCTGTTCTCAAAACACTTGGGGCCACACGCGGACGCATTTTGCTTAGTTTCGCACTCCGTTCTGCCCTACTGGGATTGGCCGCTGGCCTTGTTGCATTGGCGGCAGGTATTACAGGCGGATGGGCTGTCAGCACCTTTGTCATGAACATCGAGTACATCGTGATTTGGCCATCGGCATTGGCGATCATTGCGGGGGGTGTTATTGCAACGCTTGTTGCTGGTCTTTTGTTCGCATGGGGCCCATTGGCGGCGCGCCCAGCCCAAGTGCTTCGGGCCCGAGAATAAGGACAAGACCATGAGCGATCCACACTTCTTTGGCTATGGCAGCCTCGTCAACACGGCGACCCACATTTACCCCAACGCGCAAAAGGCGACTCTATCGGGATGGCGCCGTGCATGGGTTCGCAATGGCGGCTATGGCACCATCCTTTTGACGGCTGTTCCGGCTGATCCTTCCGAACAAATTCAAGGTCTGATTGCCGCGGTTCCCAATGCCGATTGGGCCGCTTTGGATGAACGCGAAACTGGATATCGCCGCATTCCGTCAGCGGGCAAAGTTAGCCATGGTGGTGATCCATCAACCGATATTGCCCACTATGCAGTGGCCCCGGAAGACATGCTAATGGAGGGTGATCAGGTTATCCTGCTTAGCTATCTTGATGTGGTTATTCAGGGGTATTTGCAACAATTCGGTGAGGACGGCGTTGATGCATTTTTCGCCACCACCGATGGATGGGATATGCCAATTCTAAACGATCGCGCCGCGCCGCGATATCCGCGCAGCCAAATCCTAAGCGCCTCAGAAACCGCGCTGGTGGATGGACATCTGGACCGCATCGCGGCCCAGATAGTCAGTTCTTAAGCGCGGGCTTTAACAACCTGCAAAAGTGTCATCGTCGCGGACATATCTGGTCCGTGGCTTTGACCTGTCAGCGCTTTGCGCAGCGGCATGAACAAGCCCTTGCCTTTGCGGCCAGTCGCTTCTTTCACGGCACCCGTCCATGTTTTCCATGTCGTGTCGTCGAACGGACCTTCAGGCAACATAGCCATCGCTTGGGCCACGAATTCTGCGTCTTCATCGTCGATCACTGGATCAGCGCCTTCACTGAACAATGTCCACCACGCGGCCAAATCTTTTAGCGTTGTGATGTTGTCACGTGTGACCGTCCAAAATGTTTCGGCCAGATCAGCAGGAACGCCAAGATCAGCAATCTGATCGGCAACGTCAGCCAATGGTTTTGCCTGCAACACATTTGCTGTCAGCGGGAACAGGTCAGCGACATCAAACTTCGTCGGTGCACTGCCAAAGCTGCTGACTTCGAAGCCATCAATCAGTTCGGACATTTCGCTGCGCAGTTCCATTGGATCAGACGACCCAAGACGCGCCATCATGGACAACAATGCCATTGGCTGAACGCCTTGCTCACGCAGGTCACGCAACGCCAAAGTGCCCAGACGTTTCGACAACGCCTCGCCCTGTGGACCGGTCAGCAACGAGTGGTGTGCGAAGGACGGTGGGGTCATGCCCAGCGCCTTCATGATTTGAATTTGGGTGGCCGTGTTGGTCACGTGGTCAGAGCCACGCACAACATTGGTCACACCCATATCCGTGTCATCAACAACAGACGCGATTGTATACAGAACTTGACCGTCACCACGGATCAAAACCGGATCGCTGACAGAGGCCGCATCGATAGAGATGTCGCCAAGAATGCCGTCTTTCCAATTGATACGTTCCTGATCCAACTTGAAACGCCAGACGCCATCACCGCGCTCAGCGCGAAGTGCATCGCGTTCTTCAACGCTTAGGTTCAGTGCCGCGCGGTCATAAACCGGTGGCTTGCCCATGTTCAGCTGCTTCTTACGCTTCAGGTCCAACTCAGTCGGGGTTTCGAACGCTTCATAAAAACGATCAATGCTGCGCAGTTTTTCGGCGGCATCGGCGTAACGGTCCAGACGTTCTGACTGACGCTCAACCTTGTCCCAGTGCAGGCCTAACCACTCCAAGTCCTGCTTGATCCCATCAACGTATTTCTCTTCCGAGCGCACCGGATCGGTATCGTCGATACGCAGAATGAAAGTACCACCAGCCTTGCGGGCAATCAGGTAATTCATCAGCGCAGTGCGCAGGTTACCTACGTGGATATAGCCGGTAGGCGATGGGGCGAAACGTGTGATGGTCATTTGCGTAAACTCCTATGCGGGGTTTGAGTGTCATAGGGGGGGCGATTTGTCCAGTTCGATGCGTATGGGTGATAAGGAGCTTTCATGGGCAACATTACCCCGACACTCTCAGCTCAGTGGAAAGGTGGCAGCGCCAACTTTTTGGTCCTTGAGTTTCTGGTTTACCGTGCCTCAGAATTAATGGAGTGCCGCTGCTGACCATCGTATTGAAAAAATAGTCGATCTACATCTGTGATTTTATCTTGCTCCAACAATTCAATCTCAACATTTCGAACTAAAGCATATGAATGCCAGACATAGGCGACAATACTGCTATTAATAATTACCGCCCATTTAGTCCTGCTACCCGAAACTGACGGCAAATATGCCAAGGCATGTTCTCCACCACACAGCTCACTAAGAAGCGGTGGCTCGTCAAAATCGAAAACCTTACGGTTCGGTGCCCAAACGTCGTCACCGGCGCAAACGCTGTCCCGCTCAAAGATAACTTTCACTCTACCACTCACTCAACTCGGATCACGCCAACGGTTCACAATTGGATAACGGCGATCCAACCAGAACGCCCCCTTCGTTAGTCGCGCACCCGGTGCGGATTGGAAGCGTTTGTATTCGGAAATATAGATCAGGTGCTCGACCTTCTTCACCACATCACGATCAAACCCGGCAGCCACGCAATCAGCGACAGAAGCGTCATTGTCCACCAGCATCTCAAGCAACGCGTCCAGCACCGGATAATCCGGCAGGCTGTCGCTGTCTTTTTGATCGTCGCGCAGCTCGGCGCTTGGGGCTTTGGTGATGATGTTATCAGGGATCACAGCCCCCTCAGGTCCCATCATCCAGTCGCGGTGGTTGGCATTGCGCCAGCGGCAGGTTTCGAACACCCGCATTTTATACAGGTCTTTGATCGGGTTATAGCCGCCAGCCATATCGCCATAGATCGTGGCGTAGCCCACCGCGACCTCTGATTTATTGCCTGTGGTCAAAACCATCTCACCAAATTTATTGCTCATCGCCATCAACAGCAGACCGCGCAGGCGCGACTGGATGTTCTCTTCGGTCAGCCCCTCTTCAAGACCTGCGAACAATGGAGCCAACGTATTGGTGATCGCCTCACGCCCCTCAGCGATAGGGACATAATCATACCGACAGCCCAGCGCATTGGCGCAGGCCTCTGCATCCTCAAGGCTGGCCTTGCTGGTGTATTCGGATGGCAACATCACGCAGCGCACGTTTTCTGCGCCCAAGGCATCGGTGGCGATGGTCGCAACAATCGCAGAATCAATACCGCCGGACATGCCCAACAGAACCTTTTTGAAACCCGTCTTGCCCATATAGTCGCGCAACGATTGAACCATCACGCGGTAGTCTTGTTCCCACGTGTCTGGTTGAGCGGTCTTAACCCCATCCTTAACACGCCATCCATCTGCGCCGCGTTCAAGATCAACATGCTCGATGGCTGTATCAAACGCTGGCATTTGA